>RRYU01000190.1_pt1 | contig 16939 bp, 14 predicted proteins | sample 2162651 | NCBI WGS metagenome assembly RRYU01 (sample SAMN10267283, study PRJNA491782) | microbial mat metagenome | isolation source: biomat in the production well | place: Japan: Minami-Kanto gas field, natural gas well KTG3 | collected 2017-06 | reverse complement strand
CCCCCCCCGGTCAGAATGCCAATTGTTCCTTTTGATCTGGCCATATGTCCGTCTCCCGCAGATAGTCAAAAAACCGGCTCGATGTTAACACGATAATCGTAGACGATGATTGCCGGATGGCAACAGGTCCCGATCACTTTCTTTCCATCCGGGAGCTTTTGGCCCGGAACAAAAGCTGTTATGATGAATCAAAAGGCGCAACGCAGCACGAAAGGGCACGTGATGAATCGTCACAACCTAACCTGTATCGACCTCGACCAGCCAAGCCTGGAAGGCTTTCGCAAATTCATCAGCTGCTGGCTCTACCGGGACGAAAACCTCAGTTTCATTGTCGACCCCGGCCCGCTTTCGACGATACCACATCTGGTCGGCGAGTTGAAGAAGCACGAGATCAACCATCTCGATTATATCCTGCTGACCCATATTCATATTGATCACGCCGGCGGAGCAGGCGCCCTGTTTGAACATTTCCCTGCCGCCAGAGTCATCTGTCATCCGGACGGCATCCGGCACATGATCGATCCTGAAAAACTCTGGCAAGGATCACGCAAGGTTCTGGGCCCACTGGCTGAAACCTTCGGCAGGATCATCCCGGTCCCGCCGGATCGGATCGGCGACGCTGACCTCCTGCGCGAAAGCGGCCTCAATGTCTTCCTTACGCCCGGCCATGCCCCGCATCACCTCTGTTTCCTGATGGGAGACCTGCTGTTTGGCGGTGAAGTGGCCGGCGTACGCAGCGCTGTCACCGAGGGTATCTACATGCGCCCGGCCACCCCGCCGCGCTTCATGCTGGACATCGCCCTGGATTCTCTGGACCGCATGATCACGCTGGCCCCCCGCTCCCTGGTGATTGCCCATTACGGATTGGTCGAACCGGCCCTCGACTTTCTACGCATCGGCCGGCAGCAGCTGCGCCTCTGGGTAAAGGGGGTGGCCGAAACCGCCGCCTGCGAAACTTCGGCCCGCGAACAGGCCCTGTTCGACTGGCTACTGGAACATGACCCGTATTTTCGCAACATCCGGCAGCTGGAGCCTGACATTTATGCCCGCGAGCGCATCTTTTTCCGCAACACGCTGCGCGGCATGCAGGAGTATGTGGCCGGCCTCACCTGCCGCGAAATGCAGCTCGTACGCCGGCAAGCTGTCTGAGAAGCACCGGGAGAGTGTTGTCGATGAACCTCGAACCATCGCCATGGATTTGCCACGTCTGCGACAAGCGCGCGATCGGTGCAAGCACGGTCTGCTCCGTCTGCTACAGAACCACCTGCCGTGCCCATCTGCAAGGCGTCACGGCTTACAACCGACAGAACGGCCTCTACGAGATCAATTGGCGATGCCTGTTTTGTGCCACGGGGAAAGAGTGATATGGTGGCGTATCTGAACAATCATGGCGCAAAGATTCGCATGATGGCAATCGTCGCCCTGATTGCAGGCATCACCTTTCTGCATTATTCGACAACTGTTCACGCTGGTCATTATCATGACATCTATCGCCGGCTCTACTACATCCCGATTGTGCTCGGCGGTCTGTGGTGGGGTCTGCGCGGCGGCGTCTCGGTAGCGATTGCCGTTTCCCTGCTGTATGCTCCGCACGTCCTGTTCCAGTGGGGTCACCAGGTAGGGGTTCCTCTCGAACAATACCTGGAGATGGTCCTGTATAATATCATCGGCTTCCTGACCGGCTTCCTTTCCGGCAAAGAGCGCCATCTGCGCCAGAGATACCAGGAAGCAGCCCACGACCTCGCAGAAAGTTATGAAAAACTGCGCCAGCAAACCGATCTGCTGCTAAAAACCGAGGAACGCATCGAAAGCGCCACCCGACTGGCCACGCTCGGTGAACTTTCGGCCAGCCTCGCCCATGAGATCCGCAATCCCCTCGCCTCCATCCGCCTGGTATCGGACAACCTGCGCGACACTTTGGGCGAGTCGGTGCAGGAGAGCGAATATCTGGATATCTTGCACAAGGAGGTCGAACGCCTGAATGCCGTCGTCGAACAGTACCTTGCGCTAAGCAGATCTCAAAAGTCAAACCAGCAAGAGGTTGACGTCAACCAGGCTCTTCGTGAAGTTCTGCAACTGGTTCGGCAAGCGGCCGAGAGACAGAAAGTTCATCTGGATTTCGCGCAAGGCGCCATCCCGCCTGTCGAAGGTGAGCAGGTTCAACTCAAGCAGGCCTTCCTCAATCTCGCCCTCAATGCACTCCAGGCCATGCCGGATGGCGGACATCTGCACATCGCAACCTCTGCTGATGCCAACGGCCTGACGATAACGTTCAGCGACAATGGCCCAGGGCTGCAGACACCGGATCCGGAGCAGGTGTTCGCCCCCTTCTATACCACGCGCGACAAGGGAACCGGGCTGGGTCTGGCGATCACCCGCAGGATCATCGAAGCCCATTCCGGCACGATTCACGCCCTGCCTGCCGAACCCAAAGGCACCATCTTTGCCATTCATATCCCGTATGAGGAAGGTCACTCATGAAACAAACCCTGGTCCTGATTATCGATGACGACGAGTCCCTGCGTCGGGTAATGGAGCTCAGCCTGCTGGGGGCCGGTTACAGTGTGGCAACCGCAGAAAATGGTCGCCAGGGCATTGACCTGTTTGCCAAGCTCGGCCCCGACATCGTGATTACCGACGTGCAGATGCCGGAACTCTCCGGCTACGAAGTGCTCGAACATATCAAGCAGAACAATCCGTCAACCCTGGTCATTGTCGTAACGGCGTTCGGCTCGATCGACAAAGCGGTTAAGGCCATGAAACTGGGGGCTTACGACTATATCACCAAGCCATTCAGCCGGGATGTGCTGCGGCTGGTCCTGAAAAAAGCCCTCGATTACAAATCCAGGGAAACCGTGCCCGGCAGGGAGCAACCGCCGGCCGAGGACGACAACCCCGTCATTGGCCGGTCCGGCGGGATCAAAACCCTGCTGGAAATGGCCGGCCGGGTTGCCGATACTGATGCAACGGTGCTGCTGACCGGCGAAAGCGGCACGGGAAAAGAGGTCTTTGCCCGGGAGATCCATCGCCGCAGCCGCCGTGGCCAGGCCCCTTTCGTGGCAGTCAACTGCGCGGCCATTCCGGCCGAACTGCTCGAAAGCGAGCTGTTCGGTCACGTCAAGGGCGCCTTTACCGGCGCCATCCGCGACCGCGAAGGTAAGTTCCGACAGGCCAACGGGGGCACCATTTTTCTCGATGAAATCGGCGAACTCCCGTTGCTCCTGCAACCGAAATTGCTGCGGGCCTTGCAGGAGCGACAGATTGAACCGGTTGGCGGAACCACTCAGACGATCGATGTGCGGGTTCTGGCCGCCACCAATCGCAATCTTGAACAGGCCCTGCGCGAACAAAGCTTTCGCGAGGATCTGTATTACCGTCTCGCCGTCGTCACCCTCGACATGCCCGCGTTACGTGACCGGAAAGAAGACATCCCGCTCTTCGTACAACATTTTCTCGAAAAATTCGGCCCTCCGGGGCTCTCGCTTGCCGACGAGGCCCTGCAACTGCTTAAAAGCTACCCCTGGCCCGGGAATATCCGCGAACTGGCCAACGCCATCGAGCGCATGACCGTTCTGCGCACTTCCGAACGGCTCACGGTCGAAGACCTGCCTGCCAAGATCTTGCAGAGCCACCGGCAGCCCTCGGCAGTGAACATTACCCTGCCGAACGAAGGTTACTCCCTGCCGGAACTTGAAAAACAGGCAGTCATCGACGCCCTGCAGAAGAACAACTGGAACCAATCCCGTGCCGCAGCCTTTTTGCGCATTCCCCGTCACACCCTGTTGTACCGGATGGAAAAGTACGACATCCCCCGCAAGCAGCCGGACCCAGACCAGACATCCTGACACCGTCTGAACCTGCCCCTCCTGGCACGGGGAACCATTTCTGCAGACTATTCCACAGCGCGCGCAGAATAGTCTGCAGAGATGGCCGCCCTGCCAACTCAAAAAACACCCAACATATGAAAATATCTCGGCAAACCAGATTGGCACAGGTTGTGTTTATCCTTACGGTCAGGTGCGCCGCGAGGCAACCGCCGGTTTGCAAATTACTGTCTTTTGTCTGGCCCTGATTTGAAAAGAATCTATCGGATCCGCCGACGGCTGTGCCGGTCGCAGAGGATCAACCTAAACATATGACAGGCCATCGCGAGGTGGCCACCGAAAGGAGTTCGACATGAAACACTTGCTTTTGACGGTTTGCACGGCCGTGGTGCTTTTGGCCACGCCGGCCCTTGCCCTGGCCATGCATCATAACCAGGGTGATCACCAGGGCCACGCTGCCAGCGCTGGGGACAGCTCTCATAATTCCGCCATGTCCAAAGCCCATGCGGGGATGAGCGCCGATGGCGAAATGATGATGCTGGAGAGTGTCAGTGTGGGCGGCGTGACCGGCATGGGGCACATCAAGGATGTCAGCGCAGCCATGGCCAAAATGGGCATGCCTGCCACGCATCATTTCATGCTGATGCTGCATGATGACAAAAATGATAAATCGATCGAAACTGGCGTCGTGGCCGTTAAAATCAAGGGACCCGATGGTCAGGTCAGTGATCCGATCAAACTGGTGGGCATGGATGGGCATTTCGGCGCGGACGTCAGTCTGCCCGCCAAGGGTGCTTACGTTTTCACCGTCGGTTCCAGGCTCGATGACGGCCAGACCCGGACCTTTGCATTCAACTTTGATTACAAGTAGGCAGTGCAGGGCCTGCCCCCCGGTCGCAGGCCGGGGGCAGGCCGAGACAGGTTTGGCCCGTTAACTGTTCCCCACCTTCCCTTTAAACCTTCAACTCCATCGCCCAGACACCGCAGGGGCAGATGCCTGCACACACACCGCACCCGATGCAGACTTCGTCATCGGAGAGATATTCAAAACTGCCATCCGCCTTTTCGACCCGCCTGATCGCCCCTTCGGGACAAGCCTCCAGACACATGGTGCAGTCACGGCAGGTCCCGCAGGAAAGACAGCGGATTGTTTCGTCCCGGGCATCGGTAACGCAAAATTTGCCACGGTTGCGAGGCTTGAAGAGCTCTTTTGAAAGACAGCTCTGATTGATCATTTCCGGCTTGACGATCGGCACAAGCGGCCTGCCGGCCAGCATATCATCAATCTGCCTGGCGGCCTCCTGTCCCTTGCCGATGGCATGAGTCAACAGGCCCGGTTCGATGGTGTCGCCAATGGCGAACACACCGGGGCCATGGACGACCTGACCGCAGGCATCAACATGCATCATGCCGCGATCGGTCAGCCATGGCCGTGGCACGTACGACAGATCGGGCCGTTCGCCGACTGCGATGATCACCATGTCGGCTTCAATCAGCTCCCCGTCCTTGGTCCACAGCCCCTCTTCGGTCACCTTTTCGGTAAAGACCGGCCAAAGCACCTCGCCGCCGAGCGACTTGACGTGGTCGATCTCGTGCTTGAATGCCGCCGGCCGCTGGATATCGATAGCGATCACCTTTTCGGCACCCATGGCGTATGCGCCGAGGCAGACATCCATACCGGCATTGCCGGCGCCGAGCACAACCACCCGCTTGCCGACTGCAGGCTGCAGGCCGGCATTGACCTGCTTGAGAAAATCGAGGCCTTTGACCAGACGTTCATGCCCCGGAAAGGGAATGACCACCGCATTGTGAGCACCGGAAGCAATGACCACGGCATCACTGGCCTGGCGAATCGCTGCAAAAAGCGTTGCATCAACCCGGCAGTTGGTCTTGATCTCGATGCCAAGCTGCTTGATGCGTCTGATTTCGGAATTCAGGGAATCTTCCGGCAAGCGTTCGGTGGGGATCACCTGGCGCAGCTTGCCGCCGACCTCCCTATCCGCTTCGTATACCGTAACCTGGTGACCCAGCAGGCCCAGCTGCCAGGCTGCTGACAGGCCACCGGGCCCGCCACCGATCACCGCAACCTGTTTGCCGGTGTCAGCTTTCCGCTCGGGGACCTCCACATCGCGGGACAGCCGCCCCAGTTCCTTCATGGCCACCGGCTTGTCGATGAAGCGCCGGCTGCAGGCATCCATGCAGGGGTTGGGGCAGACTTCACCACAGACACTGGCCGGAAATGGCGAGTATTTGAGCACCAGCTGCAGGGCTTTCGCATACTTCCCCTGGCGCAGCAGGTTGATACGGTCCTGCGTCGGGATATTGGACGGGCAGGCCACCTGGCAGGGGGCACCGAAACGCTTGTCCTGCCAATGGGGGATCTGCAGGCGATCGTCGCCGCTGTTGACCAGGCCGGCCACATGGCTGTAGTCATCCCGGACCAGGCCGCCGAAAATTCCGCCATCCCCGACCCAGTGGTTGAGACGGAATTCGCGCATGGTAATCCGCGACTGGATATTGCGTTCTGCATAGGTCTTGGCAAGGATCTTCTTCCATTGCGAAAAATCGGTGAGCTCGCCGAGCAGTTGCGGCCGCTTGACCTTCTCCAGAAAGATTGGCAGATTTTCGGTCAGGAACAACCGGTCGGCATCGTCCAGATCGAGCAGCCAGACTTCTTCAGACAGGTTTCGGACCGGGCCCCGCACGTAGATTGTTCCGCCGACCATACCGACACAGGCCCGATCACCGAGCACGGATTCAAAATCCTGGCTATCGTAGCCGCACACGACACCGATGCCGCCACCCATGAACTCGAAGGGAAAAGAGCCGGTATTCTTGAGGACCCAGAATTGCGGCGCATCGTACTTCGGGTCGTGTTTCATCAGCGACCCGGAGCGCGTCCCGACCCGCCCTGCGACATAAATGCGGCCGCTGGCTGCACAGTGCGCTGTCGTGTCGCCGCCGTCGCCGAGGATGGTCAGGGTCGCTCCGGCATTCAGCCAGCCGGCATCGGCCGGCGCCGAGCCATGCACCACGATTTCCGTCCCCTCCAGGCCAAAGGAGCCAACCCGTTGACCGGGATTGCGTATTTCGAAATACAGCGGTGAACCATCTTCGGTCCAGAGTGGGCCACCGAGATCATGATGCCCCGAGGAAAGCACCTCGAAAGACGTCTCACCCTTCTCCAGCTCCGCATAAATCTGCTGCAGCAGCTGTTGCGTGGAAACCCGCTGATCATTTTCATCAAAGGCGGAAATTTTTGCAGACATGTTGACCTCCCGTGAGGCGAAAAGTGGCGCGTTATGACCGGCGGTGAGAAATTCAAGTGATCCAGATCTTGTTTCTCACCCCTCGCGCCTCCCTCTCTAACAAACGTATTGGATCTGCAGTTTTTCAGCAACTCCCTGGTCGGTTGAAACCAGCGCATCTGAGCGCCCCACCGGCAACGACGAGTTGCCGATGGGCGCCATCAGCTTCTTGAATTCGGTATCCATCGCCAGAAAGTAATTCACGATGTTCTGGGCGACCCGATCGACATCCAGGCGATGCACCAGTTGCGGTTCCTGGGTGGTGATGCCGACGGGGCACTTGCCGGTGTTGCAGGCATTGCAGCGGCCCATATCATTACCGACGCAACCCGCCATCTGCAGGATCAGCTTGCCGGTGAAAACGCCGTTGGCGCCGAGCGCAATCATTTTGAAAGCATCGGCCGCCAAGTCGCCGGTCTTGCCGAGACCGCCTGCCGCCCAGAGCGGAATTTGTCCCTGCCGGCCCTGAGCCACCGCGGCCAGGTAGCAGTCGCGCAGCTTAGAAACGATCGGATGCCCGGTATGGTCGAGTGAAACTTCGTGAGCCGCACCGGTGCCGCCGTCGATACCGTCCAGGAAAAAACCGCCGACGATATCGTAGGGATCGCGCACCAAATTGTTGAACACCGAAACACTGGTGGCTGAGGCCGCAACCTTGATGGCCACCGGCACGCGGAACTTGAACGCGGCATTGCAGGAAAGGAACATCTTCTGCACACTTTCCTCGATGGAATACAGGCCCTGGTGGTTAGGCGGCGACAGCAGGTCGGCTTTCGGCACACCACGAATCGCCTGGATATGATCGGCAACCTTGCCGGCCTGCAGCAGGCCGCCATCGCCAGGTTTGGCGCCCTGGCCGATCTTGATCAGCACCCCGGCCGGATCTTCGATCATTTCCGGCATCGCCTTGGCGATCCGGTTCCAGCCGAAATGGCCTGAAGCGATCTGCAGAATCATGTACTTGAGATACCGGCTGCGCAGGAGCCGGGACGGCACGCCGCCTTCGCCGGAACACATGCGGACCGGCATGCCGCACTGCTCGTTGAGATAGGCGACGGCCATGCAGACCGCCTCCCACATGCGCCAGGAGAGAGCGCCGATCGACATGTCACCGATCACCACCGGGTAAATCCACTGCACCGGCGGCATTTTCGCATGGCTCTGCAGTTCTCCCTGTGCATTGACGCTGATCGGCAGCTTGTGCGCCGGCAGGATACGGCCGAACGGCGCGAGCAGATCGAAAGTATGCCGCTGCGCATCGAGGCTTGGGTCAGTCATCTGCGAGATGCGCCCGACCCGGATCCTGTCCAGAGTGCGCGCCGTCGATTCAAGATTCTTGCGCCCGCCGCGCTTGATCGAATCGCCGCCCAGACAGCGGGTCAGGATCGGGTGCCGGGTGTCCGGGTTGCGAACCGGACCGATTGCATCGTTGGGGCAGACTTTTTCGCAGATGCCGCAACCACGGCAGTAATGGGTGACCGACTGCACCTGGCGGATGACCGGCACCGCCGAGAAGCGTTGTTTCGGTTCCGGGAATTCGCTCTCGGAGAAGACCATCCGGCGCCGTTCAACTTTCGCTTTAATTGCACCGAAGGAACAGGCCGCGACACAGGAGCCACACAGGGTGCATCGGCTCGCATCGTAGCCAATCTTCCAGGGCATGTCATTCGGCGTGACGTTCTGGACCTTTATTGCTTCCATCTTTGCACCTCCAGGTCATTGGAAATCGCCACCACTTCCCGCTCATTGGGGTAAATATCCGTCTCCCAATCGCGGCCGGGCAGCACCTCGTTGATGCCACAGACCTCCGAGGAAATGACCACGGTCTCAGCTGATCGGCCAATCACCACCGGACGCAATTTTTTGGCGTCGCAACAGGTGAACACCGTGTTGTCAGGCAGAACGCCGATAATCGTATTCGGCCCGTTGATTTCGAGATGTGCCAATGACTGGCGGATGGCCAGCAGTTGCTGCTTATCGCTGCGCCGGTTAATCTCATCGAACGGCAGGGGCGTAATCACATGTTTGAAATAGGACAGTGGCCAATTCAGCTCCCTGTGGATGTAATGCAGGCTGTACAGAAAACATTGCGAATCCGATTCGAAGCCAATGTAGCCTCGGTGCAAGCCGCGCTGGCATTCGACATTCTTCAGGTAAAAGGTGTTTTCTCCATTGGCCAGGGCCGTGTAGCCCTGCAGAAAAAACGGATGGGCGGCGTAGCGGACAATATCGTAGTTGGTGTTCTGACGACATTGCGCCGTAATCACCTTGGCCGTAAACCGGTCATCTTCATCCCAAAGGTTGAAATAAGTGCCGATATCGCGAGGGTCGCCGATCTCCTTGAGGGTCACAACATCGGGCCAAAAGGAATAAACGAAGCCCTGCTCATCCTTTTCGAGTGCCGCCCGCAGCATGAGCCGCATATCGAGGAGCAATTCCTGCTTTTCCTTTTCACTGGCGCTGCGTTTGTAGGTCTTTGGGTAGTCAAAGGTCTCGAACACGTAGTTGGGCATGGCGATGATATCCAGGCCGGGCTGCGGGTTGGTCTCCGGAACCCACTGCATAACCCGCTGGAAGCCGGCGTTATGCAAGATATCTTCGGCAAGCCTGAGCCCTTCATCAGTACAGGCCATGGAAAGCGTCGGCAGATTCTTATAGCTCTCAAAGATCCCGCCGAGATCATGCATGATCATGGCAAACCCGGAATTGTCATGACCTTTCTGTTGGGACTGCATGAGCAGCAGAGCCTGACTGGGGTGCGTATATTGCAGACTTTTAATGGCACCAATTCGGCACATGGGAGGACCTCCAGGGAGAATGTCACAAGGATTCACAAAAAGGGCGGATTGCTATGAGCAACGAATGTGCCAGAAAAATGCGTGGCGTAAAGACGTGCGAAAAATGATCGCAGGATATGAAAATTGTTACTTTTTTTCTTTTGAAATTGGAGAATCTGCCCGGACCGGGGCCAGGTTACACAAATTTGGCAGACTACTAAATAAACACGGCCTGTGTAGTTTTTAAACACAAAACGCCCCCGGAGATATCTTCCGGAGGCGCAAGTTCATTCCCTGGCAACGATCAGGTCTGCTACAACAACTCAACCCAGCCATGCGGGTCGGGCAGGCGTCCGTACTGGATGCCGGTCAAGGTGTCGTAAAGTTTCTGGGTCAGCCGACCGGTCGTCTGACCATCGCCGATCTTTGCTGTGCGCTCACGATAGGTAAACTGGCCAATCGGTGAAACCACGACAGCCGTTCCAACGCCGAAGGCTTCCGACAAATGACCGTTTTCGGCGCCTTCGAAAATCTCCTCCACCGACAGGGCCCTTTCCTTGACTTCGAGCCCCATCTCCCTGGCCAGGGTCAGAACCGACCGGCGGGTGATGCCGTCGAGAATCGTCCCGCCGAGCGGCGACGTGATCAGGACACCGTCGTAAATGAAACAGATGTTCATGCTGCCGACTTCCTCGACAAAGCTTTTTTCCTTGGCGTCAAGCCAGAGCACCTGGTCGTACCCCAACGCAGCCGCTTCACGGGCCGCAAAGAGGCTCGCTGCATAATTGCCCCCCGTCTTCACCTCACCGGTCCCACCATGAGCGGCCCGCACGTAATGATCGGAAATCCAGATCTTCACCGGTGCCAGCCCCCCCTTGTAGTAGGCGCCAACCGGGCAGATGATCACGTAACAAAGATATTGCATGGCCGGGCGGACCCCCAGCATCGGTTCTGAAGCGATCATTGTCGGGCGGATATAGAGACTGGTTCCTTCGGCCCTGGGGACCCAATCGGCATCAAGGCGGATCAACTCCTTGATCGATTCAAGCAAAAAAACGGCATCAACTTCGGGCATGCACATCCGCACCGCACTCCGATTAAACCGATGCATATTGTCCATCGGCCGGAACAGGGCAATCTGACCGTCCGGGCGTCGAAATGCCTTCAGACCCTCGAAAATTTCCTGGGCATAGTGCAGTACCATGGCCGCAGGATCGAGAACGAATGGCTGGTAGGGCTGAATGCGCGCGGAATGCCAGCCCTGACCGGCCTGGTACTCCATGACGAACATACGATCGGAAAACTGTTTGCCGAACACCAGTTGAGTCTCGTCCTGAATGCGCGGCTTCAGTTTATCAACAGGCAGGATTTCACGTTTCATGCGCCGGGGTCTCCCATGGTGCGTGTTGCCATTTTCAAAAGACCCTTATTAGCACATGTTACAGAGACTGCGCAAGAATTCATAGCGGACAAGGGAGCGAACGATCCATCCCGGAACCCGGCTCAGTCTGACTTATCCTCGCCGGCCAGCGTCCTGAAGCGCTGGCCGGCGTAAAGAACATCCCTGAGCCTCCGTTCTTCCTCGTCAGCCTTGAAGCGTTTCAAGAAACGATGATATTCGACCGCATCATCCAGATTGCTCATCGCTGCCCGGTAATCCCGAACGCGCCACAAATCTTGCATGGCTGTCTCCTCTCTCCTTAGCCGTCGAAACAACGGCAACAGCACTACCCTAGCACTAATCTGAGGAGATTCAAGGTATATACTAAACGATCTGGTAACTTTTTTATGGTCCTTTTGCTTGTAAAACCATCTGGATTACTGCTTAATTGTCGTTAAGCAATCGACGGTACGGAGCGAGACATGACTTACGAGGGATTAAAAAAGGCCCTGACGGTGTTCGGCCTTGGTGAACGGGCGACCTTGCGTCAAATCAAGACTCGCCACCGCGAGCTGGTCAAGGCCCATCACCCGGACCGGGCAACAACCGACGACACGGACGCCATGGTGCGTATTAATGCTGCCCATGAAATCCTCAGGGCCTACTGCGAGAATTACCGGTTCAGTTTTTCCGAAGAGGAGTTTCTCGAACAATACCCCGAAGAGAGGATCCGCCGCCAGTTTGGCTGGGATCCGGTCTGGAGTGGAGACAAGGAAGATTAAGATCGTTTCCGCCAGCGTGCAGACTCATCTGCAGGCCTGGCTCGCGCATCGATGTTTAGTAATCCCGCAGATACGCTGACACCATGTCAGCCAAAGGATTTCTTAGAATGGCGCAGGCCATTGACGGGTCAGCAAGGCGCCCTGCCTGCGTCCCAGGGCAGTGTCGAACGATACGGGCCGAAACGAAAATCTGGCTGCTTGAGAACAGATTTCACCTCGTTTGCAGGCTCATAACCGTAGCTATGGGGCCCAAAATGGGCTGGGACAGGAGCCTGACCAGCGAATTTCAGCCGTCTCATGCATAGCCCGACTGTTTCTAGCCATAATGAGTGTCCCTCCGGAAACTCCGGCTGGGCCCGGTGCAGTTTTCGAGTTGGAAACAAGGAGGATGCCGTCTTCAGCTGCTGAGAACATCTTCCTTGAGAAAGGTCACCAGGTGGCGGACGTCTGGCCTGATGCCAATATGTTCTCCCGGTTGATGGTCGCAGTGACTCGGCACGAGCGCCTGAACCAAATCGCCACTGATCAAACGGAGAGTGTAGAGCACATTGGCACCGCGAAAATGACGACGCACGACTTGCGCCTTGACCTGACTGGCATCGTCATGGAGTACATCCTCAGGACGAATCAGCACATCAACGGCGCCACGCTGTTCAACATCGGCACAAAACACCCCATCGAGCACCCCAAGGCCGGTGTCAACGGTTCCCGTCTTCCGGATAATCCCCGGCAGAAAGGTCCCTTCGCCGACGAAGGCCGCTACCCGCCGGTTTGCGGGACAGTGGTAGAGCGTATGGGCCTCATCCCACTGCAGCAGCGCGCCATCGTCCATAACCCCGATCCGGTCAGCCACGGCAAACGCTTCGTGCTGGTTGTGGGTTACGAACAGGGCCGTTGCCCCGTAGGCCTTAAGGATATCCCGCACCTCGATGGAGAGCCGCTCTCGCAAGGCGACATCGAGATTCGAAAAGGGTTCATCCATCAGCAGTAATGCAGGTTTGGGCGCCAGGGCCCTGGCCAGAGCGACCCGCTGTTGCTGTCCTCCCGAAATTTCGTGGGGATACTTGCCATGGCTTTTGTCGAGACCGACCAGTTCTAGCATCTCGCTGACCCGCACAATACGCTCGCTGCGCACGAGGCCTTGCAGACCAAATGCCACATTTTCAAATAAGGTCAAGTGGGGGAACAAGGCATAATCCTGGAAGACCATGCCGATCGCCCGCTTGGCCGGCGGGGTTGTCAGCCCCTGCTGGCTGACGATCTGGCCGTTCAGCATGATTGCCCCGCGCAGCAGCGGCTCAAAGCCGGCGATCGTGCGCAGCACGGTGGTCTTGCCGCAGCCGCTCGCGCCAAGCAGGCAGCCGATCTGCCCCTTCTCCAGGCTCAAAGACAGGTTTTTGACAACCCAGTGCTGGCCATAGGCCTGCGAAACATCCTGCAACTCAAGAACAGTCTTTTCCATGCCAGCTCCGTTTTCTAGCGTTCGCTTTTGCGCATCAGTACGATGATCGGGATCAAACCGGTCAGCAGCAAGGCCAATGCCGGCAACGAGGCTCTCTGCCACTCTCCTTCCGAAGTCAGCTCAAAGATCTTGACGGCCAGAGTGTCCCAACCGAACGGCCGGGTCATCAGGGTGATCGGCATCTCTTTCATGACATCAACGAACACCAGTGTGAAAGCGGTCAGGAGACCACTGCGCAACATCGGCAAATGAATTCTGCCCAGCAGGCGCAGCCCCCGGTATCCTGCCAGGCGGGCGGCCTCGTCAATGCTTGGCGTGACCCGGTGCATGGCCCCGTCGATGGCTTTGAAGCCGGCGGCCAGAAAACGTACCAGGTAGGCGAGCAGCATGATCAGCAAGGTCCCTTGCAGCAGTTGCCCGGTCTCGATGCCGAACAGGTTGCGGCTCAGGTCGATGAGAGTGTTGTCCACCACTGCCACCGGGATGAAGATGCCGACGGCAAGCACCGTGCCGGGCAGCGCATAACCGAGATTGGCGATGCGCACCAGGCTGCGGGTCGCCACATCAGGGTGGCGGCGCGAGGTGTAGGCGAGCAGCAGGGCGCAACCACAGGTCAGCAGTGCGGCGCTCAGGGCGAGCAGCAGGGTATGTCCGAACAAGCCAAGGTAGCGGGCATTCAACTCTTGCCGGAAATTCCCCAGACCCCAGACTAATAATTGTATCAACGGCAGGAGGAAGGCCACGGCAAGGACGGCAGAGGCATAGCCGCAGGCCCACCAGCGCATCCAGCCCCTGAGGAGAATCCGTTCGCCGGCGGCACTTTGCCGACCCTCGGTGAAGCGCATCCGCGAGCGGATGCGCTGTTCAGCGAAGATGATGACGAACACCAGCAGGACCAGGCATGACGCCAGCTGGGCGGCGGCCGAGAGCGAAAAGAAACCGAACCAGGCCTTGTAAATCGCCGTTGTGAACGTAGCGTAATTGAAGATCGAGACGGCACCGAAATCGGCCAGCGCCTCCATGATCACCAGCAGGGTGCCACCGGCGATCCATGGCCGGGCCATCGGCAGAACCACCAAGAAGAAAGCCCGCCATGGACTGCAACCCAGCGACTGGGCGGCTTCCAGCATACGCTTGCCCTGGGTCAAAAAGGCATTGCGGCTGAGCAGGTAGACATAAGGATAAAGTGCAAGGGTGAGGATGACCACCACGCCACCCGTCGAACGGATGTCGGGGAACCAGCGGCTGCTACCGAACCATTCGCGCAGAAGACTCTGCACCGGGCCGACGTAATCGAACAGGCCGAGGCTAACAAAAGCCAGCACGTATGTGGGCATGGCGAATGGCAGCAACAGGGCCCATGAGAAAATAGCCCGGCCGGGAAATTCGCAGATGGCGGTCAGCCAGGCAAGACTGACCCCCAGGAGCACAGTGCCGCAGGCGACGCCGATCACCAGCCAGAATGTGTTGCGCAACAGCTCGCCGAGCAGGGTTTCGCTCAGATGCCGCCAAACCTCCGGCGCCGGCTGGAGCCAGGACATCATCACCACCGCCAGGGGGATGATGACCAGCAGGGAGATCGCCAGGGTCACCAGGCGCCAGCCGTCATAGAACTGTCTTTGCAAAAAAGCCGGGACGGCACCTCGATCAGGTGCCGTCCCGGTCACTGCTCGTTTGAACACGGCAGAACCTTGTCGCAGGGGTTGTTGGTTACCGGTATCCGGCGCGGTCCATGAGGCGGATTGCCTGCTCCTGGAGTTCGCCGGCCTGGCTCAGGTTGAACGGGCTGGGCGTAAAGGTCCCCCACGCGGCAACTTCGGCATTCGGAGCGACCTTCGGATTGACCGGATACTCGAGATTGGCATCGGCGAACAGGTTCTGGGCCTGCTCGCTGGAAAGCCATTCGAGGAACTTGATGGCCGCGTCAGGATGCCTGGCATGCGTGGTCACGCCAGCACCGGAAACATTGACATGCACACCGCTACCCGCCTGGTGCTGATTAGGCCAGAACAGGGCGAGCTTCAGACCGGGGTTTTCGCGCAACAGGCGGCCAAAGTAGTAGGTATTCACAATGCCGACATCACCCTGCCCGGCGGCAATTGCCTCCATCGTCTTGGTGTCATTGGAGAAGGGCGCCGTGGCCAGATTGGCAACCCAGGAACGGACAATCTGCTCGGTCCGTTCCTCGCCGTATTCAGCGATCATCATTGCCACCAGCGATTGGTTGTAAACCTTTTGCGAGGTACGTAGCAGCAGGCGCCCCCGCCAGGTTTGATCGCCAAGCGCCGCATAGGTTGAAAGCTGTCCGGGCTGCACCCGCTCCGTGCTGTAAACGATGGTCCGGGCGCGCAGCGATAGACCGAACCAGCGGTTCTCGCTGTCGCGAAAATTGGCGGGGACATTGGCATTCAGGACCTTTGAATTGACAGGCTGCAGAAGACCTTCGTTGGCCGCATGCCAGAGATTGCCGGCATCAACAGTGATCAGCAGGTCAGCCGGCGTATTCCGACCTTCGGCTTTAAGTCGCTGCAGCAGCGGGCCCTCTTTGTCGGTAATGAACTTGATCTCGACTCCGGTCTGCTTATGATAGGCCTCGAAGAGTGGCTGGATCAGGTGTTCGTTGCGGGCAGAGTAAACGACCAGTTCATTGGCAAGAACCGGGCTGGACAACATGCAACTGGCAAAGGTGGTGATTGACAAGGCGACAAATTTAAAGGCTTTCACGAAACGGCTCCTTCCAGGAAATTGGGCTAAAAAATAACCATTGGCATATTAAGAGGCGACCGCCTGCCAGGCGCATCACTTCGTTGGGGTTAGATTACCTCTTACTAGAAATTGAAAATCGTTTTCATAAAATATGTTTCTTGACCTTGCGTGTCAAGAAAAAATCATCCTTACTACTGAACTGATGTCGGATATGGATCAGGTTTGGCCAGGGGAATCTAGAGGGCCTGTTGCGAGCAAAGCTTTCTGGCACAGGCGAGCATCTGCAAATACCCGGGAGTCGGCAGCGCCAAATCACATTCAGGGCTTCAGGTTAACTTCAGGCGGCTTCTTGAGGCCGGCTTGTGCGCTCGATATGCGAAAGGTTCCGGGTGAAACGGCAGGGTTCTCCGAGTGGCCTCAAGGCATGGTCCGGAGGTGGAGAAGACGAGGCCTTAGATAGTCAATGCGCACATGCCGTCCCCTTCACAGCAGGTTGCGCGAGCATTGGAATAGAGCAGATGAATGGTCGCCCCCGGAGGGCGATGGATGCCGAGCGGGTGGCTGGCGCTGTCCGGCTGACGTATTGCAGGATCAGGTCTTCGAGACCTGGCCGTTCATCGCAGCCACCCGGCGGCTTATCTTTCAAGTTCAAGTTGTTCGTGATGGGGCTCTTCCTCCTCCTCTTCCCAGCCGGTCCAC
>RRYU01000480.1_pt1 | contig 16945 bp, 16 predicted proteins | sample 2162651 | NCBI WGS metagenome assembly RRYU01 (sample SAMN10267283, study PRJNA491782) | microbial mat metagenome | isolation source: biomat in the production well | place: Japan: Minami-Kanto gas field, natural gas well KTG3 | collected 2017-06 | reverse complement strand
CCTCAGGGATATGGACCTCAGGGATATGGACCTCAGGGATATGGACCAGGTCAGGGATACGGTGGCTACGGTCCCGGCCCCGGCTATGGGCCTGAACGCGATCAGGACAGCGGCTCCGGCTCCGGCATGCCCAATCCCATGAAGGTTATGCCCAACCCGATGAAGATGTTCGGCGGCAACAAGAACTGATCCGGTTCAGGGAATTGTGAAAAGGCCGGTTTAACCGGCCTTTTTTCATGAAATCAAGAGGTGAAAGAATATGACTACAAAATATATTGAAGTACATTTCCCCGGCGGTAAGTGTGTCGATGCCAAAGTCGGGAATTTTCATATACAGACGGATCAGTCAGTGAAGGCGGGTGGCCAGGCATCGGCACCTGAACCTTTCGATCTGTTCCTGGCCTCCATTGCCACCTGCGCGGGTATTTTCGCGGTGAACTTCTGCGAGTCAAGGCATATAGATACCAGTGGTATGGAACTACGCATGGAATCGGATTGGGACAAGAAAAAGCACCTCATCACCTGCATGCGCCTGATTTTAAGTCTACCGCAGGGATTTCCTGAAAAATACCGCGGCAGCATCGTCAAGGCCATGGGTCTGTGTACCGTCAAGCGACACATGCTGGATGCGCCTGAGTTTGATATTCGCCTGGATTAGCACCCTGTCCAACAGGCAGATCAAGGACTAGGCTGGCGCCTGTAACGGCTATGACAGGATTATCTCTCACTACCTGCTCTCCAGGCTGATCGCCCCGGCCGCCGTGCCGCTCAGACGCAAGCCGGTGTCGGTGAAAGAAATGCCGGCCCGCGACAGGTGGATGCGGTCCATGCTCACCACTGTGTCTGCCGGTGCGATGCGCTTAAGGGTGGCCGCCAGGTGACCGCCCGCTGTTTCCAGTTCACTGCGCAATATCTCGTTTGCGCCCTCGATCAGGGCCTGGCGGATCTTTTCATAGAACAGATTGGCCAGCAGATACAGGTCGTCGTCCACCGGTTCGAATACATAGTCCAGTTCTTCCAGTTGGAAGGTCTGCGAATGCGTGTCGAAGCCGGGTTTGGCCTGGATATCCACCTTTCCCTCTGCTTGCCCGGTGAGTTTCAATCGGATATTCAGGCCCTCGTCCGCCGCGCCGAGCTGGACTGAGCCTATGCCGAAGCGGCGTTTCTCCAGGGTGTATTCCCGGCCCTGCAACAGGCGTGTGATTATCCGTGACAGGTCCGCGTAATCCAGGTTCATATTCAGTTCGAAGCGCAGTCCGCTATGGCTTGGGTAGTAGGGGCGCAGGGCGGGCAAAGGACTCGCCGGTGTCGGATTGTCTTGGGGTGGCGCAAGTTGCGGAAACAGGGCCAGGCCCAAGTGTACCCGGGCCTGGTTGCCATGGCCGCTCACGGGTGAAAGGCTGGCGCCCACGGGGCGCAGATGCAACTGGGTGGTTGAGCCGAGTAAGACGGGTTTATTGAGTAAAGCCCACGCCTCAAGGGCATGCGCGCGGATGGAGCGCATGGATGGTCCCAATGTATCCAGGGCCTGGCGCAGGCTGCGTTGCATCTGCTGGCGGAACACGGTGCCTACCAGCGGGGATATGTCGATGTCCGCCAGGCTCATCTCGCACCGGTCTATGAAACGGGTGGGCAGGACACGGAACTGCGGCCGTGGCGTCCAGTCCGGATTCCAGCCGAGTTGAACCTGCAGGCCGACAATGGCCTGCCGGGCTGGTTCGTCCACACCGCAGTCCATGGCGGGTGCCAGGCCGGCGATCAGGCGTTTGCGCACCTGTACCCAATAGCGTACATGGGCCTGAATCAGCAGGGTGTCACCCTGAAAGTGCATGGACAGTGGGCCACGCCAGGCCTGGTAGCGGGTGTCCAGGCCGTGCCAGTCACGCCATTGCCGCCAGTGGCCGGTTTGTGCCGGCACCAGCTCTTCGGCCTGCTGGAAGAAGTCATCGAGGGAAAACTGGAATGGCAGTTCTAAGGTCGAGACCTGGACCTGGGGGGCGGCAGGAACGGGCTGCGCCATACAGGGCAACCCGTAACTCAGGAGCAGGCCCAGCATCCATGCAGGGATATTGAGTGTGCGTGTGGGAATCATAGAGGCAGTGAAATATTGTCCGCGGACAGGGAAACGGAAACATATCACAGACATCGGGTAGGGATCATACCGGTGGCAAGAAGGCCGTCCCTGGCCGGGCACTCGACACACATTGCACAGCAAACTCGCTTGACTAGACGCTTACCACCCGGTTGCGGCCGCTGTGTTTAGCCTTGTACAGACCTGAATCCGCACGGGTGTAAAGGGATTCCACCGTATCGTCCTGACGCAGGTTGGTCACACCCAGGCTGATGGTGAGATGGTGTCCGCCAACGGCAGGCAGGGAAAGGTGCGCCACGCCCTCGCGGATGCGTTCTGCCAATAGATTGGCTCCCGTCGGTTCGGTTTGGCTCAACAGCACCAGGAACTCTTCGCCGCCACAACGAAAGTACAGGTCGCTACCGCGAATGGTCTCCTGGATGCAGTTGGCCACGGCTTGCAGGCAGTGGTCACCGGCAGGATGGCCGTAGGTATCGTTTACCTGTTTGAAATGGTCGATATCCAGCAGGATGATCGCCAGGGGCATGGTTTTGCGTTGGGCAAGTTGCAATTCCCGCTTGAGTACCATGTCCATGGCGGCCCGGTTGTTGGCGCCGGTCAGTGGGTCTGTTAGCGACTGGTGCAGAACACGGCGGTATTCCAAGGTGTTGCGCAATGGATAGAACAGGGCCGCCAGCATGTTTTCCAGAGTGGTGATTTCCGGATTCCGGAACGCGCGTGCTCGGTAAAAAGTAAACTCTCCCAGGTTTTGTTCGCTGATGGTCAGATTGTAGGCGATGTTGTTGCGTGCCTGCTTGCCATCGAGGATGTCCAGTCCCAAGGGGGGGTGCAGGTAGCGTAAGCCGTCAAAATCAACATGGGCCTGCAGCTCCCGCACGAACAGGGTAATCAATTCGTCCAGGTCAAGCGTAGTTTGCAGTACGCTGGTCAATTCCAGTGCCTGGAACGGTGGCTGTGCGCCACGCCCACCCTGGATCATGCCTGCAGTCAGAGTCGAGGTCTTGGAGGAGTCGTTTGCCATGGGCTGGTACACTATTGTCATTGCCTTTGTCCAGTTGAGCCACCATCCTGCTGAACAGATAGCGATATTTGTGCCAGAAACATACGCTCAATAAAAACAATAGGTTAAGATCAATTATTATGAATCTCGTAGTGTGTGTCAATTTCTCGCCATGAGAAATGGAAGCGGTTTGCCGTTTTGGGCGAGCAATCATCCGGCTGCGGCAATTTTTCGCCGCCCTGTGTGAAACCTTATCAGACGGCAGCTGATTTTGTGTCTTTGTCTTGCTTGGGTAATTGTTCCCATATTGCCCGCTCATTCCAGCCCTGTGGCTCTTTGCTGTATAAGGCTTCTTCCAGACGCATGATCTGGGTCTGTACATTGCCGGGACAACGCGCCGCCAGGCGGCCGAGGTTCCCCGGTGGATCATCCGGCCAGCGCAGGCTGGCCCAGTGCAACAAGGCCTTTTTGGCGGCATAGGCATCGTTTTGCCGATAGGCCAGAGCAATGGCGGGCAGGGCATCCGCGGGGTCCTCTCTGGGTGCTGGCGTCTGGATTTCAGGCTGTATTGCGGGATGGCTCGGACTTCGGGATTTGTTGCGCCAGATCCAGAGCCCCGTCAGGAACCAACCCAGCAACGCCACGCCGGTAAGCCAGGGCCAGTAGCCTGACTGTGATCCGGTTGGGATCGGTCTGTCTACTTGTTGCGCAGGTGCTGGCTCCGGTGCTGTTACCGCCACCGGCAGTTCTTCCCCGGGGGCTGGCCAGGCCGGGGCCTGGATCCATGGGCTGGGAGCAGGTGCCGGCAATCCATTGATGGATGCCGGGGGCGCCAGGGTCGGATAGACGGGCTTGGGATCCTGGTTCAGGGAACTGACCTGGATCTTGATGGCATCGGAGCTTTCAGGGCCGAAGTCAATGGCCGGTAGATTGAGTTCGCCGCTACGTTTCGGCAGTAGTCTCAGGGACAGGGTGCTGCGATGGCTGGTGTGGCCATTGATGGTCTGCTGACTGCGGCTGATGTTGCGGCTTTGAATGTAGAAATCCCGCTCCAAGGGTGAGAGGTCCGGCCAGCCTGCGGCTGAGGTGGTCTCATAACGGACCTGCAGGCTCTCGTTCTGGGCGATGTGAGTACTTGTGACCTGTGTCGTGACCTGCGCAAGTGAGGTGGTTGCCGATATGTAAAGCGCGGTGCCGATCAATACGAGGCAGGGAATCTTCATGTGTGCCTGTGTTCCTGCAAGAATGTAGCCTTCGGATGCAGGGATGCCACAAACGGCCTCCCTGCGCTAATTATAGGTCGAGTGCCATATGAATCCCCCACAAATCATCAGACGCCCTGAATTGGGTCCTGCTGCGCCCGAATTGGCGCAATTGCCTCCTTTGCTTCAGCGCCTGTATCGGGCGCGGGGCATTAGGCATCCCGATCAGGTGCAGACTGATCTTGCCGGATTACTGCCGCCGACCGGCTTGGGCGGGTTGCATGACGCTGTGAATCTGCTAGTGGAATGCCTGGAACTGGACAGGCACATCCTGGTGGTTGGTGACTATGACGCGGACGGAGCCACTGCCTGCGCCCTTTCGGTGAGCGCGCTCCGCGCCTGTGGTGCGCAACGGGTGGATTTTCTGGTGCCGGATCGTTTCACCCAGGGTTATGGCCTGTCGCCTGAACTGGCTGAAATCGCAGTGCGACGCGAGGCCGATGTGCTGCTCACCGTGGACAACGGCATCAGCAGCATTGCGGGCGTAGAGCGTGCCAAGCAACTGGGACTGAAGGTGCTGGTGACCGATCACCACCTGCCGGGTGAACGGCTTCCGGCAGCCGATGCCATCGTCAATCCCAACCTGCCCGGTGACGCCTTTCCCAGCAGGCATGTGGCGGGAGTGGGGGTGGCTTTCTATCTGATGTCGGCACTGCGCAAACGGCTTCGGGAGATGGGCTGGTTCACCCGCGAGGGTATCAGCGAGCCGGTATTGGCGCAGTGGCTGGATTTGGTGGCCCTGGGGACGGTGGCGGACCTGGTGCGACTGGACACCAACAACCGCATCCTGGTGGAACAGGGACTGCGCCGTATCCGGGCTGGGCATTGCCGGCCCGGCATCTTGGCCTTGCTGCAGGTTGCAGGTCGCGTCCGCCAACGTGTGGTCGCCTCGGATCTGGGTTTCAGCGTGGGGCCGCGTCTCAACGCGGCGGGGCGGTTGGAGGACATGGGTATCGGCATCCGCTGCCTGCTGAGCCGGGATCCGGCGCAGGCCATGGGCTACGCCGTCGAACTGGACCGGCTGAACCGGGAACGCCGGGATATCGAGTCTGGCATGCGCGAGCAGGCGGAGCGCATGATGCAAAAGGTATTGCTGGCCGATACCGGGCTGCCCTTCGGCATCTGCCTGTTCGATCCCGAATGGCACGAGGGTGTGATCGGCATTCTGGCCTCGCGTGTGAAAGAGCGTTATTTCCGCCCGGTCATCTGCCTGGCGGGCTGTGCTGACGGCACGCTCAAGGGCTCTGCCCGTTCCATACCCGGCCTGCATATCCGGGATGCCCTGGCGGCGGTGGACAGCCGTCATCCAGGGATCCTGATCCGTTTCGGGGGCCATGCCATGGCGGCGGGTCTCAGCCTGGCCCCGGAGGGACTGGATGTTTTCAGCCGGGCCTTCGATCAGGAAGTGGGGCGGTGCTTGCAAGGCCGTTCCCCTGAGGCCGAGATTCTCAGCGATGGGGAATTGACTGCGAATGAACTCAGCGAGCCGACCGCTCGCATGCTGCGCTATGCGGGTCCCTGGGGACAGGGTTTCAGTGAGCCCTGCTTTGACGGTGAATTCCGCATTATCCAATGCCGCATGGTGGGGAAGATCCACCTGAAACTGCTGCTCGACAAGGGCGATGGCACGGTTTTAGATGCCATCGCCTTCCAATGGGGCGATCAGCCGTTGCCGCAGGGCAGGGTCAGGTTGGCCTATCGCCTTGACCTGAATGAGTATCGAGGCAATGAAACACCGCAGTTGCTGATTGATCGCCTGGAGATCAGGTGACAGCTTGGTTGAGAATCATTCCACAAAAATGTTGCACAGCACAAAAATGCACGATACCCTCTCTCTCGTGGTCCTGAGATGCATGAAAGACCGCTATATAACTATATGATAATGAAAGTCATTGTGACATAGGGTCCAGTGGCTGTTAAAGACATAGACAACTAATTCCAAGGAACACTCAGGTGTCCTCAAGCAACAATAGACCGGTTTACCTCAATCTGGTGCAGATCCGACTGCCTGTACCCGGGATCATGTCCATTGGCCACCGCATCAGCGGCGTAGCGATGATTTTGGCCATACCCTTCATGGTATCTCTACTGGGGCTGTCTCTGTCCGGTCCCGCGGGTTTCGATGCGGCGGCCGCCGCGCTGGCCTCCATACCGGCACGCCTGCTGCTGTTTCTGCTGCTGTGGGGCTTGATGCATCACCTGCTTGCCGGCATCCGGTATCTCCTGCTGGATATGGATATCGGCCTCGATAAGACACAGGCCCGGACCAGCGCCTGGGCGGTCATGCTGGGAGCCCCCGTGCTTACATTGATCATTGGAGTATTGCTATGAGCCGCAGTGCCTCCGGATTGCGGGCCTGGATCCTGCAACGCATCAGTGCCGTATACCTGGCCTTGTTCAGCCTGGTATTGCTCTGGCATTTCTTCTTCAATGCCCCGGCGGACTTCGTTGCCTGGAGAGAGTGGGTGATTCAGCCATGGGTCAGTACCGGCTTGTTCCTGTTTATCGCGGCACTCGTGCTGCACGCCTGGGTGGGCATTCGTGATGTACTCATCGATTATGTGCAACCACTGGGCATTCGCATCACCCTGCTGACTCTGTTCGGCATGGGTCTCATCGGCAGCGCCATGTGGGCGTTGCAGGCAATCATACTGGCCCGTCTTGCGGCCTGAACGACAAGATAAATCCCATGTCATTGGCGAAAAGACGTTTCGATACGCTTATCATCGGTGCCGGCGGCGCCGGTCTCAATGCCGCGCTGCGGCTGTCCAATGCGGACGCCCGGGTGGCCGTGGTTTCCAAGGTGTTCCCCACCCGCTCACACACGGTGGCGGCCCAGGGAGGGGTGAACGCGGCCCTGGCGAATGTGGTGCCGGACAACTGGCACTGGCATATGTTCGATACGGTCAAGGGGTCCGACTATCTGGGCGACCAGGATGCCATCGAGTTCATGTGCCGTGAGGCCATTCCCACCGTATATGAGCTGGAACATAATGGGGTGCCTTTTTCACGCATCGACAACGGCAAGATCTACCAGCGCGCCTTCGGCGGCCAGAGTCAGGATTTCGGCGGCGCCCAGGCGGCCCGGACCTGTGCCGCGGCGGACCGCACCGGCCACGCCATTTTACACGCCCTGTATCAGCAAAATATCCGTGCCCGCACCCACTTTTTCGATGAATACTTCGCCATCGATCTGATCCGTGATGAGGAAGGTGTCATCCTGGGGGCGCTGGTCATGGAGATGCAGACCGGCGAACCGCTATTGATCGAAGCCAAGACCACCCTGCTGGCCACCGGTGGCTGCGGTCAGGTGTTCCGTACCACCTCCAACGCCCATATCAATACCGGCGACGGCATGGCCATGGCCCTGCGTGCGGATATACCGCTAATGGACATGGAATTCTTCCAGTTTCATCCTACCGGCATTGCCGGCAAGGGCATGCTTATCACGGAAGGTGTGCGCGGCGAGGGCGGGTTCCTCATCAACAAGGACGGCGAGCGGTTCATGGAACGCTATGCCCCCAATGCCAAGGATCTGGCCAGCCGCGACGTAGTGGCCCGCGCCATAGTCACCGAGGTGAAGGAGGGCAGGGGCTGCGGCCCCAACGCCGATCACGTGCTGCTGCAGGTGGAGCACCTGGGTGTGGAAACGGTGAGCAAGCGTCTGCCCGGCATTCGTGAAAGCGCCAGAATTTTCGCCGGTGTGGATCCGGCCCAAGAGCCGATCCCCGTGTTTCCCACCGCCCACTATGTGATGGGCGGTATCCCCACCGACCGCTATGGTCGAGTGGTCGCGCCTCTGCGCAAGGGGCCTGAGGAAGTGGTGCCCGGACTCTACGCCGCCGGTGAGTGCGCCTGCGTATCCGTGCACGGAGCCAATCGTCTGGGCGGTAATTCCCTGCTGGATATCCTGGTGTTCGGCCGGGTCGCCGGCATCGATATCATCAATTATCTGCAGGAAAATCCCCATCACCGACCCATGGATCAGACTGCCGTGGACAAGGCAATGGGTCGCCTGCAACGCTGGGAACGCCAGGGCGGCGACATCTCGGTACGGGAACTGCGCGATGCCTTCCGCAAATCCATGGAAGACCATGCCGGAGTGTTCCGCACCGAGGAGATCATGGCCGAGGGTGTGACTAAGCTGAAGGAATTGCGCGGACAGCTAGACAATGTGCGTCTCAAGGACCAGAGCAATGTGTTCAATACTGCCCGGGTCGAGGCACTTGAGTTAGAGAACATGGTGGATATCGGCATGTCCATCGCCTTGTCCGCTCTGCAGCGCAAGGAGAGTCGGGGCGCCCATTCGCGGCCGGACTACCCCAAGCGGGATGATGTGAACTGGATGAAGCACAGCCTGTATTTCCAGGAAGACGATCGCATGGACTACAAGCCCGTGCGTACCAAGCCCCTCACGGTGGAAAGCTTTCCGCCGAAAGAGCGGGTGTATTGAGAACCCGTTGGAATGCGCAATGCGCAATGGTGTAGCGTCTGCGGCACGGTCATTCCTAAAGACCGTTGCCCAGCCGCGCTGAAATTTAGCATTCCCGAATCCGAATTCGATGTTCCGTGAGAGCTACCCATGAAATTTAGCATCTACCGCTACAATCCCGACGTTGACACCGAACCTTATATGCAGGACTTTGAGATCGAGGTCGAACGCGGCATGATGCTGCGTGACGCACTGCTGGAGGTGAAACGACAGGATGAATCCTTCTCTTTTCGTCATTCCTGTGGTGAAGGCGTGTGCGGTTCGGATGGTGTCAACGTCAACGGCAGCAACCTGCTGGCCTGCATCACCCGGGTGGCCGATCTCAAGGCCCCCATCCAGGTTCGCCCGCTGCCTGGACGTCCGATCATCCGTGACCTGGTGGTGGACATGACCCAGTTTTACCAGCAGTACAAGGACGTGCAACCCTTCCTGGTGCGCAAAGAGCCCACACCGGAAGTGGAGGTGCTGCAGTCACCGGAGCAACGGGACAAACTCGACGGTCTGTACGAATGCATCATGTGCGGCTGCTGTTCCACCGCCTGTCCCTCCTTCTGGTGGAATCCGGACAAATTTCACGGCCCGCAGGCCCTGCTCACCGCCTGGCGCTTTCTCGCCGACAGCCGTGACCAGGCCACCGATGAACGCCTGGATGCCCTGGAAGGACCCTACAAGCTGTTTCGCTGCCACAGCATCATGAACTGCGTGGAGGCCTGCCCCAAGGGGTTGAACCCCACCCAGGCCATCGGCCACATCAAGGAACTGATGCTGAAAAAGGCCATCTGACCGGCGTCGGTTCACCAGGTCCAGCGAATGCCAACTGAAATCCACCCCTGCGATATCGAGCGCCTGCAATGGCAATGCCGGCGCGGCATGTTGGAGTTGGATTACCTGCTGAAGGATTTTCTCGACAGCCATTACTCTGACTTATCTTCAGTCGAACAGCAGGACTTCATACGCCTGCTGGACTATCCCGACCAGATTCTGCACGACTGGCTCATGGGCCACAGCGTGCCGCGAGAACAGCCGCTGCAGAGCCTGGTAAGCAGAATCCGCTCCACCAGGTGAAACATAAACAGTCCTGGTTGGGATGACAGGTCTGCGGAAGCCCTTGTATGCACCTCTGCGACTGCGTCCGGGCCGGTCGCCGCGCATCACCCTTTATATATGGGCCATCCACCTGGCGGCCCTTCCCGTTCTGATACCGTTACCCCTGTCCCCCTGGTTGAAGGCCTGTCTGCTCCCTCTGCTGGGCGTCAGCCTGTACCGCGCCCATCGCCGGCATGTCAGCAGACAGTCACCCGATGCCATCGAGGAAGCGGTTTGGGATGCGCAGGGGGCCTGGCGGCTCAGGCTGGCTTCAGGTGTCACGCTCAAGGCGGATCTGTACCCGGACAGTTTCGTGACTGTGGCACTGGTACTGCTCAATTTTCGCAGCGGCCGCCGTCGCCGGACCCTGATTCTGACCCCCGACGCTCTTGATCGCGATACCCTCAGACGCCTGCGGGTGCGCCTGAAGTTGCAGTACGGCAAACAGGGCGACAGGGGGTCAGTGGATACCCCCTAATCCGGCTCCGGCAGGTGCGTCATACAGATGAAATCAAGGGCGGGTCGGATCTGCGCAGGAACCAACGATCCAATGGGTGTCGCCGTGGGCAGGGACACTGTGCGGCCGTCCCACAAGACGAAGGCCAGTTCGGAAATGCCCAGTGTATCGAGCAGCCGGGACACTAGCTGGCGCTCGAAGGCCATGGAGTCGATCCCTGTGCCAGGTTGGCGGGTGTTATCTGACCCGGCATACGAGCCGGGGTCTGGCTGTGTGTCCCCGTTCATAATAAAGCCTCGGTGGTTCGGTTTACCCGCAGAGAGCCTGGTCGACTATTCCTAATACTATAAAGTTTAACGATACTGGAATCGGTCACCCAACACCTGGACCCAGGAACAAGGAACGCATAGCGGGGCTATAATTTTGTAGAGAGGTGACGAAAAAGGGAGCCTCTGATGAGTATTTTCATGGAATTTTGGTGACTCTGCTCGTGTCGGTTTGGCGATGGCATTGTTCGGGGGCTGCACCGGCAAAGGGCCGCCTCCAACGCCAGACGGACAGCCTGTCGATCACCTATGCCGTGAGAGCGCCAGTACCCTGGCCAGTACCTCAATGAGAAGGTGATGCTGCGGACTCTGTACCATGCTGCATTCGCGTTGTTCGTATGGCTGGGGATTGCCAGCCCGGCGACCGCCAGCCCGGCGCTGGTGCTGGACCTGAGCGGATCCATTGGTCCCGCCACATCGGATTATCTGCAAGACGGTTTCGCGCATGCCCGGGAACAAGGTTCACCGCTGCTCGTATTGCGTATCGACACCCCCGGGGGTCTGGATGCGGCTATGCGCGATATCGTCAAGGAAATACTTGCCTCGCCTGTTCCTGTCGTCGGTTTTGTGGCGCCGAGTGGCGCCCGTGCCGCCAGTGCAGGCGCCTACATTCTTCAGGCCTGCCACCTGGCCGCCATGGCCCCGGCGACTACGCTGGGTTCTGCCACTCCGGTACAACTCGGTAGTCTGCCACGCATGCCGAACACTGACAGCGACCTAAAACCCAAGGACACGGCGGGTGAGACTGCAGATGCCGAGTCATCGGAAGGGCCTGCTCCCGCGCAGGGCGATGCCACGAGCCCACCAGGCAGCACGATGGAGCGCAAACTGATCAACGATGCAGCGGCCTACATGCGCGGACTGGCGAAATTGCGTGGGCGCAATACCGACTGGGCTGAACGCGCGGTACGTTCCGCCGACAACCTGGTGGCGGTCGAGGCGCTCGAGCAGAAAGTCATCGATCTGATCGCAGTCGATGTGCCGGATCTCCTGGCGCAATTGGATGGCCGAGCGATCCAGATACTGGGCGAGGAGAGACTGCTGAGCACGACCGGGTTGACCGCCAAGGTGTTGGAACCGGGCTGGCGCACACAGCTGTTGCGCGTCGTGACCGACCCCAACGTGGCCTATGTGCTGCTGCTGGTCGGTATCTATGGACTTATCTATGAGCTGGCGAATCCCGGCGCCATGGTGCCGGGGGTCAGCGGTGCCATTGCACTGATCATGGCGTTGTATGCCTTTCAGGCCTTGCCAGTCAATTTCGCCGGTCTGGCCCTGCTGGCGCTAGGCATCGCTTTCATGGCACTGGAGTCCTTCGTCCCCAGCTTCGGCGCATTGGGTATCGGTGGATCGATTGCGTTTGTCGTGGGTTCGATCCTGCTGTTTCGCGACGATGCGGGGGAGATCGGTGTGGCGTTGCCGGTCATTGCCACCTTTGCTGTCCTTAGCGCCGGCCTGTTCATCGGTGTCATCGGGTATGCCATCAGGTCCAGGCACAGCCCCGTGGTCAGTGGCGCGGAGGAAATGCTTGGGGCGGTCGGCGAGGCGCTCGAGGATTTTGATGCCCGTGGCCGGATACGCGTACACAGTGAAAGCTGGCTCGCGCAGAGTGAACACCCGGTACGCAGGGGTGAGCGCGTGCGCGTCGTGGCCATGGATGGATTGACACTGAAAGTGGAGGAGGTTGTCGATGATTAATCCTGCAACCATGGTGCCGTTGGTCGTGTTGCTGTTCATTTTCATGCTGCTGGTGGCGGCGTTGAAGATTCTGCGCGAATACCAACGTGGTGTCGTCTTTTTTCTCGGTCGCTTCCAACGGGTTAAAGGGCCGGGGCTGATCGTAATCATCCCGATCATCCAGCAGATGGTCAGGGTTGACCTTCGCACTGTCGTGATGGATGTGCCGACACAGGATGTGATCTCGCGCGACAACGTCTCGGTCAAGGTGAATGCCGTGGTGTATTTCCGCGTGGTGGATCCGGAGCGGGCGATAATCCAGGTCGAGGATTTTCATGCCGCGACCAGCCAGCTTGCACAGACGACCTTGCGCTCGGTGCTGGGTGTGCACGAACTGGATGAGATGCTTACCGGGCGGGAACAGCTCAACAAGGATATCCAGGAGATCCTCGACAAGCAGACCGATGCCTGGGGGATCAAGGTGTCCAATGTCGAGATCAAGCATGTCGATCTCAACGAATCGATGATACGCGCCATTGCAAAACAGGCCGAGGCCGAACGCGAACGACGGGCCAAGGTTATCCATGCCGAGGGCGAAATGCAGGCATCGGAGAAACTGCGCGCGGCCGCCGACGTGCTGATGCGGAGTCCCGCGAGTATGCAGTTGCGTTATCTGCAGACGCTCAACGAGGTGGGCAACATGCCCAGTTCGACGGTGGTGTTCCCGTTTCCGCTGGAGTTTGCGCACTTTGTGAGAAAGCCTGGCGGAAAGGACCCTGAGTGATTCGACCCGTGCATGGAATAGACCCGGTTCCAGGAACAGGAGGACAGGGCCTTGGGATGAGTGAGTCGCGGCGGGTCCGGTCGACCCAAGAAAGCTGATAGACACAGCCAGCGACGCCCTGTTTGCGGTCAACCGAAGATAATTTGTGGTCTATCCCCCATTGTTCCACTACTGCTCCATTGAATGTGGGAGGTGTTTTGAACAATATAAAGGCCGCCAGGTTTGGCGGCCTTCAGTACGGACACATACAACCTATTGTATCTTTAGTCCTTCCCACAGGGTGCTGTCGGGACAATCTGCAAGATTGTTAAAATTCTCGTCGACTTTAGACGCGGGTGATCCTTCGTAAGCATCCGTGAATGCGCCCCATTCTTCAAAGGTTGGGGTGGTTATTACAAATCTGAAATCGCCTCCGCCGCCTGTCCCCTCGGCAACCGGGAAGCGAATGAAAGCATTCATGTTCTTGCCACCTTTCATTCCCTTTGCGGCTTTAAGCCAAGCGGAAGCCACTACCATCACCTCAGCGGGTGTCGCGTCATCGTTGAAGTGGCAGTGATAGATCTGAATGGCCTGCAGATCTGAAGCGGAATAAGCCGGTGCGGCGATAATCAGTAAAAGGGAAACTAATATTGAACGGGTAAATGTCTTCATCTCATTTCCTCTTAGTGGTGCGGTTAATCTGAAGCTACTGGCCGGTTTTCATACTTTGCTATGTTCTGTGTAAATATCAGTATGTTATACTTGACTTCGTGTTCGTGAATCTAGAGAAATTCTATAATAAAACAAAACGACATGCTTTTGTCATACCGACAGACATCAAATTACACCGGCTTGTCCCCAGGAATCATTATTGTCCGCGTCTTCAGGAGTCAATGCTTGTGCATCTTCCGGCTTATGGAGGGTGGCGCAGTTTGGCAGTCAGGTCAGGCTCCGGATGACTATTGCGGTGCAACTTTCAATTCCTTCTATCACGTGGGCGCTAAATCGCTCCGGTCCACCGTGGCCAGGGGGAGTATTAACAACTCGCGGGGTCGGGTCCAGTTCGAATGCGAAAGCGTCGAGGCCAAAGGGTAATCCCTCCCCAATGGATTTCAGCGCCGCTTCTTTGAGACACCAGTACTGGAAGAAAGTCCGCAGGCGTACCAGACCAATGGCACCTTGAACAGCACTCGCCTCGCTTGCCGAAAAAAACTGTTGAGAGAGTTCTGCGGCCTCCAGGTCCCTCGTTGGGTCTTCGAGGTCGACGCCGATCCCGTGGGTCGAAGACCAGGCCCCGAGAAAGCCAAACCGGCAGGAGGAAAAGCTAAACCAGACATCCGGCCAATCGGGAAGGTAGGGGCGCCCGTTTTCTGTCTCCGCGAAATCGATCTGCGATAGGGGCTTCGACAATCCGAGCGCTGTGGCGGCGCAGAAACGACGAAACGCACGGCGCTGTTTGAACTGGGCCTTGTCGTATTCAGCTGCAAAGCGATCCGCTCTCTGCAGCTCGGTATCCGACAGTACTGACGCGCAATGCTTCGACGCCTCGGGAGCACGCGAAAGCGGCGCATATAAAACGCAGGCTGTATGGCGCGCCGATGGCGGTGTCAAATCGCGCGAGCAGGCGGTGAAAAGGCCGTTGATCCGGTCGCTATTGTCTCGAGTCATCTGAAATCGTGGACCAGGTTGGCCGGGCCTCGACGCGGGTAGCAGGCTCCGCAGGGCTGCCCCAGTAAGTGCCAGTGGGCAGGTGCATCTCCTTCAGGACCAAGCTCAAGGGCAGGAGCGTTGTCGCAGGACCGATGACCGCGCCGCCCATGACCGTGGCCCCGAAGTTGATGGCGCTGCCGTCCTGGATGTCGGTTCGCCTCACTTTCAACATCATGTTCTCGAAGCTGTGAAACTGCAGGACGCCGGCGATAATACAGTCATCGCCGAAGCTCACTGCGTTCCAGTCAAAGGCCTGCATCGGGGAGGCGAGGATGGTCCGTTTGCCGATCCGGCACCCCATCCACCGCAGGATGACATTCGAAAGCACAGTCCCCGCTGAGATTCCCAGAGGCCACTTGCACCAGGCGAAGAAGCAGTCCTGTGCGAAGAAGTAGGTGAAGTGTCGCCAGGACCAGAACGGGGTAGAGTGAGCAGAACCCCATTGACTGCCGACGATGAGCTTCTTGATTGCGGCGCAAGATAACACCAGGATGACCTCCGTGAGGATCAAGGCCAAGAGCACACTAACGACTACATGTCCGCCCAGCCGCAGCAGGATGGTGTACAGGACCACATAGACAAGTGCATCGGCGATGCGCAGAACGCCGATACTGAAGATGTCATTCAAGAAAACACGCGCCAGAAACAGGGGCAGGCTCGGCAGTCGTTGGGCTTGGTTCTCCGACTCGAAGTCCGCACTCGCGAATTTCACCGGGGGGTTACCCGCCACCGTGATGGGCTCGCCAAGCCGCGACTGCATCTGACGCCGGAACTGTATGTCATTCCCCGGGGTGGAGACACCCAGCAGGAAGTTGGTCGGGAACTGCCCCGACTCCGCCACGCAATTGTTGCTGCTGAAGAAGTTCGCGGGCATGTCGAGCTGGCGAAGATTCAGGTGTTCGGCGCCCCGATCGAGCATGTTGGTGAAACAGCCATGTGACCAGAACACCTGGGAGTCGGCGCTGGCAAGCTCCGGGACTAGGTTGAACATGAGGTCGCACTCCGAGGCGCCCAGGCGCGTGAAGCGCAGGCCGGCGAGTGCACGCAGGTATTGCCCGATGATGGTCCAGGTCCACAGACGCTGGATCTGGTTCATCGTCTTCAGCCTGTACAAGAGGAGAGCACCCTTGAGCCCGCGCGAGGGATACAGCCCGGGCGAGGCGGCCGTGCCGCGCAGAAAGAGGCAGCCCAGCACCGAGATCAGGACGATGGTGACCCAGGTGGTGATGAAGGCGTAGAGGCCCATGTGCCAGGTAATCTCATGCAGCGGCGTGATCTTGAAGTACTCACTGGCGATTTCTGTTTCTCTAACGGGTATGTAGGTGGCGGCGAACCAGGTGACCGCCGCGGTGGGGACGACCAGGAGACAGAAGTCCAGGAAGACCTGCATCAGGATGTTGAGAGTCTCCATGAACCAGAACGGGTACGCGTACCGGCAGCTGTCAGCAGTGCGCTTCAGTCCCGTGTATCGACCACCGAGTCGCGCTGGAGCTCCCTCCCACATCTCCCCCGAACCCACGTCATCGAGGATGGGAGTGAACGGGGTGACCCAGGTACCGCGCCCCACCGTAACGTGGTTTGCGACGGCTGCCCGCATTCCGATCTTGCAGCCATTCTCCAGGTGAACCGGGCCTACATACAGCTCCGGACCCACCCACCTCGACATGTGTATGTAGGCTCCGGTCTGGATGGCGACATCGTCTTCGATGGAGAGCAGATCCAGCGGTCCGGAGAATTCCACGCCGTTCGAGCAGTGAAGGTTGCCACCTATAGTCGCCCCGAGCTGCCGCAACACGTAGGCCATGAGCGGTGCGCTGCGGAACATGGTGCCCAGGGGGCTGAGCACTGACGCTTCCAGCCGCCCGATACACCAGATTCGCAGATGCATTCGGCTCCACTTGGGGTAGGCACCCGGGGTCACATTGTTCTTGTAGATGTCGCCACCCATGAAGAACTTGATCACCAGAACCCAGAGCAGGCTGGCGAAAGGCAGGGCCAGGGCCAACAAGTACAACAGGAAGCCGACGCCAATGAACTCCCAGAGGTGCGCGGTCAAGAAGAACTCGCCGATCTCTCCGAA
>RRYU01020570.1_pt1 | contig 16962 bp, 15 predicted proteins | sample 2162651 | NCBI WGS metagenome assembly RRYU01 (sample SAMN10267283, study PRJNA491782) | microbial mat metagenome | isolation source: biomat in the production well | place: Japan: Minami-Kanto gas field, natural gas well KTG3 | collected 2017-06 | reverse complement strand
TGCCTGCGGAGACGCGGAGCACTATCGATATCGTGCGCTGTGCCTCGGTGCTGCTCCGGGAGCTCTATCGTAAAGGGTTCGGCTACAAAAAGGCCGGGGTGGTTCTGGGCGGTCTCGCGCCCGATGCCGCATCCGCCGTGACGCCCTCGCTTTTCGGCGACGGCCAGGACGAGGAGCGGACGGCGGCCCTGATGCAAGCTCTCGATATGGTGAACTCCCGTTACGGCTCCGGCGCGCTGCGCCTCGCCGTCGAATCGCCTTCCGGATGGAAACAGCGCCAGGAAAACCTCTCGCCCCGCTACACCAGCGACTGGGACGACATTATCGAGGTAAGAACGTAGGGGGGAGTGTTGAACTGTTGCATCGTTGATTTGTTGAAACGGGTGATGCCGTAATCCCGACTCGTCATCCGTCACAGGTCACATTCCTGCTTTTGCCGTTTTTGCGTTTCATTCCTGCGGCGGAATGCGGCGAGAGTGAAACTTTCTGCGGTTAAATGCTTTTATTGAGGGTGTATCACAGAACACCGACGCCGTCCGTCGCGGCGAACGGTCAAAAGAGGTCAGCATGACAGCAAGGGATATATGGCCCGTCATCCTCACGGAGGCTGAACGGGAGAGTCGAAACGAGCCGGCGATGCGGCATTTCCTGGAACAGCACATCCTGCGTTTCGACGGTTTCGCGTCTTCTCTCGGCATGCTGCTTTCCGTCAAGCTCGCCTCGAAGCATTTCCCTCCGCAGGTGCTGCAGGATCTCTTCGACGAGTTCTATCGGCACGAGCCCGAGGCGGTAGAAATGAGCGTGTTCGACCTGAAAGCCACACTCGATCGCGATCCCGCGGCCGTGAACTATTTCGAGATCATGCTCTTTCTCAAGGGATACCAGGCCCTGCAGGCCCACCGCCTGTCTCACTGGCTCTGGAACAGCGGGCGCACCTCCATGGCCTATTTCCTGCAGAACCGGATGTCCGAGGTGTTCGCGGTCGATATCCATCCGGCGGCGAAGATCGGCAAGGGTATTCTGCTCGATCACGCCACCAGCGTGGTGATCGGTGAAACCGCCGTGGTGGAGGACAACGTTTCCATCCTGCACGAGGTGACGCTCGGAGGTACGGGCAAGGAATCCGGCGACCGCCATCCAAAGGTCCGCAAGTCGGTGCTGATCGGAGCCGGGGCGAAAATCCTCGGCAATGTCGAGATAGGGGAGGGGGCCAAGATCGGCGCGGGCAGCGTGGTGCTCGACAACGTGCCGCCGCATTACACCGTCGCGGGCGTTCCGGCCCAGATCGTGGGTCGGACCGAGGTGCCCGAGCCGTCCATGGACATGAACCAGCGCCTGAGCGAAAGCCGGCGGCTGGATTGACTTCAGCCGCCGAACCGTTCAGCGATTTCCTTCCTGTAGGCTTCCAGTCGTTCGAGAATTTCCCGCATATGGTCGCCGCCCGTCTTGCGCAGCAGCGCGTTGGCCATGACCGGAGCGACGACCGCTTCGGCGATCACGCTGCAGGCGGGCACGGCGCAGGTGTCGCTGCGTTCGATGTGCGAGAGATGCGCGTCCATCGAGGTCATGTCGAAAGAGTGCAGCGGGGTCATCAGCGTGGCGATCGGTTTCATGGCCGCACGCAGGTGGATCGTCTGGCCGTTCGACATGCTTCCTTCGATCCCTCCCGCGCGGTTGGTCCTGCGGACGGGCGTGCGATCCTTGGCGGGGAAATACTCGTCGTGCACCTGTGAACCGGGTTTTCTTGCATTCTCGAAGGCCGGGCCGATCTCGATGCCCTTGACGGCCTGGATGGAGACGAGCGCGGCCGCGAGTTCCGCGTCGAGCCTGCGGTCGTGCTGTACGTAGGAACCGAGTCCCATCGGTACGCCGGTAATGAAGATCTCTATGATGCCGCCGAGCGTGTCGCCCTCCTCCTTCGCCTTGTCGATGGCGGCCACGGCGGCCGTTTCGTCGTCTTTTTCCAGCATGCGGACGCAGGATTCGTCGGCGGCCCTGGAAAGCGCGGCGGCTCCCGTGGCAAGCAGTTCAGCGAGGCGGGGCGACGGGGCGTTTTCACCGGCGGGGCCTATCGCCGAAACGTAGCTGCCGATTTCAATGCCCGCCGAGCGCAGGAATGCTTTTGCCAGCGAACAGGCGGCAACCCTGGCGGCGGTTTCGCGGGCGGAGGCCCGTTCTATGACCGGGCGGATATCCTCGAAGCCGTACTTGATCATGCCGCTGAGGTCGGCGTGGCCAGGCCTCGGCACGGTGATCGCCGCTACATCCTCCGCGGGATTGCCGAACCGGGCCATTTTCACCGTCCAGTTTTTCCAGTCCCGGTTTTCTATCTGCAGGGTCACCGGCGAGCCGATGGTCTTGCCGAACCGGATGCCGGAAAGCACCTCTGCCCTGTCGGTCTCGATTTTCATGCGTCCGCCGCGTCCGTATCCCTGCTGGCGGCGGGCGAGTTCGTCGTTGATGTCTTCGGGGGCGATGTCGAGCCCGGCGGGCAGCCCCTCGATGATGGCCGAAAGTGCCGGGCCGTGCGATTCGCCGGCTGTGAAGTATCGTATCATGGTACCCGTATTGTAAAAAAATACCCGGCTGCAAGCCTGCAGCCGGGAGAGGAAATCAGTTGGACGTCACCGGCTCAGGAGAGCTTTTTCGCGGCTTCCTTGGCGTAGTAGGTGAAGATGATGTCCGCGCCGGCGCGTTTCATGGCGACCAGGGATTCCATCATCACCCGGTCTCCGTCGATCCAGCCTTTCTCGGCGGCGGCCATGACCATCGAGTATTCGCCTGATACATGGTACACGGCGACGGGGACGTCGAAGCGCTCCTTGGTTTTGTAGACGATATCGAGGTAGGCGAGGCCCGGCTTGATCATCACGATGTCAGCGCCTTCCATGATGTCGAGTTCGATCTCCTTCATGGCTTCGGCGGTGTTGGCCGGGTCCATCTGGTAGGTCGACTTGTCGCCGAACTGGGGCGCGGAATGAAGGGCGTCGCGGAACGGACCGTAGAAGCTCGACGAGTATTTGGCTGCATAGGAGAGAATGCCCACGTCCGAATGGCCAGCGTCGTCAAGCGCTTCGCGGATGGCCCCGATGCGTCCGTCCATCATGTCGCTCGGAGAGACCATGTCCGCGCCGGCTTTCGCGTGCGAGACGGACATCTTGCAGAGCACCTCGACGGTTTCGTCGTTCAGGATGATACCGTCCCTGACGAGGCCGTCGTGGCCGAAGGGCGTGAAGGGATCAAGCGCGACGTCGGTCATGATGTAGAGATCCGGAACGGCCTCCTTGATGGCGCGCAGCGCGCGCTGGATGATGCCGTCGTCGTTATAGGCTTCGCGGCCGTCCTCGGTTTTTTCTTCCGGAATGCCGAACAGATCGATCGCCTGAATCCCGAGGTCCCAGAGTTCCTTGCATTCCTTCACGGCGTCGTCGATGGAGAATCGGAAGCTTCCGGGCATCGACGGAACCTCTTCCCTGACGTTTGTTCCGGGACAGACGAACAGGGGTGAGACAAGGTCGCTTTTGGTAAGGGTGTTTTCCCGAACGAGGCTCCTGATTGCCGGGGTTCTGCGAAGTCTTCTCGGGCGGTTGACGATATTGAGTAAATCTGTCTGGCTCATATTTGGAAGCTGTTTAGTTTTTTCGAAAAATCGAATTTACGAAAATCTGAAAACATCCTGAAGCGCGAGGCGGGAAATCATGGCGGACGGCAAGGTATGATTTCCGGAAAAAGGGAGGATTACGTCAATGCGAGCTCGTTCATTTATGGTGTCAGGTTATGCGCGAAGCGCTCACCTGCTATCCGGGGCAGCGTTTTGCAGAAAAAAACGTGGACGTATCGCCCTATTTGATTGTAAATGTGTGCTTAATATAGTAAAATAAAAAGTTATAGGCGTTTTTTCGCGCGTTACTGACTCTCTGTTTGTTCATTTTTTTTCTGATCCCAGGCACATGATGGACCGATGCGATTATCGTATTGCCGTCCGTTCAGTCGCAACCAGGCTTATGTGGCGTTGTTTTTATATGGATTGTACAATCCTAAAGTAAAAATAAAGTAATTTGAGCAAAGAAAGCTGTAACCGTATCTTTTCGAGGATACCTGTCGGTGCGTCATACGTTCTCTATTTCGACGGCGATGAGTTGCCGGTAGGGATCAATGGCCTCGTAAAGGTTCGTGTCCCGTCATTCGATGTTCTTCGCCGATATCTCGGTATCCTCGGAGACTCAGCGGCGATTTACGTTTCAGAAAATTACCATGCGGGCAATCCACATATTGCGGAGCGCCTGGACTCGCTGGATTTCGTGCGGGACAGGGACGCCGTTCTTCGCGAGGTCCGTCCGGAGGATTTTCACGGTCTCGTGAACGTTCTTCCGCTGAATGTCGGCGCTCTGGCTCAAACACACCTCGCGCTTCAGGAGAAAGATCAGGAGCCGCCTTCCATAGAACAGCATTTCGTGCACAAGCTCAAGCCGCAGAATGTGCTCGTTTCCCGTCCGCTGTTCTCGGGCGGCTTTCTTTACTTCAACATGTACCACCAGTCCGGGGAGATCGTATTCGATCATAATTCCGATCATGTCCAGGGAATGCTCGTTCTCGAGGCCATGCGCCAGGCTGCGATCGCAACCACTCATCTTTCGGGAAACCTGCCCATCGGCGGAACAATCGCCCTGCTTTCCTACAACTTCAATTTCTATAATTTCATGGAGAAGGGAACACCGATAATCATCAGGTGTTACACGCCGGTTTCCCTGGAAAATCAGGTGCGTAACGCGGAGGTTTTCGTCTGTTGCCAGGTGTTCCAGTGGGGGAAGATGTCGGCCAGCAGCTTTTTGAGAGGCACGGCGTTTCCCGACAGGTCGAAATATTCCGATTATCGCCGAAGGACCAAAAAGGTGCACGAGAGGGACAAAAAGCAGTATGAGATGAAAATGTCCGAAATTCTCGATCCCGTCAAGGCGTAGTACATGTCCAGAATCGCGATCATCGGCGGCGGTATTTCCGGTATTGCCGCGGCATACTATTGTAATCGGAAAGGTATCGGCGCCGATATTTTCGAGGCCGGCGCCACGATCGGCGGCAGGATCGGCAGCGAGCGGCTCGGCGAGAGGTACGTGGATTTCGGCGGCAAGAACATCGGCAGAAAATACCGGCGGTTCCGTTCTTTTGTGAAGCATTGCGGGGATATGCGCTTCGAGGATTTCGGGTTCAATACTTCCCAGATCGTTGACGGACGGCTGATCAGGATTGCAAAGGACCGGTCCCTGGCGTTCACGTTGATGAACGTCGCCTATCTGAGCGGTGTCCGCGGGTTCCTGAAACTTTTCCCCCTTTTCAGGGCAGTCGGTTCCAGATATGGGGAGGGGGTGTTGAACAGCGACTTCTTTAACAGGATTGCCGAGAGGTACGATCGTGACCCTCTGAGTGTTTTTTTTGGCGAACGTTGTTCGAAATATGTCATCCGGCCGCTTACGGTAAGGATGAACGGCGCCGAACCCGAAGAATGCTTTCCCGGAAATTTCGGATCCAATCTGGCTCTTGCGCTAGACAGTTACGAGCAGTTGGAGGAGGGAATGTCCGGACTTTTGAACGCGTTCTTGTCGCGGGGGAAAGAAAACAGGATCTTTTCCTGCAGGAAGGTCGAACGCGTTGTTCCCGGGCAGGACGGTTCGCGTGTGGCGATAGAGTGTCGCGGCGAAAACGGCCGCGAGCGATATGTATACGACAGGGTGCTTGTCGCGCTGCCTGCTGTGCAGGCGGTTCCTCTTTTCGAATCGTCGATACCCGAGCTTGCCGCACTGCTCGGCCGGATACAATACTATCCCGTTGCTGTTGCGGTCGTTCGCTACGGCGGTGATGTGTTTCGGAGCGATCAGCGTGCAATGGTTTTTGATCGCACCTCGCCTCTGAGCAATGCGGGAGCGTATGGCAGAAACGACCTTGATCTCGTTCGCTATACCCTGAGCGGCGTGACCGCCAGAAGGATTATCGCTCCGGAAACACCTCCGGAAGAGGCTGTCGGGATAGCCGAAAACATAACCGCTCCGTATTTCAGGCTCAAAGGAAACCGCAGGGAGGGCTTTGTGTACAAGTATCTCGATCCGGGGTTATGTGCTTACTCTTCCTATCATTACAAGACGATTCAAACGATCGGCAATGTGCTCGACGGATATCCGGGAATCGGCATGACCGGCGATTACTGGAGAGGAGCGTCGATCGAGGCCTGTTTCAGGGCGGCTGAAGAATCGCTTGAAAAAATGGTGTCGTCCGTTCCCGGAGAATGAAGTTTCTTGGTTACATGAAATCATATCTCAAATCCGCGCTTCGTGAAGGAACGCAGATTTCCCGATTCAATATCATTGCGGCGTCGATACTCGGTGCTCCCGCGCATTTCATTTTCTATTTTCTGTTCAAGTACTTTTTTCATCTTCCGTACGAAAGCCTCGGCCTGAGGCTGGTTGCTGTCGTATTGTGCCTTGTAGGTCTTTTCAAGCTCAGGGATAACGATTTTCTCGGAAAATATTTTCCAGTATACTGGCACCTGATGCTGATCTTCGTGCTGCCATTCATTTTCACGACCTATCTCCTTAAAAACAATTTTCACGAGCTGTGGTTGTACTGGGAGATCTTCATGATTTTCATTCTGATTTCCTTCGTGCCCAACTGGCTGATGTTTCTTTTCGATCTTTCGGTGGGAGTGGTTGCAGCGGTTTTGTTTTTTTTTCTGACTTCGCCTTCTATCGACCTGCAGCCGCAGTTTGACATTTCTCTTTATTCGCTCGTTATCATTTTCACGATGGGCGCAGGCTATGTTTTCAGCTACAGTAACCGGAAGGGCATGATGGCGCAGGAAAAAAACCATGCCCTGCAGGCTTTGGCGGGAAGCATAGCTCACGAAATGCGCAATCCTCTGGGGCAGGTGAAATACAGCTTTGAGAGCATTTTGCAGGATCTGCCGATCTACCATCCCGGAGCTCCCGCCGAATGCATTTCCTCGCAGAACCTCGACCGCGTCTACCTGAGGGTCGCCCAGGGACAGATGGCCGTTAACCGGGGGGTGCAGGTGATCGAAATGATCCTTGACGAGGTCAAGAACAAGCCTATCGACACGCAAGGCTTCACCCTGCTTTCCGCGGCAAGCGTGACACGCAAGGCGCTTGACGAGTATGGTTACGAATCCGACGCGGAGAGGAAAAAAATTTCCTTTGACAGCCGCGAGGATTTCCTGATCAATGCGGATGAAACCATGTACGTGTTCGTGCTTTTCAACCTGATCATGAACGCCTTTTACTTCATCAAGCCATATCCCGAAGGCCGTATCGTCATTCGTCAGGAGAAGGGCCGGCTGCAGAACAGGATCTATGTCCGGGACACCGGGCCGGGCATCCCTCCCGAAAATATCGACAAGCTGTTCAATCCTTTTTTCACCTCCGGCAAAAAAGGCGGCACGGGCCTGGGGCTCGCCTATTGCAAAAGGGTTATGAGGGCGTTCAGCGGCGACATCGCCTGCAGTTCCGTTTATGGCAGCTATACCGAGTTCATGCTTTCTTTTCCGGTCGTCAGCGATAACGACCTGGCCGAGTTCAGGAGGAACATCGTGGATCGCTACCTCGAACTTTTCCGCGACAAACGGATTCTCCTGGTCGATGACGAGGTTCAGGACCGGGAGCCGGTAAGGACCTATCTCGAACCGTTCGAGGTTGAAATCGATGAAGCGGGTGACGGTCTCGAAGCTCTGGAAAAGGCGAAAGGTCGCCGATACGATGCCGTGCTCATGAACCTCAGCATGCCGAAGATGAACGGTTACGAGGCGACCGAGGCTATCAGAACGGGTCAGGCCGGCGCGTTTTCGCAAAAGGTTCCCATCATAGGCCATACCGCGGCTCCTACCTACATCGCCAGGGGAAAGACGGAAAAAATCGGGATGCAGGGATTTATTTCGAAACCGGTTTCCGAACCCGAGCTGATCGAACTGCTCGGCAAGGTCTTCAGCGGGTATTTGAACGGTCGGGACAGCGATTTATCCGGGCTCACGGTGATGCTGGTCGACGATTCTTCTTTCAATCGTCTCGCTCTCAGGGGGATTCTCGAGAAATGCAACATAAGGGTTATCGAGGCAGTCAACGGAAAAGCTGCCATAGCCAGGGTCAGGGACGAGCACTGCAATCTGATATTGATGGATATCCAGATGCCGGAACTCAATGGTGTCGAAACCACAAGGGTTATCAGGGCTAAAAATTTCAACGGTAACCGGAATATTCCGATTATCGGCCTTAGCGGTGAGTCGGACGAAGAGTTTATTGAAGCGGCTCTGGACGCCGGCATGAACGATTATCTGCACAAGCCGGTCAGCAGCGCGTTGCTGCTTTCCAAAATCGAGGAATGGATCGTTGTATAGCAGGCGGACGTGATAGTGTCTGGACAATGTTTCGATATCCTGCTGTTCTTTCTCTCTTTTTTTGTAGCTTGTTATAGGATAAGAATTGTCCGGTATGCCTCGGCGTCATCGAGCCGTGAGCATTCGGGCCTGAGAACACAAGGGTCGGGAGGATATGATGGCACGGGAAGAGCAGAGGATAGCGATATACAAATCCCTGCTCAGAGCGGTGAATCATCCCTCGGCCGACATGGTGTACAGGAAAATACGGAAGGAGTATCCAACCATATCGTTCGATACGGTTAACCGTACGCTGCTTACGTTCGCCGAGATAGGTGTTATCCACACGGTGGAATCGCATTCGGGAGTCAGGAGGTTCGATCCTGATATCTCGCCTCATCACCACATGCACTGCATGCAGTGTGGAGAGATCATAGATTTCTGCGACAGGGACCTTGATGCCATTGCGGTTCCCGAAGCGGTCAGCCGACAGTTTACCGTTCTGGGGAAACGGGTCGTGATCAGCGGGCTGTGCGATAAGTGCTCACGGGATCAGGTTTCCAGGGAATCGTCAGCATGACGCCGACCGCAGTCGAGGCTGTCGTGCTTGCGTGGCATGGCATAAAGAAAAAGCGCGGCTGAAAAGCCGCGCTTTCTGTTTTGCGACAAAGCCGCGGCTTACCTTTCGAGAGGTTTGTGGCAGAACCACCAGTCGTAACAGTCGTACTGTTCCTTGCGTTTTGCCGCATCCTTGACATTTGTCGCGGGAGGAATGATAACCCGGTCGTTGATGAGGCCGTTGTTCGGCCAGTCAGCGGGAGTTGCGACCTTGTTCTTGTCGGATGTTTGCAGGGCTTTCACCGCACGGACGATCTCGTCGATATTTCTCCCTATCTCCTGCGGGTAATACAGCACCAGGCGCACCTTGCCTTCCGGGTCCCCGACGAAAACGGCCCTGACCGTGTTGCTGCCTTTTCCGGGATGCAGCATGCCGAGGCGGTTTGCGATCCTGTCGTTGGCCGCAACGATCGGGAAGGTGATCTCGACCTTCAGGTTTTCGCTGATCCATTCCGCCCATTTGATGTGTGAGAATACCTGATCGACCGACATGCCGATCAGTTTGCAGCCCATTTTTTCGAATTCATCGTTCTTTTTCTGGAATGCGACGAATTCCGTGGTGCACACCGGAGTGTAGTCGGCAGGGTGACTGAAAAGAACGAACCATGAGCCCTTGAGGTCCGCGGGTATATTCATGGGGCCGTGGGTGGTCTGAACTTCGAGCTTGGGGAAATCGTCGCCGAGAAGCGGCATCGAAAATTCATCGTAAAACATCGATTCGTCGAATTGCTGTGTCATTGTTGGGGTCTCCCTGTTTTTTTGTTTAAAGGTTGCTGCGGATAGAGCCTGTGCCGCCGCGTTGCTTGCTTTCATAAAAGATAATGAATTTCACTTTTTTAAAAAAGAATAATTACTAATTAATAGTTGGTATTTTTTGTCGGCGCGATGAATGCGATTTATCGTCATTGTTTATATATTGATCGGAAGCCATCCGCCGGGAGTATCCGGCGACATCTTTTTCATTCGAAAGGAAGCGCATGGGTTTTTTTTCCAAATCGTTCGATCGGGGTGAAGGTTCCGGGGTCGGATCGCCGGGTTCACGGATTATCGATCTCGCAAGGGAATTCGCGAGTCTCGAAGAGTGGACGCACGGGACGCGTTTCGAGGACGCGGATGCGCGTTATTCCGAGCTTATCAGAGGGCTTCCAGCGGGAGAGGCGACGTCGATGCGTCTTTCGGAATCGCCGGGGACCATCTCGGTGAGCGGAGAACGGCAGCGTGTTTTCGGCTATCCGGGTACGATAGAGCTGAACATGCCTGCCCTTACGGAACTCGCGGATACTTCCAGGATTCTTGTCGATCTCGGTTACTCGGGGGTTGAACAGGAGGCCGGAGGGGTTGCGCGGGATATCGCCGCCGGAACCTGGGGTGCGCGTTTTTCCTGCATCCCTTCACGCTGGTATCCTCTTGTGCGGATGCAGGTGAGTTTCTACACCGGCCTTCGCGAGCCGCTGCATCTCGAGGTGCTTTCGGACATTCTCGACAGAAATGTCCAGGATTTTTACGTTGCGCTTTGCGATAACGGTTCCTACGAACTTTCGGTTCACGTCATGCGCAGCCACCTCGGCTCCGCTTTCGGTTCAGTGCCGGACGATGTTCGCGGAGGACTTGCCGCCGGAATTGCGTCGCTGGTTTCCGGGATACGGGCGATTCCCGTGACTGAACGCGACATGCGGAGGGCCGTGAGCGAATTCGAGCGCCGCCATCCCCTCGGCGAGGGGATGTGACCATTGTCCGCGCCCGCCAGGAGTATTTTCAATCACCTTATCGTCATTACCGAACGAGCGTATGACCGAAGACCTTCAACTGGCTGTCGACCTCGCCCGTAAGGCAGGTGAGCTTACCCTTTCTTTTTTTCGAAGCAAAGGCCTGCGGGTGTATGCCAAAAGGGACGATTCGCCGGTTACCGAAGCCGACAGAAAAGCCGAGGAACTCATTCGGGAAGGAATCGAGCGGGAATTTCCCGATGACGGTATTTTCGGGGAGGAATTCGGTGACAAGGTGGGGACGACCGGTCGCCGCTGGATTCTCGATCCGATCGACGGCACCCGCCCGTTTATCCACGGCGTGCCGCTCTACGGTGTCCTGATCGGGCTCGAGACAGATCACGAACTGAAGCTGGGGGTGGTCAATATTCCCGCTCTCGGAGAGCTCTACCATGCAGAGACCGGTTGTGGCGCCTTTCTCAACGACGAACCTGTCAAGGTTTCGGAGATAGTCGACCATCGCAACGCGACAGTCGTTTTTACTGAAAAGGAATACCTTCTTGATCCTCCTTCCGGGCATCCGGTTGACCGGCTGCGCGACGACGCGGGGCTTGTCAGGGGCTGGGGCGATTGCTACGGTCACATGCTTGTCGCCTCGGGCAGGGCCGAAGTGGCTGTCGATAAAATCATGAGTCCGTGGGACTGCGCGGCGATCATTCCCATCGTTTCCGAAGCCGGAGGATGCTGTTTCGACTACAATGGACAGTCCACAATCTACGGGCAGGGTCTGGTGAGCGCGAATCGCCATCTTGGTCGTGAACTTCTCGATCATATCGCCTGACACTCCCATGACATTCTATCTGCTGCTTGCCGTCATCGTTCTCCTTGTCATCGTCATCGTGCTGCTTCTTTCGGACAGGGGCGGAGCACGGCGCGCGGCTCTCATTGGCGAGAAAACCCTGAGGGAGGACATGGAGCGCCTGGTGGGGGAGATGAAGAACGAATTTTCCCTGAACCGGGCAGAACAGTCACGTGCATTTCAGGACGGCAGGGCGGAACAGTCGATTTCGCTCAAATCGTTCGAGGAGGCTTCGGCGCGACATGTTCTGCAGCAGGATGAACTGCAGCGGAGGAATTTCAGCGACCTGTTGGCCAGGCAGGACGCTCTCAGAGAGGAGATATCCGTAAGGCTCGAGCATATCAGGGATACGGTCGAGGAACGGCTCGAGCTGTTGCGCAGGCAGAACGAGGCAAGGCTTGACGAGATGCGCAGAACGGTCGACGAGCGGCTGCAGTCAACACTTGAAAAAAGGTTGAGCGAGTCTTTCAATCAGGTGAGCGACCGCCTGCGGCAGGTGCACGAGGGACTGGGCGAAATGAAGACGCTGGCTTCCGGAGTGGGCGATCTCAAAAAAGTGCTCTCGAACGTCAAGGTGCGCGGTGTCCTTGGAGAGATGCAGTTGCACAGCCTGCTTTCAGGGCTGCTTTCGCCCGATCAGTATGCCGAAAACGTCGTTATTTCCAGCGGCAGCCGCGAGCAGGTAGAATTCGCCGTCAAGCTTCCCGGCCGGGACGACGATGGGGAGGCGGTGTATCTTCCCATCGACTCCAAATTTCCCATCGAGTCCTACTACCGTCTTCTCGAAGCTTCGGAAGCTGGAGATCCCGACGGGGTCAGGGCCGCTACGAAACAGATGGAGACCGAGATCCGGCGATGCGCGAAAGATATCCGCGACAAGTACCTCGATCCACCCCGAACGACCGATTTCGCCATTCTGTTTCTTCCCGTTGAAGGACTTTTCGCCGAAATCGTTCGCAACACGGCGCTGCTTGAAACGCTCCAGAGAGAGTATCACATCGTCGTTACCGGTCCCACGACACTCGCAGCGCTTCTGAACAGTCTTCAGACAGGATTCCGGACGTTGGCCATTCAGAAACGCACAAGCGAGGTCTGGCGGGTTCTGGCGCAGGTTAAGACTGAATTCGACCGTTTCGGCGAAGTGCTCGCCAAGGCGCAGAACAGGATTACGCAGGCCGGAAGTGAACTCGACAAGCTTGTCGGAGTGAGAACGAGGGCGATTCGCAGCCGCCTGCGGCGAATCGGGGATGCCGCAGAAGAACCGCCGCTTGCCGAAAGTACGGGGAAAGAAGAGCGTGACGAGTGACGCCTCGCCTGCGTTGCAGAGGCCCGCTATGAGGATTATATACAGTTCAATCGGCCAGGGCGTCGGCGATGGCTTTGGCGAAGTGGGGGCCGTCGTAATATTCAGGGACGATGTCGACCTTCACACCGAGTTTTTCGAGTGCGGAGGACGTCGTATGCCCGATAGCGGCGACGAGGACGCCTTCGGGCACGGTCGTCGAACCGACAGCCCTGAAGTAGTTCTCGGCGGTGGACGGACTGGTGAAGGACAGGCAGGCAACGCTCCCCTCCCGGACCATTTTTCTTACTTCCCCGGTCGCTTCAAGGTCCGGAGGATGGTTTTCGTAAACGGTTACGGCGTCGCAACGGCCTCCGCGCTCCGCGATAACCTTCGGAATCGTTCCGAGAGAGAGACTTCCTCTGAGGAAGAGAAACGTTTTGCCGTCGATCTCTTCCGGCGCAATGGTTTGCATGAGATTCACTGCATCGGCCACCTTGGGAAGCGGTTCGGTTTCGATTCCGTAAGCTTCGAGGTCGGCGGCGGTTGTCCTGCCGACGGCGAAAACTTTTATCCCGCGCAGCTTTTCGAGCTCAGCGGGAGCTTCCTGGGAAAGCCTTTCGAGAAAGTAGCGGACGCTGTTCGGACTGGTGAAAAAAGCGCCGTAATAGGAGGAAACGTCGGGAATGGCCCACCCCGAAGACGGCCTGATCTCGATTGTGGGGAAGACAAAGGAGGCCAGGCCGTTTTTTTTCAGTTCCTCAACGAATGCTCCGGCCTGATCCTTTGGCCGGGTAACGAGGACGCACTTCATCAGCAGGTTTTCCTGATTTCGGAGAGAATTTCGTTGGCGCCGAGTTTCAGTAGTTCCTCGGCCAGCTCGATACCCGCCGCTTCAGCCTGTTCGGGCCTGGTGCAGTTTTCTTTCGTGATCTCGTTACGGATGGCTCGCTTGCCGTCGACGGAACCTACGTAGGCCAGCAGGTGAAGCGTACCGTTCTTGAGGCTTGCGTACGCACCGATCGGGATCTGGCAGCCGCCCTGAAGGTGGCGAAGCAGTGCTCTTTCAGCCTTGGTGCAGAACTCCGTGTTCGAGTTGTTCATGACCTTGACGATTTCTCTCGTCTGTTCGTCATCGACACGGGTTTCAATGCCGAGAGCGCCCTGTCCGACTGCCGGCAGCATGATGTCGTGCGGCAGGATTTCGGAAATACGGTCTCCGAAGTTGAGACGGAAGACTCCCGCGTAAGCGAGCATCATGGCGTCGAAATCGGTCTCGTCGAACTTTTTGAACCGGGTGTTGAGGTTGCCCCTGATGTCGCTTATCTGGAAATCGGGCCTCATGCTGAGGAGCTGCGATGTCCTGCGAAGGCTGCTGGTCGCGACTTTTGCGTTCGGTTTCAGCTCTTTCAGGCTTTCGCCGTTTTTGGAGATGATGACGTCCCGCGTATCCTCCCGCTCGGTGAACGCCGAAAGAATGAGTCCTTCGGGAGTTTCGGTCGGCACGTCTTTCAGGCTGTGCACCGCAAGATCGATTTCCTTCGCGATCAGGTGTTTTTCAATGTCTTTCGTGAACAGTCCCATGTCCCCGATCTTCGAAAGGGGGGAGTCAAGCAGAACATCACCGGTCGTCTTAACCAGCTTCAGCTCAATGTCGAGTTCCGGGAATTGCTTGGAGAGTTCAGATTTTGTGAATTCTGCCTGCCACAGGGCGAGGGGGCTGGATCTGGTGCCGATGATGAGCTTTTTTTTCAATGCCTTTACGGATTATGCGTTTACTGATTCAGGGCGTACCGGAAAAAAGTCACGATCGCCCGGTTCGGTTTTTCATGGAAGGAAAGCCGAACTGGATGCGGCGTTTCTTTTTCGGGCGTCCTTTATTGTTTTAACTGATTCTGTTCCTCGAGGTCGAAAACGTTTCTGACAAGATTGACCTTGCTCGGTATGTTGTCGGCCGTGTCCACGGGCGACTTGAGCATCTTGATCGGGTGATGCAGGATCTTCTTGAGTATCCGGTCGCTCAGACGCTCCATTCGCCTCAGTTCTTCCTCGCTGACCTTGTACCGGAAACGCTCGAGTTCCTTTTCCTTGATTTCGAGGAACTTGGATTGCAGGTCAACGATGGTCGGGCGGACCTTGAGCGTATTGATCCACTGGCCGAAACCGACCAGTTCCTCGTCGATGATCCGCTGGACCTTCGGGAGTTCGGCGCGTCTCATCTCAAGGTTCTTGTCGATGATGTGCTTCAGGTCGTCGATGTCCTTGAGGAACATGTTCTTGAGCTTGCCGATTTCAGGATCGACATTGCGCGGAAGGCCGAGATCGAGAATGATCACCGGTTTCAGTCTTCTTTTCTGCATGCTCTGCTGCAGCTCTTCTTCCTTCAGGACGTAATCCTTGGTGCTGACGGCGGTGATGATGATGTCGAATTCGTGCAGGTGTTCCTTGTAGCTTTCGAAGGGCAGCACCTGGTTTGTTCCCAGTTCCGCGGCGAGCGCCTCGGCTTTCGAAAGGGTTCTGTTGGTGATGACGATGTTCCTTGCGTTTTTCTGGAACATGTGCTTTGCCGCAAGCTCGCCAGTTTCTCCAGCGCCCACGAGAAGGATTTTTTTCATGGACAGGTTGGAGAAGATTTTCTGGGCGAGTTCGACTGCCGCGTAGCTGACGGAAACGGCTCCTTCCATGAGCCGGGTTTTCGTCTTGACTTTCTTGGCGACGCTGAATGCGGTATGACAGAGACGGGTAAGGAGAATACCCGCCGACTGGGTTTCAACGGCTATCCTGTAAGCATCCTTGACCTGACCGAGAATCTGCCCTTCGCCGAGTATCAGGGAGTCGATGGCGCAGGAAACTTCGAAGAGATGACGGGCGGTATTGCAATAGAAGCGGTTGAAGAAATGTTCAGGGCGGACTTCCTTGCGGGCATTTTTGTATGCGATGAGATATTCCTTCAGGTAGTGTCCGTTGACTTCGGCCATGCCGGGGACGACGTAGAGTTCCGTCCTGTTGCAGGTCGAAATGACCATCGCTTCCTGTGCTATGCCGTCATCGATGAGGTTCGAGAGGAATTCCTTGGCCTGAACTTCCGAAAGGGAGACCCTTTCGCGGATTTCAATGGGTGCGGTTTTGTGATTGACACCAACTGAAATTATGTTCATGATGAGAGTGTTTTAGTGGCTTGCGTGAAAGCTCCGGAAAATGTCCGTCCCTGTTTAGAGGCCAATGGATTCAAATATACCGCAACGCCTGAAAATTATCAAATTTCAGTGCTTTAAAAGCTGAGACCGTGGAATGTCGGCGAAAAGATGCTCATCATGACGACCAGTACCGTTATGAACACGAAAAGCACGATAAGCAGATAGGCCATATGGATGGTATCCCAGCCGAACAGTCTCCTGATGAAAAGACTTGCGCCGTAGAGCATCCAGATGATCACGAGCGCGATGAGCTTGGGGTCGAAAATGTTGATGACCTCGGAGCTTTGAGCCGAGCCGATGACTCCCGCCAGCAGCGTGATCGTCAAAAAGAGAAAGCCGAAGGCCACCGCATGCTTGATGAGTTGCTCGAGCACTTCCAGGTTGGGCAGGTTTTCAAAAAGAAAACCGAACCGGTTGTTCTTGATCTGACGGAAGAGCAGCAGGTAGAGAAAACTGTAGAGGCCGGCTATCGCGATCGCGCTGAAGCCGAAGATCGCCGCGAGCAGATGGATGCCGATGCCCAGGCCGCTGAAAGCCGGACCTCCCCCCGGAGAGGCGGAGAGCATGACCGATGCGAGCAACTGCGCTCCCATGGCGAAGGCAAGGACGAAAAAGCCGGTTTTATCGGTTTTCGTCGAGAATTCGATGAACATGTAGACCACGGCGAGCGTCAGGGCTACCATGTTCATGATCATGGGAATCGAATAGTTCAGCCGGTAGCCTTCGGGCGCGGTCAGTAAGCCGATGAAGGCGATGTGCGTCACGATGCTGATAATGAGCGATGGCTGCTTGTAGGTTTTCGCGGGGGACCAGCTTTTGAAGAAATCCGCGCCGTAGAGCCCCGTCGAAAGCATGTAGAGCAACGGAATGAGCTGGGCGAGGAGGAAAAGAGGGGCGTTGTCGAGCATTATATTGTCCATGGTTTG
>RRYU01021095.1_pt1 | contig 16963 bp, 16 predicted proteins | sample 2162651 | NCBI WGS metagenome assembly RRYU01 (sample SAMN10267283, study PRJNA491782) | microbial mat metagenome | isolation source: biomat in the production well | place: Japan: Minami-Kanto gas field, natural gas well KTG3 | collected 2017-06 | reverse complement strand
CCCCCCGCAAAAGCGGGAATCTAAATAACATTTATAGATTCCGCATCAAGTGCGGAATGACAACTAGGTAGAGACGTAATATGTTACGTCTCTACTGAAGTCTAATAAATTCTTCCTGAACGGTGTTCTCCGCCATCACAATGGATAGTTGAACAGTTTATAAAATCGGCTTCCGGTCGCAACATTAACGAAACGGTATTTGCAATGTCTTCCGGTGTAGTTGTACGGCGCATTGGATTCCGATATTTTGTTCTCTCAATCCATTCTTCCCACCGATCCGATATTTTTGTGAGTGCGCGCGTAGGAGTAACTCCGGCTTGAATTATATTCGCAGTAATCCCGAACTTCCCGAGCTCCCATCCTATTTGACGTAAAATTGCCTCCATTGCAACCTTTGCTACACTCACAGGACCATAGCCTTCCATTGACACATAATTGCCCTCGCTTGTAAAACCAAGAACGCGTGAACCCTCTCCAAGCAAATTTGCGTCATGCAATTTTTGGGTCCAATATAACATAGACATACCCATCACGTGCACGGTCATATCCATCTGTTTGCGGGTTACGTGTTTTTCTCCGAGCAAGTTCATGGTTGTTCCAAAGGCAATAGAGTGCAGTAATAATTTTAATGTTCCCTCGCCAATAATTTCTCTAATAATGGGAACGTATTCATTCATTATATCAATATCAGCGGCATTCTTGTTCCAAAAATGTACGCGACCGCCATTAATTTCAGCTAACTCATCTTTAAATTTAAGGGCTTGTTTTTTTATATCTGCTCTATCAAAATGAAACCCAAGAATTCCATACCCGTCCTCAGCTAATCGCTTGGCGGTGGCGCCTCCGTGACCGGTTGAACATCCTAAGATCAATACCCATTGTTTCATGATTGCTCCAATTTTAAGGTTGCGAATTTAGAACAATATCATTTCTTTCCAAAATTTTGGTCAATGTAAAGAATACTTGCCCATTTCAATAATTACCAATAACCTTGCCACTGAAATTCATACTATTTATGGAATAATAAAGCACATGCAACAAAAGTCAAGTTATACAAAAAAAGATTTATTAGCGATTGCCGAGGGCGATGTTTTTGGCCAAGAGAACGGGAAGCTTCCGAAACCACCAATGTTGATGATAGATCGCATAATGAAAATAACTGAAGATGGCGGGAAATACGGTAAGGGTTCAATTTTAGCTGAACTAAAAATTAATACAAAGAATTGGTTTTTTGATTGTCATTTCAAGGGCGATCCCGTGATGCCCGGCTGTCTCGGACTCGATGGATTTTGGCAGTTGTTAGGATTTTTTCTTTCGTGGGTAGGGGGGAAAGGCCGTGGTCGCGCCTTAGGTGTTAAAGAATTAAAGTTTAAAGGACAAGTTAGACCGTACCACGATAAGATAACTTATAAGATTGATATAAAAAAAATTATTAAAAAACCGGTGTTCATGGTTTGGGGCGACGCTGTATTATCTGTAAAGAAGAAAGTGATATATTTCGCTAAAGATTTACAAGTTGGCCTTTTTGAGAATTTGTCTTGGGATTTTGGAGCCGATCCGGCTCTAGACACATTTTAACCATGTCGTTACAGTGTGGAATTGTCGGCCTTCCCAATGTCGGCAAATCAACAATATTTAACGCTCTAACCACTTCTAGCGTCCCGGCGGAAAATTACCCTTTCTGTACGATTGATCCACACGTTGGGATTGTACCGTTACCGGACTCACGTCTTAATAAACTAAGGGATATTTATAGACCTCAAAAGGTCACACCGGCCACTGTTGAATTCACGGACATTGCCGGTTTAGTGAAAGGAGCCAGTAAGGGAGAGGGACTTGGAAACCAATTTTTAGGACAGATAAAACAAGTTGGTGCTATAATCCATGTTGTGCGATGTTTCGATGATTCCAACGTTATTCATGTTGAAAAAAGCGTTAATCCAGTCAGAGATGCCGAATTAATCGAGACCGAACTTTTGTTGGCAGATATAGCCACACTTGAAGGACGCATGTATAAAATTACAAAAGCCGCCAAAAGTGGCGACAAATCTGCTATTCGCAAAATTAAAGTGCTTGACCAGTTATTAGAACATTTAAATAATGGGCGTCGAGCCCGAACTTATTCTGTTGATCCAGAAGACCGCATTTTTGTTCGTTCTCTTTTCTTAATGTCCCGCAAACCAATTTTATATGTAGCCAACGTTGATGAGTATGAAATTCAGAACGAAAAACGGAATGACCATGTTCAAGCTCTGTTTGATTTTGCCGAGAGAGAAGGTAATCTGGCAATTCGTCTATGCGGTAAACTTGAGCAAGAAATCGCGACTCTAGATGGAGAGGAAAAACAGATTTTTCTTGATGAATATAATCTACACGAGGCCGGTTTGGACAAACTAATTCATGCCAGTTTTAAACTACTTGATCTAGAAACTTTTTTTACCGGCGGCCCAAAAGAGGTGAGAGCGTGGACAATTAAAAAGGGCTCTTCTGCTCCTGAGGCGGCGGGAGAAATCCATACTGATTTCCAACGCGGATTTATTAAAGCTGAAGTTTATCGATATAAGGATTTGGTAACTCTTGGAAGTGAAATAGCGGTACGCGATGCCGGATTAGTTCGCCAAGAAGGGAAAGAATATATTGTTCAAGATGGTGATTGCATATTTTTCAAGTTTAATGTTTGATTGTTTCACAAAACTACATCCTGTTGTAAATTTGAAGAGTTTATGAAGGTATCAGAGCCAGTAAAGGTTGGAGTGGTTGGCGTTGGGCACTTAGGTCAACATCATGCAAAACATTTTGCCACGCTACCCAACGTCAAATTAAAAGGGCTTTATGATTTAGATAAATCTCGCTCTAGCGAAATCGCAAAACAGCATAAAACAAAATCTTTCGATACATTTGAAAATATGCTTTCTGTCTGCGATGCAATATCTATTGTAACACCAACACCGCAACATGCCGAAATTGCCGAACAATGTATTAAGGCAAACAAACACGTATTTATTGAGAAACCCATTACAAAAACTGTTGCCGAGGCCGACCATTTATTGTCTCTCACAAAAAAGAATGGAATCGTGATACAAGTTGGACATATTGAGCGTTTAAATCCGGCTTTATTGGCATTAAAAGGCTTTGAACTAACACCAAAATTTATCGAGGTTCAGCGACTTGCTCCTTACACGGTCCGGGGGACAGAAGTTCCTGTCGTACTGGATCTAATGATTCATGATATTGACATAATCCTTTCATTAGTAAAAAGTCCGGTGAAAAACATACGTGCCAGTGGTGTTTCGATTATGACTAACTCTGTAGATATTGCCAATGCCCGAATCCGCTTTGAAAATGGAACTGTCGCTAACCTAACTTCAAGCCGAATCGCTCAGCATAAAGTTAGGAAACTCAAGTTTTTCCAACGCGATATGTATGTTACAATTGATTTTTTACAAGGTCTAACCGAAGTATATCGCGCAATTGATTCGGACACAAAAGTGCCCAATGCTTTAGTAACAGCTAATTTAGACAGCAACGGAAAACAGCGTTCAATTGTTTATGAAAAACCTCTGGTTGAAAACGTTGACGCCCTTCGTCTGGAGTTAGAAAACTTCATAGAGTCAATTCAAGGAAAGGCTAAACCAATTGTCGATGGCAAGGCCGGTAGAGATGCGTTGGAAGTCGCTACAAATATTCAGAGAATGATTATCGAAGACATGCATTAATAAATACTCTCAAATAGAGTCAATGTATATTTTATGTCAAAAAAGTCCACCATTCGTTCCATTTTCATTATAGCAGGTGAGGAATCAGGAGATATTCATGGTGCACATCTAGTTGGTGAGATTAAGAGACTAAATCCTTCTACACATTTCAGCGGAATTGGCGGAGACAGAATGAAAGCGGCAGGAGTAGAAATTATTGAACATATTTCAAACCTTTCCCTTGTTGGATTTACGGAAGTTGTGAAACATCTGCCTTATATTCACAGGGTTATGAAAAATACTGTTAATGAAATCAAAAATGATCAACCTTCACGTATAATATTAATTGATTATCCAGGTTTCAATCTTAGTATAGCAAAAAGAATCCAAAAGTTAAATATCCCCATTACTTACTTCATTTTACCGCAAGTGTGGGCATGGAAAGAAAGTCGTGCATATAAATTAAAAGATTTGGCCGATCAACTATTGAGTATAATTCCATTCGAAAAAGAATGGTTTGAAAAACGTGGAATCGATATCGATTTTGTCGGACACCCCTTCGTTGATATTGAACAGCCTCAAATAAACAAAAGTGGTTTTTTCCTGAAACACTCGCTGGATGAAAGCAGCCCATTACTGACTCTACTTCCCGGTAGTCGCCAACAGGAAATTGATCGACATTGGCCAATATTTATAACAGTAATCAACAATCTGCATGAAGTTTTTCCAAAGCTACAATTTATAATCGGGAAAGCACCAGGTGTTGTCCTATCTGATTATCCTAATTTTGTACGGATTGAAAAAGACAGTCCTCGCCTAACAATGCATTACGCTGACGCTGGTTTGATCGCTTCCGGCACAGCAACTTTGGAAGCCGCAGTCACTGGTCTACCAGCTGTTGTCTGTTATAAAACATCTACTGTCACCTATTTAATGGGCAAATTTTTAGCTAAGGTAAAATATTTATCATTAATCAACCTGATAGAAAATCGTTCTATAGTTCCAGAATTCATCCAACAAAAAATGACCACTGATGCTCTAGTTAAAGCCATTACACCTCTACTCTCAAAAACACCTGAGCGTGATAAAATGATTGAAGGTTATAATCATGCTATCAAAAAATTAGGTGATTCTGGTGTATATTCGCGTTCAGCTAAATTAATTCTAGATAAGATTATTCAATAATAAATGTGATGTCTGTTTTATTTCGAAATATTAAAATATCGTTCCTTACCTTACTTATTAGATTCTTATATGGCTCTTGTCATTGGCAAGTATCAGGTTTTAATCATGCAAAAAACTTACTAAATACAAAATCTTCGTTTATTATTGCTTTTTGGCACGGCAATTTACTCATTCCATATTATAAATTAGCTAAACACCATTTTAACGCTTTGGCAGGATTTCATAGAGATGCGGAACTCAGTGTTCAAATTGGTGTACGTCTGGGATGGAAATTTTTACGTGGTTCAAGCTCTCAGAAGGGTAGCGAGGTCTTTAAACAAATGGTAGATTATTTATCAGAACCCGGCAATGTTTTGGCAATTACGCCGGATGGGCCAAAAGGTCCGGCTAAAATTTCCAAACCGGGAGCAGTTAGGATTGCCCAAAAAATAGGGATTCCAATTATACCTGCTGCGGGCTGTTCACGCCGCAGTTGGGGATTTACAAACTGGGACACTTTTTATATTACCAAGCCATTTACTCGCATTGATTTAAAGTTTGGGGAACCAATCTATTTTTCAATTAATGATGATTTTAACTCCTGCCTCGACACCTTAAAAACTAAACTTGACAGCCTGGAAGAAGCTGTTTCAAAAAGTGTGAAAGGCAATTAAATTCATGATATATATAATTAACATACTTCTATTTCCCTTATTTTTACTATATCAGTTAATCGTAAGCATTAGAAATTATTTATATGACATTAATTTTTTTAAATCCACAAAACTTCCTTGTAAGGTGATTAGTGTTGGTAATATAACCGTTGGCGGTACCGGAAAAACCCCCACCGTTATTGCAATTGCAAAATTTCTTCAAACACAAAATAAAAAAGTGGCTGTTCTAAGTCGTGGTTATGGTAGAAAGAGCAAAGGAACGCAATTGGTAACTAATGGAGATACTCTTATCTCCGATTGGAAAAAATTTGGTGATGAGCCGATTCTAATGGCAAAACATCTATCCAATATTCCTATTGTTGTTGATGAAAACCGTATCAGAGGTGGGCAATATCTAATAAATAACTTTGAACCTGAAATTATTATCTTAGATGATGGATTTCAACATCGAAAGCTTTTTAGAAATGTTGATATTGTTTTGATAAATAGCAATATCTCAAAATTTAAGAACCGTATATTCAGCTTTGGAAATTTCCGCGAGCCATGGAAATCATTAAAACGAGCACATTTGATTTTTCTTTCAAAAAGCGCTCGGAGGGATAACACAATCTATCTTCAAGATAAATTACGTTCTTATGCAAAACCTATAGTTAATGTCCACAAAATTCCCGGTGACTATCTGTTAGATAACAACCATAAGTTAATGCTCATAACAGATTTTAGCGGAAAAACTGCGCTACTAATTTCTGGAATTGGCGATCCAGAATCATTTTACAAAACAGTATACGGTTTAAATTTGATTATCATAGGACATTTAAAATTCAGAGATCATCAATCATACTCAAAATCTGATATTGAAAAAATTCGCGATAAATTTCAAAAATCAGGTGCGGATATTCTTTTGACAACCGAAAAGGACTTCCTTAAAGTAAAACATGCTGACTTACCGATATATGCACTGCCAATAGCAATGGACATAGAAGAAAATGGTTATCATCAATTACTAAAACTTATAAATTGATAGACAGCATAACTATATTCTACTTTAATTTTACCAATAATTAACAAAATTATATGAAAATAAAACAATTCTCTCTACGAAAGCCGTTAGTCTCAACAAGTGTTATGGTGTTCTCGCTTATAATGATTATTTTTTTACATAATATTTATACTCAAAAACGAGATGGCTACGACACAGTTAAAAATAAGCTGAATTTGCTATTTTCAGTTATACACTACATTGATGAAGACTATTATGAACCGGTAGAGCTTGACAAATTAATGGACGGAGCAATTCAGGGTGTTTTACGTGAATTAGACCCTCACTCAGTTTATATCCCAGCTAAGGATTTAGACGAGGTTGAAGAGGAATTTAGGGGTGAGTTTCAGGGAATTGGTATCGAATTTGATATTCTTAATGGCAATTTAACCGTCATCGCGCCTGTCGCTGATAGTCCGTCGGAACATGCGGGACTTTTACCGGGCGATCAAATAATAAAAATTAATGGTGAAGATGCTTACGGTATTACTCGCGAAGGAGTGTTCAAAAACCTGCGTGGCAAGAAAGGCACAAAAGTCACAATCACCATAAAACGCTTTGGTCGTCCGGAGCCTTTTGATGTAATAATTATTCGCGACAATATTCCACTGTACAGCGTAAGAACGGCCATTATGGTTGATGATCGTACCGGATATATTTGGCTCACGCGCTTTTCCACAACATCGCTTGATGAAGTTAAATCAGCCATTACTGACTTAGCAAAAAAGGGGATGCAGCGTTTAGTACTTGATTTGCGGAACAACAGCGGTGGACTGTTAACGCAAGCGGTTGAAATAACAAACTTATTCATCGCTAAAAGCGATACATTAGTATATACCCGTGGAAAACGGAAAGAGTTAGAACAGGTATTTATCGCAGATCCTAAAAAAGGTAATAATGATTTTTCTTTAGTTGTGTTGGTTAATCGCGGCTCTGCCAGTGCTAGTGAAATAGTTGCAGGCGCAGTACAAGACTTGGATCGCGGAGTAATTGTAGGAGAAACAACTTTTGGTAAAGGCTTAGTTCAAAGACAAATTGCTCTTAACGATGGATCAGCAATTAGAATCACCATTGCTCAATACTATACACCGAGCGGTAGGCTCATTCAAAGAAAATATGAACCCGGTCATGATTTTGATTATTATAGCGAACTTTTTATTGAGAATCGTGAAATTGTTGTTGATTCACTAAAAAAACTCAGACCAAAATATTTTACAAGAAATGGACGAGTTGTTTATGGTGGTGGTGGAATTACGCCTGATATACTATCTGCATGGGAGCCAAATATCTCTACAGAAACACAATCATTAATTACAAATCCAAGCAGACCGATTTTTAATTGGGCTTCAAATTATTCCCAATCAATAAAAAATCAATTTGCTTCGTTTGATAAATTCAATAAATCATGGATTTTAACTGATGCCTTGTATGAAGAATTTCTATCGTTTTTGATTTCTGAAAAAATTGAATTTGATCGTGCTACCTTAAAAACGGATTTCGATTTCTTAAAGATTAATATTAAAGCACAAGTCGCTGCATCTCTATGGGGCCGTGATGAATATTATCAAATTATACTTCCCACAGACAATCAAGTCGTCACCGCAATAAACAGTTTTAAAGATACTGTGGAATTTGAAAAATATTAATTAGATTCATTGACAAAACTTTATTAATTTTACTAACTTTTCAGACAATTTCTATTAATACTGGAGGAATAAATGGTTGAATACTTTGTAGACGGTGGCGCATTCATGTGGCCAATTTTGGTTTTACTTATTTTTGGACTAATGTTTGCCCTCGAAAGATTCTATTCTTTAATGATGTCATCAATTAACTCGAAAAAATTTTTTGCTGAGATCAAAGATACACTAAAATCCGGCGGGGTCGATGCTGCATTAGAGCTTTGCAACAATACTCGCGGTCCGGTTGCTGAAGTTTTTCATGCTGGTCTCTCGCGCAATCATCGCGGTTTAGACGAAGTTGAAAAAGCAATTCAAAACGCTGGTACGGTTGAAATGTCTTTCCTAGAGAAAAACATGATTTGGTTGAACCTGGTTGTTACCGTTGCCCCTATGCTTGGGTTTACCGGAACAGTCGCTGGTATGATCACTGCTTTTGATTCAATTGAAGCTGCTAATAATATTTCACCTGCAGTAGTTGCAGGAGGTATTTCTCAAGCTTTGTTGACTACAGCATTTGGTTTAATCGTTGCTATTATCATACAGTTATTACAAAATTTCTTTGTTTCAAGAATTGATCGTTTAGTATTAGATATGGAAGAGAATTCCATGCAGCTAATTGACCATCTCTATGAAATGGAGAGCAAAAAGAAAACCAAGTAAAATATTATGGCAAAGAAAAAACGCAGGTTCAAAGGCGGGGAAATCCCGACTGCTTCAATGGCAGATATTGCCTTCCTGTTGTTGATCTTTTTCCTGGTCACTACAACAATTGATATGGATAAGGGCTTGGGAATAGTTTTGCCAGCAGAAGGCGAGCAGGTTGAGGTAAGCTCCAAGAATATCTTGAACTGTTTGATTAATTCAACAGGACAAGTATTGCTTGGAAAAGATCCGGTAAAAATAAGTGATATTAGCCAAGTGGTTCGACAAAAACTGCAAGAGAATGATAAACTGATTATTTCTGTTAAATCACACGAGAAAACAAAATATAAAGATTATATTGCAGTGATTGATCAGCTGAAAATTGCTAACGCTACGCGTATTTCAATTGCGGAGACTCAATTATGAAATTTGAGAGAAGAACTCGATTATCAAGTGATATACCGACAGCTTCTATGCCGGATATCATTTTTATGCTGCTGATATTCTTTATGGTAACTACGGTTTTGCGAGAATTTAGCGGTTTGCCGGTTGATCTACCAAAGGCGGTTCGTATTGAAAAATTGAAATCTAAAAACCATACCTCTCATATTTGGGTTTCCAAAGAGGGCTTGGTTTCGATTGAGGATAAAATATTCAATACCGAAGATATTCGTCATATAATGTATGAAAGAAGATCTGCGGATCCGCAACTTACCGTTTCATTGAAAGCAGATGAGCAATCGCGCATGGAGTTAATTTCCGGAATACATAATGAATTGCGCAAAGCCGATGCACTTGCTTTAAATTACGCAACCTTACAAGCGGTGAATTAGTTATGGATCAACATATACATATTTTAAAAAATCAATATCCGGTTACTGTACGAATAATGGGATTAGTTGGCGTAATTATTCTAATCGCTGCCTTTTTAATTTTCCCGCGATTCCTCGCTCAAAGCGGTTTTACTGCTTTGCAAGAAATTGTAATTGAACAAATTGATATTCCACAAACGCGACATGCTGACAGCCCTCCTCCTCCATCACGTCCTTCAGTACCAATTGAATCAGAGAGTGATGATTTGGATGAGGATATAACTATCGCTGAAACAGAACTTGAGGATTTCGAAGCTTGGGGTGATGCTCCACCGCCACCAACAAATACTGGTCCGCGTGTTAAATTCATTCCTTATGACGATCCGCCTGTTGCTAGGTCTCCAATAAATCCTGTATATCCTGAAATCGCACAAGAAGCAGGAATCGAAGGAACAGTAATAGTGCAGGCATTTATCAATGATAAGGGTATAGTTGAGGAAACGATTATCTTAAAAGGAGTTCCCAACACTGGCTTAGATGAAGCCGCAGCTAAAGCCATTAAGGAAACCCGCTTTAAGCCTGCCAAACAACGTGATCGTCCGGTTGGTGTCTGGATCTCAATTCCGGTTCATTTTACATTAAAAAATTAACTGATATTATAGAAATTGTAAAAAACCCCCGCTCAACGGGGGTTTTTTATTATAAATATAATTCGATTTTTATTTTTTAAACGGAACCATACTCATTTTTCTTCTGATATAAGAAAATACTTCTAGAAGAGGTAGTTCTTTGGGACAGACATCGTCGCAGGCCATCATTCCAATGCAACCGAAGACGCCTTCATCAGTTGAAACCAATTCAAACCATTCATCATCGGTGCGCTGATCGCGAGGATCCATCATGAATCGACCTATGCGATTTAATCCTGCAGCACCCAAAAAGTTTGGATAAACTTGCGCTGTTGCACATCCTGCTAAACAACAACCACACTCAATGCATCTTTCAGATTCATAGATTTTATTGGCAAGAGCATTGTCCATGCGTTCTTCTTCTGCTTCTGGATCAAATTCCTTCTGAGTATGAATCCACGATTCTAATTGTTCGGCAATACCCCTGAACCATATACCGGTATCAACTGATAGATCGCCTAGCATTTTAAAGAATGGCAATGGATAAAGCTCTATATTTTCCGGCAAGTCCGAAGTTAGGGTACGGCAGGCCAATGTGGGTCTACCATTAATCATCATTGCGCAGGAACCACAAATTCCCGCCCTGCAGACAAAATCAAACATTAAATCAGTAGCCTGCTCTTCTCTAATGCGATTCAATGCGGTAAATATATTTAATCGAGGGGTCTCTTTTATTTCGAACGGTTCCATTCTAGGCTTATCATTAAAAACACTTGGGTTATACCTAAAAATTTTAAATTTTAGAGTTCGTTCCATTATTTAACCTCCTCAATTTCAGCTTTCCATAAACCCATTGGTAGCTTAGTGCCAATTGGTTCCGATGTTTCAATTCTGCCATGCTTTTTCTGTTCATTGGGGATATTTTTATTATATTTTTCAATTGATATTTTCATGTTTTCTCTTAAATCATCTCCATACCCGCGATAACCGGGTGGCAAGTCAAGTATTCCAACCGGCTCATAGGCAAAAACAGGTTCTCTTTCAGGATCAGGCCAACGTGCCAATGTGCGGTTTAACCATTTTGCGTCATCACGTTTTGGATGATCCTCTCGGCTGTGGGCGCCACGTGATTCTGTTCGATCTAAACCACCTTTAGCTATAAGGTATGCTTGCTTTGCCATTCCTTCAATTCTTAAGGCGCTAGATAATTCTGGATTCATTCCAGGCGCGTTAGATTTCACCTTTACATTTTTTGTTCTCTTAACAATATCTAAGAGTCTCTCTGAACCGTTGGTTAATCCTTCTTCCGTTCTAAAAATGTGGACATATTTATTTAAATTATCTGCAATCTCATCACGAAGTTTATAGACATTTTCTCCCTCTGGAGTATTTAACATTTTTTCAATTTTATCTTGCTCTTTTTTCGCAAACTTTTCTGCGAGTGATTTATCAGCAATCAATGATGCTTTTTTAGTGTAGGCAGCAACTTCTTTACCTACTACCATTCCAGCCACAACAGTTTCAGCAAGCGAGTTTCCACCAAGTCTGTTAAATCCATGCATATCCCAACAGGCAACTTCGCCAAGAGCGAAAAGACCTTCCATATTATAAGCGTGGCCATCCTTGTTTACGCGAATACCACCCATTGAATAATGCTGAGTTGGCCGAACCGGAATTAATTCTGTAATTGGATTAACACCAATAAAGTACATACAAATATCATATACTTCTCTAAGTTTTGTAGTCAAATGTTCTTTCCCGAGGTGTCTTAAATCCATCCAAAGGTGCTCACCATAAGGCGTTTTAACGCCTTTTCCTTTTAACATATGCTCTTTCATTCTTCGGGACACAACATCACGCGATGCCAATTCTTGTTTATCCGGCTCATAATCCGGTATAAAGCGGTATTCATCAACATCCAAAAGGATTCCACCATCACCGCGACAACCTTCGGTCACTAAAATATCAGTTGGTACTATTCCGGTTGGATGGAACTGTACCGCTTCCATATTTGCTAGAGGTACAACACCTGTTTGTAATGCAAGCCAAGAACCTGTTCCTTCATTTATGACAGCATTGGTCGACTCACCATAAATCCGTCCATAGCCCCCTGTGGCTATCACTGTTGATTTAGCTAAATAAGTTATTATCTCACCATCGCGTAATGAACGGACAACTGCTCCATAACAGCGACCGTCAGCATGAATCAACTGCAAGGCCTCCATACGATCATGAACTGGAATACCCATTTGAACAACCAAATTGTCCATTGTATATAAAACGGTATGTCCAGTTCCGTCCGATGTATAACAGGTGCGCCATTTTGCAGTACCTCCGAAGGCGCGAGCAGTTATGAGTCCTTCTTTTTCTTTTTCTTCAACAATCGTTGCTTTTTTTCCCTTAATATAGACGGTGCGCGGTCCTGCCTCTACGCGGTTCCAGGGAACACCAAAATGTGCCATTTCTCGCATCGCAATGGGTGCGTTATCCGCAAAAATCCGAGCAACCTCTTGGTCTGCACCCCAGTCTGAACCCCTAACGGTATCCAGCCAATGAATAGTAGGATTGTCACCTTTGCCCTTTATTGAATTACCCAAAGAGGCCTGCATGCCACCCTGAGCAGCTGAGGAGTGGCTTCGCCGTGGCGGAACTAATGATAAAATAATTACATCTTGTTCTTCTTTTGCACATGCTATGGCAGCTCTTTCGCCAGCTAATCCTGCACCAATCACTAATACATCGCTCGTTATTACTCTCATGATAAAATTCCCTCCCACGGTCCGGCTAAACCAATTGTCGTCGCAATGCCTAAAATCAAGTAGAACCAAAATAGAAAATAGAAAAAAATTCGTGAATATTTCCTTATAAACCACGTGTCTGCAAACCATTTTACTAACAATCTATAAACCCCAATTGCCATGTGGGCAACAACAGTAAACATTAATACTGCGTATAATACCCATAGTCCGCTCTCTACGCGCGATGTGGCTACTTCTACAGAAAGTCCCGGTTCTTGTCCTATAACACCCATGTTTGTAAAAATATTCCATGCGACTAAAATTAAATGAAACGCTCCCGTTGCTAAAACTATCATGCCTGTTCTTACCTGCCAAATCCATAATGATGTTTCAAAATGATCTGTAAGACTTGTTTCCAATTTTTTATCTTGCTTCCAAAGTTTAGCAGAACCTTTAATTTTTTTCCCGAGTTCCATCATTCGCTTGCGCTCTTCCAGTTTACCCGGTATTTTTCGGCTCGCCCATACAAAATGAATAAAGAATACTATCGTTATTAGAATTACAATTGGTTTTGCGATGGGCAGGGTAACTTCTAACAAATGAACTGTCCATTGATACGCGTCTTTTCCCAGCAAAATGCTACTTTCTAAAATAAGATGTCCGCAAATAAATAGTGCCAGAAAGGCACCTGTTAAGCCACTAATCCACTCATTTCTAATAGCTCTTTTTGCTCTAAGATACTTCTCGCTACTTTTGCTATATCGCGATGCCGCTTCAGGATATAATTCAGTTTTTAATAAAGAAGACATTGATTTACTCCAAAATGAATCAAAAATATGGTTTATTGATAATTAAATTTATGACCCTTGTGTCTTGTTTTTCTATATAATTTAAATGAAAATTGATATAAAAAAGAAAGCCCCCGCTCAGCGGGGGCTTTTATACTATTTTATATAGTGCATTCGCTTTAAAGGACCCCAAACTGAAAGACGGAGAGAAAAATCCTTGTCCTCAAATTTTACAAAATTTAATTCGAGATCCATGTTGTCGTTAAGATGATATAAAATTGTTCCCTCGATTCCCAATCCTAATTCTGTAGTAAAAGTTCTGCGTGGTAATGAACCAAGGCTTGCCTCTGTCCCGCTATTATTTACTATAATTTCTTTTTCGTTTGTACCATAAAAATATGTTTTACAGACACCCACAAAAAAATCAAAATCTTCAACTGGAATTGTAAAACCGGCACCTATTGGAAATTCAAATATCCTATATACATTATCATGATAAATTTCACTAAACCCATCCGTTGATTCCACCGCACTACCCTTTATTGTGTAAAACTGGACTGCACCTTTTAGATACATAAAATAAAGTTGCTGAAGTCCTTCTAATTGCAGAAAGACTTGATTGTTGCTTTTCAACATTGGGTCGGTTGTTGAAGCACGATCAAATAGTTTTACATAATCTAATCCGAGCGATGCTGCAATTCGTGTTCCCGTTGGTAGATAATTACGATAGGTCATTGACCACACATTGGATACTGTCTTCAATGAATCAATATGGCGAGATTGCTGATTAAACTCAAATCCAACAGTTTCACGCTGAGCGAATAAACTGCTTAGTGTAAATAGGGCACTAAATACTACTTTTATACTTATTTTATGCATTCCGTTAACCCCCCGAATCGTCTGTTACTGCATCTTTTGGTAATATAACATCAATGCTTCCTTTAGTACCATCGGGTGCTTCACCCCAAACCCGGACTATCTCACCACCGTTTTGCGGAGGATATACCATCATTACATTTGCTACTCCTGTTTCAGTGGTATCTGTGGGACATATTAATGCAAAATTTTGAGGAACCACACTGAAAGTGACTTCTTGTCCATTGATCGGATTACCGTTTCCATTTACATATAAACCTGAAACACCAACTTCACGAACTGCTAAAGCAGTATCTATGTTACATGGAATAATTCCATGCCCGGTAGTATCCGGCTCAAATCCTAAGATTAATCGGTTGTTATTGACAGGCGATATGAAAGTCACAACATCATTTGCCCAAATATTACCATAATTAGCATAGAGGGTTGCGTTGGCGTTTTGGCTAACTGCGGTTTCAATACGCAATGTGTCGATTGTATGACCCGTGGTATTTGTTCGTGATTGTCCAACTATTGTTCCAAGTGTTGTACTCCAATTTATTGTGGTATTGGCAATTGCTTTTCCGCTGGTTTCTCTAAGAGTAGCTTTAACAAGTGCCCAGCCTTCTCCGTCACCCATTATCGCATCATCAATGGTCTTAATTAGGATATTTGCCCCAGGGATGTAAAATTCATCTGTTTCCGAGGTAATGATCGGAGCGGATGAAAGAGTACTTTTAACTTTTACACCATATTGATCTGAAGTAAGCACATCAGCCTTAAATGTTGCATAAGCATTTCCTGTATCATCTACACGCACCAATGATCTAACCATTTCCCCGACACCGGTTGGCGAGGTAAAGAAGACTGTTCCACTATTTAGATTATCACCAGAGGTAGTTTCCATTAGATTGGTTTTTATATATGCTCTGTAAATACCGTTATCGGCCATTTTGGTGGAATCTATATATGTAGAACTTGTTATTCCTCGTAATTGTATATTTAGATCTTTTGAAATACTTGTGTCGGCATAAATAACTGCTGCGGTAATATTTGCAGTTGCATCGCTAACACTGCCTGAACTAACATAGGTCGCTACTGCCGATCCTTCCGTGTTGGTCGATATTATTGAGTTGTTTAGCTTACCCAATGTTGTACTAAACACAATTGGAATGCCGGGCATTGGCGATCCGTTTATATCTTTTGGAACGGCAGTGATGCTTGAAGTTGATTGACCGTCTGCCAGAACTGATTCCAATGAAGCTGACATTTCAATGACACTAGGCATATAACGAATAAATTCCACATCTATAGAATCTGAAACAAATGACTCAGCGGTTATTATGGCAATTCCAGGCATCGTGCCGCTTGTCAGCTCTACAGTTGCACTTCCATCTTGATTGGTTCTCTCTATAATCTTTTTGAGCTTGCCCCTTGTGGTTGAAAAATGTACCGTTTCTCCCTCCATCGGTTTGCCAGTGCTATCTTTAACAACTACGGATATCATTGCTTTGTCAGTTCCATTGGCAAATATTTTGGTTAAGTCAGATGAAATCTCAATAAAGGCCGGTATATATTTCTTAAATGCTATGTCAATAGATTTTGATATACTGGAAGTAGCGCTTACGGTTGCAACCCCTTCTTGCTCTGTGCTCTTAAGTCTAGTTATTGCCATGCCATTACCATCGGTTTTTGCAACCATCGGGTATAACTCTCCAAGCGTTGTTGAAAACGTTACCAGTAAGTCCGGCATTGGATTACCAACGCTATCCTTGAAAACTGCTGCAATTTGTGTTGTGGAAACCCCATCGGCAAGCAAAACCAATGATTCAGAATAAAGTTCAATATATTTCGGTTGATAATGCACGATACGCAAAGTCATGGTATGTTTCTTAACACCTGTATCAGCAGTAATTATATTTTCGCCGGTGTTATTATCTGAAATAAAGGTCGCCAAAGCAACACCGTTCGAATCAGTTTCACTTGATTCCGTTATTGATCCGAATTGTGCAGAAAAATCAACGATTAAACCAATAATCGGAGTGTTATCAACATCTAATACTTTTATTTTAATAATTGTTGAATCACCGTTTGAATATAGCATATTTTTATCGGCGGTGAAGCTCGGTACCGAAATATATTTATCAGTATCACCAAATGGACCGGTAATAGTTTTATCATCGGTGGTACAATAAATTAACAAAATTGTGAAAAGGAATATGCTGCTGAGGGTGATAATTTTTTT
>RRYU01009753.1_pt1 | contig 16968 bp, 16 predicted proteins | sample 2162651 | NCBI WGS metagenome assembly RRYU01 (sample SAMN10267283, study PRJNA491782) | microbial mat metagenome | isolation source: biomat in the production well | place: Japan: Minami-Kanto gas field, natural gas well KTG3 | collected 2017-06 | reverse complement strand
GTCACTAGCCCGCCAGAGGCCGGTAGCGAATACGATGCGGTTGATCGGCTTCGGCTCCCAGACGGCGTTTTCGGTCCTCTTCGTAGTCGGCGTAGTTGCCTTCGAACCAGACCACCTGGCTGTCGCCTTCGAAAGCCAGTATGTGGGTGGCGATACGGTCCAGAAACCAGCGGTCATGGGAGATGATCACGGCGCAGCCGGGAAAGTTGAGCAGGGCCTCTTCCAGGGCGCGCAGGGTCTCCACGTCCAGGTCGTTGGTGGGTTCGTCGAGCAGCAGCAGATTGCCTCCGCTCTTCAGCAGTTTGGCAAGATGCACCCGGTTGCGTTCCCCGCCGGACAGGTCCCCGATGCGCTTTTGCTGATCGGATCCGCGGAAGTTGAAACGGCTGACATAGGCCCTGGAGTTTACCTCATAGCGGTCCACGGTGATGATCTCCTGGCCGTCGGAGATCTCCTCCCATACCGTCTTGCTGTCGTTCAGGGCATCACGGGACTGGTCCACGCAGGCGGCCTGCACCGATTCGCCGATGCGCATATCGCCGTCGTCCAACTGCTCCTGGCCGGTAATGATACGGAACAAGGTGGTCTTGCCCGCCCCATTGGGGCCGATGACGCCGACGATGCCGCCTCTGGGAAGGTTGAAACTCAGGTCTTCGTACAGCAGATGGTCCCCATAGGCCTTGCGCAGGCCGTTGGCCTCGATCACCAGGTCGCCCAGGCGTGGACCCGGCGGGATGTAGATTTCGTTGGTTTCGTTACGTGCCTGGAATTCCTGGGACTGCAACTCTTCAAAGCGCTGCAGGCGTGCCTTGCTCTTGGCGTGCCGACCCTTGGCATTGGAGCGCACCCATTCCAATTCGTGTTTCATGCTGCGCATCCGGGCCTGTTCCTGTCTCTCTTCCTGTTCCAGGCGTCTTTCCTTCTGCTCCAGCCAGGAACTGTAATTGCCCTCCCAGGGGATGCCGTGGCCCCGGTCCATTTCCAGTATCCAGCCGGCCACGTTGTCAAGGAAGTAGCGGTCATGGGTCACCGCCACCACGGTTCCGCTGTAGTCCTTTAGGAAGTGCTCCAGCCAGGCCACGGATTCGGCGTCCAGATGGTTGGTGGGTTCGTCCAGCAACAGCATGTCCGGGTGGGAGAGCAGCAGGCGGCAAAGGGCGACGCGGCGGCGTTCGCCACCGGACAGTTTGGTTACGTCTGCATCCCAGGGCGGCAGGCGCAGGGCGTCGGCTGCAATGTCCAACTGCCGTTCCAGATTGTGGCCGTCAGCGGCCTGCACGATGTTTTCCAGTTCGGCCTGGCGTTTGGCCAGGGCATCGAAATCCGCATCCGCCTCGGCGTAGGCGGCGTAAACGGTTTCAAGCTCCGCCAAGGCATTCTTGACGTGGTCCAGGGCCTCTTCCACGTTGCCGCGCACATCCTTTCCCGGATCCAGTTGCGGTTCCTGGGGCAGAAAACCCACCTTGATTCCTGTCTGGGGCCGGGCCTCACCCTCAATGTCCGTGTCCACTCCCGCCATGATGCGCAACAGACTGGACTTGCCTGAGCCGTTCAAGCCCAATACACCGATTTTCGCCCCTGGATAAAAGGACAGTGAGATGTTGCGCAGGATCTCGCGTTTCGGTGGAACTACCTTTCCGACGCGGTTCATGGTGTAGATGTACTGAGCCATGCTTTTCCTCTGATTCGAATAAGTTATCCGCTAATTCTCGCATAAAGGAACAATCGAAGCCTAAAGCTTAGACCGGGCACCTGTGTGCCTGATGCCACCTCTCGTCTATGGATTGAAACCCGGGGCGGGTTCGGAAATTGCCTCGACATTATCCATGCCAATCGATCTGGGGAGGCTGTAGCGCAGAAAGCACGAAATTGTGCTCTTGGTTGAATCTATGATGATATTGGCAACTTCTACTGATCTGCCTTGTCGTCATTGAAAAGTATCATATATATCGTATAGTTATAATTATTTTCTCGATTAAATCGAATGTATTTGCCTGAGGGGGCGAACATGTGCTGTCTCACTGGTCAACTGGGTTTGGCCGACTTGGGCCCTGTCGAGCCTTCATCAAGGAATAAACGCCTGCCAGGCATGCCCTGGCGCCGGGCACTGCAGCTATCTCTGCTTCTTGGGTCCCTGCACGGATGTGGTGGAATACCAGGCACTTACTCGCATTCGCCTGAAAGCCCGACAGAGTATGCAAACAGGAAGTCTGCCTTATATGATCAGTACCATGATTGGAAAGGCACCAAATACCGCTATGGAGGCATGAGCAAGAATGGGGTGGATTGCTCGGGCTTTGTGTACCTGACTTTTCGCTCAAAGTTTGGTGTGGAACTGCCGCGAATGACATTAAATCAGTCCCAAACTGGAGAGGGCATCTCACGGCGGGAACTCAAGACCGGCGATCTCGTGTTTTTTCGTACCGGATCGTCCAAGCGGCATGTGGGCATCTATATGGAGAAGCGAATGTTTCTTCATGCCTCCAGCAGTAATGGCGTGATGCTTTCCAGTCTGGACAACAACTATTGGGCAAGCAAGTATTGGAAAGCCAGACGGGTTGTCGACTGAAGTGGATTTGCGACGGTAATAACCCCGAATTATTACGGAATGGATATTTTCTATCTCACCGCAAGTATCAGGAGGATGACGAAGCCGACCACCAGTCCCAGGGGAAGCAAGGCCGATCCCCAGTCTCCCTTTTCCGCCTTGGGGCCATGCTCCAGCCAGTGTTTCGCCCTCGGGTAGAGGTATACGAGCATCATGAGCAGTGCTGCGCCCCAGGCGATTTTCATCCACAATTCCATGTCTTCTCCTCAAACAAAAACCCCGGTGTTAACCGGGGGTATTGGCAGGGACAGATACTGCCCGGACTCAGTCGTCGGACATGAAGCCGAGTATCTGCAACAGGCTGATGAAGATGTTGAAAATGCTCAGGTACAGGCTGTAAGTGGCCATGATGTAGTTGGTTTCGCCACCGTTGATGATCTGGCCTGTTTGAAACAGGATGAATCCGCTCATCAGCAGGATGACCGCCCCCGAAATAGCCAGGGACAGGGCGGGCATTTCCAGGAAGATGTTGGCCAGGGCAGCGATAACCACCACCAGCATGCCGGCAAACAGGAATCCGCCCATGAAGGAGAAATCCTTACGGGTGGTCAGTGCATAGCCGGACAGGCCAAGGAAGATAATCCCGGTGCCGCCGAGCGCCGTGCCTACAATCTCCGGCCCCTTGGGCAGGGAGAGGTAGACACTGAGGATGGCGCCCAGGCCAAAACCCAGCAGGCCGGTGATGCCGAATATCACACCGATACCGGACGAAGAGTTCGCAGTGCGTGGCAGTACGAATATGCCCAGTAGCATGGATACGATGACGGCTGCCAGATAAGTCCAGGTGGGCATGGCCATCACAATGGAGACGGCTGCGGTTACGGCACTGAACAGCAAGGTGGCCGATAGCAGCATGTAGGTGTTCTTGATGACCTTGTTAGTGGCCAGTGCGGATTCCTGCGTGCGGGCCACACTAACGTGTGTGCGGTTCATAGTGAGCCTAACTCCTTAGTTTGTTTACTGTGGGTAGCGATGATAAAGACTGAGAATGTTGGAAAAGGTTCCAAATCTCAAGCCCAGGATTTTAGGGTCTTGAGGTGTACATACCCATTAAAGATACTGTCGTCCACGGACATTCTCAAGACCATTCGGGATGAATTATCGGTTAGCGGACGTTTCGAGCCTATACTACGGGTTGACCGGACCAAGTCCAGTGGTGGAATGGTATGCCGAATATCCTTATCGTACACTAATGTCTTGGGTTGGGAGTCTTGAAGGTATCGCAGGATGACGGCACCCGCATGAGTCGACTGAGACAGGGCCGTGTTTTTGGCGGACAGTTAGCAACGCTGTCGAGTCTGTTTCCCAAAATCCGAAGGCTTCCCCACTGATGCCGGTCAGTGCGCGCCTGTGTGCTGATCCGGCACCATGTGCGCAATGAGCTTGAAACTGTCTAGCAACAGGTCGGGGATTTCCAGACGGGCCTGATACAGGACGATGCCGATGCCCACCAGACCTGCAAACCACAGGTATTTACCCAGTCGATTACGCTTTCGGAACAGGCCTCGTTGCTGCCAATCAGTGTCGAAACGGGCGAGATCGCTTTTTCGCATGGGACTCGGTCCTGTTGTTGGGGCGATACCACTGAGCCGTGAGTAAACATTCCACCATTAAGGTTATCAGCAAATTACCGAGTCTGCCGGTGGCTGCCTGGGGATTCCGCCGCAATTATGTGTGACGAATCGACCAAAATGCATCATTAAGCCTTACAAGGCTAATGCATGCTCAATAGAGCCTAAGGAAAATGCAAAGGCGTGACGGGATCCGCACCCATGTGATTGAGCAAGACGGATTATGTGTGCCTGGACATATACAGCCAGGTGTCTATTACTGTATCCGGATTGAGAGATACGCTGCTGATGCCCTGTTTCATGAGCCAGTCCGTCAGATCCGGGTGGTCGGACGGGCCCTGACCACAGATACCGACATACTTGCCCCGGGCTTTGCAGGCCTCAATGGCCATGGACAGCATCTTCTTTACCGCCGGGTCGCGTTCATCGAATCCTGCGGCAACCAGGCTGGAATCCCGGTCCAGACCCAGGGTTAGCTGGGTCATGTCGTTGGATCCGATGGAGAAGCCGTCGAAGAACTCCAGGAAGTCTTCCGCCAGCAGCGCATTGGACGGCAGTTCGCACATCATGATCAGGCGCAGACCGTTTTCGCCCCGTTTCAGGCCGTTGGCGGCCAGGGCCTCGGTGACGCCCCGGGCCTCGTCCAGGGTGCGCACGAAGGGGATCATAATCTCCACGTTGGTCAGGCCCATGACATTGCGTACGCGTTTGAGGGCCTCGCACTCCATCTCGAAGCATTCCTTGAAAGATTCGGAGATATAACGGGAAGCCCCACGAAATCCGATCATGGGGTTCTCTTCTTCCGGCTCGTAACGTGATCCGCCGATGAGGTTGGCGTATTCGTTGGACTTGAAGTCGGACATGCGCACGATTACCGGGTTGGGGGAGAAAGTCGCCCCCAGGGTGGCGATGCCCTCGACCAATCGGGTGATGAAAAATTCCCGGGGGCTGGAGTAGGCGCTGATGCGGGGCGCGATTTGCGCCTTGAGGTCATCCGGCAAATCATCGAATTCCAGCAGGGCCTTGGGATGGATGCCGATCATGTTGTTGATGATGAACTCCAGCCGCGCCAGTCCGATGCCGGCATTGGGCGTGGCCGCAAAGGAGAAGGCCCGCTCCGGGTTGCCCACGTTCATCATGATTTTTACCGGCACTTCCGGCATGGCATCCAGTTCGATTACCTTGTGCTCGATTTCCAACTCGCCGTCATAGACGAAGCCGGTGTCGCCTTCGGCGCAGGATACCGTCACGCCCTGTCCGTCGCTTACATGCTTAGTAGCGTCCTGGCAACCCACCACTGCGGGCACGCCCAGTTCGCGGGCGATGATAGCAGCGTGGCAGGTACGTCCGCCCCGGTTGGTGACGATGGCGGCCGCCCGTTTCATGATGGGCTCCCAGTCCGGGTCGGTCATGTCGGTGATCAGAACATCGCCGGGCTGCACCCGGTTCATCTCCGCGATGCTCTTGATCACCCGGGCGCAGCCAGCGCCGATTCTGTGACCGATGGAACGGCCCTCGCTCAGGACGGTGCTTTTCTGTTTGAGCCGGTAACGCTCCATCACCTGTCCGGAGCGGCTCTGCACCGTCTCCGGTCGGGCCTGCACGATATAGATCTGTCCGTCCAGACCGTCGCGGGCCCACTCTATGTCCATGGGACGTTGATAATGCTGCTCGATGATCACCGCCTGCCGCGCCAGGTCTTCCGTCTCCGCATCGCTGATGCAGAATTGCGTGCGCAGGTCTTCCTCTACTTCCTCTGTGCGCACCGGGTTTTTGGCGCCTGCTTCGGCGTAGACCATGCGGATGGCCTTCTGGCCCAGGTTGCGGCGAAGTATGGCGGGTCGTCCGGCGGCCAGGGTGGGCTTGTGCACGTAGAATTCATCCGGGTTGACGGCGCCCTGGACCACCATTTCACCCAGTCCGTAACTGGCGGTGATGAACACGGCGTCGCGGAAACCGGATTCAGTGTCCAGGGTGAACATGACGCCCGAGGCGGCAATGTCACTGCGTACCATGCGCTGTATGCCGGCGGACAGGGCCACCAGACGGTGTTCGAAGCCCTGGTGCACGCGATAGGAGATGGCCCGGTCATTGAACAGGGAGGCGAAAACCTCGTGGATGGCGTATTTGATATTGTCCAGGCCGGTGACGTTGAGGAAGGTCTCCTGCTGGCCGGCGAAGGATGCGTCGGGGAGGTCCTCGGCGGTGGCCGATGAGCGTACCGCCCAGGATAGCTCGGCGCCGCCGGATTCCTCGATCAACTGGCCGTAAGCCGTGTCGATGGCCTGTTCCAGTTCCGGTTGAAACGCTTGTTCCATGATCCAGCCGCGGATCTTGCCGCCGACTTGGGCCAGCCGGGTCACGTCATCCACGTCCAGGGCATCCAGTTCAGACTGGATGCGTGCATCCAGTTGGTTCCGGCTCAGAAATTCCCGATACGCCTCGGCCGTGGTGGCAAAACCTCCGGGCACCTTAACCCCCAGTTTGGAGAGATGCTGGATCATTTCACCCAGAGAGGCGTTTTTACCGCCTACCTGTTCCACATCCTTGATGCCGAGTTCCTGGAGCCTGATGACGTATTCCTGCATTGGGGCGTTTCCCATCGTGATTTGAACAATGACGTGGTCAGTGTGTGAATTAGATCGGTCGGGCTGGATCGTCTGAAAAAAGGGGGGGGAGATGTCCGAATGCCGAAGCCCAGCCAAATACGCACGGCAGTTTAGGGAAAAGCGTTTATTGGTTCAATGCACAACAAGGATCCGAGGCCTCAACCATGATCTGCAGCAAGCCCGGGCACATTGATGCGGTTTCAGCCTACAAAGCATGATCCTAAATCTATTCTTAAATCATTGTATCTAAGATCGCTAATATTATAAAATACGCGAGTCAATAAACTTGATGCGCGTGGAGGTCACGAAACCATGCAGAAGACTGCATATGCAGCAGGTGTGCTGGCGCTGATCATGGGACTCGGTGTGGGGGTCCAGGGCGTTCATGCCGACAACGACATCTGGGACATGATGAATCCGGCCTGGTGGATGGGGCTGGACGACGATGACGACGATTGGGAGTACTGGTACTACGGCCCGGGCCGCTATGCCCGGGGTGGACCGGGACCCTACGGGTGGGGTGGCTATCCTTATGGACCGGGTTACTATGGTTGGGGAGGATACCCAGGTCATTACGGCTATGGCGGCATGCAACAGAAAGCCGAAAAGGCCCCGTTGCCGATTCCAGACTAGATAGTTGTGTCGTTTACGACGCTATAGGTCAAGGCCCGAATTACTGTAAAAAGTGGGGATTCGGGCCTTGATGCGTCAGGTGATTACATCCGGCCGGTCACGCCCTGTGCGCTCTCTTATCTGCGCCAGATTCTCGGCGATATCGATCAGTCGCCGCAGACGAACCTGGGGGTCGAGCAGGTGATGCTCAGGGTCCGGTTCGAATGCCTCCAGATAGACCCGGAGGGTTGCGCCCACGGTCCCGGTCCCGGAAAGGCGGAACACGATGCGCGAGCCATCGGTAAAACCGATGCGTACACCCTGGCCTGCGGAGTGGCTGCCATCCACCGGATCTGTATAGGCGAAGTCATCGGCATAGGCCACCTCCAGGTCTGCCAGACGCTGACCGGGCAGGTGACCGAGGCGCGTCCTCAAATCCGACATCAGGGTTTCCGCCCCTGTCATGTCCACGCCCTCGTAATCATGACGGGTGTAGTAGTTGCGCCCGAAGCGGCGCCAGTGATCGGTGACGATCTGCATTACGGATTGCTGTTTCACCGCCAGCAGATTGAGCCAGAACAGCACTGCCCACAACCCGTCCTTCTCACGCACGTGATCGGAGCCGGAACCGAAGCTTTCCTCACCGCAGAGATTAATGCGTTTGGCATCCAGCAGGTTGCCGAAGAACTTCCAGCCCGTGGGCGTTTCGTAACACTCGATGCCCAGGGCATCGGCCACCCGATCCACCGCCTGACTGGTAGGCATGGAACGGGCCACACCGACTGAGCCCTGTTTGTAGCCCTTGATCAGGTGAGCATTGGCCGTCATCACCGCCAGGCTGTCGCTGGGAGTGACGAAGAAATTACGGCCCAGGATCATATTACGGTCGCCGTCGCCGTCCGATGCGGCGGCAAAGCTCACTGCGTTCTCACCCCTGGTCATCTCTACCAGGTCGTGGGCGTGTACTAAGTTGGGGTCCGGGTGGCCGCCGCCGAAGTCCGGCAGCGGCTCTGCGTTCATGATGGAACTGCTGTCGCCACCTAGACGATTCACCAGGATCTCCCTGGCATAGGGCCCGGTGATGGCATGCATGGCATCGAAGCACATGCTGAACAGGCCGGAGTTGAACAACTCATGAATGGCCTTAAAGTCGAATAACTCTTCCATCAGGTCGGCATAGTCGGCGACCGGGTCTATTACCTCCACCGTCATTGCGCCGAATTGTATTTTACCCTGGTCATCCAGATCGATATCATCTGATGCCAGGGTCAGATATCGGTCGATCTCCCTGGTGCGCTGGAACATGGCCTCGGTGATCGACTCAGGCGCAGGTCCACCATTGGCCGTATTAAACTTGATGCCGAAGTCACCGTCCGGACCGCCTTGATTATGACTCGCGGAGAGGATGATGCCGCCATTGGTCTTGTATTTGCGAATGAGGTGGGACGCAGCAGGGGTGGACAGCAGGCCGCCGCGTCCCACCAGTGCTCTGGATACCCCGTTGGCCGCTGCCATGCGCAGTATGACCTGTATGGCTTCGCGGTTGTAATAACGGCCATCACCGCCCACGACCAGTGTACCGTTGCACAAGTCGGTGCACACGTCGAAAATGGACTGGACAAAGTTCTCCAGATAGCCTGGTTGTTTAAATACCAAAACCTTTTTCCGCAGTCCTGAAGTGCCAGGACGCTGGTCGTCGAACGGCCGGGTTGTGACGCTGGTGGTCTCCATTTTCACAATGCCCCTTGAGAAATGGGTGAAATGCCTACATTCAAACACAGCCGCATTTAACCGGCGGATTCAATGTTCGGAATCCGCTAATATACCAACATTTTTGTAGGAGGTGCGTGTTTTATGAGCGTTGATACACACAAGGAAACCATGCAGTTTCAGGCCGAGGTGAGCCAGGTCCTCAATCTGGTGATCCGTTCCCTGTATTCCAACAAAGAGATTTTTCTGCGTGAACTGGTTTCCAATGCCTCCGATGCGGCGGAGAAACTGCGTTTCGAAGCCCTCACGGACGATGCCCTGTTCGAGGACGATCCGAACCTGCGCATCCGGGTCAGCACCGACAAGGAAGCCGGAACTGTGATGGTATCGGACAACGGTATCGGCATGAGCCGGCAGGAAGTCACCGAACTCATCGGCACCATTGCCAGCTCCGGCACCCGCAAGTTCCTGGAGAACATGAGTGGGGACCAGGCCAAGGACAGCCAGTTGATCGGCCAGTTCGGCGTGGGTTTCTATTCCTCCTTCATCGTCGCCGACAAGGTGACCGTGCGTACCCGGCGCGCCGGACTGGGCGCTGAACACGGTGTGCGCTGGGAATCCACGGGCGAGGGCAGCTATACCCTGGAAACCATTGAAAAGGCGGATCATGGCACCGAGGTCATTCTGCATCTGAAAGAGGATGAGAAGGAATTCCTCGACGCCTGGCGCCTGCGCAGCATCATCGGCAAGTTCTCGGACCACGTCGCCATGCCGGTGGAGATGCTGGAGGAGGATCACCGCAGCGATGAGGAGAAGGAGAAAGAGCCCAAAGAACCTGCCTGGGAGCGGGTCAACAAGGGCACGGCCCTGTGGATGCGCAGCAAATCCGAGATCAGCGACGAGGAGTACAAGGAATTCTACAAACACGTCTCCCATGATTTCGAAGAGCCCCTGGACTGGGCGCATAACCGGGTGGAGGGGGCCAATGAGTACAGCTCGCTGCTGTTTATACCCAAGCGGGCACCCTGGGACTTATGGGATCGGGAGCAGAAACATGGTGTGAAGCTGTACGTGCGCCGGGTCTTCATCATGGACGAGGCGGAACAGCTCATGCCCCGCTATCTACGCTTCGTTAAGGGCGTAGTGGATTCGGACGACCTGCCGCTGAACGTGTCGCGTGAGATCCTGCAGCACAATCGCAAGATCACCAGTATCCGTACCGCCAATGTCAAACGTGTACTCAGCACACTGGAGAAAATGGCCAAGGACGACGCGGAGAAATATCAGGGCTTCTGGGATGAATTCGGCAAGGTGTTGAAAGAAGGTCCGGGTGAGGACTTCGCCAACAAGGAGAAGCTGGCCAGTCTGTTCCGCTTCTCCACCACGAAATCCGAGGGTGACAAGCAGAATGTATCCCTGGACGAGTACGTTGCGCGCATGGCGGAAGGGCAGGAGAAGATCTACTACATTACAGCTGATACCCCCGCTGCCGCGCGCCACAGCCCGCATCTGGAGATTTTCAAGAAAAAGGATATCGAGGTACTGCTGCTGTCGGACCGGGTGGATGAATGGCTGGTCAATCACCTGAGTGAATTCAAGGAGAAGCCCTGGCAATCCGTCACCAAGGGTGCCCTGGATCTGGGCGAACTGGCCGACAAGGAGGAAAAGGAGCAGACAGAGAAGGCGGCAGAGGAACACAAGCCCCTGCTGGATCGGGTGAAGAAGGTATTGGATACCAAGGTAAAAGAGGTGCGGGTGTCAAGCCGCCTGACCGACTCACCCGCCTGCCTGGTGGTGGAAGAAGGTGACATGAGTGCCAATCTGGCCCGAGTGCTCAAGTCAGTGGGACAGGATGCACCGGACAGCCCACCCATCATGGAGCTGAATGTGGAGCATCCGCTGATCAAACGTCTGGATACCGAGCCTGATGAGGACCGTTTCGCCGACTTGACCCAGGTATTGTTCGACCAGGCCTTGCTGTCGGAAGGCGGTCAGTTGGACGATCCGGCCAGCTTCGTGGGCCGGCTCAACCAGCTCATGCTCAACATGATGCAGCAAAACGCCTGATGTACCAGTGCTTGAGGTCCGGTTATCCGCCGGACTCCGAGCCTGCGCAACGTGTTCGAGGTTTAACTCAAGTGTTCCGGGGTGCGCGGACAAACCCGGTAAAAAATGAAAAGCTCGCAAAGTCGGGCTAAAGTCACAGGCAATTGGGCCGAAACACTGAGAAAGCAGGTTCAGGCCGTAGTGGCCATGTGCGCAGATGGACAAGAGGAAAACCATGAACACGAGTGTTGCGGATAGCGCCGTGCGGGACCCAGTCATCCAGATGGTGACTTTCAAACTGCAGGAAGAAACCTACGGCATCAATGTGATGCAGGTGCGTGAGGTGTTGCGGGTCAGCGAGATTGCCCCGGTGCCCGGTGCGCCGCCCTATGTGCTGGGCATCATCAATCTGCGTGGCAATGTGGTGACGGTGATCGACACGCGCAGCCGCTTCGGCCTGTCGGTGAAGGAAATCGACGATGCCAGCCGCATCGTCATCATTGAATCGGAAAAACAGGTGGTCGGTATCCTGGTAGACAGTGTTGCCGAGGTGGTGGAACTGCAGATGTCGGAAGTGGATTCGGCGCCCAATGTAGGCAACGAAGAAAGTTCCCGCTATATTCAGGGCGTTGCAAACCGGGATGATGATCTGCTTATCCTGGTGGATCTCAATAAACTGCTTACCGAGGAAGAGTGGGCCGAGGTCGGCATGTTCTGACCCCACACGCAGCAGGCACCTCTGTGTGAATCATGAATGATGCTCTGAAGTCTGAAATGCTTGCTTCTTATGTTGTGAAACATGGCAATAGCCCGGCTATTAGCGCCATGAATACCAGCAACTCAGTACTTCAGCCGAAACGGCCCTGATTCAATCAGAGATTTCATAAACGGAGTGCAAATGCCGGCTTTCGGCAGGAATATCGGACCTGTTCATCCGGTCAGACCGTCGCGGCGTCCTGAACCGCGCAAGAATCCGCGCTCACCGCTGCACAGGCGCGAACGCCATCCGCCGCGCCCTGAAAACCCCGGGAATGGCCGTCCACACATCGACGACTACGCCTGAACTCTCCATGTCATTATTCGATTTTTTTATTGTTTTCGCCTTGCTCGCTTTGGGACTCGGAGGACTGTGGGCCTGGCTGTATATGCGCCTGCGTGAACGAGACAGGGAAATATCCCGTCTCAATCAACGGATAGAGCAGGTACAAACGGCTTCTGACGCCATGATAGGCGCGGCTTCCGGCTCCGATAAGCGCCTGGCTATTCTTGAAAAACGCTTGCAGGAACTGGGTCACAGGCAGGACATCATGGAGGAAAACCAGAATGTGGCGCGGCCCTACGACGAGGCCATTCGGATGGTCCGCCAGGGCGCATCCGCGCAGCGCCTGGTAGAGGAACTGGGTATAACCCGCAACGAGGCGGATTTGCTGATCATGCTTCATGGTGGTGGCCCAGGCCCTGCCCATTGATTGTTGATTTATACTGGAAACGCCCGGGATTTCTGGCGCATCTCTCCCTATTGCCGCTAATATGCCCGATCTGGCTTGAGCGGAAATGGCATGGCATCAGACATACCCCCAGTATTAGGCTTCGCCGCCTACAGCGGCACTGGTAAGACCACACTCTTGAGCAGTGTGATCCCAGCGCTACGTGTACATGGACTCAGGGTCGGGCTGGTGAAACACGCCCATCATGCCTTCGAGCCCGACCTTCCAGGTAAGGACAGTCATCGTCTTCGTGAGGCAGGTGCCGAACGGGTGCTGGTGACCTCGAGTCGGCGCTGGGCATTGTTCGCAGACGAGGATCAGGGACAGGAGCCCATGCTGGCGCCGGCCCTGCGTCGGTTGTCGATGGAGAGTCTAGACTTGATCCTTGTGGAAGGCTTCAAACAGGAGTCCATTCCCAAAATCGAAATATACCGCCCCTCTCTGGGCAAGCCTGTACACTACCTGGAAGACCCGAATATCATCGCCGTCGCCACCGATGCCTGTCTGGAGATAGCAACAAATCTTCCAGTACTGGACATCAATAACGTGCCGGAGGTGGCTGATTTTGTTCTGGAGTTTGCAGGGAAGGGCGGTATCTGATCATTTCTCTGCTGTGAGATAACAGATCCAGCCGGCCTCGGCCTCGCCTTCATCAACCGGCTGGAAATCGCCGTCGGGTTCTCCGTCATCATCCCATCCCTGCCAGTACACCTGAACGTTGCTGAAGCCGGCCTCGGACAGCAATTCCCTGATCTCCGGCAAGGTCCATAGACGCCAGTCATAGCGGAAGGCCCGTTCCATGCGCGAACCATCCGGGAAATCGAAATGGATATTACAGATCAGCCTGCCAGTGATGGGATCATAGGCCTCCTGCTCCCAGGTGTATTTGAATAACCAGCCATCGGCATCGATTTCCCTTTCTTCCACGATGGGTCGAAAGGAGTCATATCCCCCATAAGCGTCGAGGAACAGGATGCCATCGGCCGCCAGGATCTTCCTTATCCGGCGGAAGTATTTTTTCAGCTGCTTACGATCCTTGAACAACCAGTAACTGAAGTTCATGGCCGCAACAATGTCTGGCGGCTGTGTATCCGCTTTCAGCACATCAGCCTGTATAAACTCCAGGCGCTTGAGTTGGGCCGGAGTGAGGCTAGGACAGTTGTGCATTCTGCCCCAGTGCAGGACCTCTGCATCGATATCGATAGCGAGAGCCCGGTTGGCTTTCCGGCGTTTCACCCACTCACAACTGACATTGCCGGTTCCGCAGAAATCCTCCCGTAACAGGCGGGCAGTGCGTCTACGAATACTTTGATAAGTTACATCGACAAAGTCGATCTCCGCCTCGGCGCACTGTACGGATAGTTCATAGAGCTTGTGCCGGTCGGCCTGCCCGGCTAGGGTGTCGGATTCGACCACAGGCTTGGATTTATTAACTGTCATCGGGACATAGAATAAATTAAGGAAAGAGGCAGCGGATACTATATCCGATGAGACATGGAGACGGAGATGGGATTTGCGCTGGTGGCAAAAGTTAGCTATCCTTCGCCGCTCTTTGGAGAGGTGTCCGAGCGGCTGAAGGAGCACGCCTGGAAAGTGTGTATACGGCAACGTATCGAGGGTTCGAATCCCTCCCTCTCCGCCAATTAATTTCAGATAACTATCTGAAAAATAAGGATAAGAAAGTATAAGAAATCCCTAATGTTGGCGCTTTTTTGGCGTCATTTGGCATGGTTTGGCGTCCGAAATGTCAGCTTTTTGCCAGCATTTTCCACTGTCCATCTAGCTTCACGGAAAACACTAGCTTAGTCGCGCAACGCGGCCCTGCCGAGGCGCCAGCGTCTCTGAGCTGCTATCGATCAACGAGAGCAGTACGCCTTTAGCGCAGCGTCGGCTCTGGCGCACGAGACCCAAAGCTCGGGAACAGCTTGCAGAAGACAGTGCAAATGAGAATGCAGAACCTCTCCCTCATCCCCTTCCAGCTCGCTAAAGGCAAGCTCGGTCAACCATTGGCCTGCAAACTCCCGCCACTCCGTGAGATGATCACGGCTGCCAGACGCAACGAGGCATATCCTCATAGCTTCTTCGATTGGTAAGCCATATTGGGCATCATGCCGGTATCGGCGCACGAGGATGCGTAGCTCGTCCGCGAGTACGGGGTTTCTGGCTACTGCCGCGACAGTGGCCAGACCATTCAGAATGCCCAGGAGCTGGGACTTCTCTTCCACATTAGCGAGCCGATAGTTGCCCAGCCTCAGGGCCTTTGCCGCCAGCTCCGCCTGGCCGGAAGTCACCTTGAAAACCATTGCGGAATTTACGAGCGCGACAAATGACGAAGGCTCGACCTCATCCGTGTCGAGCTGCGCCTCAATCACCCGGGTAAGATCATCGGGCAAATCGTTTGGACTGTCTTCAGCTCCTTCGAGAGGCCCCGGAAAGTAAGGACGGGGAAACTCGCTTAATGCGTGAAGAGTCCCAGGTCCGTCGCCGAGAGCGAGATCGCGCAGCTCACCGGCACCGATGTTTTTCTCAAAGTTTCTGGAGGCGATCATGATGCGGCCAAAAAAATCCGCTTTCATTTGCAGTGCGGCCGCCAGGTCCGGATTCCACCGTGGCTCGGTGCGCATATCCGCGAGGGATTGCATGTAGTATTGCTCGCCCCGATTATTAAACGCCCACTCGCAAAATGAGTCGCGGTCGATGCCGCACTGGACAAGCTGGCGGTGAATCAAGGCGGCCTGAGCCAGAGAAGCCAACCTACGGTAGAAAGGTGGCTCCTTGGACATCAGGCGTGTTCTGGACAACTCACCGTCAACAAGAACGAATGACGCTGCAAACAGCTTGAATTCACCGGCGGCTGCTTCCACGTCATCATCGCGGATTCGGTGAACTAGCCGAAGTACGTAAGGTTCGATCTCCGGCCTTTCCGTAAGAATGCGTAAACCGACTTCGATCGCACCGAGCCGGGAAAGAATATCGCCGTGGTTCTGAATGAAGTCATACGCTCGGACAAGATCGTCGCTACCTAAATAATCAACGCCAATCTCAGCCGTCAGCGCGGCATGAGATGAGAGGAACAAGCTAAACAGGAAGCCTTCATACGGCCGCCAAGCAGACAGTTTTTGCATGAATTTATGGCCAGCCCCGGCGGCGTAACCCCTGATGGACGCACTCCCGTCATAAACGCCAACCAGTCTCTCAAAATACCGCCGTGAAGAAGGGACAAGGGACGATACGCTGCTATGGCCCGCCGTAATTTCACGCCGAATCGACCGTTCCAAATGAACCGGAGTATCACGTATATCACTGTGAAATGGATCAACCTCGTCGTCTTCAAGCGCCCGCTCCGTCAATATACTGCGCCATGCATCTTGCGCGCTGACCGGCAGGTTGACATCCGATGCGGCTTCAACAAGCGAACGCAGACGTATGGCGGAATCTTGTGAGAGCACGGCAAAGTCGGGCAATACAAGGCGGTGTTCGCCGGAGGAGACGACAAGATTGGGCTGTATTTCTCTTCCTGATTCGTTTCGAAGCATCCAGGCGCGGCCATCTGTGTCTGTCACTTCGGCTTCGCACGCGCCTGCAAGAACCGTTCGGACGGCCTGGAAAAGGTCGGAGCGTTGAATTGAGAAGCCGGAATCACCAAAGGCAAGTACTGCCTCGGTCTTGAAGCCGTACTCTTCTCTGAAGGCCAACTGGTCGAGCAAGGTCCGGCGTATCAGCGGTGGTACGTTATCCAGTACGACCTGTGCCAGTGCCGCCCTGACGTAGGGAGAATTGGTCACGTCGCCACCCCTTCAGTCAGTTCAGTGGCAGCCATTTCGGCAATCTGCCGTCTGTGCCATTCCACAAGCCAGACGTATAGTTCGGGGAACTGTTCTCTTATTGGGCCCAAGATCCTTTCTTCCATCCAGCCCCAGTAAGCGTCGACTATGTCTTGCTGAGTGTCGGTGGGCGGTGTAAGGAGTAGGAGGATATGTGCACCGCGGCCGATCAAAACGACATTGTCTCCGTTCTCCGGACCAAGACTGTGAGCCCATCCTCTAACGTCGACTTGGTCGGCGATCCAGTTTGAACGAGCCGTAACCTCGGAGATATCAGCGCCGTCTTTCCACAAGTTCTTCAGAACGCGAATGTAAGCTTTGAGTGTCTTATCCAACCAGGGGGCTTCCTTTGGAAGTTGAAGCCAGTCGCTCATTCTGACGCGGAGAATGGACTCCCGGATCGCTTTAAGCTCGGCCGTTTCGGTCGTTGTCAAGGAAGATGTCGCATTAGTTAGTGCCTGACCGGAATCTAGTAAACACCGTTAAAACAGTAGGATAGGC
>RRYU01020439.1_pt1 | contig 16998 bp, 15 predicted proteins | sample 2162651 | NCBI WGS metagenome assembly RRYU01 (sample SAMN10267283, study PRJNA491782) | microbial mat metagenome | isolation source: biomat in the production well | place: Japan: Minami-Kanto gas field, natural gas well KTG3 | collected 2017-06 | reverse complement strand
AAAAAATGAAAGATGAGATAGTCGAAAAAGCTCAATCTAAATCTGATGCTCTTATAGAAGATGCTAAAAAACAGATTCAGATTGAAAAAGAGCGTGCAATAGCCGATGTAAAAGCAGAGGTTGTTAATTTATCAATGGAAGTTGCTCAAAAACTGATCAGGAAAAACTTATCAAAAGAAGACAATTTAAAATTGATAAACGAATCATTACGCAGTATCAATCCTAAGAATGAAGCCTAATCGACGTATAAAAAAATATGCTAATTCTTTATTAGCTGTATCAGTAGAACTAGACTGTGTTCGACAAACCGGAAACAGTTTAAAAATTATTGACCAGTTAGTAAAACAGGAACAGGTATTTCGGGCATTTTTTTATACGCTCAAGATCAAGCCGATTGAAAAAGTAAAGATTTTAAAATCAGTACTTGGTGACATGGTTAATCCTGTAGTCTATGAATTTTATGCACTTTTAGCCGAGCACAATGAGTATCAGGCATTCATCTCAGTTGTATCTGAGTATGCTAAATTGCAAAAAGAATCATTAAACCAAATTGACGTCACGGCCTATTCAATTGATGAAATCGATAAGGAAACAATAGAATCTCTTATCAAAGGTATAGAAAAAACAACCGGTAAAAAAGTTGAACTAAAAACGCAAACTCAACAAGAATTATTAGGTGGGTTGAAATTGCGAATCGGGAATACCATATTCGATGGTACCATCGCCAGTCAAATGGCGAAAATGAAGAAAATATTGTTGCAAAATTATTAATAAAAAGAAGCAATGAAAATTAAAACGGAAGAAATCAGAAGTTTACTTCTGAAACAAATAGAAAAATTTAATGTTGAGATCGATGTATCCGATGTAGGCGAAGTACTTGAAGTTGGTGATGGTGTCGCACGCGTCAGCGGATTGGAAAAAGTCATGAGTGCTGAATTGGTTGAACTACCCAATGATGTTTTTGGGATGGCACTAAATCTTGAAGAAGACAATGTTGGCGTAGTATTATTTGGCGATACGCGACTGGTGCGAGAAGGAGACATCGTTAAACGTACTGGAAGAGTAGTTGAGATTGGAGTCGGACCTGAAATGCTCGGGCGGGTAGTAAATCCGCTTGGAATCGCTGTCGATGGTAAAGGTACTATCAAAAACAAAGAAACTTTGCCGATTGAGCGTAAAGCATTGGGTGTAATGCAACGTCAACCTGTGGTAGAACCGTTACAAACCGGATTAAAAGCTATCGATAGTATGATACCGATTGGAAGGGGACAGCGTGAGCTGATTATTGGTGACCGCCAAACCGGCAAAACTGCTATCGCCTTAGATACGATAATTAACCAAAAATATACGCATGAAACAGATTCTCCGGTTTATTGTATCTATGTTGCCATTGGTCAAAAAGCTTCGACTGTAGCGCGAGTTGTCGCTGAGTTAGATGCCGCAGGAGCGATGGAATATACAACAATCGTGGCTGCTAATGCGTCTGATCCGGCACCATTGCAATATATCGCTCCGTATGCAGGGGCAGCTCTTGGTGAGTATTATCGTGATAATGGTAAACATGCATTGGTGATCTATGATGATTTATCCAAACAAGCTGTGGCCTATCGACAGATGTCATTAATATTAAGACGTCCGCCGGGTCGTGAAGCCTTCCCGGGTGATGTATTCTATTTGCACAGCCGTTTATTGGAACGGGCTTCCAAACTGAGCGATGAATTGGGTGGTGGTTCATTAACCGCCTTACCAATAATCGAAACTCAGGAAGGTGACGTTGCAGCATATATTCCAACCAATGTGATTTCTATTACCGATGGTCAAATTTATCTTGAATCGAATTTATTTAATTCGGGTCAACGTCCGGCTGTTGATGTAGGTATTTCTGTCTCGCGAGTTGGCGGAAATGCACAATTAAAAGCCATGAAAAGTATTGCCGGTATGTTACGATTGGATTTAGCTCAATATCGCGAATTGGAAGCATTTGCTAAATTCGGTTCCGATTTAGATAAAACGACTCAAGACCAATTGACTAAAGGTCGTGCTATGATGCAGATAATTAAACAGAAGCAATTCACACCAATGCCGGTTGAAAAACAAATTGCGATTATATTTGTTGGAACCGAAGGTCTAATTAATGATTTGCCATTAGACAAAATTGCAGCTTTTGAAGAAAGTTTCCTTGGTTACCTTGATGAAAATTATTCTAAAGTACTGAAGGAAATTAAAGACACCGGCAAATTAAGTGATGACTTGAAAAGCAAATTAAAAAAGGCGACTGACGAGTATTTGAAAGTATTCGGTAAATAATATTTGTGGCAAGTTTAAAAGACATTCGCAATAGAATTTCTTCTGTAAAAAGTATACAGCAGGTAACGCGTGCCATGAAAATGGTGGCCGCTGCCAAGATGCGTAAGGCTCAGGAGCGGATGGAACAAGCTCGGCCTTATGCTACTCGACTCAAAGAGGAGATATTAACATTATTGCCGGAAGTAGACCGCTCTCTGTTACCGCTATTGGATGTTCGTGAAGTTAAGCGGACTGCGTATGTAGTAATCACATCGGATAGAGGGTTAGCCGGATCCTTTAATACAAATATCATCAAAAGGGCCGAAGAAGAAATAAAGAAAATTGGCAAGGAAAATGTTGATCTGTTCTGCATCGGTAAACGTGGTTTTGAACATTTTAAACGGCGTAATTATAATATCATTGAAGAACACGTTGATTTTTGGGCAGAACTCGATTTTAATCATTCAGTTAAAATCGGAAACGGAATCATCAGTCATTTTACTGCAAAACATGTAGATAAAATCAGAGTCGTATTTAATCAATTTAAAAATATTATGGTTCAGGAAATAGTCGCAGAGCGATTGCTGCCTTTGACCTTAGATGAAGATACAGAAATCGAAGTCATAGATAGAATTTATGAGCCGTCGAAAGATATAATAGTTAAATCATTGATACCATTGCACTTAAATATACAAATATGGAGATATTTATTGGAATCTTATGCAAGTGAACAAGCTGCTAGGATGGTTGCAATGGAAAGTGCAACGGACAATGCCGGAGACCTAATCCGTGGTTTAACTCGTAAATTTAACAATGCGCGTCAAGCGGCAATTACTAAGGAAATATTGGAAATTGTAGGTGGCGCAGAAGCACTAAAACATCAAAGAGGATAACAGATAATGAGTGCAATAGGTAAAATTTCGCAGGTTATGGGCGCTGTAGTTGACGTCGAATTTAAAGAAGGCAATCTGCCTGAAATTATGAATGCCCTTGAGGTTAAAGGATGGGAAACGCGCTTGGTACTGGAAGTAGCACAGCATTTAGGAGATTCTTCGGTCCGCACTGTAGCAATGGATTCAACAGATGGTTTGACACGTGGATTAGAAGTCACAGATACGGGTGCTCCGATAACCGTGCCGGTTGGTCCGGAAACATTAGGTCGGTTATTTGATGTATTAGGTCAAACTATCGATGGAAAAGGTGAAGTAAAAACTAAATTAAGTTATCCTATTCATCGTCCAGCTCCAAAACTTGAAGACCTAACTACTTCAACCGATGTACTTGTCACAGGTATCAAAGTTGTGGATTTGATGGAGCCGTACACCAAGGGTGGAAAAACCGGTTTATTCGGTGGTGCAGGTGTGGGGAAAACAGTATTAATTCAGGAACTGATTAGAAATATTGCTACCGAACATGGAGGTTATTCTGTTTTCTCTGGTGTTGGAGAACGAACACGAGAAGGAAATGACCTCTACCGTGAAATGACCGAATCAGGTGTTATCGATAAAACGGTTATGGTATTTGGCCAAATGAACGAACCACCCGGAGCACGATTAAGAGTTGGTCTAAGTGGGCTGACTATGGCTGAATATTTTCGTGATGTTGAAGGAAAAGATGTTCTGCTATTTATTGACAATATATTCCGATTCACACAATCAGGTTCGGAAGTGTCAGCACTTTTAGGACGTATGCCCTCGGCTGTTGGCTATCAACCAACTTTATCTACAGAAATGGGTGATTTACAGGAGCGAATTACTTCAACAAAAAAAGGATCAATTACCTCAGTACAGGCAATATATGTACCGGCAGACGACTTGACCGACCCGGCACCTGCGACGGCATTTGCACATTTAGATGCAACCACTGTATTAGATAGAAAAATTTCTGAGCTTGGAATATATCCGGCAGTTGATCCGCTTACTTCAACATCGAGGATATTGGATCCGCGTGTAATTGGTGATCGTCATTATCAAATAGCGCGTTCTGTTCAGGAAGTTTTGCAAAAATTCAAAGATCTGCAAGATATTATCGCAATCTTGGGTATGGATGAATTATCTGATGAAGATAAACGAATCGTAGCTAGGGCGCGTAGAATGCAGCGGTTCCTATCGCAACCTTTCTTTGTTGCGGAACAATTTACCGGAATGGAAGGAAGATACGTTTCATTAGAAGATACCGTTTCCGGTTTCGAAGCAATTTTAAATGGTGAAGTTGATAATTTACCGGAAAGTGCCTTTATGTTTGTGGGCTCTTTAGACGAAGCAATCGACAAAGCAAAAAAGAAATAAATGGCAACATTTTCTCTAGAAATTGTTACTCCAACGCGCGTGCTGACTGAAGAAAACGTATCGTATTTACGTTGCCCGGGTGTAGATGGTTCATTTGGCGTTATGAATGACCATGCCGCAGCTATTATCGGACTGACGGTTGGAGAAGTGAAGATTTCAATTGGTAAGCAAGATAAATTTTTAGCAACGAGCGGAGGATTTGTAGATATTTCGTCCGAAAAAGTTCTGTTATTATTGGAAACAGCAGAACCATCATTTGAAATTGATGTGGAACGTGCAAAAGCAGCAGTTAAGCGCGCCAAAGAAAGAATAGAAAAAAAGGAAAAAGTTGATGTATTTCGGGCAGAAGCGGCACTTTTACGGGCGATTAATCGATTGAAAGTTTCAGGTAGATAGTAAAATATTATAATTGGAATTTTAATATCAAATTGAAAAATCCGCTTGTAATTTCAAGTGGATTTTTATTTTAAATATGGATTTATAAATGAATAAACGTACACACACCTGTGGTGAACTAAACAAAAAACATGTTGGCAAAACAGTTTGTATAAATGGATGGGTTAATACAGTACGATTACATGGGCAGGTAATTTTTGTTGATATCCGCGACCGCTATGGAAAAACGCAACTTGTTTTTAATATTGAGAATAACCAACAGGCATTTGATACAGCAAAAAAATTATCTATTGAAGATGTTATTTCCGCGACAGGCGATGTTCGAGAACGCAGTAAGGAAGCGGTAAATCCCAATATGCAAACCGGCGAGATTGAAGTGTTAGTTTCAGAATTAGTGATATTAAACGAAACTGCACCGCTTCCTTTTGTAATTACCGATCGCGATAGTGCATCGGAAGATTTTCGATTAAAATATCGATATCTTGAACTACGTACCGATGAATTACAGCGGAATTTTAAGATCCGCGATGATGCATATCAAGCGACGCGGAAATATCTATCAAGTAATAATTTTATGGAAATTGAAACGCCGGTTTTGATGAAATCTACACCGGAAGGCGCACGTGATTATCTTGTTCCAAGCCGATTACATCACGGTAAATTTTATGCTTTACCGCAATCTCCGCAAACCTATAAACAATTATTGATGATAGCAGGTTTTGATAAATATTTCCAAATAGTGAAATGTTTCCGCGATGAAGATCTGCGTGCTGACCGTCAACCGGAATTTACACAAATCGATATAGAAATGTCATTTGTGGATGAAAATGACATTATGGAAATGGCAACAGGTCTAACTCAACAACTCTTTAAAGATGTAATTGATGCAGATTTACCGGAAACATTTCCGGTTATGAAATATTTTGATGCGATGGAAAATTATGGTACAGATAAACCTGATTTGCGTTTCGAAATGCCTCTGAAAGATTTTAAACAATACAGCGATGCCTCGGATTTTAAGGCATTTATAGAAAGTGAAGCTGTAAAATGTTTGGTAGTTGAAAATGTTGCGGATAAATATTCACGAAAAGTAATTGATGACCTGACCGATTATGCAAAACATCATGGTGCGAAAGGTTTGGCTTGGATGAAAGTTGAAAATAACGAAATGACTGGTGGAATTGCTAAATTCTTTGGTGCGGATTTACAAAATAAAATGATGTCAGAATTATCCTTAAAAAATAATGATATAATTTTTATTATTGGTGATATTAAGGAAATTGTGTGGCAGGCACTGGGTGCATTGCGTGTTGAAATTGCTAAACGGGAAGATTTAATTGATAAAAATACTTTCAAACCGCTTTGGATAGTTGATGTTCCAATGTTTGAATGGGATCATGAAGAAAAAAGATATTTGGCAATGCATCATCCGTTTACATCTCCGAAATTGGAAGATTTACCGAAATTGAAAACCGATCCTAAGGCGGTGTTATCGCGCGGGTATGATATTGTGATGAATGGATATGAATTAGGTGGCGGCTCTATCAGAATTCATCGGCAGGATGTACAAAAACAGGTATTTGATTTACTTGGTATTTCAAAAGTTGAAGCTCAACAAAAATTCGGATTCTTACTTGAAGCACTTAAATATGGCGCACCGCCACATGGTGGTATTGCCTTTGGATTGGATAGAATAGTTATGCTGTTAGCAGGAACAGATAATATTCGTGATGTAATTGCTTTTCCAAAAACAACATCGGCTACTTCTTTAATGGATGAATCACCGTCAGAAGTATCTAATAAACAGTTGGATGAGTTGGGAATTCAGTTAAAGAAGTAAATAATTAATCAGCGTTCTCAACTGATTCATTAATAGCGCGTAAGACATCTCGCCGGCTGATTTGACCGATCAGCTTCTTATTTTCAATCACCGGTAATCTGCGAACACCTTTTTCCATAAACATTTTTGCCGCATCCATTAAGCTGGCATTGGCTTCAATTGTGGTAATTTCTTTTGACATACAATATTTGACATGTGTTCCAATATCATTATGATACGATGATTCGAGGATGGGTTTTAAGCAATCTATATCCGAAATGATTCCGACAATCCAACCGGTTTCATCAACAACCGGGGCGCCGGAAATCTTGTTTTTCAGAAGTGTCCTGATAGCGGATAAAACATTTGTATCAGGAGTGAAAGTAACTAAGTCTCTTGCCATATAATTTTTTACCGAGGCGGGAGTTTTCATATTATTTCCTTGAAAATTATTTGTTTTTGGAAAGAACTGAACTCAATGTTTTTTCAGTTCCTTTAAAAGTATTGCTAAAATTTTCACGCAATTTAAAGGCGGAAAGTAAACATGCCAATGTTACTAACGCGACAACAAAATAAGAATATCCGAGCAAATATACTCCAAGAGGGAAAAGAATTAAAATCAGGAGTTCCCCAAGCGATAAATAATTTGTTATAACAGTCCCAAGTATGATTGTTATATAAAGTACAACAGCTAAATATCCATTTAGTCCTAATATAATTCCAAGGATTGAGGCGATGCCTTTGCCACCTTTAAATCTCATAAATATCGGATAGATATGTCCGACCATTGCCATTACGCCTGCCAACACTGCTAAATCTATATTGCCATTAGTGATATATTTCACAATCCATACAGCTGCCGCCGCTTTGAGCATATCGATAAAGAAAGTTGCGACTCCAAATTTCCACCCCATGACAATTACCGCGTTAGAAGCACCTGCATTAGCAGTGCCTTTTTCTCGGATATCGATACCTTTGAACAGCTTCCCCAAAATGAAAGAAGCTTGAATGTTGCCAAATAAATATCCTATAATAACAGCTAAAAGTAAATTCATATTCTCCTCAATTTATTAAAGTTACTATTCGAATAGCAAAAATTCCATTTTTAATAATTGCTTTGCAAAACTTTGCTCATATTTATTCTCAGGTGCAATGTCGTATATTGCGTTGGGATTGGCTTTGATTACATTTTCCAATAAAGAGCGAAACTGTTCTCGATTTACAGCTTTGGTGCAGCTGTACTGCGCCATCAATACCGAAGTTGAAAAGCAATTTGGGTAAGCTTTTAACGAGGTCTGAAAATAACTCTTGGCAGTTTCCATGTCAAATCCCGGTACTCTTACATAAAATGTTCCAAGTAAGCGATACGGTCCACCATAGTAATAATTAGGATCCAATTCTATCAATCTCTGCAAGGCGGTTTTAACTAATTCAGTATATTTTAACCTATCGCCAATTGGTTTGTCGATTAGGTATCGTCCAATATTGGCTACCCACCAATAAATAATTGGTACATATTCCGATCCAAGATTTTGTAAGGTCAATATTTCAATTTCATTGATAGAAAGATTGGTTGTATTGCTAATTGAGTGAAATACAGATGAATGGTGAATCACTCCCATCGCAATTTTTGCGCCTTCTTGAAAAATACTATCTTTGATTGCTGCATCGGTTTCGATGTAATGCCCTAAAAAATAACAGGATCGAATATATTTAGTGCTTAAGTCGATACGTTGTTCAGATGCGTAAAATGCTTTTGAATAGAATTCTTTAGCCAAGCGTGCTTGATCAGGATTCTCTCTTTGCTCCCAATGCAAATCGCCTTGGGAAATGTAAAATTTCAAATCATTTTTTGTGATATTTGATTGAGTGGTTGAGCAACTCAATATAAATAGAACACTGATAAAAACTATGCTTGCAGAGAATTTTAATTGTATCGTAGTGAATCTCATTGTATTTTAAATTAGTAGTATAAAATTAACTAATAAAATAAAGAATGAAAAAGACTATTGAATTAAAAGGAATTGATTTGCAAAGTCTGCTTGGCGTAGGTGATGCCCATTTAAGATTGATAGAAGACATCTTTCCAGGACAGATAATCGTTAGAGGCGATGATTTACATTTAGATGGAGATGAAAAAGATATCAATAATGTTCATGAAGTTCTGCATGAAATGATGCAAACCCTAAATCGTAAAGGAAGCCTTACGAAAAAAGATGTTAATCAATTAATAAATATTTCAAATATTGAAAATGGCACGATTGATGAAAAAACTGAAAATGTAATTCATTATGGCAGGAAGGGTGCCATCCGGTCCCGCACACCCGGTCAAACTAAATATATTGAAAGCGTCAATAAAAATGACATCGTTTTCAGCATCGGTCCGGCGGGAACTGGTAAAACATACATTGCAGTAGCGTTTGCAGTTGCTGCTTTGGAAAGTCATCAAGTTGAAAGGATTGTATTGTGCCGTCCGGCAGTCGAAGCGGGTGAGAATCTTGGATTTTTACCAGGCGATCTGCAAGATAAGATCGATCCTTACCTAACGCCCTTATATGATGCATTGGGGGACATATTATTGCTAAATAGGCTTAAGCCTTTACTTGCAAAGAAAATTATTGAGGTTCTCCCCTTAGCTTACATGCGGGGACGTACACTTAATAATGCATTCTTAATCTTGGACGAAGCGCAAAACGCTACCGCAATGCAAATGAAGATGTTTCTTACAAGATTAGGTGTTAATTCCAAGGCAATTATTACAGGTGATATTACTCAAATTGATTTGCCGAAAAATGTAGATTCCGGTCTTGTTCAAGGTGCTAAAATTCTACAAAATATTGATGGAATCGGATTTGTTAAGCTCACAGAATCAGATGTGGTAAGGCATCAATTAGTAAGAGAAATAATTAAAGCATACGATAAAGCATAAATAATATTTTGTCATTTTTCCCCTGTTTCAAATATGAATTATTAGTAATTTTTATATCTAAATGTGAACTCAATTAATCTATATTTGATAGTTCATTTAAGATAAATATAATGTTGAAATATATTAGTTACTTGAATCCGCAAAACAACGAATTCCGATTCGTGGCCACTGTTTATCACCAAAAATTGTTAAAGTCTAAAAATATAATAAGGAAGATATATGTCTAATCTGAAAGAAGTAGTTGTTATATCTGCTAAACGTACGCCGGTTGGTTCTTTTCAAGGCAGTTTATCAAATGTCCCTGCCACTAAACTTGGCAGTATTGCAGTTGCAAGTCTCATTGCTGAAACTAAAATTGATCCAAAAGAAATTGATGAAGTAATAATGGGTTGCGTACTTCCTGCAGGACAAGGTCAGGCGCCGGCCCGCCAAGCTGCTTTAGGTGCCGGATTGCCGAATTCTGTGGAATGCATGACAATTAACAAAGTATGCGGTTCAGGTATTAAATCTGCAATGCTTGCCGCCCAAGCGATTCAAGTCGGTGATGCCGATGTCGTAATCGCGGGCGGAATGGAAAATATGAGTCTTGCTCCGTATTTACTTCCCAAAGCACGCACAGGTTACAGAATGGGCAATGGTGAATTGGTCGATTCTATGGTCAATGATGGTTTGTGGGATGTTTACAATAATATTCACATGGGTAACTGTGCTGAACTGTGTGCCAAGGACAGAAAATATTCTCGTGAGGTGCAAGACGCATTTGCGATTGAATCATATAAGCGTGCTCAAGCTGCGATGAAAAATGGTTCATTCGATGCAGAGATTGCACCAGTGTCAATATCACAACGCAAAGGAGACCCTGTAATAGTAAACGAAGATGAGGAACCCGGCCGAACAGATTTTGATAAGATTCCAAAACTTCGTCCGGCATTTGATAGAGAAGGAACAATAACTGCAGCAAATGCTTCAAAAATTAATGACGGAGCGGCTGCAATGTTATTGATGTCAAAAGATAAAGCAGAAAAATTAAATCTAAAACCGATGGCAAAAATCATTGCACAGGCTTCTGCAGCACAAGCTCCCGAATGGTTCACAACTGCACCAAGCAAGGCAATTTCAAAAGTATTAGAAAAAGCCAATCTAAAAGTTGAAGACATTGATCTGTGGGAAATAAACGAAGCGTTTGCACCAGTTGCCATGGCGGCTATCGACGATTTCAAAATTGATATAAATAAAGTAAATGTAAATGGCGGCGCAATTGCAATTGGGCATCCGATAGGGGCTTCCGGAGCACGGATTTTTACAACATTGTTACATGCCATGAAAAAACAAAATGCCAAATATGGACTTGCAACACTATGTATTGGTGGCGGTGAAGCATCCGCAATCATTGTAGAGAGGATTTAATGGATTTTAGATTAACAGAAGAACAGGAATTAATAAAGAAAACTGCACGGGAATTTGCTGAAGAGCATCTTGAACCGGGAGTGATCGAACGCGATGATTTGGCCAAAGCACCAAAAGAACAAGTTAAGATGATGGGTGAGCTTGGATTCTTAGGAATGATGGTTCCTGAAGAATGGAACGGTGCTGGAATGGATGCTATCAGTTACGTGGTTGCAATGGAGGAAATATCGCGGGTTGATGCTTCAGCCGGTGTGATAATGTCCGTTAACAATTCTTTGGTCTGTCAGATATTTTTAGATTGGGCGAATGATGCGCAGCGGAAAAAATATCTTACGAAACTTGCAACCGGAGAATATATCGGAGCATTCAGTCTGAGTGAGCCGCAGTCCGGCTCAGATGCAAGCAATATGGCAACATTCGCTGAAAAGAAAAGTGATCATTATATCTTAAATGGTACTAAGAATTGGGTTACCAACGGTTTAACTTGCGATGTTGTAATGGTCATGGTTCCAACCACAAAGAACGTTGGATATAAAGGAATATCCTGTTTTATTATTGAAGACGGGATGCCCGGGTTTTCAAGGGGTCGGAAAGAAGATAAATTAGGTATTAGAGGTTCAGAAACCTGTGAGTTGTATTTTGACAATTGTAAAGTACCAGCTGAGAACATAGTTAATGAACCGGGTCAAGGTTTTCGCATCGCAATGCAAACTTTGAACGGCGGACGGATTGGAATAGCATCCCAAGCTTTGGGAATTGCTCAGGCAGCACTTGAAAAAAGTGTTGCTTATTCTAAAGAACGTAAACAATTCGGTAAGACAATCTCATCTTTTGGGGCCGTACAGTCTAAACTCGCGGTAATGGCAACCAATATCGATGCCGCTCGACTTTTAACATTACGTGCTGCAAAACTAAAGGATGAACACAAATCATACGCCAAAGAAGCTGCGATGGCAAAACAATTTGCATCGCAAACCGCGGTTGACGCTGCACGCGAATGCGTACAAATTCACGGCGGATACGGGTACATGCAGGAATATGGTGTAGAAAGATTAATGCGCGACGCAAAAATTACACAGATCTACGAAGGAACTTCGGAAATCCAAGAAGTTGTTATTGCTAGATCAATTTTGGAGGAATAAGATGGTAGATAAAACAAAAGAATTACAGAACATTAATTGGGATGAACTGACATTTAGTATTACACCGACTCGGTCAATGTATATGGCCGAATGTGAATTAGATAGTGAATGGAAGGAAGGCAAATTAGTGCCATACGGTAATGTAAGTATGTCTCCGGCAGCCGGAGTATTAAATTATGGTCAAGGTATTTTTGAGGGAATGAAAGCCTACCGGTCAGCGAAGGATAGAGTTGTCCTATTCCGTCCTGAAAAAAATGCCTTGCGCGCCGCAACTTCAGCAGAGCGTGTTTGCATACCAAAAGTACCTAAAGAAATGTTCATGGATGCCTGTCAAAAAGTAGTCCGCGATAATCTTGATTATGTACCACCACGCGGAAAAGGCAGTTTATATTTACGACCTGTTATTTGGGGAACTGGGCCGGTATTGGGTGTGGCACCCGCGCCATCTTATACATTTTTAATTTTTGTTTCACCGGTCGGACCATATTTTAAATCAGGTGTAAAGTGTTTGAATCTGCGTATTACTAATCAATTCCATCGTGCAGCACCCAAAGGGACAGGCGGACATAAAGTAATCGGTAATTATGCCGCATCTTTATTCCCAAGAAAAATGGTAAAAAAGGAAGGGTTTGACGAAGCAATTTATCTTAATGCAGCCAATGAAAAATTTATTGAAGAAGTTGGTTCAGCAAATTTATTTGCTATAAAAGATAATGTATTGATGACCCCCTCTTTAGATGGTTCAATTTTACCCGGAATCACGCGCGATTCAGTGCTGACCATTGCTCGTGAATTATTGCATATGGAAGTGCGTGAACGCAGCATTGCAATCAAAGATTTTCTTTGTGCTGATGAAGTGTTTTGCAGTGGTACTGCCGTAGTGGTTACTCCTGTTGGCAAAATTACAACGAACCATGCTTCAACTACCATTAATAATAATAAAATTGGTCCAATAACAGAGAAAATCAGGAAAATATTATTGGGTATTCAAAGAGAGGAAATTAGCGATCCTTTCAGGTGGATCCATCCGATTAAATAGCTGAAATGACGGACGGAAAACATCCTCGACATCTTGGTAGGGAAGCGGTGTTCCAGGCTTTGTATTCTCTTTACATCTCGCAGGAGAATGAAGCTAAAATATTAGATGATATAAAAGGTCGCTACGATTTTGATCAAGATACTGAACAATACGTATCTGATTTATTTTATAGAGCAGTAGAAAATAAAAATTACATTATTGAAACTGTCACGAAATATCTTGAGAATTGGGAATGGTCGAGAGTTGCATTATTGGATAGATTAATATTGCAAATGGCAACTGCCGAACTTTTTTATATTGATGATGTCCCTCCAAAAGTAACTATCGCAGAAGCGATTGAAATAGCAAAACAATATAGCACAAGTGATAGTTCCGCCTTTGTGAATGGCATTTTGGATGCTATTTATAAGGAACAAAAACAAGAAAAAGGCGGTTAATAGAAGATGATTGTTTGGAAAAACCTTAAAATCCCTTGTTTATTGTAATTTTAAAAAAACTTAATTATTTAATTTATTATGAGTTTATTAACTAAAGCATTTGGTACAAAATCAGAGCGTGAAATAAAATCACTATGGCCGATCGTTAAAGAGATCAAGCAAATAGCAGAAACATTAAAAGCCAAAAGTGATGAAGACCTTGTTAATCGCACTGCAGAAATGCGTACAGAGATTATCACAGCGCGTGAAAAATCTGAACAGGAATTATTAGCCAAGAACAATGATAAAAAAGAAGCATTTAAACAAAGTTTAAAAGTTGAACAAGCTAAACTAGAAGAGTTATTACCTGAGGCATTTGCAATAGTCAAAGAAACTTGTAAACGGTTAATCGGGCAGTCGTGGAGAGTTGTTGGTCAAGAAACAACCTGGGAGATGGATCCTTACGATGTGCAATTAATCGGTGCTATAATTCTGCATCGCGGTAAAGTAGCTGAGATGAAAACCGGAGAGGGGAAAACACTAGTTGCTACGATGCCGATGTTTTTGAATGCATTAACCGGTAGAGGTGCGCACCTGATTACCGTCAATGATTATTTAGCACAACGTGATGCCGAGTGGATGGGGGAGATTTACAAGCGGTTAGGATTATCAGTAGGATTCATTTTAAATACCATGGATAATGCAGCGCGACGCGCTGCCTATAATTGTGATATCACGTATGGTACGAATAATGAATTTGGCTTTGATTATTTACGTGATAATATGTCATTAGCACCTGAAGATCAAGTTCAACGTGGACATGCTTATGCAATTGTTGATGAAGTTGATAGTGTTCTTATCGATGAAGCGCGTACTCCGCTAATTATTTCCGGTTCTGTTGATGCTCCTGTTGACAGTGCTTATAAGGAACTTAAACCTGCTGTCCACATGCTTTATCGTTCACAACATACACTTGTTTCAGAATTAGTACGCGAGGCCGAAGAGCTGTTGAAAAATGGCAAAGATGACGAAGCAGGATTAAAACTGTTACAAGCTAATCGCGGTATGCCCAAACATCCGCGTTTAATGAAATTATTCCAAGAATCGGGAATGATTAAATTAATGCGGAACGTTGAATCTAATTTTTTGCGCGATAAAAAACTCCATGAGGTTGATGAAGATTTATATTTCAGCATTGATGAAAAATCGCATGTGTTAGATATCACTGATAAAGGAAGAGTAAAGTTATCCCCTAATAATCCTGAGACATTTGTAATCCCCGACCTCGGCGAATTATTGAATGATATTGACAATAAAACTGAATTATCGGCAATTGATCGTGCCCGAGAGATTGAAAAGGTACATCAACTGCATGCCGAGCGAAGCGGTAAAATACACAACTTCAATCAGCTATTAAGAGCATACTCAATGTATGAAAAAGATGTCGAATATGTTGTTCAAAATGGCAAAGTGTTGATTGTTGATGAATTCACCGGTCGTATTTTACCGGGACGGCGTTATAGCGAAGGATTGCATCAAGCCTTGGAAGCTAAAGAAAATGTTACGATAGAAAGGGAAACTCAAACTTTAGCTACTATTACAATTCAAAATTATTTCCGTCTATATAATAAATTGTCAGGTATGACTGGAACCGCTGAAACCGAAGCAGAGGAGTTGGGTGCAATATACAAACTCGATGTTACAGTAATTCCAACTAATGTAGATGTTGTTCGCTTAGATCATCAGGATTTGGTATTCAAGACAAAACGTGAAAAATATAATGCTGTAATTGATGAAATTGGTGACTGTCACAAAAGAGGACAACCGACATTAGTAGGAACAATAACTGTTGAAGTTTCAGAATTATTGTCGCGGATGTTGAAGCGAAGTGGAATTCCACATAATGTTCTTAATGCCAAACAGCATAAGAGCGAAGCAGAAATTGTTCAAAGGGCTGGTCAGCCTGGTGCAGTCACAATTGCAACAAATATGGCGGGACGTGGAACGGACATCAAACTTGGTAAGGGTGTTAAAGATTTAGGCGGATTGCATATTATTGGAACCGAACGCCATGAATCGCGGCGAATTGATCTGCAGTTGAGAGGAAGAGCAGGTCGACAGGGCGATCCCGGATCCTCAAGGTTTTATCTATCATTAGAAGATGATCTGATGCGCTTATTCGGAAGTGATAGAGTAGCGGCAATTATGGATCGCTTAGGTGTTGCGGAAGGTGAAGTAATAACTGCCGGTATGGTAACTCGGGCGATTAGCAATTCACAAAAGAAAGTTGAAACTAGAAACTACGGTATTAGGAAACATCTATTGGAGTATGATGACGTAATGAATCAGCAGCGGCAAGTTGTTTATGATATGCGTAATCAGGCCCTGCACGGTGAAAATATGAAAAATTCTGTCATGGAATTTATTGAAGATTTCATCGATGACGAATTAAGTGAATTGGCTGATCAAAATATATCTGAATGGGACTGGAATAATTTACGTCAGAATTTTTCGGCACATTTAATGGTTGACGTAAATCATGAAACTATTTACAGTGATAACAAAAGTAAAGATATCACCATTGACGATGTTAGACAGTATATTTTAGAGAGTGCACAATCCATGTATGCTGCTCGTGAATCTTTGATACCAGCCGATGTTATGCGCAAATTCGAACGATATGTCATTCTGAGAACCATTGATGAAAAATGGAAAGATCATTTATATGCCATGGATCAAGTCCGTGAAGGAATAAATTTGCGGGCCTATGGTCAAAAGGACCCATTGCTGGAATATAAATCCGAAGGATTTAAACTTTTTCAATCTATGATGCAAGATTTAACAAGATCTTCCATTCAGCGATTATTTCGAACTCAGATACAAGGTGTTGAGCAAGCTCCGGGAGCGGTTCAACAAAGAGCGAGGAATGTTCAAATTCAACATCAAGATACCACCGGGATGGGATTCGCAGGACAACCGGAAAGGAGCGAACAGCCAAATCGGCCACAGCAGGCTGCGAGAGCACCTATTCATGTTGATAAGAAGTATGGCCGCAATGATAAAGTAAAAATGGTAAGCCCTGATGGTAAAACAGTCGAAATTAAATATAAGAAATTGCAACAATATATAAATCAGGGATATTCGCAAGTATCATAAAATTTGTAACTTTGTACTCAATTTACCGGGATGGCGGAATTTGGTAGACGCGCTAGATTTAGGATCTAGTCTCCTTTGGAGGTGAGGGTTCGAGTCCCTTTCCCGGTACATTTTTCGTTT
>RRYU01000230.1_pt1 | contig 17002 bp, 11 predicted proteins | sample 2162651 | NCBI WGS metagenome assembly RRYU01 (sample SAMN10267283, study PRJNA491782) | microbial mat metagenome | isolation source: biomat in the production well | place: Japan: Minami-Kanto gas field, natural gas well KTG3 | collected 2017-06 | reverse complement strand
GTACATATGGTTATTAATATCTCCACTTTATTTTAACCAAATAAACCCAACAATTGTACAATAAACTGTACCCAGAAAGTCAGACGTCCGCCGATGGTGATGGATGGCGCAACTTCTGGCGTGGTGCTTATGTCGTTGTCCAGGCGATCCAGTTCGGCGATCAGTTTGTGATCTGGATCAATTCTGACCTGGGTCACTGTCTCGCCTGGGAAGGTAAATGTCGTACTGGTCGTCTGTCCATCCCATTCTATAGTACGTTGCGCACCATTCAGCAGCGTTACACCTATTTCAACCGGTACACGCACTGCGCCAGTGCGCGTGATCGTGATCGTGCTATCTGCTGCCCCATTGTTGATCGGCCCGGCTGTATAGTCGATAACCCCGCTGCCTGCAATAAAATCCTCAAAGAACCAGTCCAACTCTTGCTCAAGTGATGTTTCTAGCGCGTTGCGAAAGTCGGCTTCGGTCGGATGCTGGTAGCGGTAAACATTCAGATAGTCTGCCAGAGCCTGATGAAATCTTTCGCTCCCCACCACCTGTTCCAACGTAAACAGGCCCACCGAGGGCTTGCTGTAGACGGCTGCGCCATATTCCATGCTATTGTATGCCCACGATGGCAAGTTGGCAGGTGTATTAGGGGCAACGGCATACTGGGCTCGATCCAGGGTGAATGCGTTGATCCGCGAATTGTTAAAGCCGATTGTTCGCTCGGCCTCCACCATATACCGGCTCCCAGAGTACTGTGTCAGTCCTTCATCTAGCCATGGCTCACGTGCCTCGTTGGTGGCAGTTTGCATGGGCCACCATTGATGGGCAATCTCATGTGAGACAACGACCGCTAGCAACCCTGAACTGGCCGGTGCGCCCAGCGTCCCGCCAGTTATCAGCGTTGGATATTCCATACCACCCGCACCGGCTGCGTCGTCTGGTACATCAACCACCGTCAGGCGGGCATGGGGATAATCGCCAAACCAGTCGTTGTACGCTGTGAATGACTCGACAGACACAGCCATGTATTCGTCAACCTGGCGTGCATGTTCGGGTAGATAGTACAGCACAATCTCAACATCGTCTACTTCGGCTATACGAGTTTGAAAGTCTGGTGAGGCAGCAAAGGCAAAATCAGTGACATTGTCGGCACTAAAACGCACGCTCTTCTGTCCGTCAGCCCATGTTGGCTCACCCACCGGGACGCCGGTAGCGGCTACTACATATTCTTCAGGCACGCTGATAGTGACATCATATGTGCCAAAGTCGTGGAAGAACTCGGCGTTGGCATGCCACGGCTCGGTGTCCCATGCGCCCTGGTGATACACGGCCATTTTAGGGTACCACTGCCCCACCATAAAGAAGCTATCATCGCGCCCACCATACCCGGTGCGTGCAAACACACGTGGTAACTGGCTGGTCCATGCAACCTGCAGTTCGAGCGATTGGCCAGGTGACAGCGGTGTCGGTAAAGGGACACGCATCAGCGTATCGGTGATTGTTGCGCTGGCCAGCAGATCTTGACCGTTGCCTAGACTCAGTTGACTGACTGTTATATCACCCGGGTTGTCTTCACCACTGCCAAAACCGCGATGCCTGCCATCTGACTCACGCATCCAGATTGTCTCCTGGTTGCGAAAGGCTCTCAGATAAAGGCGTAGCCATACTTCGTTCAGGATATCATTCGACGGGTTGCGATAGGTAATCTGCTCTGTCCCCGAAACTGTTTTGGCGGTCGGGTCAAGTATCACCTCCATCTGGTATGAGGCTATGTCGGGCGCATCTATCTGACCTGCCAGGGCAACCGGCTGGATCGCCTGGATAAAGAATATGCTGTGAAACAGGATCAGTGCCACGAGCCTGATTCTGCCTGATCGAATATACATACATGCTCCTTTAATTACCCATACAACATCATTTCACCGAGTATAATAGCAGTTTAATCGGCATTGTCGCCTATAGGGAAAATCCGTGAAATCCTCCTCTTTTCTTCAATCAGACATGCAACGTGGACTGTTGCTGGTTGCTATGGCCGCAATTTCATGGGGTACGGTCGGTATTGCCTCAAAAGCCATCTATGAACTGCTCGGTGATAGTACATTTGCTGTTTCACTATCGATGAGCTTTTTTCGCCTGGCTCTCTCTGTACCACCACTGTTCCTGGCATGCTGGTATCTTCTGGGCATGCGGACATTGCATATTCTGCGTTCCGATCTCAAATGGATCGGCTTGATCGGTCTGGCTATGGCACTCTATCAAGTGTGCTACTTCGCGGCCATTGCCCGCATTGGTGTAACGGTAGCGGTGCTGGTGGCCTTATGTCTGGCGCCTGTGATTGTGGTGCTGTTATCTGCCGGGTTTCTGGGTGAACGAGTCACACCACGGGTGCTTGTCGCTCTCGGTGGGGCACTGGTTGGTACCATTTTGCTGATTGGCCCCCCACAATCCGTAGCCACATCGCCGCAGATGCTCCAGGGTGTCGGTCTGGCTGTGGGCGCTGCATGCAGCTATGCGATTATAACGTTGTGTAGCCGCCTATTAGCTGGTCGCTATCATCCATTGCAACCGATTGCAATTGGTTTTGGCATTGGTGCAGTTCTGTTATTACCTTTTGTTTTTATTGCGGGACTGGTGATCACCTATCCTCCTGCTGGCTGGATCTGGCTGCTGCATCTTGGCCTGGTGCCCACCGCATTGGGCTATACGCTTTTTCTTGCCGGTATGCGGTATACTACTGCAACGGTCGCCAGTATTACCACCCTGCTGGAGCCGCTTACATCTGCACTGCTGGCCTGGATCATATTCGATGAGCGGTTGGGTTTCCTGGGAGTGATCGGTGCGCTTCTGCTGCTCGGCACGATGGTGCTGCTCTATGTCCCGGTGCGGCGCCGTTCACACCTGCGATAGAATACACATCATCATTATCTATGGACGTAAACATCATACATCAACCAGTATAGGATTTCATTCATGATCGGTACTCTCATCAATGTAGTCGCCGTCTTAATCGGTGGCACCATCGGCGTGCTTCTCGGCGCACGTCTCCCCGACAATATGCGCATCACAGTAATGAATGGCCTGGGATTAATAACACTTGTGGTAGGTATGAGTATGGCTTTGCAGAGTCAAAATCTGCTACTTGTCATGGGCAGTGTATTGCTTGGTGGGGTACTGGGCGAATGGTGGCGCATCGAAGATGGCCTGGAGGCAGTCGGTCGCCGCCTGGAGCGCCGGTTTGGCCGGCCTGACGATGCTGCTGCTGATCGTTCGATTACGCGTGCTTTTGTCACCAGCAGCCTGGTTTTTTGTGTCGGGCCGCTTACCGTTGTTGGATCGATCCTCGACGGACTGACTGGTAACTATGAGCCGCTGGCACTCAAAAGCATGCTGGACGGGTTTGCCGCCCTGGCTTTTGGTGCTTCGTTAGGTTCGGGTGTACTCTTTTCGGCTGTGACCATTTTGCTCTATCAGGGAGGGCTGAGCCTGGCTGCCTATGCGCTCGGTACACGCCTCCCCGACATTACCGCCGAAACGCCAGCTATTGTCGAAATGAGTGCAACGGGCGGTGTCCTTATTCTGGGCATCGGTATGATCCTGCTCAATCTACGGCGTATTCGGGTTGGCAGCTTTTTGCCCGCGATCGCTATTGCTCCGCTGATCGTATGGCTCCTGAACTGGTTGCATATTGGCCTGTAGTCGCCTTATTTATGTATGCGGGAATATAATCGTCATTGCTGTGCCATTCGATGAATCAAGCTTGATCGATCCATGCAACTGACGTGTCAGCAACCGAACCAGTTGCAATCCCAGCATGTCGGTTCTCTCAAAGTCGAAGTCGTGAGGCATGCCAATGCCATTATCCTGGATAATTAGTGTCAACTGATCTGCTTCGGCGTACAGCTCAATGCGAATTTCACCCGAACGCCCTTCGGGAAAAGCATGCTGGAGCGCATTCGAAACCAGTTCGTTAATAATCAGTCCACAGGGAAGCGCCCGCTCAACATTTAGTAAGAGGGGGGCAATGTTGATCTTAGGCACAATATAGTTTGCATCCCGCTGGTATGACTGGAAGAGATAGAGTACCAGGTCGTGGACATACTCGGCAAATGAAATGTGTCTCAGGTTGCTTGATTGATACAGGCTCTCATGCATAAAAGCAATCGCACGAATGCGACGCTGGTTGTCTCGCAGTAGTTCAAGTGTGCGATTATCATTCGTCAGATTCGATTGCAAATCTAGCAGACTCGATATAATCTGGAGGTTATTTTTTACTCGATGATGCAACTCTCGTAGCAAACGATCTTTATCAGCCAGTGCTTCTTTGAGTTGTCGTTCTGACTGCTTCTGTTTGGTGACGTCACGAATGATCGAGAGGACTTCGTCTTCGCCACATACAACAATGCGGGCTTCATAGTCGCGTAGTTGGCCTGCAACCATAAGCTGGTGTTCAAATACCTGAACCTCGCCGGTTTCCAGGGCCAGGCGTAGGTAATGCATAGCTGATGCGGCCATATCGGGTAAGACTTCGTAGACCGTTTTGCCCAGAAAGGCACTTGGTGGTATCACCAGGTCTTCGGCACGAGAACTGTTGTACTCCAGATAGGTGCCATCTTTACGTATCCGAAACATCAGATCCGGAATCGCATCAATCAAGGCGCGATTCCGCTCTTCACTAATACGTAGCGCCTCGGCGTTCTGTTTGAACGTAGTAATATCGCGCTGAACTGATGCAAAATAGTGTGTCTGGGTTGTGGTGTCTTCAATGGGGATAATGCACCATTCTAGCACAAATGTGCTGCCATCTTTGCGATAATTCATTGTTTCACCTTGAAATGGGCGACCTTCTGTCAGGTTTTGTCGCAACCGGTCTAGTGTCTTACGATTCGTTTCTGGTCCTTGCAATATCCGTGGACTTTTTCCTAGCACCTCTTCGGCGCTGTATCCGGTCATCCTGGTAAATGCCGGGTTGACAAATACAATCTCCGGGCCAGGTGGATCTAGCCTGGTTTGCGTGATGACTATTGCTTCGGCAGCCTGCTCAATCAGAGTTGTACATATCTGTTGCCACGTATCCGTCTGAGCTTGCCGAATTGCCTGTGTTTCCATTGCAGTGATGTGTTGGCGTAGAGCAACCAGTTCGTTGATAAGCTGATCTCTGGTTTTGTCCTCGTCATTCACCATTGTTCCTTTCAGGATGCCGCCGGGCTTCTAGCCCGTGCGGAGGAATGAAAGGCGCGTCGCATGGAGGACTCGCACCTCGGATACAGGCGACGCGAATCTGGACATTCGTATTTGTCCATTCTCTCTGTATATGATATATTTCTATATATGAAAGTGATTGCCCACTTAAAACTCCAGCCGACGCCCGCACAGGCCGATGCGCTGAAACGCACCCTGGAAGCAGCGAATGCGGCATGTGATGCGATCAGTCAGGTTGCGTGGGATACGCGCACGTTCCAGAAATACGCGCTCCAAAAGCAAACCTATACCGACGTGCGCGAACGCTATGGCCTGTCGGCACAACTGGCTATTCGCTGTATTGCGAAAGTCTGCGATGCCTATAAGCTGGATAAACAGGCACAACGCACCTTCAGACCGCATGGGGCCATTGCCTTTGATGATCGGATTCTCTCCTACGACCTATCCAAGCACACCATCTCGATCTGGACGCTTGATGGTCGCCTGCGCATGTCCTATCACGCAGGCGACCGACAAAAAGAGTATCTCGCGTTTCGGCAAGGCGAAAGCGATCTGGTCTATCATAAGGGCGCATTCTATCTCCTCGCAACATGCGATATTCCCGATCCCGATGAACACGATGTCGAAGGTGTTCTTGGTGTCGATCTCGGCATCGTGAATCTGGCAACCGACAGCAATGGGAACACCTACTCCGGCGATCAGATCGAACAGAAACGGACGTGGTACGCTCGTCGTCGGGCTGCCCTGCAAAAAATCGACACAAAATCCGCCAAACGCCGCCTCAAACAGCTTTCAGGCAAACAAAAACGCTTCCAGCGAGATGTCAACCACTGCATCAGCACGCAGCTTGTTGCGACAGCCAAAGACACTTCGTGCGCCATCGCCCTTGAAGATCTAACTCATATCCGCCAGCGCACGGAGCGAACGGTTCGGAAATCGCAACGAAGCCGCCGAAGCAATTGGGCCTTTGCGCAACTCCGCCAGTTCATCAGCTAGTTGACTTTTTTATCCGGAGACGAGGACGGTAGGTGCGGCTTGTAGCCGCACGGCGCTGTGTGCGGCTACAAGCCGCACCGACGCCTGCCGTTCCATACCCCGCATTCTGTTTTCAATCTTCATAAGTCGGCACTCCAGGGGCATCTCTCGACTTTGACGTAGATCTACGCGGAAGCTCGTACCTGTTCACAATCGTGGGAGTACCAGCAGATCCGTGCGCAGCGATACGGATCTGGCTCCGGCATGGACAGCAGCAGAACACGATATCCTCCGTGCCTCCGTGTCTCCGTGGTGAATCTCTTCCCCCAATCGTGAACAGGTACGGAAGCTCACAAACTTTAATGGTGTGTAAATTCCTGGTATAATATTCCGGTACGTCTATCTTATCTGCCCCGATTTTACATTGTGATGACCCGAAAGTCCTGATTTTACCCCCTGGCCCCCGTCCCTTGCAGCGGCGGGAGGAACCAGACGGGGCATCCTGGCGGCACACGCTGCGCGTGTGCCGCCAGGATGCCCCATCTCTCCCCTCTCCCTCAGGGAGAGGGGGGCAGGGGGTGAGGGCGTGTGGTTGACCCAGGAGTTATTCGCGCTAACAAGATGTTTCGCCCCTACCGTCCATCGGCTATTTTTACATTAAACATGGTTCACGCTTACTTTACATTTGGCACGACGAATCGTCAATTAGAAAAGAGCTTTCTGAAACCTTGTCTGAGGATAAACCCTATGCGTGAGCGTGTAACAAATTATGTCGGAGCCAGTTACATGGTTGCTTACTACAGGATATAATAAATCATGCCGTTGGGTGCACATATGTCCATTTCCGGTGGCATCTCGAAAGCCTTCATGCGCGGTGCAAAGGTTGGGTGTGATGCCATGCAAATCTTCTGCAAAAACGATCGTCAGTGGAGTGCGAAACCGTACTCTGCAGTCGATATTGCCGACTTTAAAGCTGAACAATTGCGTACTGGCATCACACCAGTTATTGTCCATAGTTCTTATCTTATCAATCTGGCTGCACCCGGCGATGAGGTATGGGAAAAGTCAATTGCTGCATGCGCCGATGAACTGGAACGCTGCGCACTGCTAGGGGTGCCCTACCTGGTGTTACATCCAGGTTCGCATACAGGAAGTGGTGACGAAGCTGGCTTGCAGCGTGTCGCCACAGCTTTGAATCGTCTCTTCGATGCCAATACTGGCGCAGGAGTAATGCTTCTGCTCGAGACAACCGCTGGTCAGGGGACGGCTCTGGGATGGAGGTTTGAACACCTGGCTAGCTTACTGGAGCTGGTGACGCATCCAACTCGCCTGGGGGTGTGTGTAGATACGTGCCATATACTTGCTGCTGGCTATGATATTCGCTCTGCCGAGGCGTTTGCCTCCACTTTGGCCGAGTTTGACCATATCATTGGTCTGCCCCATATCAAAGCGTTTCATCTCAATGACTCGCAGAAAGACTTAGGTAGCCGTGTTGACCGGCATACTCATATTGGCCAGGGGTATGTTGGCTTTGAAGCATTTCGTGTGCTGCTTAACGATGCACGTTTTCGTGATATTCCCATGATTATTGAGACCCCTAAAGGAAAGGATGTGAATGATATGACTGAGGATATCCGGAATCTGAGTGTGCTGCGCTCGCTGCAAGATTGACATAAAATAAGGGTGTCATTGCAGGCTATACCACACTTATCAAACTGTAATGAGCCAGCAGATGCTGAGGAAGCGTCTGATCTATTTAGATCTACAGCGTGAGAGTAGTTCTATGATCAAAGATACGTGGAGGAAGAAACTTATGTTGATGATGGTTCCGCCAGATCCTCACGTTCGTCCAATCCCCCGGTACCACGTTCGCTGGCCAAAGCTGCCCCAATTCGAGATGTACGCAGTTTCCAGAGCAAGGGACCGAGGGTTCCGCCAAAACGATCAATAAACTGCTGACGGCTTCGCCCTGCATAGTAGCGTTGGCGGGCTACCTCTTCCAGTTTGGTATCTTCACCAATGCTGCGCATCTCAATATCTCCAACTGATCTGGCAGTACGTACCTTGAATGATACATCATCCAGGCCAAAGGTTGCCGCTATATCAACCAGATGGGGCATTGCCTCATAGGGTGGCTCTAACTCTAGTTCAGCGCGAGCGTGAATATCATGCTGTCGCGCATCAGCGACAACCTGTTTCAGACGCGCACGTGCCTTTGCAGACTCGAATACCTGCGTGACATTAAAGTCCAGACGCAGCGTCTCACAACCTGCCTGTGCCATATGGCCAAGGAGTTGCGGCGTCAGTTTTTCCGTATTGACCATGCCTTCCCATGCGATCTCTAAATCTGCTTCGATCAGACGGTTCAAAAGCTCCCTCAACCATGTCAGATCAGTCGTGAGGATAACCCCTGAAAGCAAATAGTGTCGAATACCATACTCGCGCGAGACGCTACGCAACTCAGCGACAATCTGAACAGGTGTACGTAGTTGTATCTCACCACCTGCTTCACTGTCTCTTATGACTCCTGCTAACAAGGTTGTTTGTAGTTCATTTCCTTTGGCACGCAAATCATAGTATTCTAGCGAGAGCAGATGGCGTGCAGGTAGCGGCAACTGATCCAGATCAAACGGGTGGCGTTCCACTGACATATGGTCATCAGAGATAACGACCTTTTCACCTTGTAAGGCCTGTTGTTGTTCCACCCAGGCCATAATGTCGCTATATTTGCGCCCGGCAACCAGATCACTGCGTTCAGTATGCATAGGAATAACGCATGTATGCTGGCTGTGTAGTACTTCTACCGCATGTTCCAGCAGATCCAATTGCTCACTGACTACAACCACGACTTGTGGTCGAAAGGCAAGTAATGGACGAAAAGCCGTTGCAAATGGTATATCGGGCGTCAATGCAAGATCATAAATGCGAACAATATGACGCTGACGTTCAAGCACCGCAGCCACATATGCCAGTGTCAGTGGTGGCATAACGGTTTCTTCACCATTTGGCAGCGCGATAAGGGCTACGTTCACAAGCGATCCTCACTCAGCATACGTGTAATAGGATAGTATCCACTAATATACAACAACAAGCTGAAGTAGCTGTGAATGAAAAACCGACAATGAGTAAAAAAAGCTTCAGACTCGATAGATTGAGCCTAAAGCTTAGAGGCACAGGCTGTCTGTTGACCAACACGATTATCATGGCTACCAAACGGCATACGCTGATTAAACAGCCTGGAGTACCTCTATGGGCTCTTTGCGATCTACCAGGGGTAATGTAAACGTAAATTGACTTCCCTTGCCTACTTCACTTTCAACCCACATCCGTCCATTGTGTCCCTCGACAATCTGCTGGCAGATAGATAAACCTAGCCCCAGATGCACACTATGACTGGATTTTGATTGATGAGCACGGTAGAATCGATCAAATATCTTCTGCTGTTCTTCACGTGGAATGCCCACGCCTGTATCACAGACATAAACACGCAGTTCAGTATCGCACACATCAGCGCCGATTGCAATAGTACCACCTGCTGAAGTTGCTTTAATTGCATTTTCAACCAGATTTGTAATCACTTGCCCGATCCGTTCACCATCTGCCAGAACCTGCGGCATTTCTGGCAGGATTTTGCATTCCATATGTAATCCGGCTTCATCGGCCTGAAGTTGGAGTCGCGCACACGTTGTTTCAATAAGGTTCGCCATATCACACCAGTTTGGTTGGAGGCGCAGGCGACCGGCATTGAGACGATTAAATTCCAGCAGTTCTTTGATACGACGCTTGAGTTGTTCCACTTGACTATCTGCCAGATCCAGAAACTCTTGCTGCAATTCCGACAATGGTCCTGCTCGACCCTGAACAACCAGCTTGAGGAAGCCGTTTAACGTATTAATCGGGTTACGCAGTTCATGGGAAACCATTGAAATAAACTCGGTTCGCGCCCGCTCTTCGGCCTTCTGGTCTGTTATATCATGCAGAACAATTGCCACGTTCGTTGGATTATCTTCAGAGATGCGTACCAGGGAAGCGAATGCCTGATAAATGCATTCATTCTCGGCTTCTTCAGAACCTGTGCGGAGTTCACGCCGCAGCATGCCGCTATCCTCATTCTGAACATCACGGGCCAGGTTGGTCAACTGTTCAAGCAAACTTCCTCCTGTCTCAGGAGCAACCAGCGCATGATAAGCCACCGGGTTACGCATAACAAATTCGCCCCATTGATCGATAACGACCAGACCATCGCCAATATCGCGCAACACAGCTTCTAACATAGCTTCCTGATGTGCAAGTTGCGAATGGAGTTCAGCATTACTGATAGCTACACATGCCTGGATGCCGAATGAGTTCAGGTGACGTGCTTCGGAAGATGTAAATGCCTGGCGCTGAGTACTTAGTACACTCAGCGCACCGCGTACTGCCCCATTCGTATCGATCAGCGGAACACTCAGGGCAGAAGCTACTCCACGCTGGGAAAGGATGTACCACTCTCGCTCACGCAGTGTGTCACTGACCACCAGTATGTCTCGTTGTGCAACAACCTGTTGGGCCAGAGCCCTGGCCCAGCCTTTTGGTAGGGTAAGATCAAACGTTAATGTATGATGGCGAAATTCTGAACCATCTACCAGACTCAGTGCTGCCGCTGAAACGCGCGTTGTTCCCAGCATTTGCATGGTGTTATCAAGTATCTGACTGAACACACCATCAAGGTTGAGCGAGCTGGTAACGGCGCGTAGACTCTCTTCCAACGCCTGTTGGGCGCGGATGCGCACGCGCAGATCGTTGTTAATGCTTTCCATTTCAGCAATACGTGCCTCAGATGCTCCCCGTTGCCGTTCCAGTTGTTGAGTCAACCGCTTATTTTCATGCAGGCGATGCTGGCCTAGCACTATCACCAGCAACACAAAACTACAACTCCCTGCTATCAGGCCCAGATATGCAATCCGATCACTTGTCTGAATAGTCTGTGTTCCAGATAAATAGAGCGACGAAAGGTAGACAGGCCCCAGCAATGTCGGCACTACCAGCATCCATAAAAAGTAGCGACGGTACAACAAGGACTTGATCGCCAGGACGGCATAGAGGGGGAAAATGACTCCATTTAGCGGGCCAAGCGTTATCAATAAAAGGGTTGCAAGCAATCCATCACTAAGGATCGAACTGATATGAAACAACTTATGTAACCCATGCGAGTGACTTAAACCGGGCTGACGCAGAAGATAGAGTAGCCCCAGATTAAAGAGCGCATACCCACTTAAAACTGCCCATGCCTCAATACTAAGCGACAAACTGGCAAACCACCATGCAATGATTAGAATAGGTAGAGGCAACATTGTACGAACCCTGTTACGACCCTGGGCCTGCAACCAGGGCTGCGCGTGGGCAAAAAAAAGCTCACTAGCAGTCATAGCTAGTTTCTCCTGACAGCATATCTAAAGTGCAAGTCTGGTAGCATTGACTGACAACAGCGCCTCGTTGGGCCGTATCCAGACAATCAAAACAATATGTTACGCCTCGAATTTATATCCAAGATTGCGAACTGTAATAACATGTTTCGGATGTTCTGGATCACTTTCCACTTTTGTACGCAAACGCCGGATATACACTGCTACGAGGTTGCTTTCACCTTCATAGTCATATCCCCAGACTTTGCTTAAGATCTGGCTCGTATTCAAAACACGTCCGGAATTTTTCATTAAATAGTAGAGCAAGCGAAATTCGAGCGGTGTTAACTCTACTGCACTCCCATTGTCGAACAGTACCTTATGTTCTACCGGATCAAGCGTCAGCCCTCCCTGACTCAAGCGTGATGATGGATTGAGCATATCGCTGTTACGCCGGCGCAATACCGCTTCGACGCGTGCGAGTAACTCAGACGGCTCAAAAGGCTTGACCAGATAATCGTCGCCGCCTATCTGCAAACCCATAACGCGGTCTTGCAGTTGTGAACGCCCTGACAGAAAAATAATTGGTACATCCGATGTGCGACGAATTTGACGACAGATATCAAAACCACTTGATTTGGGCATCATTACATCAAGCAAAATCAAATCCGGGTTGTGTTGCTCAACTGACTGTAAAATACTGGCGGCGTCATAGGCTTTGTAAACGCGATAACCGGCCTCTTCAAGAACAAATGAGGTTAGCTTTACACTTGGTATATCGTCATCAGCTACCAGGATATGCATTACTGCGCTCCTTATCTAAAATCCCGACCATGAGTAAAAAAGAAAATTGCCTACTCTCACATATATATAACCGCACGAGGTATACAAAAGTTACGCGCATTCCAGGTGGAAGCAAAAATTCATTATAGTGTGCGCCAGCACGCAAAAATCTGCCTTCAGTAAGCGTTTTCCTGGTCGCCGCGCAAGAAATGTGCTATCGTCCGTAGAATGATTTTGATATCAAAGAGCAGTGACCAGTTCTCAATATAGTAGAGATCATAACGAGTGCGCTCTTCGATGCTGGTATCGCCGCGCAATCCATTTACCTGAGCCCAGCCGGTAATGCCTGCTTTTTCTTTGTGGCGTCGCATGTAGCGTGGAATTTGTTGGCTAAAATGTTCTACCCATTTGGGCTGTTCTGGCCGGGGACCAACCACACTCATTTCACCAAGAAGGACATTGATAAACTGCGGTAGTTCATCAAGTGAATAGCGTCGCAGGATTGCCCCAATCTGTGTTACACGCGGATCATTAGGTGTCGTCCAGCCAGGACCATTATTTTCGGCATCGATACGCATTGTCCGAAACTTGAGCATCCAGAAGGGGCGGCCATCTAGTCCGACGCGCTGCTGCAGAAAAAAGACCGGGCCTTGCGAGCCAAGTTTGATCGTCAGAGCGATTAACAGCATTAAGGGCGCAACCAGCAGTAAAACGATACTAGCGACAACAATATCCAGCCATCGTTTGAGTGCCTGATTCCAGGGATTGTCCAGTGCTGCATTTTTTACACTGACAAGTGGTAATCCGCGCAGGTCTCCGATAGAAACTTCATTATTTGTGATCAGATGAAAGGTATCGGGATAGACCTTGATAGCAACCGATTCATCTTCTATCAGTGCAACAATCTCAAGCAGTTCTTCCTGAGTCCGTCCTGAAACTGCCACTAGTACTTCATCGGCACCAGTTATGCGTACGACCCGGTCAAGCTGGGTGATACGACCAAGTACTGGCACTCCCTCAATCAGCGTACCGACCGTACAGGTATCTGAAAGAAACCCTTGCACGCGGTAGCCCAACTCGGGTGAACGACGGATCGTATTCCAGACAGTGCGTCCGGGCGCACGTGCGCCAACAATCAATATTCGACGGGTGTCAATCCCATGGGCACGTAACCCGTACACCAGGTTACGATGGAAGGTACGCAAGAGAACCACACTCAGAATCGCTATGATCCAGCCTATGGCAATGATCGAAGGTGTCCATGGTAAGGCTTCATACCCCAGATAAGGCATGAACGTATTAATTACAAAAGCCAGGATGGTTGTAAGTGAGATTGCCGTAAAGACCTTATAGGCTTCGTCGATGCGCGATGCACCGCGACGCAGGTCGTACAGGCCATTTAAGCTAAAGGAGAAGGCAAAGCACAAATTGAAGAGTAACAGAAAAAACCAGGTCGCCCACATATCTTCTGGCAAAAGAAGGGCATTCGCATGGATTTCAGGAATGTGCCAGATATAGACGCCGATGAACGAGATATTCACCGCAATAATGTCACAGCACATCAGTCCTATCGCCAGCACCATACGCCAGACGCGCGTATAGAAACGCGTTCTTTTAGCCGACGCGGCGTAGGGTTGGGGGGCGGATGAGATTGCGGCCAAGCGCCATCATCTCCTTTAGAACAATAGCGATCTCGATTAACAAATTGAGTGGAACCGGTGTAGTTGCCGCATAGTGCTTGCGATGAAAAATCCGCATCGCTGCATAGAAAGCACGTATTGATGGAATTGCGCGGCGACTGCTGGCTGCACGTTTATAATGTAACACTTGTACGGTTGGAACATACATGATCCGCCAACCGTACTGTTTGATCCGGTATGCCCAATCCAGATCCTCACCATACATAAAAAACTGTTCGTCAAGAAACCCGACTTCTCGTATAATAGCGGTGCGTAGCAGCATACATGCCCCGACTACCGAGTCAACCTCAGTTTCTTGATCTGGATGCAGATAACTCAAGTTATACCGACCGAATCGCTGGCTCCTGGGAAACAGGCGTGATAAGCCGATCATGCGATAGAATGCCACTGATGGCGTGGGAAAGGATCGCCGACATGCCAGATCTAACGTTCCATCCGGCAGGAGCAATTTTGGTCCAATAACTCCTACGTCGGGATGGGCCTCCAGGTAATCGACTAAACCATCCAGCGCTCCCGGCGGTACGATTGTATCATTGTTGAGTAATAAAACGTAATCTGGCGCATTTGATGCATCGCTATAGACGATTTTGCGCAGTGCCAGATTATTGCCGTACGCAAAGCCACCGTTGTGCTGGCTAACGATCAGGTGAGCCTGTGGAAATCTGCGCTGGACAATATCCACGCTTGTATCGGTTGAAGCATTGTCTACCACCCAGACATGGAGCAGACAGTGTGTCGCGTGCGCATAGATTGAGTCCAGACATGCAGCCAGAAGATCTGCACGATTGTAGTTTAGAATGACAATAGCAAGACTGGGCATGGCCTAACGTAAGGGCGCAGCATGCTGCGTCCATCCAACTGTGTGCAAGGTGATGGACGAACTAACATGAAAATACGGTAGCACTGACATCGTGCCGGTGATTGGTCTCATATTCATTCCAACGGTGTGCGAATGCAGCGGTGGGATCTGTTCCATTGTTAGCCCGTATTATACACCATAGGGAGTATGAAGTAGTTACAGCGATTCGCTATGATCGGGTGGCCTGATGTGAACATAGCCAATGGACGGTCGGAACAGTTCACAAACTGTCCCAACGAACTGTTTTAGCGAACATGTAGCTGCAATTTCATTATTTCGATGGATTCTATGTTTTTTATCACGAGAGATGTAACCGTTCAGGCGGTACCTGCGCCAGCGGGGGCGCGGGGGCCGCAGGCCCCCGCAAAACCTTCTTTTCGGCCCGTTGTGGCAGCAAAGCCGCCACAACGGGCCGAAAAGAAGAGACTCCGGGAGGGGCAACGCCCCTCCCGACCACCCCACCTGAACGGTTACACGAGAGATTGCTCGTTGTAGCATTACATTGCCAGTAATATGTTGCAATGCTTTCTATCGCATGATTGTGTATGAACAAGTAAGGATTCACAGTTAAGAAAATGCAAGGCTACTACTTACGATGTATTTCTTGACAGACCCATGCCCCATGCTATAATTGCCGTGGTAGTGAGAAGGATATTTTTTAGGAGATTACCAATCAGTGGGCCGTCCACTTAACCATCTACGCAATCTTGCCATTGCGGTGCTGGGCATGGTTATTGTGTTGCTTTTGGCAACACAATCTTTTTCGTTTCCCGTAAAAGCGCAGGCCGAGGTGCGATTCAATCCTACCAACCTTTCCCAGTCGGGAGATCCCAACGATACAGTTCGTTTCGAATTTACTCTGTTTAATGATAGCACTGAAGAGCGTGTATTTCGTATTGATGTCCTCGATCTGCCCAGTGATTATGTCATTGTTATTCCAGCTCCAACCGTGCGGATTACTAATGGTAACTCGGCTCTTGTGGAAATACTTATTACGATCCCTGAAGATGAAGCAGCTCGTACTGAGATCGGGCGCGTTCGTGCCAGAGACGTTGATGATAGTAGTATCGAGGCAAATGCCCAGATTGAAATTATTGTCACCGGGCCAACACGTACGCCCACAAATACGCCTAATCGCACTGATACGCCAACTGCCACGCAGGGTTTGATCTGTGAAGATGCATTTGAGTATGACGACGATATCGGGTCAGCTCGTGTGATCGATGTAAATACAATCCAGGAACATACAATCTGTCCTTCTGGTGACGAAGACTGGCTGGTGTTTGGTGGTGTTAAAGGCAAGGTCTATACAATTGATATCATTAGTATGGATCCTGGCCTGGATCTGACTCTGGAACTGTTTGATGAAGATGAAAACCGATTAGCATTTAACGACGATTTCTTTGATCGTGACCCGCCGGATCCGAACGATCTGCGTCCGCGTATCCTCCGATGGGAATCTCCAGTAGATGGGCGCTATTATATTCGTGTGCGTGACGCTGCCGGTCGTGGTGCTGTTGATCGGCGGTATGTGATAGCCTTGATTGGTGATAGTACCGGCCCGACCCCAACAACTGTTCTGGATGTTTGTCTCGATCTCTTCGAGCAGGATGGTCTGCCCGAACAGGCCAGGTTGATTACATCAAATGAGTTACAAGAAGATCGCAAGCTTTGTCCTGAGGGTGACGCTGATTGGGTGACGTTCTTTGGTAAAGCCGGAAAACGCTACTTTATTTTCACCGAAACCAGTCGCTACCGTGGCGAAAACACAGTGAATGGTGAGACGCAGGCTGGCGCGGATACAATCCTGGTGCTGACCGACCGTGATGGGGTGAGCATTATTGATTTTAACGATGATGTTCCTGGTGGCGAAACACTCGATTCGCAGATCGAGTTTATTCCAGATGTTGATGGATTCTTTTTTGCTCAGGTAAAGAATGTTGGTGATATTGGTAATCAGTTCATTCGCTATGATTTGATCTTGCAGCTCTGTGTGCCTGGGCAGACTAATTGTGGGCGTACTAATCCACAGGATGTTCCGCAATTCCCACCACCTGAACCTGGTGAGCCTGCACCAACCGTGTCGCCAACATTTGTGGCAACGCCAGTTGAAG
>RRYU01003748.1_pt1 | contig 17013 bp, 16 predicted proteins | sample 2162651 | NCBI WGS metagenome assembly RRYU01 (sample SAMN10267283, study PRJNA491782) | microbial mat metagenome | isolation source: biomat in the production well | place: Japan: Minami-Kanto gas field, natural gas well KTG3 | collected 2017-06 | reverse complement strand
GGCCCGCTCTTTTATCACTTCCACCCGTTTCATCCTGGACCGCTCCCTGGCCGAGGCCATGTTCCTGCGCGGTCGATACCTGATTGAACAGGTGCTGCAGGTGAATTCAACAAAACCAGCCGGATTCCTGCTGCCTATCAGGGAGATATTTGTTGGCTGATTGCAATCCAAGAGTTGGCGTGGTCGGCATCCCCGGAAAATGGTCCACCGAGGCCCTGGCGGATGCGGTGCAGCGACGCACCGGTTTTCGCCTGATCATCGATATGGCCGGGGTGGCCTTGGATCTGAGTGGCAAGCGACTGCTTTACAATGGCCTGGACCTGTGTGAGCTGGATGGTCTCATGGTTAAAAAAATCAGTGCCGAATACAGTTTCAATGCATTGGATCGCCTGGAGCTGTTACGGGTGGCCGAGCAGGCTGGGGTGCGGGTGTTCAGTCGCCCACTGAACATATTGCGCCTGATCGACCGCCTGAGCTGCACCGTTACCCTATGTAACGCCGGTATTCCCATGCCGCAGACGCGGGTGACAGAGGATGTGCCGGCCGCCATGGACGCCGTGCGGGCGTTCGGCAGCGCGGTATTCAAGCCGCTCTACTCCAGCAAGGCCCGGGGTATGTGTGTTATCGACTCCGACCTGGATGCGGATACCATGGAGCGGGAGATCCGTATCTTCCAGGCGGACAACACAATGATGTACATTCAGAAAAAAATCACCCTGCCGGGGCGTGACCTTGGCATGCTGTTTCTCGCCGGCAAATACCTGGGCACCTATGCCCGGGTGCAACGGGGAGATGCATGGAATACCACTATCAGCAGCGGTGGACGATATGCCGCATATAGCCCGCCGGATGAGATCGTGGATTTGGCCCGCCGGGCCCAGGCCCCGTTCGGCATGGATTTTACCACCGTGGACGTGGCCGAAAGCGAAGAAGGTCCCATAGTATTTGAGGTCTCCGCCTTTGGTGGTTTCCGCGGTGCAAAAGAAGGTATTGGCCTGGACGCCGCTGGCCGCTACACCGACTACGTCCTGAAGGAGTTGGCTCAATGAACCCTATGACCCCGAATGACCTGGACAGCGCCGCCGCAGCCTTGCAAGGCGATGCTGTCCTGTGTGACGACGCGCTGTCGCTGCGCCTGGGTGATTGTTGTATCCGTATACGTTCCAATTCCCCGGAGCTGATTGCGGAGTTGCGTGACTATTTCGCACATGTGGTGGTGCAGTTGCAGGGTGTGCCGGATATCGAAGTCATCGCCATCGAGCGTGAGGTGGTGGACCTCGGGGTGCAGTTTACCGATTGGACGCCGGAACAGGGCAAGACCAGACTCAAGGACGCCTATATTGATCTGCCCGGGGGGCGGTTGGTGCGTAAGGTGCGCACCGGTATGCTGTTTCTGCAGAGCCAATCCAGTCGCATCGCAGCCGGACCTTGCCGGCGCTATCCCAACCAGGTGATAAACTTTATCAATGCCCAGTATATGAACCTGCTGCAACACCGTGACTTCCTCATCTGTCACGCTGCCGGGCTGGTGTGTCACGGACAGGCATTCGGCGTCGCCGGTTTTTCCGGCGGAGGTAAATCCACTTTGATGCTGCGCCTGCTCAATCACCGGGAGGTGAAATACTTGACCAATGACCGCTTGTTCATCCGTGCCACCTTGGAGGCCCCCCTGGCCGTGGGTATCGCCAAGCTGCCTCGGGTCAATCCCGGTACCATCGTCTACAACTCAAGGCTTCAGGACATGATCAACCGGGAAAAACGCGATGAGCTGCTGTCCTTGCCGACGGATGAATTGTGGAACCTGGAGGAGAAATACGATGTGGACGTGGCCGGGATTTACGGTCCGGACCGCATCGTACTCAAGGGGCAGTTATGCGCCTTCCTGGTATTGAACTGGGACCTGCAGAGCCGTGAGCCGCCGCTGGTCGCCCAGGTGGACCTGGCACAGAGGCGCGATCTGCTGGGTGCCATCATGAAACCCCCCGGCCCTTTCTACCAGTACCCGGACGGCTCCTTCTATCAGGACCGAACCCCTCTGAACGAGGAGGCCTATCTTGACGGTTTGCTCGGGGTGGCCGTGTACGAGGTGCGTGGTGGGGTGGATTTCGATGCGGTGGCGGATACCGTGACGCGTAAGCTGCTGAACTAGCCGGGAAACACATGAAACGCGAACTTCTGTTGTTGCGCCACGGCAAATCCGATTGGACCGCCGGAGCCGACGATTTTCATCGACCCCTGCAGGAACGGGGCAAGCGTGGGGCCCAGCGTGTGGGGGTATGGCTGGCGCAGCAGGGTCTGGAACCGGATCATGTGCGCAGTTCCCCGGCTGAACGTGCCCTGGCCACCGCGCAGAAGATCGTCAATGCCATGGGCATCGCATCCGATATGGTCATGAATGACCGGCGTATCCATACCGCAGATCCAATGGATCTGTTGAGCGTATTGCAGGACTGCCCGCAGCAGGCGGGCAGGACCATGCTCGTGGGCCACAATCCCGGCATGGAGATGTTACTGTCCTATCTCGTCCGCGATCTGGAGATGCCGGCGGACGGCAAGCTCATGCCCACCGCCACCCTGGCCAGGCTGGTCCTGCCGGATGACTGGTCGAGTCTGAAAGAGGGCTGTGCTCAACTCCTGTCGCTCACCCGGACCGAGACATTGCCGGAAAAATTCCCTTTTCCCGGGCATGATGGGGAGGAGCAGCGCGACCGGCCAGCGTACTACTATACCCAGTCCTCGGTGATCCCCTACCGCCTGCATCAAGGCGAACCGGAGATTCTGGTCATTCTCTCCAGCAAGAAAAAACACTATGTGGTGCCCAAAGGAATCAAGGACCCGGGCCTCACCCCTCAGGAGTCCGCCGCCAAGGAGGCGTTAGAAGAGGCCGGTGTGGAAGGCCGGGTTGGCAGTGAGCCCATGGGTACCTACCGGTATGAAAAATGGGGCGCCACATGCACCGTGGATGTCTATCCCATGGAGGTGACCCGCGTACTGCCAGAAGAGGAATGGGAGGAGAATCACCGGGGCCGGGAATGGGTGAGCCCGGAGAATGCGGCCATTCGTCTGAAGCAGGCGGAACTTGCATCTTTCATTGAGACCCTGGCCAGTCGATTGAGAGCCAGGCAAGCCTGTATGGTGCCCCCAATCATTACCTCTGAATTGGATTGAACTCAGGTATTCTGCGATATGCGCAATACCGTGCGCATGGACAAGATATTCAACCCGTCCCATATTCTGGGCTGAAGGTATGGCAGTATGCGAAAAGGCGACAGCAGCTTCAGATACGAATCCCTGCAGGACCAGGAATCCATCAGGGATTTGCTCAAGTCCATCACGGATGGTATTGAAAGAGGTAAACTGAGCTTTTCCGATGGCGATGATGATATTCTATTGGAACCCAAAGGCTTATTACACTTCAAGCTGACGGCATGCCAGCAGGACAATCAATATGGGATCAATATCCATATCGGTTGGCAGGAGAAGGACAAGTCGAAGCGGCGCAAGACCCTGGCCGTGAAATGAGGGCGGCGGTCGCCGGGACAGGTGCGGACTGCACACGCCTGTTTGTCAACTGGGTTGGTGTGCCAGGTCATTGGCCGCATGGCACAACCAAGCGATAGTCAATGCATTAGACGGATAAGCCGTGCGCATCATATTGGTTCGTCATTACAAGACCCTGATCAACGCAACCGAGCGGATTATGGGCTGGGGCGATGCCCCCAGGGTCAGCGATTGGGAACGGGACCTGGCTGAAGTTCATCGGATTCTGATGGGACGGGAGATTGCAATAGATGCCGTTTATTCCAGTTTTCTGGAACGTGCCCGGCAGACAGCCATGTATTATGCCAGCCGGCGCGACATACGCATCATCCATGACGCCGAGGAATTGAACGAGGTCAACTACGGTAGCCTGTTCCGTAAATCCAAGCGTTGGGTGGCCGAGCACATTCCGGAATACAAGACAGATGCGGATTTCGTCTTCCCCGACGGAGAGAGCTTTCGCCAGATGCAGCTGCGCAGTGTCCGCTTCATAAGCGCTCTGGAACACCAGCATGAGGGGAAGACCCTGCTGGTAGTGGTTCATGCGGGGGTCATCCGTGGATTGATCTGCCATTTTCTTGATCTGGATTTCGGGGCCAATCTCAAACAAGAGATCTCCCATCAGTACATCGGTGACATGGTGATCAGGGGTGGACGATGCGTTTCATATGACGAGTTGGGCAAGCCTTCCGGCTTTGTGAAATCCGCCGTGGTGCGAATTGCCTCAAGCGCTGATATGGCGGCTGTGGATGTGCCCGATTCCTCCCATACATAACTTTCACATATGACCAGGCTATTATTTAGTCCCAGCAAAACAGATCCGAGCGGACTGGACTGAAGAAGCACATCTGTTCCCCGCAGACCGGATCTGACAGATGCGGCAATTGGATATAATGGCATTGGTCCGTAGCGGACCCCGCGAAACATGGGAATAACATGCATCAATCAAGCTTGATGCAGGCGAAAAGAGCTAATGCAAGCAATAAACAAAAAGCAGCGCAAGGTCCAGCGGATTCATTCCGAATGGGCAAAGGAACGGGACAGGGCCAAGCTTCTCTGGATTGTCACCACCCTCGCCTTTTGGATCAGTCTGGCGATTCTGGGGATAGTTTACGTGCTCAAGGGCGAATTGCATTTTGTTCTTATATCTGTCGTTCTGGGTATGTTGCTACTCGGTATCTGGCTGAAACTCCGATATAAGTTGGTGCTGCGCAAAGAACCGGACAATCTGGACAATGGCGAAGATCATAAGCCTGGGTTGTGAGGTCGCCGATGTACACCGGCGCTATGCGGCGATTCACAGCGCCCTGTTCGGGCTTGCATCCTTGCGCCTGTTGGTGCATGCCCTCACCGGCAGGGGGCAACGTAATTTCGGCATGCAGCATCAAGCCTTGGTTGGTCTGCTGGATGAGCTGGAAGACCTGGAGCGGCGGGTCCTCAATACAGACCGGAGTGAACGCGCCACCCGTGGTGCTGATGAGTTGCAGGCTGTTTTACTGGACTACATACGGGTTTTGTTCAAGGTGGTTGCCGGGCTGGCCAGCATATGCGGCCAATTGGAGCATGACGAGCCGGCATACCGCGAGGTGAATGCCAACGGCGGCAGCAGTTTCAATCGGGACAAAGTGGAATACGACTACGCCCTGAACGAGCTGGAGCGAGTCGGCACCAGATTGAATCGTTTGTTTTCAAGCTACTGAAATCCGCGCTGTCGTTACATTCGGGTGCCTGGCAACAGATTTTTTCTCCAGGCCGTACAATCTGTAAACGGCAGTTGAACGGCCGCCAGGGTATGTGCCGCAGGGTGTCTGGCAAGGCATGGCGAGGCGGAATGGCAGCGCATACTGCGATTCGCCTCCGTCCTGGAGGCTGGCGCGAAAAAATGTTCCAGACGTTTCTTTCCGAGGGGTTATAACACAGCCAGACGGCGTGCGGCGCATGCCCTTGTGCTCGTAGTGCCCCTCACCCTATGGGTGAATGCAGGATGGACGCCTATTCGTCTGCAAAACAGTGAGTTGCGTACAGCTAGAAGCGCCCAAGCGCCGTTTATAGGTACAAGGTATCAGTATTTGTTACAATTGTGCGGCAAACAGGAGAGAAAATGAAAACCAATAAAGTTCTGCTCGACAATGAGCTGGCATCGATGGTGCTGGACCTCTTTCAGAATGCCGGCATGGAGGCCGACATCATCACCCCGAACAAACGGGTTCTGAAGCCATTGGTGGAACTTGGTGACTATTCCGCCCTGATGGTGAGCAATAAGGTGCCACTTAATTTCGATACGCTGGAAGTCGCGGGAAAACAACTCAAGGTCATCGGCGTCTTTGGTGACGACGTGGCCAATGTGGATGTGGCCGACGCCTCGCGTAAGGGCATATTGATCAAGGTCACGGAATATGGCAATACCTTTGAGGCGGCGAACCAGACGCTGCGCCTGATGGCGATGCTGCTGAGCAGGTCATTTCAGCGTCGTGAATCATCTGCGGCCATGCTCATCACAGAAGCGAGCATGGGCATACTGGAGGATCCCAGTGGCTTCGAACTGGCAGAAGTGGCGCTGGGGCTGATTGGTTGCGGCAATGTAGCGCAGGCCCTGGCGGCCCGGGTACGTCCGCACTGCAAACGCGTTATGGGCTATGACAACCAGTTGCGTACCGTATTCGAGAATTTTCACCGCCGCAGCCCCCTGGAAAAACCGGTCATAGAATACGCTCAGCTCACTGAAGTGCTGGAATGCGCTGATGTCATCAGTATCCACACTGCGGGTGACGATAGAGTATTCAAGGGTAATGAGTTGTATTTCGCCCAGCAACGCCCTTTCATTATCAATACTTCACGCAGCGGGAATGTGGATGAGAAGGCCCTGCTGTCCGCACTGCAGGAAAAACGCATTCGCGGTGCAGCTCTCACCGTAGAAACCGAACTGCTGCGCAAAAAGGATCTGCCAGACTGGGCAAAGCCCTTCATGGACTTCAAAAACGTCATCATCGCCCCGGGAATCGGCACCACCTCGGTGGAGGCTGAACGCAAACAGGCCAGGACCCTGGGGCGCTCCATCATCAGCTATCTTCTGGAGGAAGATCTGTCGCTTGCAGTCAATCCAATGGACGTGGTTACCTGGCGGCGCGAGCGGGAGTTCCCTATCGCACGTGGTGAGCGGCGCAGTGCGGTGCCGATTCAGTGGAATCGTTGCTCCTAAGGTGGATGCTCAGGAGAAATCATGGCGGTCCGCTTCATTCTTTTGTCATGGTTGGCGGCACTGGGTCAAGCATCGACTGGGCTCGCCGATTCAGAATCCGCAGCGAGCGAGATCGAACAGGCCTTACACCTGCGGCCGGACCCGCAGAATGGCAAGCAGAGCTATCTGCTGTGCGCTGTCTGCCACATGCCAGAGGGCTGGGGCGAGGAGAGCGGCAGTTACCCGCAGATCGCGGGCCAGCACTATGGGGTGATCATCAAACAGTTGGCGGACATTCGTGCCCGCAACCGCGACACCCCAATCATGCTGCCTTTTACCATGATGGAGTACCTGAGCCTGCAGGAGATAGCCGACGTGTCAGCCTATATCAGCCGTTTACCCATGAATCCGGCCAATGGGCTGGGGAAGGGCGATGATCTGGAGCATGGCCGGCGCATCTACCAGAAGTATTGCACGGACTGCCACGGCGAGCGCGGACAAGGCATAGCCGAGGATTTCATGCCGCGTATCCAGGGGCAGCACTATAAATACCTGGTCAGGCAGTTTGAATGGATTCGCGATGGAAAACGGCGCAATGGAGACCAGGAGATGATCGAGCAGATTAAGGGGTTCTCGTCCCGTGACATCGCTGCCGTGATGGATTATGTCTCCCGTATGCAGCCACCTCCGGAAACCATGTCGCAGAAATATTGGCGTAACCCGGATTTCCCCGAATTCCAACGCCCGGACGATAGCTTGCCTTAGTTGACAGGCGCAGGACATCCCTGATGTTCCGCCAATTCCCCGGATACGATCTTCGCAGGTGCCGGAGAAGTGTCTGTCTGGCGGAGAATGAACCCTTCTGCAGCTAACCCCGCAAGCCGGACGCCCCCGGTGGCCGGGTGTCTCAACTAAGCGGGCATGTTCAGCACCAAAATGCACGGGGCGTCAATCGAGTTAGGCAGGTAGTACTGTCTTGGCCATGCGTTTGGCAAAATAATAGATGCGTTTGAGCTTCTCCAGGATGTCCACCTCGGTGCTGTAGGTGGGAATCCGGTTTGGCTCTTCCGCTACCAGACGTTCCGCCAGATGGGCGGCGGAGGCATCCACGACATTGGATATTTCCTTCTTCATGGTAGTGACCGTCTGAGCCGCCCGTTCGTTATTTTGGGACACCGCCCGTACCGCAGAAGCTACCGCTATTGCTACGGCGGCGTGGAAGTCGGTCAACATCTTCTGGGTCGAATCGCTCATCCTTACTCCCTTGTCGATCAGATCGTGACCGGAAATCACCAGACCGGATTCGATGATGTCACCGATATTCTCCAGGTCGTTCACAGCCTCCATCAGGCGCAGGAACTCCGAGGTCTGGGATTCGGTCAGGGAGCCTTTGCTGATGTTGCCCATGTAGACCAGGATTTGACTGTGCAGTATGTCGACCGTATCGTCCATGCGCTGCACTGTGTGCAAGGCCTCGCGATCGCCCTCGATGATCGCAGGCATTACCTGGTTGAGCATGCTCTGTGCCTGTTCACCCATATGCAGTATCTCCAATCGCACGCGATCAAGGGCGAGTGAGGGGGTGCTGAGCAATTCCTCGTCCAGGTACTTTGACTGCACGATCAGGCTTTCCTCCTCTTCCAATGGCTGGTCCGGCACCAGGCGCTCCACCAGGCGCGCGAAATGGTTGGTGAACCAGATGAAGATGAGGGTGTTGGCAACGTTGAAGATGGTATGGGCGTTGGCGATCTGGCGCGGGGTCTCGGCAGCCAGCCGATCCGCCCCCTGCAATTCGGCATGGGAGGGTGATATCCAGGTCACGACCTCCGCCAACTGGCTGATAAACCCAAGCCATATGAGTACCCCGGCTATATTGAATACCACATGTACGATGGCCGCTCGTACCGCCTCCCTGGGTTTGCCGATGGATGCCAGCATGGCGGTGACACAAGTGCCGATATTTGCGCCGAAAGCGAGTGCGATACCCGCCGACAGGGTGATGAAGCCCTGGCTGGCCATCACGATGACGATGCCGGTGGTTGCAGACGAAGACTGTACCAGGCCGGTGAAAGCGGCGGCTATGAGGATGCCCACCATCGGGTTCTCCATCTGGATCATCAGGTCCAGGAAGGGCTGGTAGCTGCGCAGCGGCTTCATGGCATCGCTCATGATGCTCATGCCGAAGAACACCAGGCCCAGGCCCATGAGCATGGCGCCATAGTGTTTGATTTTTTCCCGCTTGCTGGTGAACAGCATGCCGAAACCGATGGCGAGCATCAACAGGGCGGCCTTGGTGACCTTGAAGGCAACGATCTGGGCGGTGATGGTGGTGCCGATATTGGCACCCATGATGACGCCGATGGACTGGGCCAGGGACATGAGGCCGGCGGTGATGAAACCCACCACCAGTACCGTGGTGACGGAGGATGATTGAATGATTGCGGTGACGAATGCACCGGTGAGGGCGCCCATAAAGCGGTTGGAGGTGAGACTGGCCAGGATGCCTTTCATGCGCTCGCCGGCCACCGCCTTGAGGGCATCGGCCATCTGCTCCATGCCGAACAGAAACAGGGCCAGGCCGCCGAACAGTTGCATACCCATAATGCTCCACTCGATCCCGTCGTTTCCATCGCCGGCGAAAACGGCGGTGGATACTCCAAGCGCGGCGAGCGCCAGACCCATGAACAGCCAGCGGCGGTCCAGGTCTTTTATGCTATGAATCTTCCAGGCAGGCATGGATGAATCCTCGGATTATTTGTGCTCGAGTTTGGTCACGGTGACCGGGATAGGCGACAACTGCACCACACGCTCCGCAACCGATCCCAGCATCAGGTGATCCAGGCCGGTACGGCCGGTGCTGCCCATGACGATCATCCAGGCATGTTCCTTTTTTGCGACTTCCAGAATGCGGTTGGTAGGCAAGCCACGGACAAGCCGGGACTCCACCTGGGCAAGGCCTTTGGCCTGGGTGTTGCCATGCGCGACCCGGGTGAGAAAATCCGCCAGCATCGCTGCGGCCCCGTCCTCGATACGGTGCAGTTGCTTCTTTTTTAAGATCTTGCTGTAGTAGCCAGGCATGTCTCCGGGATCATGCACCACATGCAGCACCAGAACCTTGGTATGAAGGCAAGCCGCCAGTTTGCAGGCCAGCAGGAGAGCGGCCTCCGATTGCGGGGAAAAATCCACGGGCACAAGAATACTTTTCTTGGTTGTGTGTTCCAAGTTCTCTCTCCTAGTTGTCATGGCGCCGCTGCGCTTTATTCAGGTATGGCCGGCTTGGACGGAGATGACATACTCAGGCATGTGATGCATGCAGTTGGCCATGCACTACATGAGTATTGCAATTCTAAGGCATATTCAAGTCTGGGGATGAAGATTTTGTGGGGAGAGACTTGGGGTGATTTCCCGTGTATTCCCAATGGTTTCCCTGTAACCCGCTGGCAGGGCATTGATAAGGGGGAGCAGGGGTTCGCGACGGTAACGCAACGGGATGAAGTGTCCGTCTATGCGGGTGAATACGCCGATCCAGGGTATGTTGCCGCTGAAGACGACATGATGATTGGGTATGCCGGCGATATCCGTCCACAGGGTCTCCGAGCGGTCCAGCGGGGTATGCCCGACGAATAGGTCTGCTTCCTTGCCCAGGCCCAGAGCCTTGCGCAGTCGTTTGACATCGCCCTTGGTGTATCCACTGGGCCGGTTGGGGGCATATATGCGATTGCAGATCAACTCCTGGATCAATCCTGGGTATTGCCGGGCATTGACCAGTAATTCCATGTCCACTTTGCTCTTGGGTGGGGCGGCGTGACAGGCGACGAAGTCGCTGGATAGTGCAACATAGGGTACTAATTCGTAAAATCGGTCCATTTCCTGCTTATACTCCTCACCTCGCGACTTGCGCACCTCACGCTCCCACAGCAGGCCCTGGGGGACGCCGTCCTTGCCCACGTCTTCGAGAAAGCAATCATGATTCCCTCGAATATAGTAGACCTGCTGAGGAAACCAGAGTTTGAGGCGGAATATGAGATCCATCATCAGCAGGGAACTTTGCATCTCCTCCATTTCCCCGTCCACCTCCTTGTGCACTGCGTCGCCCAGGAACAGCATCACGGCAGTACCATCGCCCAGGGCCTCCATGAACTCGTTCTGAGTGAGTAAGGTGAGCAGGTTGTCCACCTGGGCATGCGTATCACCGATAATGATGGGGGTCATTCGATCCGGCAGTCGCACCACACCGCCGGGCTGGTCGAGCTTGTCACGCTCGCGCATGGGTTCATGCTCCAGGAGGGCATTGACCTGTTTGAGCGTGTACAGGGCCGCGTCAGCGGGCAGTGTCTGGATCGGCCCGCCGAAGATGGTTTTGAGTTCCTGCAACAGATTGAGGCGGCGCTGCCCTCCCTGCAACTCGTCTGCGGGCAGCGGTAGAAGCCTGGTGCCCGGTTCCTTGGACAGGTCACGCAGCAGCAGCGCATTGGACTCGTAGCGGATTTCCAGATGTTTTTTCTCTACCCAGGACGGGTATTCGAACATGACCTGCTGCAGCGGGTCGGTACGTCCTAGCACCAGTTGCTCTCCCTGCCGCAGACGCAGAAATCCGCCAATCCGGCCGGGTGGCTGATCCGGCAGCCTGACCAGGTAGTCAGGCGGTGAGGTGGTGATCCGGCCATCAATGCCGGTCTCGGGTAGTAGTTGCAGTCTGCATTCCTCTCCGCCCAGATGCAGGGTGATGCGGATTCCGGTATTGAGCCGCACACTCTCGGATTGCAGCAGTATGGGTTCGTCAAGCTGGATGTCGCGGGGGTTGGGCCTGGTGCCCAGGACGTCGCGCAATATATCGGTAAAACCGCTATGTGACTGCCTTTCACGCCCTGGGTCTACGGATTGAGCGGCGTCGCTGAAACGCAGCAACTGGCCGTCCAGTCCCTGGCGGACGTACAAATTGAGTCCCTTGAGATGCAGATAATGTGCAAGCTGATAAAAGGTGTCCACCTGTCTCTGGACCAACTCAAGCGTGATCTCGCTGTCTACATGATGGGTGCCCCGCTTTGCCCTCTCGCAGCGCCAGCGAAAAATATCCTCGGCTGCGGGCAGTAGAAATTCGAAGACATAGCGCCCGAACCAGTCCACGGACAATGCGTTACGCTTGGCCGGGGGCAGCTTGATGCGCTTCAGGTCCAGGGCCAACGGCGGTGAGGCCTGACGCCACTTGGGATCGAATACGGCCAGGGATTTGTCATGGCCGGCAAAGGGAATGCCCAGATGGATTTCTCTGGGGCGCACGGCAAGGGATTGGGAGGTCCACCACTTGCTGATGCCCATGTCGATATAGCCTTCCTCCGACCAGCCGCCGACTTTGTTGATGATGGAGGATTTCCCACAACCCGGCGGTCCGGTGATCAGCAGTTTCCGCAAGCGGATGTCAGCGGGAAAGGCTACGCCCTTTACTCGTACAATTTCATCGATGACCGTGGTCTCAGGGTGCTGCATAGGTGCTCGATTGCCTGTTGATGGTGGATGGCGCCGGATATACCTGCATTATTATGTATTGAACTCTATCTGTCACAAACAATTGAGATTATTCCGAGAAAGCGGCTGAGTGCTCTGATGCCGCCGGTACCGCAAGGACAGAGTACATAGTATGTCTTCGATGGAACTCGGGTGACAGTGATGAAAAAATTCTAATACCAGCAACTACTGCAAATCCGGCATGGTGAAAAGGACCTCGGTCTGCGCCGGGAGTCTCAATACCGGGACCAGGTGCTCGTTATGCTGGATGGCTTTGAGGCCGGTATGAAAGCCTCCGGCCTGGATGAAGAAACCAGGTGTGAACTGATGGTGGAGGCCGGGGCCGGAGCGCGTGAGCGGGTATTGCTCAATCAGGACTGGAGCAGTGACGTGGGTGTATTGATACCCGCCACATTCAGTGCGGATATGAAAAATCAGGTTGAGGCGGCGCGGGTTTGCGGTTGACCCGCAGTTGCATCAACCGACTCTAAGGCCCCAGTCGTCTTCGCTGACATCGGAGGAATAACCAAAACGGGAAAAACGCTTGCGGGCGGGATCTACGACATGCTCCTGGAAATAATCGGCCATGAGTTCGTAGTTGTACTCGTCCCTGGTTTTCTTGTCCTTGAGAACCGTATAGGCCTTGACCAGCAGTTTGAACTGGTCCGCCGCGTCTAAGCGCCGGCTGGTATCGGGATGGTACTCCTTGGCCTTTTTTCGGAATGCCTGTTTGATCTCCTTGTCGGTGGCACGCCGGGACACTCCCAAAATGGCGTAGTGGTCCATCGAGGCATTGATTGATCTCATCGTCTTACCGCTCTCTAGATAACTTGGGTGCTTCAACTGACAAATTGCCAGCTCCAGCAGAAAACCCTCATATGATTGCAACAATTATACCGAATTGCAACCCGTGGTGGCGAACGGGTCGGGGTCGAAGCGTGGCTGACGTGCCGGCTGTGTGAATAAAAGTTAAATATTCCAGATGGCTAAGGAAATTGCGGAAAAATATTCGGGAATGCCAGTACTTGGCAATGACAGCAGGTGGGTCGCATGTAATTTAATTCTGGCGATATATCGGCTGTTGCATGGCATGTGAAGTGCCATCAGCCCTTCTGGGATGTGGATGTTTGTGATTCGCCCGCTCAGATCAAACAGGAGGCTTGTCCAGGAGACGGAGCGAGGGGGTGTTCGAAAGCCCGCTATTTTCCCAGGATGCGATACAGTTCAGACTTGTACTTCTTTTCCTTTTTCTCTTTTGCTTCAAAGCTGCCGATCAGAGATTCACAGTATTCGGCAATTACCCGGGCGTCGTAATCGTTGCGCATGTCGTCTGATTTCAGGACTTTGTATGCCTCTCCCAGTTCCTGGAACCTCGCCTTGGCATCGGGGGATGGATTTCGATCAGGATGCATTTCCTGGGCCAGCTTGCGGAAGGCGCGGCGTATTTCACTTAACTCCGCACTGCGCTCAACACCCAGGATGGCATAGAAGTCCTTTAAGGGTGCACTGTTTTTTCGTTTTTGCTTTCCCACTTCTCTCCCCCGATGAAATGCTGAAGTGGTGATCCTCCTGTTTCCGATGCCGATACTCGCAGCATTCCTTCGCTACCGGGGCGTCGGGACGGAACATCTTCCGCTTGCCCCGGCCGGGACCACCCCGGCCGGGACCACTGGACTGCCGGGGATTAATCGGCAGCCACCATCGCGGTGCTGCCTTCCTTGCGGGTCACCAGCTTGGCGATACGCTTGGTGTGCTCGAAGATACGCTTGAAGTTCTCCATGATGTCCGTCTGCAAAGTGAAGGCGGCCATCTCCTGCGGCGTATGATCTATCTGCAGCAATTGTTTCTGGCGTGCCTGCACCAGCTTGTCCATGCCGCCGATGATCTCCTCTTCCCTTTTCAGGATCATCTCGGCAGGCCCCCGGCGGTCATGTTCCAGGGCGGTCATGGCGGCATTGAAGATGGACAATACCTTGCCGTGATATTCGTTGAGCGAGGCCAGTTCCTCGTCGCTGAATTTGATGTTGCCTGTCGACACCATCTCCGCCAGGTGGGACATGTGGATCTCGATAATGTCGCCGATGTTCTCCACTTCGGTCGAGGCGGTGGCCAGCATCATGGTCTCGTCGGCGTCCCTCGCCGACAGATCCTTCCTGCCGAGTTTGCTGAGATAACGGCTGATGGCGGCATATAGGGCATCCACCTGGGCATCCGATTCGCGCAGTTGCGCCATTTTATCGATACTTCCGGTAAAGACCGCGCCGGGAATGTCTTTCAGCATGGCCTCGACGCCTTCGCTCATGCGGCGGGTTTCGCGGCGTGCCATGCTGAGGGCCAGGGGCGGGCTTTGCAGCATGCCGTCATCCAGGTACCGAGGCTTGAACTGGGCCTCCATGGCCTCTTCCGCGGTGGCTTCCCTGATGGGCAGGATCTTGTTGGCCAGGATGGCGAAATAGCCGGCGAGCGGCAGGAAGATAATGGTGTTGGCTACGTTGAACACGGTGTGGGCGTTGGCGATCTGGCGCGGTGCCTCGGCCGCCAGTCGCTCCTGGCCGGTCAGGCTCGGATCGGCCGCGGGCGACAGCCAGATGATGAATTCCGCCAGATAGGGGATGAAGAAGAACCAGAGCACCACGCCGAAGACGTTGAACATCAGGTGAATGAGCGCGGCCTGCACCGCGATTCTTGGCTTGCCGATGGCGGCCAGCATGGCGGTGACGCAGGTGCCTATGTTGGCGCCGAAGGCCAGCGCGATACCTGCCGGCAGTGAAACCAGGCCCTCGGTCGCCATGACGATGACGATACCTGTGGTGGCCGACGAGGACTGGACCAGGCCGGTGAAGGCGGCGGCGATCAGGATGCCGATCATGGGGTTTTCCATGGTGGCCATCAGGTCCAGGAAGGGCTGAAAGCTGCGCAGGGGTTTCATGGCCCCGCTCATCACGCCCATGCCGAAGAACACCAGACCCAGGCCGAGCAGCATGGTGCCCCAGTGCTTCACTTTCTCGTTGCGGCCCATCATCATCATGCCGAAGCCCCCCGCTACCATGAGCAGGGCATACTTGGTGATCTTGAAGGCCACGATCTGGGCGGTGATGGTGGTGCCGATGTTGGAGCCCATGATGACGCCGGTGGCCTGGGCCAGGTTCATCAGTCCGGCGGTGACGAAGCCCACCACGATGACGGTGGTGACCGAGGAGGACTGCACGACCGCCGTGACGCCGGCGCCGGTGATCGCGCCCGCGTAGCGGTTGCCGGTCAGCTTCTCCAGGATCATCTTCATCTTGTCGCCGGCCACGGCCTTGAGCGAATCGGTCATCAGCTCCATGCCGTACAGGAAGATGGCCAGTCCGCCCAGCAGGGTCATGGCCATATTCCACCAATCCGGAGTACCTCCCGCGGATCCCGCAAGAACGGGTGTGGCGAAGAACATGCCCAGGGCGGCGACCCCGAGCAGTGTAGCGGGCGCGTTGATTCTGATGAGGCCCGCTTTATTTAATGTGTGAAACATGTTTCCCCCCCTTGTGGGTTGAAGATCGACTGAGTATCGGTAAATTCAAGAAATCCTGATTGTTTTGCTGTTGTATTTGGCGGCTTCACGCCTTGGAATGGTAACAAAATTGCAATAAAACTGTAAAAAATTCGTAATATTTCAGCCATCCTCGGTACGCGCCATGGCCTCGCATGGCTGGTTGCGCCGTGTAATGGATAAACCGCAGATGTTTTCGGCGTTGCGATATGGCGCATGCGGCGATCCCGGGAGGATCGCTCGGATTTCAATCCGCTATGAAGTTCCGCAGTGGGAACCCCTGCGTGGCCAGTGCCGTTGCCCGGGTCCTGGTTTGGTTTCTAGGTCCAGGAATGGATCTGGCTGTGCTTTCGGTAGTGGGTGTGGATCTGCAAGGGAATATATGAGCGAATGGGAAGTGTGCTCAACGGGGTGGCTTAGACTGTTTGGCTCGGGTGCGGTGTGTGCGTGCGGATCTCAAGCAGACTCATGAATGCAGCGAGGATGGATGCTGCGCTGGCCTGTGAACAAGGCATTGGGTCCAGACAGGACCCAATGCCTTGGCTGCTGCTTAGCCGAATATGCCCTTGAAGACGAAGAAGAACAGGGCGGCCAGGATGGCGCCTGCCGGCAGTGTTATCACCCAGGATACGGCGATATTACCCAGCACCCGCAGATCCAGGGCACCGATGCCGCGGGCAAAACCGACACCCATGACGCAGCCTACGGCGATCTGGGTGGTGGATACCGGGAGCCCGGTCTTGGAGGCTACCACCACCGTGGTGGCCGCCGCCAGTGTGGCGCAGTAGCCGCGGGTCGGGGTCAGTTCGGTGATCTTGTGGCCGATGGTCTGCATGACCCGATAGCCCATGGTGGCCAGGCCCACCACGATGCCGGCGCCGCCGAGGAACAGGATCCACAGGGGCAGGCCCGCTTTCTGGGTCACTTCACCGCCGCTGTCGATGATAGAGATGACCGCCGCCAGTGGGCCGATACCATTGGCCACGTCATTGGAACCGTGGGCGAAGGCCATGGCGCAGGCGGTGAAGATCATCATGGGCGTGAAGGCCTTCTCCACGCTGGCGTAATGAAAATCCTTGTCCGCGGTATCGTCCATCTTGACCTTGTTGATCATCATTTTGCCGATGACCGCGATGATCAGGCCGAAGACGACGGCTGCGATAAAGCTTTCGACGCCGCTGAGCTCGAGCTTGAGGTGCTTCAGGCCCTTGAACAGGGTGACCAGCGCGACGATGAAACCCACCAGGAAGACATACATGGG
>RRYU01020520.1_pt1 | contig 17052 bp, 14 predicted proteins | sample 2162651 | NCBI WGS metagenome assembly RRYU01 (sample SAMN10267283, study PRJNA491782) | microbial mat metagenome | isolation source: biomat in the production well | place: Japan: Minami-Kanto gas field, natural gas well KTG3 | collected 2017-06 | reverse complement strand
GCTGCTATGCTGGTGTTTGTAACGGTATTCATCCGTTTTCTCGCTACGCCGATTATCAGCCGCATCGTGAAATCTCCTGAACTGCTGGTTACGTTTGCCATTGGATGGGCGGCACTTCTGGCTTCACTCGGCAGTTACTTCGGTTTCAGCAAGGAACTTGGAGGGTTGCTTGCCGGTGTTTCTCTTGCATCTACTCCTTTTCGTGAAACCATCGTTTCCCGTCTTGCCACGGTTCGCGATTTTTTGCTCCTCTTCTTTTTTATAGCATTGGGAATGAATATCGAGCTTGAACTGCTTGGAAGCCAGATCTTTCCTGCAATTTTGTTCTCGCTTTTCGTGCTTATCGGTAACCCCCTGATCGTAATGATTATCATGGGAGGGCTCGGATATCGTAAACGCACCTCGTTTCTTGCAGGGCTTACCGTTGCCCAGATCAGCGAGTTTTCGCTGATCTTCATTGCCATGGGGTTGACGCTCGGGCATGTTTCCTCCGAGGCTCTCGGTCTGGTTACGCTGGTGGGGCTGATCACCATAGCCCTGTCCGTATATATGATAACCTATTCACATATGCTTTATGCGTTTCTGGAGCCTTTGCTCGGTATTTTTGAGAAACGGGTTCACATTGTTCAGGAAACTGAGGACCGGGAGCTGCTCGATACCGGTAATTACGATATCATACTTTTCGGTATAGGACGTTACGGTTCAGCGGTTGCACAGCATTTAAAAAAAGAAGGCTACCGTATCCTTGCCATTGATTTCAACCCCGACGAAGTAAACAGATGGAAAAAGAAGGGGTTCGATGCTATGTATGGTGATGCCTCCGACCCGGAATTCATAGACTCACTTCCCCTTAAAGGTGTGCAGTGGGTTGTTTCATCGGTAGCACACTATGACTTTCTCGGGCTGACTCATGAAGACCCCCGAATTGCGCTGATCGATGCGCTCAAACAGCAGCAATACATGGGGAAAATAGCGGTTTCGACCCAAAAGATCGACGAACGGGATTCACTGAAGTCTAAAGGAGCCGATGTGGTGTTTTTGCCGTTTTACGATGCAGCGGAACGTGCTGCTAAACGGTTGGCTGAAGCTATGCAGTGTGAATTGCCGTTGGAGAAAAATATTCACAAATCCGGCAGGGAGAAGCATCATGCGAAAATTTAACTCTATCCTGTATGTCACAAACGGGATTTTCGATGAAACCGAGGGCTTGAAACAGGCTCTGCAGCTTGTTGTTTCAAACCGGTTGACACTGGATATTCTTCTTGTTTATCCGGCTCTTCCGAAAACACAGAGAGCATATTCCGATACCTACAGGAAGTATCTTGAAGAGCAGCTCTATGCTACTCTTGAGAATACCAAAGAAATGCTGAACCTGAATAAAGGCCAAGAGTTCTGCCACATAATGCAGAAAGAGGTGGAGGTTCCTCCTGCAATCGAGGTGATCCGTCATGTGCTTCGCGACGGGTACGATCTTGTGGTCAAGGAAGCAGAGCCGGGAGAGGAAGGCAGGGGCTTTGGGGCCATGGATATGACGCTGCTTCGAAAATGTCCCTGTGCCCTCTGGCTTGCAAGACCTGTATGTCATACAGCGGAGGAAATCCGGGTTGCGGTAGCTGTCGATCCGGAAAGCCGTGACCCTTTGGAAAAATCGCTTTCACTGCAACTGCTGGAGTTGTCACGTTCCATGTCGGATGCCTTGGGCGGGTCATTGAGTATCCTTTCCTGCTGGGACTATGAGTATGAACAGTTCCTGCGTTACAAAGCGTGGGCGAATATCTCCGAGGAAGAGCAGGCAAGGAATGTCAGGGAGGTAGAGTCCGATCATCAGGTTCTTTTGAAATCATTGATTGAGGAGTCCGGTATCGGCTCCGATCATCAGGTTTTCCGGATGAGGGGACGGCCGGATACCCTTATCCCGGAGTTTGTCAGGAAAGAGCTTGTCGATATGCTTGTCATGGGAACCGTTGCCAGAACCGGTATTCTCGGTTTTCTGATCGGAAACACGGCTGAAAACATTCTCAACAAAATAAGTTGCTCCCTCATGGCATTGAAACCTGCAGGCTTTGTTTCGCCGGTTAAAGCCTATCCCTAATGCAGGTTAGCCTGAAAAAAGAACAGGGCTTCCGGAATGAAGTATTGATGGAAGTGTCGGTATATAATATATTTACACCGCTGAATGGGTTTGTTTATTTCCAGTTTTTACCGAAACAATGAAGAGTACCTTTTTCAGGGAATTTGCCATCTCCCTTGCTTTTTTTGTGCTGCTGACCCTCCCTTTTCTTGTGTGGGATATCGATATTGCCTTGCAGGAAATGCTTTACAGCGACGGTGAATGGGTGTTCAGGAATCATGCGTTGTGGGTTTTTTTGTATGACTATGGACCAGCTCCGGCTATGATAATCTCCGTGGTCGCGCTCCTTATGTGGTTCATCAGTACGTTTACCGGGTTTCAGAAAGCAAACAGGCGGGCGTTCGCGTTTATCGCCCTCTTGATGGTTCTCGGTCCCGGATTAGTGGTTAACGCCATATTCAAGGAATTCTGGGGACGGCCAAGACCGAGAGAAATTGTGGAATTTGGTGGGCAACGTGCATTTGTTCCTCCTCTTGTCAAGGGGGAGTTTGTCAGCTCCCGGAAATACGAAAAAATGCTCGAATCCAGTCAGGGGGCCGTCGAATGGGATATACTGCGTAATCTTTACCGCATAAAGGGTAAATACAACTCGTTTCCCAACGGCCACGCTTCGGTCGGTTTTTTTATGATATTTCCCTACTTCCTTTACCGGAACCGAAAGAAAGCGCTTGCGATCGTCTGGCTTGCGGGAGGATCGTGCTACGGTATACTGATGGGAACGGGCCGGATGGTACAGGGGGGACATTTCGCAAGCGACTTTATCTGGTCTGGTGCCATGGTATACCTTGTCGGCCTTGGCCTGTACTATGCCTTGCGCATCTATGAGCAGGAGTTCAGCTTTCGAAAGCTCATTGCAGAAGTTTCCCCTGGCAAAGCTCCTTTCTGAAGTTGACAAGGTTCAGTTTAAACGGCTTTCTTCAGGAAAAAATCCTGAATCGCTGAATGACTGGCATGTCGGATCGGAATATCCTGCATTACCGCATAGTGATGCGGCATGTATCCTGCAGCCGCCTGTACATGCCCGAAAAAACCTGCATTCGCTGCAGATGCCCCTGATATCCGATCTTTCGAGTGAGCGCATGGCTTTGAATGGCTTGCCATGTAACCATTGTTCTTCAAGTGGTTCGTTTACTGTGCCGCTGATTGCAAAGTTATGACCCTCGATCAGATGACAGAGGCCAACGGTTCCCCTGGGAGTTATACCGATTTTCTTTGTTCCACAGCCGCATATCGGATACATGGGCAGATCGAAGGGTACAAGTGCTAATGGTAGTCCGATGTTGATTTTTGGTTCTTTTCCTTCGGTTATATGTTTTCGGAAAAGAGGGAAGTATTCGTTATGCAGAAAGCCGTTGAGCTGAACCGTGTCGAGGCCGGTGTCGTGAGAGGATGTTTTTCCGCGTCCAAACGATGAAAGCACGGGAAGGAGGCGGTGAAATCCTCTTTCTCTGAAGTTCGATAGTGTCCAGTCGATGATGTCCGGAATTTCGTGACGGTTCAACGTCGAGAGAACGGTCATTATCTTGACGCTGAAACCGTGCTCTCTGAGAAGCGCAAAACCTTTGGTGATCAGATCGAATGCACCAGAGGTGTTTCTGAAACGTTCATACGTTGCGGCGTCAAGGCTGTCGAATCCAACGGCAAAACGTATGTGTTCCTGAAATCCATCAAGGGCTTTCAGAAAGTTTTCTGTAAGAAGCGTACCGGATGTTTCTATTTCAACAAACATGCCTGCATGAAGAGCCTGCAGTATGAATGTATCGATATTCGGATATGTCAGGGGCTCTCCGCCGGTAAGTTTGATGACTCTTACTGTAAGGTTTGCCAGTTGATCGATGCTTTCGCGAAGCATATCCTGTTCGATATGTTTTTTTGCTCCGGGTGATGCATTGATAGAGCAGTGGATACAGTTCAGGTTGCAGTGTTCCGTAAGGCAGATGATTGCTGTATCGAGATGACAGGAAGACTGCGGAAATGGCCGCTCAAGAAGTTCAGGGACGTAAGGAAGAAGTTCTTGCAGTCCTCGCCTTTCCAAAAACCCTTCCGGCTGTCGGAGGAAATCGACGTGCCGTCGTGGATCACCGAACAGTTCATTGAACAATTGAAGCGTACTGTCGATAGTGGTCATGATGAGCTATACATGAAGGAATTGATGTCAGGACGGGTATTGGAAAACAGGACGGCTTCGGCAAGAGCAATACGTGCAAGTGTTCTCTCGGAGTTCAGAAAAGCCGTTACCCGTCCGGTTGAATCCGGAAGACTGAAAATTGCAGTGCAAAGTTCACATTGACTCGCATACGGGGAAGAGCCTGACGGATTTTCGTCAGTAAGGGCTGTGTAGAGAGAACGTGGGCCGAACAGACGAAGATACTTGATGAGCGTGATACGGTCATCCGCGATACCTTTCAACGCCAGTGTATCGGTTTTTCCAAAATATACAGGGCTTTTTTCTCCCATTTCACAAAGGTCTCCGCAGCATCCGTAAACCATGTCGCCATCTTCGCAATAAGGGACTGACATATTGATACATGGGCCGTCGAGTTCTTTCCAGGGCATGCGTCTCATGCCCATAAGGGGTTGTGAGACAACAGGTATGTTCTCTTTTATCGATTCAGGGATATCCTGGACGACATCATCGGCTCCCTCCACAGATGCGATCGTGATGGGAATGCCGAGTTTTACGGCGGCATTCAGTACATGGACACAGTTCTGCAGCGGAATGGATTCCTGGTGAAAGTTATCGATACTTACTGCAAGCCTTGACCATGGCCCGTTTTTTTTTAGCATGTTTTCAGCTATCATGGGTGTATCAGCCCAGACCGCCGAGGTAATGGCATGCAGACCAAGAGCATTACTTGCGCAAATGGTGGAAAGTGCCGCCAAAGCTTCAGGGCGGCTGAATGGTTCACCGCCCGAAGCAACAATTTCCTTAATGCCGAATGACCGGGCAACCTCAGCGAGAGCCAGCATCTCACTCCGGTTCATTACTCCATGCTGCAGTGCCATTCTTTTTTGTCTTGCCTGCCAGAGGCAGTGTTTGCAGCCTGCAGGACAGGCCGTCGACAGATTTGTTGCAAGACTGTGTATAAACCACGGGAATTGTTTATGTCCCTGCATTAGGACACTCTATGACCGTAATGCTTTTTGCAAGGAATGAACCATGCTTCTCAAGCGATTTGGAAGATAAAATCTCCCTTATATCTTCGTCGTTTATCTTGCCGGCCAATCCGTATCGTTCGATAACCGCTTTGGGGTCTTTTTGAAAAAGCTCAAGTTCTCCGGGATGAGACGAAAGTACAGATACCAAATCGAACATGCTGGTGAGTCTAGACATGATTGCCTCCCATGTTAAGGGGTTGAAGATACTATTGACCGGTAAATAACCTCTAACTTAATGTTATTTTTTCTCTTACGATAATGCTGAACATGTTTTTTCGTTATAATAAAAAAGAGTTTCAGTGGCTTGCGAAACAGCTTTCTTTCTCATGGGGCAGCATGATCGTAAATAGCTATATTAATGGAAGGGGAGGTTTTATGGACTCAAAGAAGATGAAGAAAAAGAGCGGCGGGGATTACGAGTTCAGCTGTTCTGATTGTGGTTTTTTAAACTGTTACCATCAGGAAAATCGTTTTCCGGAGTTCTGTCCGGGAGAGGCTTTAGAGCCGAACGAGCTTGAAAGCGTTACACATGAATATTGTGGGGACGCAGATGATGCCCGGACAGCAAGGGTTGCGGCTGAGGTTGAAGGTCTTTATTATGGTAAGCTAACTCGTGTTGAGGAGGTTCTTGCGTTTGCCCGACGTTTCGGTGCGCATAAAATAGGGCTTGCGACATGCGTGGGACTGATTGAGGAGACTCGGATTTTTTCAAAGATTCTCAAAACAAACGGGTTTGAGCCTTACTCCGTGCTCTGCAAAATCGGTTCAGTGGATAAAAGCAGGATTGGTCTTGACGATAATCTGAAGATCAGACCAGGGACCTTCGAGGGGATGTGCAATCCGATCCTGCAGGCCAGACTGCTCAACGAATGGGGGGCGGATCTCAATGTGATTATCGGACTCTGTGTGGGGCATGACGCCCTTTTCAGCAAACATTCGAGTGCCTTTGTTACTACGCTCATCGTAAAAGACCGTGTACTTGCACACAATCCTGCAGCTGCGCTTTATACCAGCAAATCATATTACAAGAGGGTAATGGAGGAAGGGCGCAATCAGTAGCATTCCGGATTATCCGGGGCCATCGGTTTGTTTCGCAATCATGTACAGGCGATACGGTCAGCCAAAATATTTGCTATATTCCTGACCTGTAATCTTTCTCAGGCGCATCACAGTTTTTTGTAATGAAAACTCTCATTGTTCCGTGACTTCTCCTTCACTGACTTCAGGTACATCGGTTTCTGCAGGCGATTCATCGACAGATCAGTCAAAGCGCATTTTTGTTGTAGGGGCTACCGGTTATATCGGTAAGTTCGTTGTGCGTGAACTGGTCTCCAGAGGGTATGATGTGGTGAGTTTTGCCCGAGAGCGTTCCGGTGTCGGTGCCTCTTCATCAACTGAAGAAACACGGAAGCAACTAAAGGGTTCCGAGGTGCGTTTCGGCGATGTCAGCAGTATGGATTCACTCTTGAAAAACGGGATAAAGGGGGAGGGCTTTGATGTTGTTTATTCCTGTTTAACCTCACGCAGCGGGGGAGTGAAGGATTCATGGAATATCGATTATCAGGCTACCCGTAACGCGCTTGATGCAGGAAAGACCGCTGGCGCCACTCATTTTGTTCTACTTTCGGCAATTTGTGTGCAGAAGCCGCTGCTGGAGTTCCAGAGAGCGAAACTCAAATTCGAGAAGGAACTTATCGAGTCCGGGTTGACCTACTCGATTGTTCGCCCGACGGCATTCTTCAAATCCATTGCAGGCCAGGTTGCATCGGTTAAAAAAGGAAAGCCGTACGTCATGTTCGGTAACGGAGAACTGACGGCATGCAAGCCGATAAGTGAAGCGGATCTTGCCCGATTTATGGCTGACTGTCTTGAAGACCCGGAGAAGCAGAACAGGATTCTTCCTATCGGTGGTCCGGGCGAGGCGATTTCGGCTCGTGAGCAGGGCGAGATGTTGTTTGAACTGCTGGGGCGTGAACCGAAGTTCAAAAACATGCCGATCCGCATGTTTGACGTTATCATTCCTGTTCTGAGTGTGTTGGCAAAGGTGCTGCCCAAGTTGGAAGACAAGGCGGAATTCGCCCGGATAGGCAAATACTACTGCTCCGAGTCGATGCTGGTGCTGAACCCTGAAACGGGAAAGTATGATGCCGATGCAACTCCTTCATACGGAACCGATACCCTTCGGGATTTCTACAAACGTGTGCTGAAAGAGGGACTGGCAGGGCAGGAACTTGGTGATCATGCAATGTTCTGATCGTGCCTGTGTGTTGCGACAATACGATCCTTAATGGTATTTCAAGGTACTCCTCTTCCTGCACAGGGGTCGAAAAAAGCACAATTCTGTTCAATCGTCAGGGCTTTCAGAAGTGTACGAGAGCGTAATAGAGACTTTTCTGTACTTCGCTGATAACAAACCTGTAGCTTGTTTTGTTGCCCCACCAGAGCAGCGTATGCCACCATTCCGGTTTTGTCGAAACAAGGATGAATTTTTTCTGCGTTCCTCTGGCTGCTTTGCTCCAGGTGTGGAAAAGACGAAACATATGAGGAGGATCACTCACAACGATGGCGCTTTTCCATCCTTTTTCCGTCATTGTTTCCACCGAGTTCACCGCCTCTTCCCAGGTGGTTTCGGACCTGGTATCGACGGTGATGGCCGTTTCAGGTACACCGAGCTCCATAAGCCGGCGCTCCCGCCAGTTGGGTTGTGAGGGGCGGTAGTACCTGATGTCAATTCCCGTTACAAGAATATTCGGAGCGTATCCCGCGTTGTAGAGCTTGCCGCCCTGTTCTACACGAAGTCCGTCATCCCCGCCAAGTACAATAATGACATCGACTTTTTCCGGCTTGCTTTCATATTGTGATACCAGAAAGCCCAGGCTGAAAAATATTGTCAGTCCGATGATGCTTGCGCTGAGAAGCAGTATCAGGGCCTTTTTAAAGAATGCGTTCATAAAAAAACGGGGGAGAGTGAGCTTCTGATCCATAAGGACAATATCTTTATCTTATAAAAAAATAGTGATAAATCGAATTGGAGTTTATTTTCATGCTCGCCCGGTAATGTCGGGAAAATGGTAAACACAGCAGCGAAGTAGATGAGCAATCCTTACTTTTGGCTTCCGGTTGAGAAGCAGGGGGCGGTTATGGTTTGGTTGGGCACAGCGGCCTTTGTGCTTATGATTGTTCGTTACGGTATAGGTCTCACACTCCGGACCAGGCTTGCGGGTGTTCCTTCAAGAGTGGTTGCCATGGATATTCCGTTCAGTCTGCAACGCACAGAGGCCAAAGTCAGGATCTGGAAGGAAATGGGCGTGGCGCAAAGAGCCCTTTTCAAAACCAGACTGGATTATCTTTTTTTGCTTTTGTATCCAATGGCATTGAGCCTCGCCTGCGTTATGCTTGCTGTTGACGCAAAAGGCCTGACGGCATTGTTCGGTCAGATGCTTTCATGGGGGGTACTCCTCTGTGTTCCTTTTGGTGCCTTTACGAATACCATGATTTTGAGAATGCTTCTGGGCGTTTATCGCTCTCCTGTGTCACACGGTTTTACTGCTCTGTTGCGAGCGGTTTTATTTTTTCTGACCGGGTGCAGCATATTGTATATAGCGATAGCAATGAGCGGCTAATTGCCGTATCCGCCGCCACCGGGAGTTTTGATCAGTATGGTTTCTCCCGGCTGAAACACCTGATCAACCCGGTATCCCAGAGATGTTTCCGTTTCATCTGGTTTTACCAGAATGTTGATGCCTTTCGCCCCGTTTTCGCCTCCTTCAAGGCCGAACGGAGCAGTTTCCCTTCTTTCGGAAATCACACTGACATGCATCGGCTCATTGAAGCGAAGAGCTCTTTCAATGCCGTTGCCCCCATTCCATTTTCCGGTTCCGCCTGATTCTTTCCTGAAGGAAAAACGAGTTACCTGTACAGCAGGGAATCGCTGTTCGAGTATTTCCGGGTCGGTTATACGGGTATTTGTCATGTGTATTTGTACACCGGATGCGCCATCACTGCCCTCTGTGGCGCCGGCGCCGCCGGGTATGGTTTCGTAGTACTGACCGCCTGAGTTATCGGGTTTTCCGAAGAGAAGGTTGTTCATGGTGCCTTGTGATGCCGCAGCTTTTCCAAGCGCTCCGAGCAGCACGTCGACGATTCGCTGTGATGTTTCGACATTGCCGACCGCCACAGCAGCTTCAGGTGAAGGGTTGAGCAATGAGCCTTCCGGTATGATGATAGTAACCGGTTCGAGGCAGCCCGAGTTCAGGGGGATGTCTTCATCGATAAGGCAGCGCAGTGTGTAAAGAACGGCAGCGGTCGTGACCGCAGTGGGGGCATTGATGTTTCCGCTGTCCTCCGGAGCTGTTCCGGAAAAATCAATCACGATTTCAGGGTCTTTTCCCTTCGGGGCTGAGACTTGAACGGAGACGGAGATTTTTGCGCCGTTATCCATATGATCGGAAAACGTTGAGTAGAAGGCTCCTGCGGGACCGGCAAGTTTAATCAGGGCTTTCTGCATGGCGTGTTCGGCATTTTGGCGAATGAATGACATGTATTGCTGGACAGTTTTCGTGCCATACGCGGCATTCATTCTCTGTAGCTCGGCCATCCCTTTATTATTGGCGGCCACCTGCGCTTTCAGGTCGGAGAGTCTTTCTGAAAGGTTTCTTGCCGGATAGTCCCCGGATGATAGCAGTTCCAGCACTTCATGCTCACGGAATGTCCCTTCACGAACAAGCAGGAAGCTTCCCACAACGACGCCTTCATCATGAATGGTTCGGCTCGATGGAGGCATGGAGCCCGGTGTGATGCCTCCGATATCAGCATGATGCCCCCTGTTGGCAAGGTAAAAGGATGGTTTTTTTCCCTTGCAGAAAACCGGGGTGACAATCGTTATATCGGGAAGATGGGAGCCGCCCTGATGCGGGTTGTTTGCGAGATACATGTCGCCTTCACGCATGGTGTCGTGGTTTTCATGGATGATATGCCGAACCGTTGTTTCCATGGCGCCGAGATGTACCGGTATATGTGGGGCATGGGCGATGAGTCTTCCTTCATTGTCGAACAGTGCGCATGAGAAATCGTGTCGTTCTTTCATGTTGACGGAGTGAGCGGTATTGGCAAGAGTGTAACCCATCTGCTCGGCAATGTTCATGAACAGGTTGTTGAACACCTCGAGCATTACCGGATCGGGTTTTGCTTCATCGGTTGTATATCTCTCATACATGGCTGATGTTCCGGCCACGTCTCTGAGAATAAGATTATGCGTTGCATCCATTTCGGTTGCAAACCCTTCCTGAACAAGAAGAGTAAGCTGGTCGTCTACGATCATAGCGGGGCCGTCAAGCAGGTGTCCCGGCTTCAGTGAGCCCCTGTCGAACACAGGGATATGTTGATATGTTCCGGAAAGCCACACCTTTCTTGAATAGCTCGGGGTAGCAGGAGCAGGCTTTTTTTTCGACAGGGGAGAGGGTTTCGGGTCAGGTGCGGGAGAAGCTGTTGAGACCTCTGTTCTCATATTGACAACCTCAACAGCTTCAGCGCCAGGTCTGAAGCCGAATCTGCTGTAGTATTCGTCTTTGAATCGCGCCAGTATTTTTTCCATGGGATCGAAAGAGACATGTTCACATCCTTTGCCTGCCGGAATGGATAACCAGGCGTCTGTCCCCTTCGGCCTGAGATCCAGAAAAATTCTGGTCGTTACCGCGGTCTTGTTTTCTTCGTCATGAAGCCGTCCGATCAGGTGGTCGGCTTCGGACTTTGCTGTTTTCTCAAGATTTTGAAGCAGTCTGGACGTCAAAAGATCCATCACAGCCTGTGCTTTGCGCTCACGTCGATCTGCAACGGCTATCCCGTATGCCGAAAGTACACTTGAAAGTGGATGAACGATGATGGTTTTGATGCCGAGTATTCGGGCGATGTCACAAGCGTGTTGAGGTGCAGCTCCTCCGAAACACACAAGTGCATGATGCCGGATATCATAACCCCGCGATACGGAGATTTTTTTCATCGCACGGCACATGATTTCATTTGCAATTTTGAGATAACCCTCGGCAAGATTTTCGGGCGAATAAGATCGACCGGTTGCCTTATTGACCGCTGAAGCAAGATCGGTGAACTTCTCGATGATGATGTTCTTGTCAAGACGTTTATCGTGTTTTTTTCCGAACGTTTCAGGCATGAATTCAGGAATAATTCTGCCAAGCAGGAGGTTTGCATCGGTAACGGCAAGCGGGCCGTCAAGACCGTAACATGCCGGGCCGGGATTCGATCCTGCCGATTCGGGGCCGACGAGAAGCCGTTCTCCGTCGAAGGAAAGAATCGAGCCTCCTCCTGCAGCAACGGTCTCGACGTCGAGCATGTCCGTGTAAAAAGGAACACCGGCCACAGAACTTTCAAAGACATGATGATACTCTCCGTCGTAACGGGATACATCCGTTGATGTACCGCCCATGTCGAATCCTATGGATTGGTCTATGCCGAGTCTTGTGGAAAGTGTCCCGAAGCCTATTACTCCCCCGGCAGGTCCGGATAGAATCGTGTCTTTTGCATGCAGGTCATTGGCATCGATAAGGCCTCCGGAGCTTTGCATGAACTCGATTCTTACCGGGCCGGCAAGTTTTCTCAGCATCTCGGCGTAGCTGAAAAGAACAGGCCCGAGATAGGCCTCGATCATTGTGGTTTGGCCTCTTTTGAGGAAGTTGATAAGGGGCATGACTTCATGTGAAGCCACAACATGTTTGAATCCGGTTTTTTTACGGGCGATGCGCGCCAGAATTTGTTCGTGCAACGGGTTTATCCATGAGTGCTTGAGAACTATAGCAAGATTGTCATAGCCCAAGGTCTGAATTTCCAGCAAGTTCCTTTCAGCTTCCGCTATGTCGATGTCTTTTAGGATATTGCCAGTCGCATCTGTTTGTTCACTGATACCGCTTACATGGCTGTAGATCGGTTGCGGCTTTTTTATGTTCAGGTTGAACAGCTCCGGACGGGTACCGTTGCCTATGGCAAGCAGGTCTTCAAAACCTTTTGTTATGAAGAGCGCAGCACGTGCACCTTTTCTTTCGAGCAGGGCATTGGTGGCAACCGTCGTTCCTATACGTATACACTCTATCCGGTCGGGATCAAGGAGGCTTTCCGGGGAAAGGCCAAGTATGGCTCTGATTCCCGCAATACCTGCATCCTCATAGGCTTCCGATACCGAAAGGAATTTGCGTGTGTGCAGGGTTCCCTCCGGATCGAATCCTACGATATCGGTGAATGTTCCACCCCGATCAACTGCAAAATTCCATTTATGCCCTGTACTGATCATTGGTTTACTGTTGTGTTCTTTTTTGTATCACCTTTTTTACAATTCCTTAAAAGATTTGTTCCTACGGCACAGGCTTGCCGTATGGATACAGTGAGGTTCGGGTATGTTTTCTTGAAAATCTTGAGGAATTATTAGAAAACAACTCGCATTGTATTATTTTATTATGAGCATATGCTTATAATGTCTTTGCTGTATTTTTCTTTAATAACATATAATAGAAACACTATTATGAAACAAAGAATGTTCTACTGTGCAGATTGCCGTAATGCATGGTCTGTTCCTTTTGGGACGGGCAGGCCACAGAGTTGCCCTAAATGCGGAAGCAACGCGATCCACCGAAAACACAACGATGAAACTGGAGCCATTGTTGGAACCGGACAGGGTTTTCGTGCCGACACAGGTCTCGGTGGACGCGGTTCCTGTGGAAGAGGAAAAACCGGCAACAACCGGGGAAGAGGGATCAGGGGGGGCAATGGCATATAAAATCCTTGAATCTTGCGGTTGTTGCGGTGTTTGTGTTGCTGAGTGTCCGGTTCAGGCAATTTCAGCCGGAGATGAAATCTATGTAATCGATGAAGCACTATGCGTAGGCTGCAAAGGATACTATGATGAACCAGCCTGTGTTACAGTTTGTCCCATGGATTGTATTGTGAAAGCACCCTGAATAGTTGTAATAATCGACATACTCGAAGCCGGTCATGAGTTCTCATATTCCTGACCGGCTTTTTGTCGTTATTTTACTACATTTTAGGAGAATATATTTTTTATCCGCGTCTTTTTGTTCTATATAAAATATTTAATTTAATGGACTTATGAATATTATCATTAACGATAAGCCCTGTCAGGGGGCTGTTGGGGAAAAACTTTCCAGGATTGCTCAGGATAACAAGGCTCATGTCGGCCATGTTTGTGCCGGTCTGGGCATCTGTCAGACCTGCTATGTTACTGTTTTTGACGGAACGGATTGTCTTTCGCCCTTGAGTGATGTAGAGATTGCTTTCTTGTCAGAGAAACAGATCGATGAAGGTGCGAGGCTTGCCTGTCAAGCTACAATTGTCAATGAAGGAGTGATCCGCATTCTTTCCCGTCCTGAGGAAGTGAGGCGTATGGTTTTAAGCAACCCATTATCCCTTTTCAGCTATAGCATGGAAATGGGTAAATCTGCCGCCGAGAGGTTTGTGCCGGGTGTTTCCAATGTGATAGACCGGATCCAGAAAGGGGAGATGCAGGGCCAGGCTGCATTGGATGAGGCTTTTTCGGGTATGGGAGCAGCGCTTCAGTCCAGTATTGACGCGGCCAGACAATCGATCCCGTTCAAAGAGCAGATCAATGTCATGGTTGATTTCTGCAAGCAAATGCTGCCGTTTTCCGACAGTCAGCAGGTTATGGAAAAAGAGGAGAGCGTCGAGCGTCTAACCGTTACTATCGGGGAAGGGCAAAACAAAAAAAATCCCCTTGATCCTGTTCCGGAAAGTACGTCGTTGTCATCAGAGTTTGAGCCTCTCGGGTTTGTTGTCGCCGATAAACTGGAAAGCGCAGGTATTTTTACCTGTTCTGAACTACTCGAACGCGGGAAAACTTCTTCGGACAGGGCAGGGTTGGCTGCTGAAAGCGATTTATCGAAAAAAGAAGTGCTGACCCTCGTCAACTATGCTGACTTATGCCGGATAAATGATATCGATCTGAAACGGGCCAAGCTTCTCGAAGTTTCGGGTGTCGATACGGTGCCTGAACTAGCACACCGCAATCCTTCGAACCTGTATGACAAACTGGTTGATGTCAACAAAAAGAGTATGATCCTCGAAAAGGAACCGTCCAGGCAAGAGGTGGAAAAGTGGGTGGAAGAAGCAAAAACACATAAAAAAGTTATCACCTATTGAACTGAATAGTAGGCTTACAGGAAAAACAGGTGCTCTTAGGGGCCTGTTTTTTTTTGTTATTTATAAAGTTCTTTAAAAAACAAAGAACTCTATCATAAAACAAAAAAGTAATAACAGCACACATCTTTTTGAATCGATGAAAGTCATTTTTTATCTATTTTTTGCCTATGAGCAATCCGAACATAGACCCCGGACAAAGTCTCGGCATCTTCATCACAGGGGGAAGCAAAGGACTTGGTTATGCGCTTGCGCGTGAGTTTCTTTTGCTCGGAGACCGGGTGATTATCTCCGGAAGAAACCGGGAACAACTCGACCGGTCGGTTGAATCATTGAAAACAGAAATCAAAGGCTGTGAAATATACGGACTATGTCGTGATGTCAGCATCCAGGATGATCTCGATCTTTTCAAATCCTTAATCATAACACGCCTGGGCCAGGTCGACCGCTGGATTAATAACGCCGGAACAGCAGGCATGCATAAGGCATCTTTATGGGAACTCGGTTCAGAGGATATTATGGAAACCTGTACCACAAACCTTTTCGGCTCTTTACTGATGTCGAAGATAGCCGTTGAGATTATGAGCCGTCAACCATCGGAAGATCTGCCGTTGTTCCACATTTTCAACATGGGCTTTTCCTCTACAGGAGCAAAACTATCCCGATCAAACATACCGCATAAAGCGTCGAAACTTGGCGTTGCCGCTGTAAACTCCTTCCTGGAAAGAGAATTGATCGAACAAGGATTTACCGGAATAGGTATTCATGAATTGAGCCCAGGCCTGGTTAAAACCGACCTGCTTTTCCGCGATACGTCTTCGGAAACCAAAGAATTTCTGGACCTGATCGCTGAGTCACCGGAAAAAGTGGCAGAAAAACTCGTGACGAAAATCCGCGCTGTACAGGGCACCGGCGGTACAATACGTTACCGCTCGATTGCCGGTATGGGTTTCAATATTCTCTTAAAACTTACCATGAAAAAGGTTAGGCCGATTTGGGAGAAAATGGATACGGCCCTGAGAGGGAAAAAGTGCTAATGAAAATAGCAGATTAAGGGGTCTCAGGAAGTGAAAAGTACTGAAAAACAAGTTTTCCCTTTTGTCATCCTCGGGCAAGCGAAGCGCGACCCGGGGATCCATTGCCAATCTCGGCTATCTACATGGATGCCGGATCAAGTCCGGCATGACTCAACAAATCAACAAGTATACTACCGTTCTTGAACGACCTGTTTGTAATACTGCGCAAACGACTCCTGGGGAGCTGCTTCCTGCTGGATAAGTTCGAACGTCAGGTTTTGAGCCTCAGGAATCCATAGCGATTCCACGGCAGCTTCGGCAACATCGCTTCGATTGATTGTTCCTGTTTCAATCCGGTCTCCTGTATCGAATAACATCGCATGCTGAAGAGCACTCTCCTCATCGATCAGTCCGCCTGGTCTGAGAATGGTATAACTGAGCCTTTTCTCACGATAAAGCCTTCTCACTTCATTCTCACCCTCGAGTTTCATGGTCAATACGTTTCCATATTTGTTCAGCGGATGATCAGGCCTGGTAACCGCCAGAGAACTGACAAGAATAAACCTTGTAATACCCAGTTCTTTTGATCGAGAAGCGAGACGTATAACGCCATCTCTATCGATAGCGGAAGGTGGGGGCGAATCAGGGTCCATAACATTCCCGCCAACTGCGCAAATCACGGCGTCGGCATTGTTTACCGCAGCATCGACATCATCCTCTCGCTCAATGCTGCCTATGGTAAGCCGATCGACAACTTCAGGCCCGAATATCTCGATGGCTTTTTCTCCCGAACGCACGAAAAGCCGGTAATCGATACCATAGTGCTGAAGGCGTTTCACCACCCATTGACCTGTTCGTCCGGTAGCTCCGGCAACCAGAACCGTTCCTGAGTATCGCATTCGCTTAAAGTCAAAATTCAAAAATAAAACGTTAAAAACGTAACTCTATTAAGACTCATCCCACACCTGATGCTTGCTCTACAGAGGGTTTTCCGCCCTCATAGCAATCATTAATAGTTCAGCTCCCCTTCATGGCTGTCATCCTCGGGCTTGACCCGGGGATCCATGGTAATCAAGACGCGCAGCACGTTTTTTATCCGAAAAGTGAAAACTTCACGTTAAGAATCATAGTCAAATCCACAAGACCATGTAGAACAAAAACAGACGGAAGATCACGATACCAGAAAAAACTCAACGCCCAGCTCCCGGCGATCAGGATCTGCGTCGGCATAAACAACGGTTTCAAAGAACTTGCCTGGTTGACATGTTCCGGCAACAAATCAATCCAGAACAAACCATGAATGAACCCACTGTAAACCATAAAGCAAACAAAACCCGCGATGAACAGTGCCCAGGGATTTTTTGTCAGCAATCCGACAAACTTTTCTCCCAGCACAAAGAACGCATAGAACATAAATGTTTCCGCAATACCGTTTCCGACGGTAAAGACAATGACCGAAGCGATATCAAGAGGTCTTCCTCCATCAAAAGTAGAGCTCGTGTATACCCATGCATTGAAAGCAACGATAAGCAGAGATGCACCGAGCAACACCTTGCGGCGCAAATCAAA
>RRYU01003657.1_pt1 | contig 17075 bp, 13 predicted proteins | sample 2162651 | NCBI WGS metagenome assembly RRYU01 (sample SAMN10267283, study PRJNA491782) | microbial mat metagenome | isolation source: biomat in the production well | place: Japan: Minami-Kanto gas field, natural gas well KTG3 | collected 2017-06 | reverse complement strand
GCCGTTCTGGATGCCCACTTCAAAGCCGATGGTTACAGACTGGGGATGAGAGAGCCTTGCCCAGTTGGCGAGTTGGTAGCCAAGGGCCAAAACCAGCAGGTTGAGAACCAGGGTGGCTAAGCCGGCCTGGGCGAAAAAACTCGCCATGTTGTTGGCGTTCTTCAGCACGATCAGGGCGATGATCAGCAGCAGGAACAAGATTGAGAACCACTTGAGCACCTTCTCAATCTTTCTGGCTGCGGTAGGCCAGCGCGACAGGGTAAACATCCCCAAGGCGACAGGAATCACCGTAATCACCAGGAGTTGCACGATGGTCTTGCTGATCGGTAGTGCGAACTCCGTATTACTCCCCATAAAATGGGTCATGCTGAAGGCAACCCAAGGGGATGGTAAAGGGCGTGATCAGACTGACGATCGCCGTCAGGCTGATGGAAAGAGACACATCACCTCGGAACAGATAGGTGAACATGTTCGACGTTGCGCCACCCGGCGCCAGGGCAATGATGATAGAGATTTACCTTGGTCTGCTTTCAGCGTCTTTCTGCCGGTCAGACACCACGAGGTGAAGGACCGGAGTTGGCCGACTGCTGTCGGATTGCCACCGTCGGTTTCCGGTAGGTGTGAGTCAGGGACATTCGAGGTGTGAGGCCTGAACGTCAGCAGTCAGAGCCGAAACCGGTTATTGATGGTCAGGCACAGTCTGCAAGATAAAGTGGTTACCGCTAAGCATGCATATTTCCAGCAGGTAAAAATATCCAGTTGCCTGCTTGTTCTGAGATTCGTCAAGTGCCTTGTCCAGCAATTTTTTCATGCTAGATCACTCAAAGCCACGCTAATAAATACTTCAGTTGGATGTAGGAAGTTATAAGTTATTGATTATTATGACTTAATATCGGCCTGCAAAGCCGTGGACGCCGGTTCGATTCCGACCTCAGCCTCCATACAAAATAAAGGGTTGGCATATATTGCCAGCCCTTTATTCTTTTCTAGGACAGTGTTTCATCGCTCTACAATGGAAGCGATCTTCCATCTTCCCCCCACAATCGGCTGCTTGTGTAAGACGCTAGTCGCGGCTGACAAACTAAAGCGTACGTATACCTGACATTATATAATGAAACGGGCCGGGTAGCTCCCGAAGCCTGTGTATTTGTCTGGCGGCTTGTAAATGGCTGGCGATACCTCCGCCCGCCAGATTGATTTGAATCAGACTTGAGGAAAGATGTTTGGGTGACGCCATAGAAAGCCGTTCGGGGGAATCTCTACAGCGCTTGCGTACGCGCATTACGGTGACGGGCTGTTTTCCGAAGTATGAGGAACGCTTCCTCAAGCGCGGCAAACAGGGGACGCGGGTTTCCTGAGGAGACAGCGTTATCTGCGGGGAGTGCGTTCATGTCTCGCGGGCATGAGCGGGGCGCAGGCGGAAGCGAGCTTCCCCAAACTCAGCCTGGTGGTCTACGTAAGCTTTGGCCAGGTTGGTGAAGGTGAACCCCGGGAGCGCGCTGACGTCATAAACCTGTCCTCAAGCTTCGTGTTCCCGCCTGACGCAATATGCAAAGTTAAATAAAAGGGTAATATCAGATTTGAAAACATTACAGCATCTCTTTGATCGAAATTTAGCCTGGGCAAATAAAATCAAGGAGAAGAATCCTGATTTTTTTTCGCGACTATCGAAACAGCAGGCCCCAGAGTATCTATGGATTGGCTGTTCAGATAGTAGAGTTCCTGCAAATCAGATAATTAATTTACCTCCAGGCGAGGTATTTGTTCATCGCAATATTGCAAACGTTGTTGTGCATACAGACTTGAATTGTCTTTCTGTAATACAGTTTGCAGTTGAAGTTCTAAAAATAAAACACATTATCGTCTGTGGCCATTATGGATGTGCTGGCATTAAGGCGGCAATGGAAAACAAAGAGCACGGTCTTATTGATAATTGGCTATGTCATATTAAGGATGTATGTCGTTCCAATGCCGACAAGCTAAACGGATTAAGGCATGATAAAAAACTTGATTTGCTGTGCGAGCTCAATGTTATAAAGCAGGTAACTAATGTGTGTAATTGCACGATAGTTCAACATGCTTGGAAAAATGGTATTGAACTTTTTATTCATGGATGGATTTATGGAATTGAAGATGGAGTGTTAAGGGATTTAGGGGCATCTATTGAGTCAAATGAACAGCTGGAGGAAATGAATAATATTATACGAACTAGCATATGATCGGATAGCCGGAGTTTTCTCCTCTGGCCATTGCTGTTGCCCTGTTTGAAATCATTATCTTGCAGGCAAAGCGGTGGGTATTGGTTATATTGGACCTCAGTTACTGGGATAAAACAAAGGGTTAGCTGTTGTGGCTGGCTCTTTCGTTTTTTCCAAGTTACTCTTAATTGTCCGCTCTGCCATCAGGAAGGGTTACGTTGCGTCATGTTATCGACAGGCCGGTTTATGCCCTTGGTGTTGCATTCCTGCCTGCGTTGTCCGTGCACGTCCACTAGATAGTCAAAAAGGTATTATGGAATATCTGTCATGAATACTGGGGGTGAACAGTTCAGGCCGGAATTGAAAACTTTTCTTGGTGCCTTTTATGAGGTGGCCAAAGAACTGAAGATCACAGGCGGCAACCTGCACGGCCTGGCTTACTCACTGCGCAAACACGACAATAGTCCTTTGCTGCAAAATGAAGCGGCAAGCGTATTTTTCGAACAGCATGTGACAGGCTGGTCCCGCTATGATGACTGGCTGGTCGAACAACGGGCAAGGCAGGAACAGGACAAGCAATCGAACATCAGGGATGCGAAGCAGGAAGATCTCATATCCCTGCTCAGCCGAAAAAAATTTCATGAACTGAAGAAATTTTACAGTGCAGTTGCGGGCGAGCCTATAAAGGGCAGGAAGCAGGATGTGGTGACTGAATTGGTTGATTTACTGCAGAAAAAAAGGATGGCAGACAGGGTTCAGGAACTTGAACGCAAACGACTTGTAAGCGAGGTGGAACGGCAGTACGAAATCACCTCAAGCAAAAAAGAAATGGCGGAGTTGTTCGCGCACAGAGTCATGATGTTGACTTATTCAAAGCGCAGAAACGAGCAGCTCTCCATTAATCCAGGGCAACGTCCCTGGTGGTTGTTTGATGCCGTGGAAGACGCCCGTACACCTGAAGAATGCTCAAGGCTGATCGGTACGGTGAAGCGAAATAATGATCCTTTCTGGAAAGACCATCCAATTCCTTGCGGCCGTTTGTTTTGCCACTGTGGAATCATATTACTGACAAATCGACAGGCAGAAAAATACCGATAAATGGCATCTCCATTCGATTGATAAAAACTGATTTATCACACCGCTGCTTTGCCGTTCTCCATCTTTGCGGTTTGGCCCAGAAGAATACCCCCTGCAATGTCAATTATGGCTGGAGCCCGAGAAGGAACTTAGGATAGCCATCCTCAGGTTTTTGCGAGGTCAGTTTAAATGGTAAGTCTTGCCCGTTTACGGTGCTTGATACAAGGGTGCGGAAGGACAATACTTAGTCAGAGAAAGGGAGAGTATTCCAACTTTCCCATTTCAGCTGCTTATTTCCGCCAGGGAGGTCGATCGGATGATGTCATGTCGGAATCCGTTCATGTATCTGAGTGGTGTTGTTTTACTTTTGTTGGCCATGGCGATTCAGGCTGGTGTGTTGTTGAAAACACCCCTGTCTCAGGGAACCAGGGCCAGTTCTCCACGGGCGCTGTGGCTTGACGACCATCCACTGTTTGGCCTCTACGACACAGATGGTTTCCTCGTCCTTTCTGAACCAGGGAGCGAGCACGGGAGCCGGAGGGTCAGCACCCATGGCCGGCCCGAAGTCGTCAATTCTTTAATCGATCTTTCCCGGGAAAGAGACTATGTCTACCTGGTCTGGCGTCCAAAGGTCGCTCAGGGGGAGATGCAAGGCCAGAAGCATATCCAGTTCAGTGTTTCGGCAGACCGGGGTAGAACCTTCTCTATTCCGCGCCGACTGAATTCAGCCGGAGGGGCATTTCACCCGCTGCCCCTGGCCCAGGGCGGCGACGGACGTCTGTATCTGCTCTGGTCTGACGAGCGTTCACGTCCCAATGGTATCTATTTCAATCGCTCCCTTGATCATGGCGAAAACTGGCTGGAGCATGAACTGCGTATGGATGGTCTCGGCGACCTGGACAAGTCCCAGGTCAAACCGCAGATGGGGCCGGACAGGTTCAAGCCCGGCGCAGCGGCATACGATCCCTTCCTGTTGGTCAAGGGACAGAAACTATGGATCGGATGGTCAGAGAGCGGCGTCGAACCCCCATATCACCTGAATAGGCTGAAATTAAAAATTTCTGATGACAGCGGTCATTCCTGGTCCGAGCCTGTGTTGCTTCCGACGCCTGGCGCTCAGGTCTTCAATCCGACCCTGATTCGGACCGACAGTGCGGAAATTTCCCTGTTTTACTGGGCTCAGCGTAAGGGCATCATGCAGACTGTCTCCCTGGACGATGGGGTGACCTGGAATCCGCCGAGCCTTATCAACGGCACCGATGTCGTCGGAGGTCAGCGGTTTAGGACGGCCCAGAACAGCCGTGGGACCATATGTCTGGCATGGGAGGGGCCAAACCGGCTCAATGGTCGCAAGGCGGACGTGTTCTCCACCTGCTCGCAGGACCACGGCCTTACATGGCCGACCTTTCCGACCAGACTTGATTCCAACACGCCTTCGCGCAGTCACTCTCTGGCACCTAGTATCGCCATGGATGATGCCGGTAATGTATTTGTCGCCTGGCGCGAATCCCGTCACATTCGTCCGAGGATCTACGCGAATTATTCCCGTGATGAAGGGAGAACCTGGCTGGAATCTGATCTATCCCTGGAAGCTCGCCAAGGGGTCTTTCAATCCACTTATCCTTGGGTGGTGAGTGCCGGTGATGGGCGTTTTCTTGTGACTTGGAATAGGCAGTTGGGTGATCAAGCAGACTCCGGACTCAGGGTGGCCTATTCGCAATTCTCGCTTCCCGGGGGCAAAGATGCCAAACAGAAGCCCGGGTTTCCCATGCTTCTCGCAGAGTCGGATTCTCCATTGACCCCAGAAATGTTGGCGCAACGGGAAAAGCGACTGGTCAAACGCATGACGGAGTACTGGGAGGCACGCAAGGACAATGACTATGCAAAGGCCTTTTCCTTAATGGATCCCTTTTTCAGGGAGACATCGAATCTCCTGCAGTACGGTTCTCCACTTAGCAAGATGCAATACCCGGAGTACGAGATCTTATTGGATCAAATACGCATTGAAGACAGTCAGGCACGTGTGAAAGTACGGGTCGCGCGGGAGGCCAAGACTCTTCAGGTCAAACATATCCGGACCTCGGTGCCCAGGCATGATGTGATCGAGGACGGAACCTGGGTTTGGGTGGATGGGGATTGGTACAAGGTATACGAGATCGAGGGGTCCAGCTTCGTTCCGCTTTGAGCCTGAGAGATACATGATTTTAGCTGATTGAGCGGGTAAATCAGGGGGGGAATACAGCTTGGTCGCTGCTTCCGGATAGATCACATCCTCCGCCGGCAGATTACCATGTGTGATAACCATGCATACTGTCGGTTTTTTTACTTATACTTAAAATGGGCATGCAAGGCAGTGGGCCCACATTGAGGTAGTATCTAGTGATTGGAGGGATTCAATGAAAATGAAAGCGTTGTTTATCAAATCCATGGCTGTGGCTGCTCTGAGTTGTGTAGGCAGTTCAGCGATTTTCGCCGACGCCGTCATCGCGCCGTTCTTCGATACGCGCAGCGGATCCGAAACTTTTGTGTCGGTTGTCACCAAGGATCCGGGAAACCTGGGTGCGGGCGTGACGGATATCGTCACCCACTGGGTCTATCTGTTTAAGAATCCGGTTAATAAAAACGAGGAGTGCCAGCACAGCGACGGCAACGGCAAACAGACCGTCAACGACCTGGGTAGTTTCGACTTGGTGAACCGGGTGACCATGGTTGAGACCGGCACCACGTCGACTGCTCACACCATCGCCCCCGGTTTCGCCGGCATGTTCACCATTTGGAACAATTCCAACTTAGGGGTGTCTGAAAACTCGCTTGCCGGCGAGGTGGTGTTCATCACCGATGGCAGGGTCGGCTCTTACCGGATGGTGAACGATCCCTTTGGCGTCTCCGAGGGTAATTTCGATGATGCTGGATATGGCGCGTTTGCTGGTACTAATGCGTTTCCCAACACACCCCCCGGACAAGGGACAGGTAAAGTCGAGCAGCCACCAGTGCTGATCTGGCATCCCGCGTCGATTTTGACCACCCAGTGGGTGGTGTCCGTGCTGGACAAGGATATGGACGAGATCCCGGTGCCGAACCTGGCCGTCGAGTTGGCGCTGGCGGATGCCGACTTCGTCAATGGGGCCTTCTATGACCGGGACGAAAACCGCCTTTCCACCAGCCAGACAGTGAAACTTGCGTGCCTGGCCCGGATTGGCTTGTCTGACTTGATCGATGCAGGCGGCCTGCTGGACGCCCAAAACGAGGGTGGTTGGGCGCATATGGGCATTGTGGACCTGAACACGGCCACAGTGGCAATCAACGCTCCCTTTTCCTTAGACCGCGGCATCATTGTGAACAAGCTTGAGACTCATCCCTCAGGCATTCACCTGTTCACTTCCCAGAACCGTTACGACTTCTGATTACAGGGTCGTCATGCCGTCAGATGGGAGGTAATGCGGAGACGCTTTCGAGGAGCGTCTCCGACTCGGCCTATTGCAGGATAACTCAGCAGATCGGAATAACACCCATGCTAAACTTCGAGCACTAGCCGCAATCATGAGGCTGATGTCTAAAAACCTACCTTTAATCCTTTTCGCAACACTTGAGTCGTGTATACAAAGACAAGTCGGAGCGGATGATTTATTATTTCCACGGTCTTGAACACAGGGTTTTCAGCTAGTCAGTGAAGGCGCTTCTGTATAGGATCTGTTGTGTTGCATACAGAGAACATGCCTGCTGGGTGAAATGCTTTGCAACTTATTGATTTGTTAAATGGTGCGGATTCCTGGTTCCCGGATAATGGTTCGGCACTGAGCTTATACTGCATTTTTCACCCCAAGCATCATATCTAGCTCGGGCCTTGAAATTGATGCATGCAGGGCCTGAGAAACCCAATGACTGCCTTTCAGTACAAGTTTTATACAGCAATTGCCAATCTTTTATCTCACGCGACAGTGGCGGAATCGGTATACGCAACAGACTTAAAATCTGTCGGTCATAGACCTTGAGGGTTCGAGTCCCTCCTGTCGCACCAAATAACTTTTTGTATTTTATAGAAATATCTTTTTCCTGTGTCGTATTTGGGTATCGTTATAGGAACATCTGAGTATTGCTAGCCTAAACTCCGCGGCCCTTGATCATCAGATTGCGCATAATAGGGGCGCCTTCTCTGACCCAGGTTGAATATCTTTCCTGGGACAACAAGGAGAAGGCCATGTCTTTAGGGCCGCAAGAGATGATCCGGCTTTCTGCTGTATGTTTTCCTAATTTCCGTCTTTGTCCTTCTTCTGTGACCCACTGGCTTTAGTGACAGGATTTCGGACTCGATACCCTTTCTCATGAGCGATATAACCACCTGCCGCCGCCGCCCCAGCAACTACAGCCGTAGTACAACCGCTCGATGTTGTCACGATGAGGATAATAAAAGCGAAAACCCATGCGGGCTTTTGGTTCATAGTTACACTCCAAGGGATGAATACTAACCGAGTAAAATACATGAGTGCTGGAGTGTTAACCTGAAGCACCATCACAAAAACCGTCAGGTGAAGGGAAATACTTCCACTCCTTGTTGGCTCAACATTCGTATGCGGGGTAGATTGTTGCACATCCAGGGTGATTTACTACCATCTTTTTTCCTGAAGAAACAAGTCTTGGTTGCGTCGTCGAAGCGGCGCAGACTTCCCAATAGCTTGCCGCCAGCCTCCAGTCTTGTTGTTTGAACGCCAGTGCCGCCAGTTCGGCATGAGCTGCGGGGAAAACTCAGGCTGGTCCCGCGCCAGAGCTTCCAGGGCTCGTGTCGCTTCTTCAAGCCTATCCAGACTGAGTAAGACCCGGGCGCGGGCGGCATGCCATCCGGGATGTGTTTCGTCATCGAAGACCTGGATGCATAGATTCCAGTGCTCCAGTGCATCGAGCCAGTCCTGGGATTGCATGGCCTCGCGGGCTATCAGGATGATTTCCCGGCTGTCAGGATATGACGGCTTGCCGGCGGTCTCGTTATTCATGTTGTGATGTATCAGCCTGGTGATAGTCACTTATTGGCATATTTGCGCGCAGTAAATTTACCCGGAAGCAGCTTGCTTTTAAACTGCCCGGGATTTGACTGCAAAACGAAAACCACGGAGTGTATTGATGGCGATAAAGAACAGGCTGCACCGCAGTGAACTGGCCGTGCCTGGCAGCAGTCCCAGCATGATGGAAAAGGCACCGTCACTGGGTGCGGACATGGTGTTCCTGGATCTGGAGGACGCTGTGGCGCCTGATGACAAGGAGCAGGCGCGCAAGAATGTCATCCAAGCATTGAATACCCTTGACTGGTCTGCCTGTTCGGTATCCGTGCGCATCAACGGATTGGACACACACTATTGTTATCGTGACCTGGTGGATGTAGTGGAACAGGCCGGTGACAAGCTGGATACGATCCTGATCCCCAAGGTGGGACAGCCTTCGGACATATTGTTCGTTGCCACGCTGCTGGAGCAAATAGAAGCGGCCCGGGGCCACCAGCAGATCAATATCCATATTCTGATCGAAACCGCCAAGGGCATGGCTAATGTGGAGAAAATTGCACAGGCCTGTCCAGAGCGCCTGGAGGCTATGGTGTTCGGTGTGGCCGATTATGCAGCATCTGTCCAGGCGCGCACCACTCAGATGGGTGGGAGCAACCCGGACTATGGTGTGCTCACGGATCCGGATGAGGCCGGATCCCGTACCTATCATTGGGGTGACCAGTGGCATTACGCCATGTCACGAATGATCGTGGCCTGCCGCGCCAATGGTCTGCGGCCCATAGATGGGGCTTACGGCAACTTCTCCGATCCGGATGGTTTCCTCAATGTCGCTCGTTCCTTCGCTGCCCTGGGTGGGGAGGGCAAATGGGTCATCCACCCGTCTCAGGTCGAGCTGGCCAATCGGGTGTATACCCCGGACGAGAAAGAGGTGACCCAGGCAAGGCGTATCCTTGAAGGACTGGGCAAGGCGCAAGCCGAGGGCCGGGGTGCGGTGTCCCTGGACGGTCGCATGATCGACGCCGCCTCCATCCGTCAGGCCCAGGCGTTGATCGGCAAGATGGAGCAGATCAAGGCATCGCGCGGCTAGGGGCATCCGGTATCTGTGAGACACAGGAATGCGGGGAATGGGACTGGACATGAATGGCAGTCCGGGACCCCGTTTCGCCAACTCCGGAAACAGGACAATGCCGATGCGGATGCGTTAAGCCGCATCCGCGTTTCTCAGCCTTTCCTGAGACCGTCAGTTCGTTGTGACGGGTATCTTGCCAATCCGTGCCCGCCACTCAGCCGGGCCTGTGTTGTGCACTGATTCCCCGCGACTGTCAACGGCCACCGTAACCGGCATATCAAGCACCTCGAACTCGCGGATGGCCTCCATGCCGAGTTCCTCGAAGGCGACCATGCGTGAACTGCGGATGGCCTTGGAAACCAGATAGGCGGCCCCGCCCACGGCCATCAAATAGACGGCGCCATGCCGTTTGATGGCCTCGATGGCGGACGGGCCGCGCTCGGACTTGCCTACCATGCCGATCAAACCGGTCTGGCCCAGCATCATCTCGGTGAATTTATCCATGCGGGTGGCGGTGGTGGGGCCGGCCGGGCCTACCACCTCGTCGCGTACCGGGTCCACCGGGCCCACGTAGTAGATGAATCGGTCGGTGAAATCCACTCCCTCGGGCAGGGTCTCTCCACGTTCCAATAGGTCCGCGATGCGCTTGTGAGCGGCATCGCGTCCGGTGAGCAACTTGCCGGAGAGCAGGACCCGGTCGCCCGGTTTCAACTGAGATACCTGCTCGCGCGTTATCTTGTCCAGATCCAGCCGGATGGCGTCCGCGCCCGGCTGCCAGCTTACCTCCGGCCAATCGTGCAAACTTGGCGGCGTCAGTTCCGCCGGGCCGCTGCCGTCCAGGGTGAATTCGACGTGGCGGGTGGCGGCACAATTCGGGATCATGGCCACCGGCAGGCTGGCGGCGTGAGTAGGGTAGTCCAGGATCTTCACGTCCAGTACCGTAGTCAGCCCTCCCAGCCCTTGGGCGCCTATGCCCAGGGCATTCACCTTTTCGTACAACTCCAGGCGCAGTTCCTCGATGCGGCTGGACGGCCCCCTGCTCTGCAATTCATGCATATCGATGGGGTGCATCAAAGATTCCTTGGCCAGCAGCATGGCCTTTTCGGCGGTGCCGCCGATGCCGATACCCAGCATACCAGGCGGACACCACCCAGCGCCCATGCTGGGCACGGTTTTCAACACCCAGTCCACGATGCTGTCGGAAGGATTGAGCATGACGAACTTGGATTTGTTCTCGGAGCCGCCTCCCTTGGCCGCCAGGGTGACCTCCAATTTATCGCCGGGCACCAGGCTCATGTGGATGACCGCCGGCGTATTGTCGCGGGTATTTTTTCGCGTCCCCGCGGGATCGGCCAGTATGGACGCGCGCAGGGTGTTGTCAGGGTCCTGGTAGGCGCGGCGAACGCCTTCATTCACCATGTCCTCCACACTCATACCCCCGGCGTCCCAGGTCAGGTCCATGCCGATTTTAAGGAAGGCGGTGACGATGCCCGTATCCTGGCAGATGGGCCGGTGGCCTTCGGCGCACATGCGTGAGTTGACCAGTATTTGCGCCATGGCATCCCGGGCGGCGGGGGATTCCTCCCGCTCGTAGGCATCTGCCAGTGCGTGGATATAGTCTGTCGGGTGGTAGTAGGAGATGAACTGCAGGGCATCCGCTACGCTTTGAATGAAGTCGTCTTTTCGGATTTGGGTCATGACTGTGTTTCCACGGGCAGAGGGGATGTATTGTACGGCGGATGGCGCAAGGCTGTGCCTGGTCCACAGGATATGCCGGATTTGGTCCAATGACCGTGGAAATGATAGATCATCCCGCCTAGCTTGTCTTTTTGCCCGGATTCCAGGCTCAGATTAGGGATTCATTGATGTGCAGAGGCCGGCTCTGCAGTGCTTCACATTCGGGCGATGATGTCATTAGGCTTGGAGGGTGCGTTTAAGGCTTGAAGGGTGCGTTTACCCCGGTGCTAACGCGGCTGTGTGCCGTGGTGGGGAATCCCATGGGCTAGCTTATGCGTGCGTCTACGGCTCCGGGATGAGCCTGCATCCCCGGTACGGTTGTAAAACCATTTCATTACGAAGGGCGGCAGCAATGTCGTCAGGGCGATGACTAGAACCAGTGCGGCATAGATGTCATTGTCGAATATACCGTTTGTCCGGCCCAATTCCGCGAAAATGCGCGCGGTCAGCAGGATGATCACCAAATGCAAGAAGAAGGTATGTGTATCCACCGTGCGATCCGACCCGACTTACTGCGCCGGGTCTAGTATGCCACTGTTCATACTGATCGGTATTTTACGCACTCGTCTGACCTCGAGCATGCAATCGTCGAAATATGATAATAAGGTGAATTAGTGGATGGCACTCGTTGTTTTCGCGTTCACGTTGTATGCTTTCAATATCCATCCATCAGGTAAGGAGCGACCTGTGTCAGAGTCAGTGCATATTAAGTCCCGTAGTGGCGGTATCGTGTCATTTTTAGGCAAGTTTCCCTGGGCATTACTGGTAATCCTGTATCCCGTAGTCATGTATCAGATGCAGATCGACATGAATGCGCAGATCCATTTCGGCTTCGTTTACATCGGTATCGGGGTCTTCGTGCTGTTTGTCGAGTTTTTTAAATCCGGTGACATCAATGCGGCATCCTTCCTGCTCGATTTATTCTGGTCTGTGGTTGCCCTGGTGGCGGGAACCATTCTCATGACTTATTTCATCGTCGAGCTTCAGCCGGCAGCCGATGCCGGCCAGAGTTGGAGCATGGTGAATTATTTTCACTGGTTCGGCTGTGCGATTATTCTAGGGGATGCCCTGATCAGTCCCTTCAATTCCTTCCGTACCGCATTGCGCAATCTGGGGGTGGGCACTTCCGTGTGATTCGCTGGGACAGGCCTCCGGTTTATACCAGAGGTGATCGGCTTAAGCCCTGTTTGCAGTCGTAGTCATGCTCTAGTGGTGTCTCAACCGAATGAAAAAAGGGAATCTTGAGTCTTCAAGATTCCCTTTTAAGCAGTCTCAGCAATCCAGTGGGTATTTTTACCTTAATCGAATAAAGGTAATCCACTGGGCAGGGAGGCGGGGACATCGCGGCGCAGGTCGATACAGCTCTGATCTGTAAGGGCTTGCAGAAATGCCACTATTCTCTCGACATCTCTGTCAGAAAGGCTTATTGGGGCCAGTTCATTGGCGTTTGCAATAGCCTGACGGCGGGCGGGGTCGTTTTGAACTACGAAGTCCAAAGCGTCCAAATCTGCACGGGAGGGCAGGACAGCCTGGCTGGTGTCGTAATTGTTAAGCGAGTCGACCGGATTGAGGTGGTGCCGTACGACATCCTCCAGGGTGTCATATGCCCCGGAATGCCCATAGGGTGCGGTCTGGGCCACCATGCGCAAGGGTGGGGTGCGGAATTTGAAGCGGTCCGACGCATCTCCGGTTTCCCGTTCCAGGCCGAAGTCATCATGACCATCACTGTAACCGTTCTGGTTATCCCCCTTGCCGGGTCCGATCTGGGGCATGGCGATGGCATGGAATTCCATATCGCTCAGCAGCTTGCCACTGTGGCAGCTGGAACAGCCGGCTTTGCCATAAAACAGCTGCAGGCCTTTGATCTGGTGCTTGTTCATGGCTTTTAGATCACCGCGCAATGCTCGATCAAAGGGACTGTTGTCACAGCGCCATGCATCGATCTCAAAGGCGGCAATGGCGTTGGCCACATGCACATAGGAGATGTCGCTGGCTGAATTTACATCGCTGTAGGTGTCGATGAACAGGTCGACATATTCCGGGTTGGCCTGGATTTTACCCGCGATGATATTCCAGACAGGGGAGAAGTCCCCGTTGGTCACTGCGCTGGTGGCGTCGGCTTGGGGGTTTTCGCCTGGCTGTCCGGCCATTTCGGCACCGGAAGTGACAGGAAACATGGCCTGGGCCGCCACTACGTTGTCCAGTCCTTGCGGCAGGAAGTCACCGGCTGGGCTGATGAAGCCGGAAGGATGGCTGGCGTCCACAGCCACGCGGCCATCGTGGAAGAAGGTGTCAAAAGTTTTTATGCCCAATCCGAATAGGGGTGGCGCGTTGCGCGGGACGCGCTCATGGATAGCATCGGCACCAGTGCCTGTGTTGCGAGTCACGCCCAGTCCCTCACCGCCTTCCCCAACGGGCAGGGACAGTCCGTCACCTGTTCCGGCCATAGGGTGGTGGCAGGTCAGGCATGATGTGTTTAGATTTCCGCTCAGAATCTTGTCAAAGGCGAGCAGATTGCCTAAAGCGACCTTGGCCGGATCAGTGGGGTGAAAGTCGTTATCCGTAAGTGCCTGGGGTAAAGGTGTTGCCTGGGTGCTGCTCATGCCCAGCCCAAGCAATAATCCGGCAACCAAGGGTTTGAGGCTTGTCTTCATATTTCCTACTCGCTCTGGTCTGTTATTGGTTTATTGTGGATGTCTTCTATCACGATAAAGCATCCGGACAATGAGATTGGGCGCGAAATAAAACGGTCCCATATTAGCCAGTATTGTTGTCCCGGATGTACGGTGCGAGAAGGGGAAAAATACAAGCTATACAGGATAAGTGTTTCCCGCTGCCCTTATTATGGTCCGCGACAGCATGATCCCAGAATCCTCAGTTGACCACTATGTACAATGCTTAAGATTGTGAATATATGAACATTATTGGCGGATGGGGCATTCACCTTTGAGTGAGCAGCGTTACCCCACGAATGGCACGCTTGTGGCGGCACATGGCTGCGTTACAACTCCTTGGAATAGAATAACTATTCCGCGTCGTCGTGCCTTGCCCTGCACCACCACAAGCGCACCCTTCACGGTGTTCAACTGAGGATTCTAGGATGTGCGTGATTGGCACATCTTCCACCATCGGATTTTTCCGACAAACTGTAGGATAGAATGCTGAAAATCCAATGCAACGATCCCATCTCCTCAAATAGAGCTTAAGCTAATCATGTTGATGACTTATGTTCTACGTGTCCCGCCTCCTGTATCCCCGGACTGATCTTAGGGAGATGCAGCCAGATCTGTTGGTATCGACATGACAATCAGCGTATTTGATTTATTCAAGATCGGCATCGGGCCTTCGAGTTCACACACCGTAGGCCCGATGCGGGCCGCTTTCCTATTCGCCGATGGTGTGAAGGGTCAAGACCATCTGGGTCGGATTCAGACCGAATTGTTTGGTTCCCTGGGTGCTACCGGCAAGGGGCATGGCACGGACAAGGCGGTGATCCTCGGTTTGATGGGAGAAAAACCGGAATCGGTGGATACCGGGATTATTCCCGAGCAGTTGAAGCATTTGCAACAAACACAGCGGCTCAAGGTCTGTGGGGTGCGGGATATTCCCTTCGACAGCCAGACCGATCTGGTATTTCATCGTCGCAAGAGTCTGCCGTATCACCCCAATGGAATGCGCTTCCGGGCCCTGGACAAGGATGCAAATATTCTGGATGAACGCGTCTACTATTCTGTGGGGGGCGGTTTTGTACTCGATGAATCGGCTGCGGGCGGCGATCGCATCGTTGAGGATGCCACAGAGGTGGCGCATCCGTTTAACTGCGCCGCAGACCTGCTCGCGCTATGCGCAGAGCAGGGACTGTCCGTCAGTGGCATCATGTTGCGCAATGAGCAGTCCTGGCGTAGTGAAAAGGAGATCCGTGCAGGGCTGTTGGGTATTTGGCGGGTGATGCAGGACTGTGTACGACACGGCTGTGCCAGCGAGGGCGTACTTCCTGGCGGTCTGAAAGTGAAACGCAGGGCCCCGCGCTTGTATCGCCAATTGGAGAATGAGACCGAACTCAACAGTGTTCCACTGGGCACCATGGATTGGGTCAACCTGTTTGCCCTGGCGGTGAATGAGGAAAACGCCGCAGGTGGCCGTGTAGTAACCGCACCAACGAATGGAGCAGCTGGCATTGTCCCGGCGGTGCTGCACTATTATTGGAAATATTCACCAGGTTTCAGCGAGGACGGTGTTGTCCGATTTCTATTGACCGCAGGGGCCATCGGCATCCTGTTCAAACAGAATGCATCCATATCCGGGGCGGAAGTGGGCTGTCAGGGTGAAGTGGGATCTGCCTGTTCTATGGCGGCCGGTGCCTTGACCGAGGTGTTGGGGGGAACGCCGGAACAAGTCGAAAATGCTGCGGAAATCGGTATGGAACACAACCTGGGGCTTACCTGCGATCCGGTTGGAGGCCTGGTGCAGGTGCCCTGCATTGAACGCAATGCCATGGGTGCTGTCAAGGCCATCAACGCAGCCCGCATGGCTTTGCGTGGTGACGGCCGACATTTTGTCTCACTGGACAAAGTGATCAAGACCATGCGTGATACAGGGGCCGATATGAAGACCAAATACAAAGAGACCGCGCGAGGTGGCTTGGCGGTGAATGTGATTGAATGTTAAGCCGGGTTTGCGTTACAGCAAACTCGTTCGCGACGCATGTAATCGATGACAGGGACAGTGGTTATCGATTTCTGTATGGAAAATGAGCAGAAATCCTGCCGCAGCTACTATGCTTCCCCCTGGTTAGGCATTTAGGCGGATGCCTCTGATTCAACGGGAACGGGGGCATGGACAACGCGACGTTCCTGGATACGTGTATCGATAATATTTTTCAGCGCAATCAGCATGCCCAGACCGATGAAGGCTCCGGGAGGCAGTATGGCCAGCAGGGCGCCTTTGAAGTTCTGCCCCAGGCTGAACGTAAGGTTTTGACCGAATTCACCGAACATAAGATGGGCCTGGGACAGCAGGGTACCCTGACCTAGTAACTCGCGCAGTCCTCCCAGGGCAACGAGCACCAGGGTGAATCCAATGCCCATGGCCAATCCATCAGCCAGCGCGCGGGTGGGCCGGTTTTTTGAGGCGAAGGCCTCGGCGCGGCCAATAATGGCGCAGTTGGTGACGATCAGAGGTATGAAAATGCCAAGGATCTTGTACAGGTCGTAAAACCACGCCTGCATAGACAGTTCCACGGCTGTGACAAATGATGCGATGACCATGACGAAAACCGGCAGGCGCACTTCGGGTCGCACCAGATTGCGAATCAGGGATACCGTGAGATTGGATGCGGTGATGACTGCGGTGGTGGCCAGACCCAGACCGAGGCCGTTGATGGCGGTACTGGTTACCGCCAGCAGAGGGCAAAGCCCAAGCAGGGCGACCAGTGCCTGGTTGTTGTTCCAAAGACCCTCGTGGATGATTTCGCTGTAGGAGTTGGCTGCGGCCATGTCAGTATTATCGGTCGATTGATTTCAGCGGCGCAATGCCGGAGGGCTCTCGGCCTGCCGGTAAAGACTGTCGCCATATCGTTGTACATACAACAGGGTCTTCTTCACGGCGTTGACAATGGAACGCGGGCTGACGGTGGCGCCGGTGAATTGGTCGAAATCACCGCCGTCGCGCTTGACCGCCCAACCCTTGAGAGTTGGATTTCCCAGGGATTTGCCTTCGAAGCCGAAGATCCAGTCGGATCTTTCCTCTTCGATCTTGTCACCCAGACCGGGTGTCTCCTTGTGCGCAACTACTCGCACGCCGCCCAGGCTGCCGTCCACGCGCACCGCCACCAGCAACTTGATCGGACCGCTGTATCCGTCCGGCACTATGGAGGTGAATACGGCCGCCACCGGTTTGCCGTCCTTGCGCCCGCGATAAACGGTGGTGGAGTCTGTGCCCAGCAAATTCCCGGTATTGACCTGGATCCTGTCGCTGATCATGTCGTTGTCTACAGACTGC
>RRYU01000354.1_pt1 | contig 17124 bp, 19 predicted proteins | sample 2162651 | NCBI WGS metagenome assembly RRYU01 (sample SAMN10267283, study PRJNA491782) | microbial mat metagenome | isolation source: biomat in the production well | place: Japan: Minami-Kanto gas field, natural gas well KTG3 | collected 2017-06 | reverse complement strand
GAATACTCTGAAGAGCCTGCATCATTACCGCCATACCCCCAAGAGCAGATGGACAAAAACCTGCCCCAGTGGAAAGAGCTTATCTCCAGCGGCAAGAAAACCGCCCAAGAGATTATTAACATGGTTAGCTCAAAATATCTGCTTACTGCAGATCAAATAGCCGCTATCAAAGCCAACCCTGAAGCCGGCGAAGTCCAGGATGGGGAATGGGAAGAGGCATATGGCAACGTAGCAGCACAAGGAGAAAAGTAATGGCCATGATACATGACGTACAGCAAGGGACTCAGCAGTGGAAAGACCTGAGAGCTAAATATTTTACAGCCAGCGAGGCCCCGGCTGCTCTCGGATTTAGTAAATACCAGAGCAGAAATGACCTGCTTAAACAAAAAGCTACTGGTATTGAGCCAGACCATAGCCCTGCAACACAAGCATTGTTTCAACGCGGCCACGATGCAGAAGCCGCAGCTAGAAGTATTGCTGAAGAGATTATCGGAGAAGAACTTTATCCTGGAACTGTCACCGAAGAGATTGATGGCCTGCCACTCCTGGCTTCCCTGGACGGACTCAATATGGCCGGTGATATCGTGTGGGAGCATAAGTTGTACTCAGCCAGCCTAGCAGCCCAAGTGAAGGCTGGAGAACTTGAACAGCATTACGTTATTCAGCTAGAACAGCAAGCCATGGTTACGGGCGCGAAGAAAGTCCTGTTTGTGTGCAGTGACGGTAGTCCCGATAACTGTGAATGGATGTGGTATGAACCTAATCCAATGTATCAGCAACAGATTGTTAACGGTTGGCGTCAGTTTATAGTCGATCTGGATAACTACCAGCATGTTGAGGAAGCCCCGGAAGTCGTAGCGGCACCAGTGCAGAACCTTCCCGCCCTGCTTATAGACCTGGCCGGCGAGGTGAAAGATACCAATCTTGTGGCGTACAGCAGTGCGGTAGCCGCCAGGATTCAGGCGATTAATACCGACCTTCAAACAGATCAGGACTTCATCGACGCCCAAGAAATGGTGAAGTTCCTAAAGAAGGCCGAGGATGAAGTAGAGACCGCCAAAAAGATGGCCCTGGCCAAGACCGCCAGCATAGAAGAACTATTTTCAACCGTTGACCATTTGCGCGAAGAAATGCGTAGTAAACGGCTGGAACTGGACAAACTTGTGAAGGCCAGAAAAGAAGCGATCCGCCATGAAATCCTTCAGGGAGGAAAGGCCGCACTCCAAGAACACATTACCAAGGTCAATTCCACGCTGGAAGGCGTAACGCTGCCAATGCACAACACAGACTTTGCTGGAGTGATGAAGGGCAAGCGCACCATCGCAAGTCTACGCGATGCAGTTGATACCGAATTGGCCAGGGCAAAGATTGAGACCAACGCATGGGCAGACGAGATAAGGGCCAACCTCAAGGCGATGGCTGAATTGGCAGGCGACTATCGTTTTCTGTTCAGCGATCTGCAGCAGATTATTCTCAAGCCAAACGATGACTTTACGGCCCAGGTGAAACTACGGATTGCTGAACACAGAGAGGCCGAAGCAAAACGACTAGAGCAGGAGCGTGAGCAGATCCGCCAGGAAGAGGAGCGCAAAGCCAAACAAAAGGCCGAAGCCGAAGCGGCAGAGAAAGAGAGAATCCGGCAAGAGGAAGAGCGCAAAGAAAGTATTCGCCTCCAGGCCGAGGAAGACGCTAAGCGCAAGCTGGAAGAGCAAGCTGCGGAAGATGCAAAGGCGGTCCAGGAAGCCGAGCAGCGAGGCGCAGAGCAGGCCGTACAGCGTAAAACCTCGCACCCGAAACCAACCACCCAGGTAGCATCCTACGATGGCGTTAATATCCAGATCAACATAGAGGAAGGCGCGGCCATGATCATCTCCGTTAACGAGGCAATCAGTCTGCGCAATAGTTTGGACCAGGCAATTCATCAAGCAAAGAGGGTCGCGTAATGAAAGAATCATTCTTCTTCGATTTTGAGACAACCGGCCTGCCAGTATTTAAAGAGCCGTCTGGCGGTGACAACCAGCCGCATATCGTCCAGGTTGCTGCAGTTCTGTGTGATGCGGAAACCCGGAAGGTAAAGCAAACCATAGATGTGATCATTAAGCCGGACGGCTTCGATATCCCGCAGGAAGTCACTGATATCCATGGGATAACAAACGAGTACGCGCACGATGTTGGAGTACCCGAGAAACTAGCGTTTGAAATGTTCTTTGCTATGTGGAATGGAAATCTCCGCGTTGCCCACAACACGACATTCGATAATCGCATAGCCAGGATCGGAACCAAGAGATTCTTTTCTGAAGACCTCCAGGTGGCATGGAAAGAAGGCGAATATCAATGCACAGGCCTCCTATCAAAACCAATTATGCAGATGCTACCCAAAGGCCGCTATGGGTACAAAATGCCGAAGCTGTCTGAGGCTTACGAGCATTTCACCGGTAAGCCACTAAAGGATGCCCATACAGCTATCTCAGATGTTAATGCCTGCATGGAAGTCTATTGGGCGATACAAGACCGCGCAGAAGCCGCAGCGTAACCGAATCCGGGAAACCGCTGGCCTTGCAAATGGGTGCGATCACGGCGAATGCCTAACGCGGTGACAGTCGGGAAAGACCGGCACTAAACAAACCAAGAACAGGAGCGCATAAGTGACCATAAAACAATCCACCAAGCCAGTATGGATAACTACTGATGAGCAGGAATTTGAGAACGAGATGGAGGCTGTTGAACATGAGGCCTGCGTTACTGCCGAGCAAGACGTTCCTGCCTTTCTGGAAACCACCAAGTACAAGGGCAAAAGCATAGCCATGGTTACAAATGCAATCGTGGCTTGGGAGAAATGGAAGGCCAACCATATTGGGAGCGCCATCATAATTGGGTCAAAAAAAGGAGAATGCGATGTTAATCCTGAGTCGCCATGAGAATGAAACAATCTGCATAGGCACCGAAACCGCAACGCGGTTGAGGATCTGAGTTAATTTGCATTGTTATGTGTATTTTTTTTAAGTGAGGAAAGAAAATGAACGAGATGATTATCGTGAAAATTGAATTGGCAGATGGCGGCAAGATTACGTTTGAACTTCCCCGGCATGACAGCGCATCTATTTGGGATGACATTATCAAAGGCATGGAAAACATGCGAGATAACGCAGGTGGTGACAAATGAGCCAAGAAACAATAGTTAATTATGAGGATTACAAGCCACACGTAAATATTTATACCAACGATGGCAATGTGCATGTTTTACCTGAATCATTAATAAAAGACTGGGTGACAGGCGATAAAGAACCAGACGCAGAATGTATGCGGCGAATTATTGAAGAGTGGATTAATAAGCTCAGAGCGTTACGCGGTGATGGGCCAATTATTGCTGATTATGTGTGATGATGTGAAAAGATTGAAAAAAGAGCTGAAAACCCACCCAAACGGCACTGAATACTATGAGTTGAGAATGGGCCGAACACGAATAGGCTTTGCTGACATTGTTGATGGCGGATTTCTTGCGCAAGGCAGGGGAAAGCCGGTTGCAACATTGAAAGAGGCTGCAAAGCAGATGCTTGATTCCAAGATGAATGTTTGCATGGTCGAACACGAGAACCTAAGAAAGCTTCTGGGCCGTGTTCTATCTGAAACATAACGATGGAGGTAAGCGCGTGAGCGAAGCGAATCCGCTTGACCGTTTTGTTATGTTGCATGTTTGGATACATAGCAACGCTGAAACGGGAAAGCCAGACAGTATTGATGTGTTTGAAATTGCCGGGAAAGTCCACATGGGCTGGTATACGGAGGCTCTTGAGGATAACAACGACCCCGATTTAGCCGATGCCTTTTATGAGCATTTGCAGAAAGTTGATGATAGCGCATGGTTTCTTGTGGCGATGGAAACAGAAACAGCGGGGCCGATTCCTGAACACTACGCAAGGGTGGTGGCTCTTGCAACATAACGACAAGCTAAACCGTGAGCAGCTTTGCTGCGAGTCGGACATTAAGCGCCTTGTTATGCGATTTCGGAGAAAGCTATGACAGACAGAGACCCTATATGGGATGCAATGAAGGAACACAGCAAGGATAAGTTTGACCGCGATCGTGCTGCATTTTTGGCGAAGGCTAACAAAGATGATGACGGCGGATGGACAAAACACACTGAGTATCATTGGTCTCGAACTGTAAACGGCGAAAGGCTGGATTACTGGCCGAGTAGAAAGAAGTTCCAATACAAAGGAAAGGTAAGGCGCGGCGACGTAATGAAGCTTGTTCGCGGCGCATAACAGAGAGATAGCGAGCCGTAGGCCTCGCTGATCGGACGGTTATCAATAACAGGAGAAAACGCATGGGAACAATAATAACTATTGGCGATGCTTTTAACGCCAAGAAACGAGAGCTTAAACACGATTCGGCCGCCGGGCACGCGGATAGCTGCCAGTTTAACGGCCTCGGTTGTATTGAATGCTGTTGTGGCTTGCCCAACAAGAAATCCCAACAACTTCCGAAAAGTGGAAGTTCCGAGAACTTTTTTGGTGCCGGTGATGACAGTGAATCGCCATGACTTGTATTCAGATAGAGCACTGGTGGGTATGTGGATCACCCTTCTATAGGTTGCCGCTTGCTGATGGCCGGCGGGTGTTTATGAGCTGGCATAATTATTGTGGGCCAACCTTCTACCATGACCGGGACGAGCGCAGAGAGATTGAAGAGTGGTATGAAGACAAACAAATATGCGATGCCTTGGGTTGGTTTGTTAGTAGAGGACGCAAGGCATAACGTTGCTGATCAGCGGTGCTAGCTACGATGATGAAGAAACGCGCAAGGCTTTATTTAGGCATCCGCTGAATTAGCCTTGTTATATTAATTTTGATAACTAGAGGCAAGAAAATGAAAGATACGGTAATTAATTATATTTTAGGTGTGGTTGTGGTAATTGGGTTGGTTCTTGGGGGAATGTACTTGTTAAGGTTTTTTAATGCCGCGACACTTCATACTCAAATAATTAACCCGAAGCCAGGTGTTGAATGCGTAGTAGTTAGCGCATCATTGGAGGTTCGCCATGCCCTGGTACACCACAGCCGACGCGGTTAGAGACGCGCAGAAGCCGCAGCCAAAATGGGTTTTATATGATTTTGATGAGTGCCCAATCTGCGGCGGCGACGCGGAAATACTGACGCTCAGTAATGATACAAGCGAATACTATGATGGAGACAAAGTGCGGTGCTGCGAATGTGGCCACACCGGGCAATTTGATTGTGACCGAGAAACCGACGGCAGCATTTCGTGGCATGATGAAATATAACGTGAGAATTGAGGCGTGCGCATGACCAACCAAGATACAACCGCCAGTGATGGCCGCATCGCCTCTAATGGCTTGTTAAATGCACGCATTGACGGGCTACATTTGGTTGCCTTGAGTGGAGGCAAGGACAGTGCAGCCTTGGCGTTACGGCTGGCCGAAGTACGGCCTGATATTGACTTCACATACTTCTGCACTCCGACCGGAGACGAACTGCCGGACATGGAGCGGCATTGGCAAAAACTCGGACGGTTATTAGGGAAACCAATTTTAAGGCTGCACCATAAGCTGGACCTGAATGGATTGATTGAATTTTATGGTGCGCTACCTAACTGGCGACAACGTTGGTGTACACGGCAGCTAAAAATAGAGGTGGCAAAGGCCTTCTATTTGCGGCATCCCGGATCAGTTGCCTATGTTGGCCTACGCGTGGATGAGCCGGAACGCGAAGGCGGCATCTACGGCAACATAGTTGACCAGCGTTACCCGCTACGTGAGTGGGGATGGGGGTTACCCGAAGTGCTTGGCTACTTGCACGAGCGCGGTATCACTATACCCAGACGCACGGACTGCGCCAGGTGCTATGACCAGCGGATCGGGGAATGGTGGGATTTGTGGAAGGACTACCCCGATATTTACGCGGATGCGGAAGAGCAGGAGATTAAATATGGGCACACATTCAGGAGCCCGCAAAAAGACACATGGCCAGCAGCCCTGGTGGACTTGCGTGCAGAATTTGAAAACGGGCGCATTCCCCAGGGCGCGAGCATACAAGCTGATTTGTTTGGCGAAGAGAGATGCCGCGCGTGCTCATTGTGAACACTAGAGCGCGTGCATTTAACGATTTTAATAAGCAGCGCCCTGCACGCGGCCAGGGTAAAGCGCCACACTTTAAGGCGTCTGCTTGATTTACTTGTTAGCCGCAGAGACTAAACGACATGACAGAAACAGCAATTGAACAGGAAATTCAGGAGAAGGGATTGAATGCGCCTCGGCTTACACCGGACGCAATTGATGCCGCAATTCTCGCAGAGCAGTACCACGTTTTTGGCGGCACTACTCTGACGGTGTGCTGCCTCACGCTACAGAACGGATTTACCGTGACCGGCGAGAGTGCAGCGGCAAGCCCCGAAAACTTCGATGTAGAAATTGGCAGGAAGATCGCCCGACAGAATGCCCGTGACAAGATTTGGGCACTGGAAGGTTACCTGCTGAAACAGAAGATGCACGAAGCGGCATAACTCAATGCCGCCACTGGTTCCGACTGGTGGCGGCTAACAGGGTGATATATGAACTTCGCATAGATTTAAGGAGAAATATACATGTTTAGTGCAAGCGCATTTAACAGGATGACTCCAGAGCAAAGAAAACGAATATCTATGCTTGGCGTCCAGGCCGGGGAGCTAAAGCGGCTGAACCAAGAGCCAAGGATATATCGTCCTATTCCAGAGGGCTTACAGCTTGCGGCAATGTTTCTGGACTTCAGGTGTGGCCAGCCTGTAGCTAATCATGTTCTGCTGTTTGAGGCTGGTTATGTCAACCGCTACGAATGGATGATGAACAACAACCCCAAGGATGGATTAATAGGCTGGCATGATGCTGTTAGGCAAGGGGCCAGTCATATCAGGCCACTAATAAAGGCAGAGTAATTGGACCAGACCCTAACGCATACAGACCTGCAACAGCTCACTGGCTATACTCGCAGTGGGGATATTGCTAAGTGCCTGTCCGCTCAGGGTGTGCGGGTGTTTTGGGGTAAAAGCGGAGTCTTCACCACCCTTCACCATTTGAATAATCCCGCAAATGGGAGTAAGAAAGAGAACCCAACTGAAAAATTGGAGTTCTGAGGTGCCTTACCCAAAGCATATAAACCCTAAAAAACTTCCTCCAAACGTGAAATATGATGGTCGTGGCCGTGGCCGATGGGTCTACCGAAAGTACAAACTAGGTAAGCGGGTAGAGATTAAGATAGGCGACAGCACCACCACCCAGGCTGAACTATGGGCCAATTATGAAGGTATCGCACCCACCAATGCCGCCACATTCAAGGGGTTGTCCCTGGAGTTTCAGCGTACCCAAAAGTTTAAAGAATTAGCCCCCAGCACCAGACGGGACTATGAGAACTGTCACAAAGCGATAATCAATACCGTGGCGGAATCAGGGACAAAAGCCGGGGATTTTGGCCTAGATAAGTGGACCAAACTGGCGATAAGGCTATATCGGGACAAACGGTGTGAATCATCCAGGTCTAGGGCTGCGCATGAATTAAGGTATATGAAACGCCTTTTCAGATGGGCCGTTGAATATGGATACATGGACACCAACCCGGCTAAGGACATATCCATACCCAGCACCCGCAGAGAAGGCCACTACATCGAAGATAAAGACTTTCTAGGGGCATTGTACCTGTCACCCTGGAAAGTCGCTTATATCGCGCACCTGGCCTATCTGACAGGCCGCAGAAAGGGCGATTTACTTAAACTCAATCGGCACAACTTCACCGCCGAAGGGATAGAGCTAACAGAAGGCAAGACACAAAAGCGGGTGCTGATCCCCTGGACGGACAACCTAAAAGCCCTGACAGACGACCTATATCAAGATAGCATCACCCTGAATATCACAGCATCTGGATTTGATTCAGCGTGGCAGAGATTACGCAGAGTAATGAAAAAAGCGGGGTTTGTCGCGTTCCGGTTTCAGGACATTAGGGGTAAACATGCATCAGATTTGGACGGCGATGCCACTGCAAATCTGCTCCATTCGTCGGCGCAAGTAACCAAAACACACTATCTGCATAAGCCCACAAGGGTAAAGAGTTTGCAGTGATTGGGGGTAACGATGTTTTTATTGGGGGTAAAAGCAATGAAATGTTAGCGGCCACTATCCTTGTATGCCGCGCCGTTATTGGTGGGTCGTGCAGGAGTCGAACCTGCGACCAATGGATTAAAAATCCCGTATTTATGTGTTAGTATTCAACTGGTTACCGTTTTTTTTGGGGGTAAATTGGTGGTATAATTTGGCTATAACCCGTTGTTTCTTCGCTCCATTGGGGGTAATTTTTTACCGTGCAATTCCTAATTACTACCTTACTGCTAATTGCTGCAAATTTAGCACTTGCTGACAACAGCTACAGCCAGGTTAGACCCCTGATCTGGTCAAGGCTCTATCCTGACGGTGGCTGGACCCTGTATTGCAACGAAAAATTTCCAGCAGCAGGGGAAGCATGGCGCAGAACTGCCGGCCTGCAGCTAGAACATATTTACCCTGCTGGCTGGATGGCCCGGCACCTGGGCTGCGGATCTAGGGAAGAGTGCCGCAAGACCAGCCAAGTATTCAACCTGATGGAATCGGACCCACACAACATATGGCCGGCCCTGACCCAGTACAACCAGATGCGGTCTGATTACCAGTTTGGGGAAATCGCAGCAGAACGCTGGCGGTTCTCAGGGTGTGATTTTGAAATGGACGGCGGGATTGTGGAGCCGGACACCAGGGCTCGGGGGGTCATTGCCAGAGCCATGATCTACATGAATCGCACCTATGGACTGCCAATTGACGCGCCGCTGTTTGAACGGTGGGCAACTCAGTACCCGGAAACCGCAGAGGAGCGGCGTAGGAACGCGCTAATCTCTGCTTTTTGGCCCAAAAAGGCCAGGAATTCGACTGCAAACCTGTTTGAGTAACATGAGACCAAGATGCCAAATGACCCATTTTAGAAGAATAGTAACGACAGCCCCTTCACTCGTATCACTTAACTTTCCCCTACCCACCCCCTCGTAATATCTTAGGGATGGTGTAGGATTGGGGGTATGGATGGAAATATTGCGATATTCGGCCTTTTCACTATTATTGCGCTTTTACTCATAGGCCAACTAACGAAGTGGATACCTCAATTCACCTACTGGCTTATTGAGAAGCGCGAGAATCGCCGTACAAAACGGAACGATACCTCTTCATAAACCGATCCATCACAACGTCCATACGCTTCTGCTGAAAGTCTATTGCCTGCTGATTATCGGCGGCCTGTGCGCGTTTCAATGCGCTTTTAATCTTGCGCATCTGCTTTCTGGTGTTTTTTGCCGGCATGATTAACCTTGTTCTATCACCAACAGCGGCACGAATATCGGCATAATCAGGATCACCCTTGCGCTTGCGCAATTCCTTGTCGATCCCCAGTACCTCGTAATAAGCATCATAGAACTGACGCCTGCGGTAGCCTTGGCTAACCTCGCCTGTCAGTTTACGCAGAATAGGAACCTCTCTCAGTTCCACCTCTTTACCTGTTCCCAGCTTATACCCTGTCCCAACCGTATCAGCTACCACCCGCCCAGCAGAGCCGGTCACAAAGTCATAGAACATATCAATCCATTCTGGGGATATATCAACTGCAGATGTCAGTGTGTTCGGGTTCAAGAATGCTTCGTGCATCCATTCTGCAATCGCCTTACTCTCTGACCTGGCATTGGCATAGAACTTCCTGAAGTTGGGGGCGTTCTTATCGTAGTTTGGATATATCGGCCCACCATGCCAGTCTTTATTCTCTGCTATGCGAACAAATGGATCAACGATTGTTGGAGCTAATGTTTGAAATAACGAGCCATCCTGTGTTGGGTTAAATGACTCCAAGGAAGCGCCAAGCATTCTGACACCGCCTTTTGCCGCATCCCATTCAGGATTATCCCCCATCGCATGGTGAATGCCGCCGCCCATTTCCTGGCCGAGCACATGGAAAATGTTGTACCCCCATGGGAGAGCTATCTTAGCGAAAATTCCATCCTTGCTATCAGACATGCCCCAGAAGTCCATGATTACAAGGTTGCGGTCCTTCACATGATCCGGGATCTTGTCGTACAGGGACTCTCCATCGTCATCATCACCACCAAATGCGCGGTTCAGCATGTCCAGGGTCGCAGCCGCAGCCACGGTTGCGAACAACATCTTATGCAGGCGCTTGTTCTTTGGGTTTGCCACTGCCCGGATTAGCCTCATGGACCCCTGAACTGAGGCGTTATAGAAGAGATACATGGCGTTGGCCACTGTGCCCCACTCGCCGCGCCGGTTGAAGTCCACTGTTACCTGCTTGGCTATCCTGGCAGCCTTGGCATCTGACAGGCCGGAATTCTTGCCGTGAATAAAAGTGGATAGCCGAACGCCGTTTTCAACAATAGTGTTGTAATCCTCAATCACCTTCATTAGCTTGCGTAACTGCTTCAATCCAGGTGTGGCATTACCCTTCAACTCGCTCTGAATCGCCTTCATGCGGCCAGTAACAGAATCATAACTCTGCATCCATCCGGTCATGCCGCCAGCCCTGCGGAAGGTCTCAAAATGCTTGGCATATTCGTGAGACTTGTCACCACGCATTGCGTTATGCAATCCCTTCAATGCCTTCGGAACATCCTTGATGATCTTCATCTCAAGGTCTTTTACTTCCGTATCGGTCAGGTTGTAGCCTGCGGTCTGTAAGTCCCTGAAAAAATTAGACAAAACGAACTCAGGCGAAAGGCTGGTATTCACCATCGCCAAGAACCTATTCACTCTCAGCAGAGCATTAACAATTGGCCCTTGGTTGTTCCGATCCAGGTTCTTAACCGCATTGGCAATCTGCTGGGCATGTGGGTTATTGGGATTGAAATAGACGTATTTAGCCTCTCCATTAAACTTGGCAGCCAATACATTAGGGTCATTTACGTTGGGCCGGTAAGAAACCGTTCCGTCAGCCTTTCTCACGGCCACCTGCGGGACTTCTGTTGTAGACCATACATCGGCATTAGGATGAGCTTCCGCAAGCCTGTAGACGGTCTGAGAGACCTTGTTCTTTTCAGCCCGGACCATAACAGCTTCAGATTGCGCTACTATTCTGGCCACCATGTTCTTATGGTCTACTGCTTTTGTGGAGCCACCACGGAACTTGCTTTCTTTGCCTCGAATATCAAACCCACGGCCACGCTTCGGCAGGGTATCACTCACCTCTGTACGATGCAGAGGGACATAGTTCTGATAGTTGGCAGTCCAGGCATCAGCTTCTTCCTGGGTAATCAGTTCCTCATTAACCATCATGTCTAGACGGTCACGGGTCATCTGATCTACTTGGCTGGCAATAGACCCCATGGCTTCATCAGAAGCATACTGCTCCAGGACTTCACTGGCCTCAGTATCGCTCATGCCTGATAAAGCCGTGTTATCTTCCCGATCTGGATTGCGCTCTTTCAGTACCGCATTAGCTTCTTCTGCGTGTCGGGCATGCAGATACTTACCTACCTCTTCAAATGAATGAGGGGATTTATCAACCATGTCTGCCAATGGCTCCACGGCACTCTCTGAAAACTCATCTATCCTGGCCCTGGCGCTGCCTGGAAATAGAGTAACGGCAAGCATTGCATCTTCAGACTCAGCCACTTCGCCAATGGAATCCTGCACCCTATCCAACGAACGGAACCGATCAATCAGGTTGGTAGCTATCTTATCCCAGTAGGTTTGTTCTGCTGGGGCATCAAAGGATTCTTCTCCCCCATCAAAAAAGGCCCCATCAGGGCCTTGTGCTTTGCGGGAGTACATAATCCTGTTATCAGAGGTAGGCTTCTCGTTGTGGATGGATTTGATTTGGTTGGGGTTGAAGACAATATATTCATCTGAAGAGTACCCTTCTATGGTTTTCTTCCTGTTTTTAAAAATAACACCATCATGGCCCCATTGTTTTGCCACACCTACAGCATCTTCTAGTGTCTTTGCATAACCAAGCGTACCAGCCAGGCCTTCAGGTAAATTTTCTCCTCCTTTCATATCAATTATTAAAGGGTTTTCCGTCTTCAAGTAGGCGCTAATAATCCTGTTACTAGCCCCCTTTATCTGTGATTGATATTTACCTGCATAACCATTATTGTCAGCAAACCAAATAGCACCGGCAATCCTTGGTTTAAATACCTCGAACTCAGCCCCAGTCCCATGATAAACCACCAGTGGATCGCCATTATCATCCACCACCTTGGAATCACCAAACCACTCTTTGAATTCTGGGCTGTTCATGCCCCTGATATTATCACGGGATTTCCGCGAGAAACTAGCCTCACCCAGATAATTCGCTATCCAGGCGTCCGTTTCCGCTTCTTGAGCGCGGCTTTGGCTGCTTCCGACAGGGGCTTCTCCAGTCCCTCCTTTCGGGCCTTCTCCCTTCGCCCTTGATTCAGAGTATCCTTTCCAGGTGAGTTCCGCGTCTCTTTCATGGTTGATATAGCCTACACCCATCTTGCGCCAGAATTCTTCTGACTCCTGGGTTATTTCGGCAATCTTCACTGAATCTTTAGCATTGGCAGCGATGGCGCTGATTATGGCCTCGCCGGCACCCTGTCTTTCGTTTGCTGATTTTATATCATGCAGGGTTACTATCTGGCCATCCTTTACGTCCAGGACTGCGTATGCGACAGGCTTTTTATCCTCAAGGATCTGGTAACGGACAGACTGAGAACCAGGCGCTGCCTTTGCTGCATGGCCCATCAGACCGTACTTGGAGAAGCCACCATTTACCTCATCTATAAAGGCAATGCCTTCCTGTGGTTTAGTATTGATCTCGCCTATAGGAACAAGGTCTATGTCCTTGTTGGTAAAGGCAGGCAGTCCGTCTATGGGGTCTGTATCGGTCCATTGAAGGGATTGCTTGCTGTTGGGTGCGGCAGACAAAACCAAATCAAACTTAGGCGGTCCATCTATCACATCTGTAATAGCCTTGCCATCAGCGTAGGCATTTAAAGCAGTACGCAAGTGCTGGCGCATGGTTTCCAGATCGTCAACATACTTGCTTGACTCAAAACCCTTGAGCTTGCTCTTGATCTTGCTCAGCCACATACGGACTGTATTCAGAAGGACTTTGAACTTAGATGGATTATCTTCGGCTAACTGCTGCAGGAATTGCGGATCAGATAGGGCATCACCAGTAATGTCGGAAAGTAGCTCTTCCTGGATCTCGTTGATTGTGTGCGGTTTTTCTCCAGGCTTTAGCAAGGCATCCAGCTTGTCACCGTACTCTTTGAAATTTTGAGCGTGTTGATTTAGATGACCTACCAGCCACTTGTGCAGGTCTGGTCTACGCTCTGCTATGTCGTGGTACAACTCATGGCCAACAACATTGTTCCAGCTTATGTCTGATTGGGAGTTGAGGTAGAGGACTTCCGGGTTGCGGGGGATTCGGACTCCGTTGAAGAATCCTTGCTCTCTTCTTCCTGGAGTGATGACTGTAATTCGCTTAGAAAACGCTTGTCCAAACGCCTCCCCGATTTCAGCAAAGTTGTCAGGCAGTTGATTCTGGGTATAGGCTTGCTCATAATCTGCATCCTTCAGGTATCGGGCTATTTCCTTGCCTAACAGGATAGCATCTTTTTGGTCTTTTGCTGGTTTTAGCGCAGATGATTGATTGCCCTGCCCCTTGGTGAACATCGGCAATCCCTGCATGGCAGACTCGCGCATGGACTCGGTGATGGGTACGGTCCAGACTTCTTGCGTCCCGCTAGGGTACGTTTCAGCATAGTCCCTTTCAACCATAGGGGCGCTTAACTCGGCTCCATGCGAAAACAGCCTCCCGTCCTTTTCTGTGATACGGCGATCCGCAAGGTACTGGGTATAGGTGCGCCCAGAATTACCAACCCCAACCTTGGCCCCAAACTTCTTGACGAACTTATTAGTTAGAGACACTAATGTTTTGTCGTACAAATTAATCAGACCTTTGCCGCCTACTTTGAGGTCTAGGCCGGAAAGAACTCTATCTCCAGTTACGTTAGGCTCCATCTTCTGAAGTTTATCCGCAGCTTCTTTCCCGACATAATCAGCCCATTCAGCCTCTGGGACTTTTGACTTAATAGTATCCCATGGCTTGTTGCCAGCACGAGTGGGCGCATCAATACGCTGAACAGCGATATCACCATGTTGGTTAACACGAATTGCATCAACCCGCTTACTTAGATTATACCGCTCTGCTTGTACCTCTCCAGGAGTCCAAGAGACTTGCTCAAAGCCATTTTCTGCCGCCCATCGAGTCATACGCTTGATAGCCAAAGAAGCATAGAATTTAGGTTCCTGCATAAATGGAGGCATTTTTTCTGCCTCTTTTTCTTGCGGCTTTTGTATCTCTTCGATAAAAAGAGTTTTCTTGCCGTCTATTGTGCGTTCATTAAACCTGACTCGCACTACAGGATTGTCTACATCTGAATACTCGCTATGCCCGTCCTTCCAATTGTATCCTTCCACTTGAGGCGCGGTTAAGAAAACCTCTCTATATCCTTCCTTCTCGCCTTCCATTTGGTATTCGGAGAATTTTGTATCGGGTGTATCGTTATACATACTGGCATCCCTGCGATTACGCGTAATAGCTTCAATATAATCGGCTTTGCTCTCTGTCCAAATCCCTTCTTTGAGGGCATCGTAATCATCGAACACTTCCTCCCATGAAAGACCATCAATATCCTCGTTCAATGCTTCCCTTGCGTCATCTACATCTATATCGCCATCACTGTCGGTCGCCTCATTGAGATAATCTTGTTTTGTCTTATTAAGGCTCGACCAAATCAAGTGGTCATTATTCTCCCATGCACTGTCCTTTTCATCTTCAACGGATTCATACATCCACTGAGACCAGACATCATTGGACGGGTCAAACTCGTCATCAAACGTCTCCCTGGCCTCTTCTGCTGCGGATAAATCAAAAGAACCTCCCATCTCCACTTCTTCAATCTGCACCTCTTGGCTCCGCAGATAATCCAGCAGATCGGCCTTGCTTACCTTTGTGTTCTGCTCCTGTAGCCATTGCTCTACGCCACTCCAGGCAATCTCTTCCTGCTTCACTCCCTTCTGGGTCAGTTTGCGGATCATGGCCAGCCATTGGAGCTTGTTGCCTTTCTCCTGTTTGATATTCTCTACCTGGCGGGTGAGTTCTGAGTAGAATAGTGCGGCTGGTTTGCGGCTAAACATCGCCACGCCCTGGTCGGTTTCTTTGGTCTGAACCGTATCAAAAAAGTGGTCAAAGGCAGCACGGACAACGGGGATTTCGCCGGCAGTCAGATATGGATATCCATCTTCCATATCATAGTTTTCTTCCGAAACAATATTAGCCAGGTAATCATTGCTCTGATTCTGGTCCTGCAACTTATTGATGGTGTAACTCTCAAAGGATCTGGCCGCCATCTCCAGGCCGGTTGACCAATAAGCCTTGGTCCGGCGCTTATCGAGTTCGCTTGACCGCTCTTTCAGGCTAGTCTGGTTGATTGCCTGCATGATCCCTTTGAAAGCCTCAACCATCTCAGGACGGACGCCCTCACCGGCCTTATATGGGCTCTCAGTGACGAAACCAGACTTCTTTCCACGCATCCGAGAGAAGTAGTTATCCACGGCATGGAACCATTCATGCCCTAGCGATCCTGGGCCACCGTGTTTGGTTAGGTTGATAACAACAGTGCCTGCCTCATAATGTGCAGCAGGCGCATTCTTCCCGCCTTTACCCCTAGCACCAAAGGCCAAGCCAAGCTCACCATTCAATGACAAAGCCTTTGGCGGCACACCAATAATCCCAGCCAGATCCATCAGCGCATCATAGGCATTGTTCAAATCACGCTGCCTGCGGTCGTTCTCCACATAATTTCCAAACTGGACTCCGCGAAAACCAAAATCCTCGCCAAATTGTTCAGGTGTTATGTTTCCACCATTACGATGATCTGCACCTACACGCGGCTCATTGGTTGATCTGCGCTCACGCGGTATCTCTTTGTATTTCGCCAGAAGGGATTCTAATCCCTCTTGGTTTTCGTTCAGGTATTCTCTCGCTTCTTTGACGGTTTTGAACTCTTTTAGCCTAGCGGTATGCCTGCCAATCTTCTTGCCAATGAATATCTGCTTGGTATAGCGATCAGAGAACACCCCGAAAGAAACCTTCTTGGCTTGCTTCTTGCCAAGGTCTGCATACTTAGCCTTGAACGACTCAAGCGCCTCTTCCTTGGTATCGCCTATCCCGAGCTCAGTTGGCCAGTTACTCCATCCAGTTGCTTTGGCTTTCTTTTCTACCGACCACTTAGTTACGTTCTTTTCACCTTTGTATAGGCTGTAATGACGTTCCTGGAAAGTAATACCCTTCAGGGACTTCTCATGCCCCATCAGTTGATAAAGATCAATCCGGCCTTCAATACGCCTCTTCAGTTGCTCTTTTGAGCTTTGCCCCAGTGCCTTCACTAGATTATCTTTTGATATCTCACCATTCAGAAGATTATTGGCAAAATTACGCAAAGCGGTGACTTCACTAACCCAGCCGCTTAGCTTCCATGTAGCCCTTGGCTTGTTTGGTATCTCGTCTCTTGCGGATCGTACAAACCCAACAATCCACGAATCCGTACCGGCGTCGATGAGTTTCTGATAATCAGGCTCCGGCCATGTCTTGGATAGCGGCTCTGCTGAAACATCCAACAGCTCGGCGTCTTTGACTTTATCCTTATAGGCTTCAGCATAATGCTTTCTGGCACCATGCAGCACCTCACCAAAATCATCTATCCGCTCTTTCTCCCCGCCCTTCTCTTGTTTTGGATTCGGCGCAACGCTGCCCTGAGTGGTCGCTACTTCACTCTCACTGGCTTCCGGGGCCAGGGCTTGGCTCTCAGCTACAGGCGCAGCGCTACGTTTGCCCGAATTCTTGGCTTGATCGACGGCTTCCTTCTCTTTTTTGCCATTAACCCCATACTCATCCTGCAACTGCGCATGCACCTGCCGGTTCAGGGATTCAGATGTTTCAGGGTTATGCTTCTGGTACTCATCAAACGGCATAGCAGCATAGACCTTATCAAGCTCGGTCTCGTATTCTGCTTCGGTACGCT
>RRYU01004347.1_pt1 | contig 17127 bp, 19 predicted proteins | sample 2162651 | NCBI WGS metagenome assembly RRYU01 (sample SAMN10267283, study PRJNA491782) | microbial mat metagenome | isolation source: biomat in the production well | place: Japan: Minami-Kanto gas field, natural gas well KTG3 | collected 2017-06 | reverse complement strand
CCCAAATTCATGGGAAAGATAGTCGGAGATCCGAAAAATATCTGGCAGGCCCTTGCCATTCCGGTCGTGTTTTTTCTACTTGTTCTCGGAGTGACAGGTCATCTGGGTATTCCTGACGGCGAAGTTGTTTTCTCCAAGTTTTTCCCGGTACACTATATCGATCAGATATTCGTTCCGCTTTCCGGTCTTGCCGTGCTTATGTTTGCGATCAGCATCACAAGGTTCTGGAAAAATCTCGGTGAAAGTTCTCAAATGAAGCCCCAAGCGGCTTTTCTGCCGAGCTTTATCGAGACGCTCAAGGAGATCATGACCCACTCGAAATTCAAAAAGTGCGACGAGAACCAGGACCGTTCCATCGCGCACATGCTTGTGTTTTACGGGTTTATCGGCCTTTTTATTACAACGCTCTGTGCCATTTTGTTCCTTTACGGATTCAAGTGGGAGTCACCCTATCCGGTAAACGATCCTGATATCCTTGCGCTGTTCGGCGGCTCTGAAACCATGGCCCTGATCGTAAAAGTAGCCTTCAAGCTTTTGGCCAATGTCAGTTCACTCGCGCTTCTTGTCGGCGGAAGTCTGGTGATTGCCAACAGGTTGAAAGAGCGGGGCGTCGAAACCGTTACGTCATCCTTTGACTGGGTATTTGCGGGAGTGGTGCTGCTGGTCGGTGCTACAGGTATGCTTGCACAGATCTTCAGAGTGATGAGTTTTCCACCGGTTATCGCATACCTGACATACTTCCTTCATCTGGTATTTGTCTTTTACATTATCATCTACGTACCGTATTCGAAACTTGCGCACTTTGTCTACAGAACGGTTGCGATTACGTATACAAAGATGTTGAAGCGGGATGTCGAAGTGTGAATGAGACAGTCTGACAATGAGACCGTGAACTGAAAAAGCAGGGGCCGTTATTGCAACAGCCCCTGCTTTTTTTTGTGACCCCACGTTATCCCTCGATTCCCTCCTCCTTTTCCATGTTGTTTCGGTGGAGAAATATTTATACATTTTTTTCTATAGATGAAAAATATAAAAAATATGCAACAGGCGAATCATTCACATGAGCAACCGGACCGCCAGGAAGTGCTTTCGAAAGCGCTTCTCAGGACCGCGATCTATTTGGGTATTACAAATGCAGAACTTGGGCGTGTTCTCGGTCTGAGTCCCGCAACGATCAGTCGTCTTCACGGAGGAACGTATCTGTTGTCCGTCGGCAGAAAAGAGTGGGAACTGGCCATGCTGCTGGTCCGGCTGTTCCGGTCGCTCGATTCGATAACCGGGGGATCGAAAGAAACCGCCAGAACATGGCTGAACAGTGATAATGATGCTTTTGCCGGACGGAAACCGGTTGAACTGATTGAAACCGCAGAGGGGCTCGTTCGTGTCGTCGCTTACCTGGACGCCGGCAGAGGTATCGTCTGAGGCCTGTGAGAACAGGTGCACGGTTTGGCGTATGGTTGAAGCCCAGTACGTCGTATCGACCATGAAGGTTGTCGATACATCTGCCGAGCAGAAAGTTCTCGAAGAGATACTCGAAGAAGGAAAACCCCCGATTCCAGAAACATCTACAGGGTTGCATTACCTGCTTTATACCCCTTTCCGGTACGGAACGCTCTCTCCTCACGGTTCCCGTTTCCGTGCCACAGGAGATCCCGGAGTTTTTTACGGAGCGGAGTGTGTCAAGACAGCCGCAGCCGAGACCGGTTACCGGCGCTGGTGTTTTTTGCAGGACTCGGCAGGGATCGACAGGTTGCCGCCAGCTCAGTTTACCGCATTTTCCGTTGCTGTTTCCGGAACAATGATTGATCTGCGCCGATTTCCCTTCTCAAAAGATGAAGCATTATGGATGCACAACTCGGAGTATGTGCCGACACAGGCGTTCGGGCGGATTGCCCGTGAAGCGGCTGTTTCTGAGATTCTCTATCGGTCAGTGCGTGATCCCGAACCTCATTTCTGTTGTGCAGTACTGACTCCGAAAGCATTTGCCTCGAAAGAGCCGGATGCAGCCATGCAGAGCTGGACTTTTACTGTCTTGCCGACCGAAGCGGTTTGGCAGCAGCAGGGTGGCGAATCGTTCGCATTCAGGATGGCTCTGTGGGAAGGTTATATATGACCGAAAAACCGGTTTTCGACACATGTGTCAGGTCAGACTGGTGTATATTGATGATGGTGCCGGTCTTTTCAATCAGGTTCGTTTGTCATGAATCCACTCGATCCCCTTTATCAGCAGCTGTCTTTAGAAGAATTCAGTACCCTTGAAAAATTTTTCAACTCAGGCAGGCTTTCCGAAGATGCAATTTCATCAATCGAGATGCTGGACGGTTACCTTGCAGCGATAATTGTCGGTACTGAGCTCGTGTTGCCAAGCGTCTGGATGCCTTTTATCTGGGGTACGGAAAACCATCCGGAGCCGGTTTTCGATACACAAGAACAGGCTGAAGAGGTGACCGGTTTGTTTATCAGGCACATGAACACCATAGCCCGGCAATTCCATGAAGATCCTGAAGGATTTCAGCCGCTGTTCGAAAACATAGTGTATGAAGACGATGAGGAGTTCCGGTTTGCCGTTGAAGAGTGGGCGTTGGGATTTCTGCTTGGTATAGAGCTGTCGCATGAGTCATGGAAGCCGGTTTTTGATGATGAAGACGCATCCCTGCTTTTGTTTCCCCTGTTTATGCTTGCCAGGGTAGGTGAAGGTACCGAGGCACTCCCAGAGAAAGAATTTGACGAACTTGCCTTGCATGTCGCTGAATATCTCATAGAGATTTACTTTTTCTGGAAACTCCAGCAGTAGCTGGTCACAACGACATCGTTTCGCTGCCGGTTATAGTAATTTATGCCGAACAGTTTTTCAGGGAATGTCGTTTGAGGCAGGTTTTTCCCATGACATAACGATACGGTATATTGTAACATGAACTTGAATCGAGCGATTGTCAAACGGAGTCCTGATTTCTTCAGGGATAAGAGGGGTTCGATCCACAGAGGCCGGGATCAACGATGCAACTGAATCGTGGAATAAAGTAACAAAGGTGCCCCTGAATGCTACAGGTGTATTCATCAGGGATTGCGTACAATACAATCATACGAGTCTATTATGAAACAGCAGATCACAGAAACAGTTCTGAAACACTTCCCGGAAGTACAGGCGGTATATCTCTTCGGTACGTACGGCACCGGTGACCAAAGGCCTGAGAGCGATGCCGATATTGCATTGCTTTTGCCGCACAGCAGCAGGATTGGTAACCTGCAGCTTGCCAGGAGTGACTGCCGGTTCGATCTGGAGGAACTGCTTGAAAAAGAGGTGGATCTTCTGAACCTGAGAGAGCTTTCGACCGTTTTTCAGAAAGAGGTCGTTATGAACGGAAGGTTGATCTATTGCAGGAATCGCTACGCGGTCGATGAATTTGAAATGCTTACGCTGTCGTTCTATCAGAAGCTCAATGAGGAACGCGCGGGAATTCTCGTCGCTATTCAGAAAACAGGAAAAATCCTGACATGATCGACGATGTGATTTTGAACAAGGCGGAAAGCATCGAACGTTGCATTGCGCAGGTCAGGAAGTACTATGCGATGCCTTCCGATATGGCGTTCGATGAAGATTTTCTTCGTCAGGATGCAATTGCATTGAACCTGCAGAGAGCATGTGAACAGGCAATCGACCTTGCCAACCATGTCATCAAAGTGTATAAATTCGGCTTACCGAAAGAATCGAGAGACAGTTTCGATATTCTTGCCCGGAATAATGTAATCGGCAAAGAACTGGCAGAAAAACTTCAGTCCATGGTGGGTTTCAGAAACACTCTCGTGCATCAATATCAGAACATCGATATCCAAATTGTGGTAGCAGTGATAGAAAAGCATCTTGACGACTTTTCGGAATTCACGGGGTCAATCATAGATTTTACCTCACCTGCCTCGTGATCGGGTTTGACTACCGTTTTGTCCGAGCCTGATGGCGGACGTCACGCAGATCGAGGATCTCGGCAACCTCGAATTTTTCTTTTTCTCCCTGAGGAGCGGGTCGGATGCGCACGACATCGGGGAAATGGCCCAGTCTGCCGTGAATTTCAGCAAGCAAAGCGGACCAGAGAGGGGAATAGCCGGAGGGAATAGCGACGAGAGGAAATGTCTGCCATTCGTTCGGCAAAAGGTCGATGTCGTCAACCTTTCTGATCGCGGTTTTCAGGAAGTTCTCATCTTCTTTCACCGTTCCCATCGGTACGTCAAGGACTTCAATACTCGGCCATCCTGCTTGTTTTTGTATCGCTTTTTGCTGACCGGGAAGAACCGGGTGGCCTGAAAAATTCAGCGCGAGAAAACGAGAGTCTTCTTTTGAACGGTTTCGGAAAAAACGCTTTGCCCTGCGTATGCCGTTACGGATAAGGCGTGAAATCCAGGGCAGGTTTTTTGTGAAAATGTACTCGATTAACTCTTTGCAGGCGAGGATTCCTGCAACATAAGCGAAAAGTGTTGCAATGCCCTGGTTCGGTAGCTGTTCCATCACGATATTGAGCTCTTGTTCACGCAGACAGAAGGAGGAAAACGAACATGCACTTTATCCTCGTTACCTACGACATAGAAAACGACCGCCGCAGAACAAAGATACATAAAATACTCTCAAACTTCGGCTCTTCGGTTCAGTACAGTGTCTTTGAATGTTTCATTTCGGAAGAGGATTTCGAGGAGTTGAAAAGTAAGCTCAAAAAGCAGATGGACCCGAAACATCCTGATGACAGCATCCGGTACTATACGCTGTGCCGGAGCTGTGTTGAAAAAGTGCTGGTTGAAGGCAACCGGGATTTCAACATCGAAGGACCCTTCATTATCACCTAAACTGTAATTCTCTTTTTCTCCCGTAAACTTCTTGCAATTCTTGCAAGCTGTTCAAGGTGTTCGCGATGCGCCTTTTCAACCGTTGCGGAATCACATGACATGCCAAGTTCAAACAGTTCGACAAACTGTCTCATCTTCTCCTCTTCTGAAAGCTGCTTGACATAGCTACGCTCCCAGGCATTGAAACGGCCCATCTTGTCTCGCAGCTTATGTATATTGTTTTTCTTTCTCACTGTTCATCGCATGTTTTGAATTCTTGTTATTATGGACGAATCGCTCAGGAACTCGGAAAGCTCTTGACAATGTTGCAGAAGATACTTCCAGTCGATGTTTTCTTTCTGTAGGTCGATAACGGTGGTAATGTCATCCCAGTCTTTCTGACGGGATGAAACCGCTTTCTGAAGAATGAAATCCTCTACACAGCACATGTTCATTGTAATTGAAAAGAACTGTTTCCTCTGGCTTCGTTTAATGGCCTGCTCTTCAAAAGGCAGTTGTGCAAAAACCAGATCGATGCGGACATCATGAACTGTTACCGGAAGAACGCTTGTTTCAGTAATGAACCGGAGCGGGTTTTCCGGGAGCAGTGTGGCGACAGAAGCCAACTGCCCGATAAAATCAGAGCGGTTTTTCCCGGAAGGCACCGAGATTTTTACGTCGATATCAAACGTTTGCCTGGGGTTGCCGTAAATACTGTTGGCGATACCCCCAAAAATCATGTAGGGAAACTGCTGTTTGTCAAGCCAGCTTACAATGGTCTCAAGTGCCAGTAGCAACCTGTTTGTCATAGGTCTACCTTTAACCGCAATTTATTTCCGTGATTCACCCGACTATACTATACAATCCAATATATGCATTTTAGCTGCCATCCATCCTGCCAAGCCATCCAGCCCAAATCCCCGCTCAAGAATCCAGTAGCCCGGAGCCAGAATCCAGAAGTTGAGATCCCACATTATAGGTCATGCCGGACCCGATCCGGCATCCATTTCCCCTTTTCAAGCGAAATCACGTGCCGCCCAGCCATCCCGGATGCATAGCTCATAGCACGTAACATGTAATACAATCTTCTACTCAGCACTCAGAACTGAGAACTCAGCACTGTTCACACTCAACGAGTACGATGAGATGTTTCGCTACGCTCAAGAATCAAGGAGCAAGTAAAAGAAAGGCAAAGGTAAAAAGTCAAATGGCAAAAGAGAGGTCAGTCATATGTAACATCTCTTTTGTTGTCATTCCGCACATGATGCGGAATCCATCCTATAATCTTTCACTCAGCACTCGGTACTCAGCACTCAGAACTGCTCACACTCTGCGAGTACGATTATATCAAAAGTGGAGATTCGAGGAAGAGTCTCATGATGTCCCCCATGAGGTCGCAATACTCTGCGAGTACGATTATATCAAAAGTACGAGCAGCTTCGCCTGAAGTCCAAGTCGGGACTGTCGTCGCAATACTCTGCGAGTACGATTATATCAAAAGATCTTTCTGCCCAGGCTTCAAGGATTATTTCTACGAAAGTCGCAATACTCTGCGAGTACGATTATATCAAAAGATCACCTCCTTTTCTCAAGTACACCTAAGCTTTGTGCAACGCCGTCGCAATACTCTGCGAGTACGATTATATCAAAAGAGTAAGGTACTATCGGTTTCTGAAGTGTCCGCACAGAAGTCGCAATACTCTGCGAGTACGATTATATCAAAAGATTGAAGACATGTTGGATGAGTTATCTGATGACTTCAAAAAAGTCGCAATACTCTGCGAGTACGATTATATCAAAAGGATGGTATCTTCTTTAGTTCTGTCAGGTTCTTTCTCCAAAGGTCGCAATACTCTGCGAGTACGATTATATCAAAAGTTTGACGCAGAAAAGGCCAACGACTTCTTTTCCTTACTTCACAGGTCGCAATACTCTGCGAGTACGATTATATCAAAAGTTCCCAAGGTTTGCTCTGGAGACTGGTGTGGGGAATATAAAGTCGCAATACTCTGCGAGTACGATTATATCAAAAGAAAAACGGTTGGCGGAGCGGGTGAAAAGGTTGAGAGAAGTCGCAATACTCTGCGAGTACGATTATATCAAAAGTACAAGGTCATCAGGTTCAGATATGGTGACACTTGAACATGTCGCAATACTCTGCGAGTACGATTATATCAAAAGATCACCCTCGCGTAATCATTACCAAACCACCAATACACCCAGTCGCAATACTCTGCGAGTACGATTATATCAAAAGTATGTGCTGTATGCCGAAGACTTTATTCAAGATAAGTGGTCGCAATACTCTGCGAGTACGATTATATCAAAAGTTGAAAAAGTGGATAGCGGACTCACAATAGGACTATTTTGTCGCAATACTCTGCGAGTACGATTATATCAAAAGTGTACCTCTGGAAACCCTTGTCTGGCAAGGGCTCCCAGGGCGAAAACCGGAGCAGATGCAATTTTTTGCTATGTCAAGGGACAATCTGCTGATTTTATTCAACTCTCTCATCTGTATCTTATATAATTATATAAACTTATCCAATAACCTGAGCAAAATTCTTCTGATGTTCGCCGGAACCTCATATAGAATAATGAATTAACGCCAATTTGGCCGGATTTTCAACTCTGTGAAAAACCTGCTGCGGTTTTTACCAGATTATTTTATGCGGCTCATACTCCTCAACCTTCCCTGTCATCACATCTTTCAATAAACCAACCTGTTTTTCGATATGCCGCCGGACGTTGAGTGTTCTTCCTGTATAGCCATCCTTCGACTCCTGCCACATCCGGGTTTCGAACATCTTGAGGTACTTTTTCCGTCCGTCGTTGGTCAGGAAGCAGCCTGTCTTGTCTTTATGATAATAAAAATCATCCTTTGTGAGAAGTCCCCGGTTGAGGGTATAGAGCACCATCGAATCGATGACGACGCGGAACTCCTCGATGAGGTCATTGATGAGCGCAGGGTTGCCCTTGTCTTCGGCGTGCAAATAGCCGAGGTAGGGATTCAGACCTTTTGAGCGAACCATTGAGAAGACGTTCGCATGCAGCAGTGTGTAACCGAAACTCAGCAGGCTGTTGACCGGGTCTTTCGGCGGACGTTTCACCCGCCGGAATTTTTCCGAGTAGAAGGGCAGATTCTTTTTGAAAAGCAGGCCGTACAGTTCGAAATACAGCGCGGCGGCCTTGCCTTCGAGACCCCGGAGAGCTTTCATTTCAGCGCACCGCTTTGCGTTTTTTTCAAGCGAAGCCATCAGGTTGAGATTGTCATGGATTTTCTTCTTGATCGAGCCGTCCCGGTCGTGCACCAGGGCTTTCCGCCGCTGAATCATGATCCGGCTGTTGTGGATTTTGGCAGCAACGATGCTTTTGGCGATATCGAGAGCGAACGGCTCGTCGAGCGATCGCAGGAACTGGACACGGTGCATGTCGGTGTGGTCAGCGGTTGTCGCTTCCAGCCGTCCGAAAAACTTGCCATGCTGCGAGAGGAAGGTGACCGGAATTTCCTTGCGCAGACAGAACTGCATGACCGGTGTGGTAAGGGAGATGTTGCCGAAAACAATGAGTTGATCGATTCTCCGCGTGATGACATCGGTCAGTTCCTTGCCGTCTTTCTGAACGCTGAGTCGTTCACCTTCCTTGCGAACCAGGCAGCCCTGATCCTGCAAATAGAGTGTGTTGAGTATAGGGGAATACAGCTTTCTGAGGGCTTCGCGCCGTTCTTTTCGTCTTTGTTCGTCCTGTCTGGCAATATTTTCAAGAAACGTGTCGATATTGAGCTTCTTTTTCCCGATTCCTTCGAGCAGCTTGCGCCCGAATTCGGTTTTTTCGAGTGCTTCCTTGGTGATCTCTATTTTTTCTCCTTCATCGGTTTCAAGCTCGTAGGTTGCATAGGCATTGTCATCATCGGGATTATGGATGACCGGTTTTGTCGGTTTTTTGCGCAGTTTGAACTTGCCAAGCTTGTCGTACCACTGTTCGGGATGCATTTTCGTCGGGATAATGAGCGACTTGACGAAGAGATAGCCGAGATATTTGAAGCCTTCCGCAAATGTGGTGATCCGTGTCTTTTCGTTGTTGAGTTCCAGCTTGAGTTCTTCGAGGATGCTTTCCGAAAGCTTCATTGCGGACTCTGCTTTCGGTTTTGTCTTGCAGAGGATCAGAAAGTCGTCGGCGAACCTGATGAGCTTGTAGCCTTTTTTTTCGATGCGCTCATCGAACTTGTCGAGAAACAGGTTCGCCAGAACCGGGGATATCGGACAGCCTTGCGGCAGTCCTTGCACGTTACGCATACGGGGATTTTCGCCATCGACAATTTTCGCCGTGATCCATGTGCGGAGCAACCTCAGCAGTTCCTCATCGTCGATCAGCTCCCGAAGCCGTTCAAAGAGCAGATCGTGATCTACGCTATCGAAAAAGTTGCGGATGTCGGCATCGACGACCCATCGATATCCTTGAGTGCGCAACCGGTCGATTTCACGGGCAGCGCCGTGCCGGGAAACCCCGTGACGATAGCCGAAGGTGCAGGTTTCCAGTTCGGCGTCGATGATCGGATAGAGGACTATCTGCGCGGCGGTCTGCGCAACACGGTCCATCACTCCCGGAATGAGCAGTACCCGTTCCTTGCCGTTTGGTTTCAGCATCACGAGTTTGAGCAAAGGACCAGGCTCATACGTTCCGGTCAGCATCGCCTCCGAAAGCGAGCGCAGGTTTTCTTCCAGCCGGAACGAGTAATCCTCGATCGACTGACCGTCGTACCCTGACCGCCCGTCGTTCGCTGCGACCCGGTTCCATGCCCTGTAGATGGTTTCGGGGAGAGCTATTTGATTGTAGAGCCAGCCCATTAGCGGTGTCCCGAATAACCTGCTTTGTGTCTCAATTGCCGCGTTGGGCGGTACTCGAAATCCTCACGTACAACCAGTACGCTCCGGTTTCTGTGTTCCGTCCGCCTTGCTCTCGAACCGCACGCGACGGTTATTCGGAACACCGGCTCCTGATAACCTGCTTTGTGTCGCGATTGCATCGTTGAGCGGTGCTCGGAATCCGGTTGAATCAGTAGGCAGTCTTCAGTTGGCAGTTGGCAAGGGTTTTCGAAATTGATCATGCTGCTTGGATAATAAAGAACTATGTGTTTCGGTTGTTAATGTTTGTGATGGATAAATTACGTAATTTATGTGAAACGAAAAGCTTCAATATCAAAACATCATGAATGTTCCATTGCCACTATCTTCGGATGATATGCAGACCTTTGGGTTTTATGCCGATGTTATTGGGATTTTCGGAGCGGCTTTTGCTTTGCTGGCATGGGTATGGGCATTGAGAAATATGTGGCGAGCAAAAAAGGAGAAAAAACGCTTGAGCCAAAAAATCCCTGTTGTTCTCAAGTCACGGTATAGTAAGCGTTCACTGGAGCTTCCGGTGCATTTCCGGCGGAAAGAATTTTCCCGTGAGGAATTGATGGGAAGAATAGGGATGATCCCGATGAAAAATAAAGGAGATCGTTTCAGCATCAGGTACACGCATGATCCGGCATTTTTTGAAGAAATAAACAGGGTGAAGGACTCCGCTGTTCAGGAGTCGTTCTATATTCAGTGTAGTGATGAGGAAATAAGCCAGTTTGACGTCACAAGCAGTATATCGACTCTGACCGCTAAAAAAACCTTGATAACAATACTGATGTTCCTTTTGCAGAAAATTTTTCATGTTAAAAAATACCGGTACAATAATGAGGAACGAAAATAACGTGTCACGGCTATCTAAAAAGGTTGCGGGTTTGTTTTCGATGTACACGCTATCCTCTCTTCCGCAAAAGAGCGACGTGCGAAAAAAGCGCCATCGTCAAGAGGTGGTCAAAGAGGTGTCGAGAGAGTATTCCTTACGAACGGGATGCTATGTGACAGAGGCAGATATCGACTGGTTGCGAAATGAGGTAATCTCTTTCCGGTGTTTTTCTGATCGGCTGACGTAGAAAAACGTTGTTTTTGTTTCAGCAGTTTAGTACTATTCAAGTAATAGTCAGACGAGGCAGATTCCCTATGTATACTCTCGATATCGAAGCCTTCTCATTCAGCCACCCGTTGCAACCAAAGCAGTAGACTCGACATACCCCCACCCTGATTTCTGGACATGATGTTCGTGTGTCCTCTATGTATTTTTTTGTTCGGTAGTATAGACTTTCTGGATTACCTCAACACCGTAAAGCTATGTCCGGCAATCAGTACCTCTTTCTCTTCACCATAGGCCCCGTTCAGAGCTTCATCGCCCAGGCTCGCAAAACCCGTGATCTGTATGCTGGGAGTTCGATATTGGGTGAGATTATCGGTGCTGCAATGAAGTATGCACAAGATAATTATCGTGCAGAGATTATCATACCAGATCCTCGTAGCGATGCAAAACCGAACCGATTTCTTGCAAAAGTCATCAGCGACAATCCCAAAAAATATGCGGGTGAAGTCGAAGAGGCTGCTCGTGCCAAATGGAGAGCGATTGCTCTACAATCATTCAGAAGTGCAGGAGTCTGTCATGCGCCTGAGACAAACAACTTTGATGAGGTGCAAAAACGCCAGATTCACTGCACAAAACTTGAGCAGATCAAACCAGCAGAAACCGAAAAACAGATCGAGGATTTTCTCGAGTTTTACTGGGTTATGCTGGAACTTGACGATGGACACGATTATCAAGAGAAACACGACCAGATTCAAGAATATCTGGCGGCGATAAAGAATACCCGTCGATTCAATCAGATTGATGAACCAGCTGCACGAAAGTGTTCTCTCGATGGAGGGTGCAACGCATTGTTTTACCGGAAAGGCGCGAATAATGGAAAGCCTGCATTTATCCAGCGAAAGTATGAAGATAAAGATGGGGCAGAGGAGATTAATGGTGAGAAAAAGTATCTCTTGAATCCAGGAGAGGCCTTAAGTGCAGTTTCCCTTGTTAAGAGATTTTACGAAAAAGAAGATGAACGAAATTTCCCATCTACGGCAGAAGTTGCACTGAAGCATGTACTTGAAAAGATTCATGATTCAAAAAAGAAAGAATATAAAAGGGTATTTGGTAAGGATTTCGATGAGCAACTGTATTACGAAGAAAATCTTACAGAAGAATATTTCAAAAAACATGAATTTAGGGGTTTGATCAACCGTCTTCCGGCTATTCGAGAGGAGAGAAAAGCGTTGTTCGATGGGTATAAGCAGTCAAGATACTATGCGCTTATTGCTTTTGATGGAGACGATATGGGCAGGGTATGGTCAGGAAAATTTCTTAAGAACGGTGGTGATTTGAAGGGTTTTCAGATAGAGTTGGCGAAACGTCTGGGGGAATTTGCCAAAAAAGCAGAAGGAATTGTCAACACTTCAAATGGTAAAACGGTCTATGCAGGCGGCGATGATTTTCTGGGATTTGTCAATCTTAATTCACTTTTCGACGTAATGAGTGAACTTCGTGAGAGTTACGATACAATTGTTTCTTTGCCGCTTAAAAGAGAATATAATATTGAGGATAAGCTCACTTTTTCAGCAGGTGTCGTTATTGCTCATTATAAGACACCTCTTTCGATGGTTATACATGAAGCTCATGCAGGGGAAGCTAAAGCGAAGGAGAAATTTGAAAAATATGGGAAAAACGCTTTTGCAATTTCTGTGTTAAAGCGCTCAGGTGAATCTCGGAAATGTCAATTCACTTGGACGATGAAAGATGTCTGCTTAAGTGACTACTTGTCTTATATAACCACCCGTCTGATGGATAAACGAGGCTTTTCCTCAGCATTTATAAAGAATATCGATAATGAGATAAGGCCATTGATCGGCAGTGCTGATGATTACGAAATTGACAGTTTGCTAAAGGTTGAGCTTAAACGTTTGATAGTGCGGTCATCAATATTGGGGAATAGTGAGTCGATTACAAGTGGTATGATAGAGGCAGTTCTGTCAGTTTACAAATCAAACTCAGCACATGATGAGTCGTTTTATAATTTTGTCGCCGCACTTCATATCTGCGATTTTATAAAGAGAAAAACAGATAATGAGTAGAACGGTTGAATTGGATGCCTTAGATACTCTCTTTTTTAGAGACGGTAAACCATTTTCCATGGGCGAGGAATCATCGGCTGACGGTCTTTTTCCGCCTCCGCCTTCTGTTATTTATGGGGCATTACGAACAGCATATTTTGCTGAAGATATAAACCGTTTTACTAATATCAGTCAAAATGATTTATCCGAATTTCTTTCGATTGAGTCATTATTCTATAAAATAGGTAACCAGATATATTTCCCCGCTCCGCTTGATCTTGTTGAAATAAGCGACTTTGATAAAGATGCCGAAAATGTAACGGGGCTGAGAAAGATGGGCTTTTTGCCGAAAGAATATGTTGTTATGAAAAATGACTTTCTGGAGGTTTTGGGGTATGAAGTGGAAAGTTCAAGTCATAAGATGAAGTCAATAGAGAATTGCCTGATCAATTTACGGAATTTAAAAGCGTATTTGCTTGGAGAGAAAGATGAAAAGATATGGAATTCTGACTATTTCAGAATAGATGCTTCTCTAATATCTGAGCCAAAAATTGGTATAAGATTAAATGCTTTTTCCGGAACTACAGATGATGCATTTCTTTACCGAGTTGGCATGAAGAGGCCTGTTGCAAAAACCGGTAAACTGAAAATCGGTGCTACATTCTCTTTTGACGAGCTTGACACGGTGCCCGGAATGTTAAGGCTTGGGGGAGAGGGGAAATCCGTTTATTGCAAAAGAATAGAAGAAAAAAGCGTTTTAGATAAGCTGAAAATGCCTTGCCCTGAGCTTTCGGGAAAAGAATTTAAGCTATACCTGTCAACACCAGCCATATTTGCTCATGATTGGAAGCCATTATGGATGAAAGAGGGTGAGTATTTTGAGTATAATGGAATAGATATGAGGCTTAAAGCCGCAGTTATTGGTAAACCATTAAATGTGGGTGGTTTTGATGTTAAGAATCGTAAGCCAAAAGAAATGCATAAGGCAGTTCCGGCAGGTAGTGTCTATTACCTTGAACTCAAAAATGAATCAGATTGTTCAAGGATTCATGGTGTTTTTGATAATAAAATAATCTCTGATGATGAGGCTTTTGCCAAGCAGGGATATGGGATAACATTTATAGGGGTTGTATGATGAAGATCATAACTACAGTTGGTGCCTCGCTATTTGAGAATTGTAATAAAGAGCAAGGTTGTGCTTTGCTGCATTATAGGGTACTTAAAAGCAAAAATGCAAAATGGGATGATTATATCGAAGAGATTAATGAGCTAAAAGAATTTCCCAAATTTAATGAATGGATTAGGGTTAACTCTAAAACAGCATGTGCTGAAATATCAAGCCTTGTTAAGATTCAGGAAGAGTTGTTGCAAGAAAATCAGGAAATTGTTGAGGTGAGGTTGCTTGCAACCGATACTATTCTTTCACGTCTTGCAGGTGAAATTATTAGGGATGAATTTGCCAAAGTGTTGGATGATGTGGAAGTTAAATTTGAGCCTGATGGAGGGGATGTTATAAAAGGATTATCATTAGATAATGCCAGTGATTTTGAGGAAAAAGGACTTCCGAATCTGGTTGCAAGGTTGGATAGCCTTGGGATAAATAACGACAATATTATTGTCAATATAACAGGAGGCTATAAAGGCGTAATACCTTTTTTAATTATTCTGGGACAGATGAATGAAAAATCGAGAATAATGTATCTCTATGAGAACAGTAATAAGATTATCACTATACCGAGATTGCCTATAAATTTTGATGCCAGCTTTGCTGAGGATTATTCAGTTTATCTTGATTCAGATTATTTGACTTTTCCTGAAAACCAAAAAGTGAATCAGGAATTAGAAAAATATCAACTAGTTGAGAGTAAGGGTAATCGGCTTCGTTTGTTGCCTGCTGGGATGCTTTTAAAGCGGTATATAGATCTAAATACTGTATTTCTTACAAAGACAACGATGGGCTATAGTTTTGAGCTGCTTGCGTTCGAGTATTATCAGAAAAAGTACTCAAATGAATATGAGGTTCAGAGAGGAGTAAAGCAAGTAAATGGATTTAGTGTTGGGAGTGATATTGATATTTTTCTTACTGGTAAAGAAGGGTCTGTTGCGGCTTCAGTCAAAGCCTTTAATAAGATTCGAAATGATAAAGTATACTTGAGTCATACAAGATCTCAGTTTGAGGGTCATATATCTTTTTTTGCTAATAACAATATTCCTCTTTTGTCTTATCATCAAATTGTTTATTTGTATAAAAACAGGTGTATCAAAGAAATTCTTGAAAAACTAAAAGATATGAAAAGTATTTTGGAGGAAAAGTTTAATGGGGCTAAATATGAACTTTTCTTTATAGAGATACCTGTAGACAGAAAAAACCCTTATCAAAGTCTTTTTCAGAATGGCTTGAATGAAAATTCTACGATAAAAAGCTATACAGTGTGAGAAATCATTAATAGACTGTGTCATGTACAAAATAGCAACGCCTCTTTTCCTCGTATGTGAAACTCCACTTCATGCCGGTAGTGGCGACAGCCTCGGTGTGGTAGATTTACCGATTCAGCGTGAACGACATACATCGTTCCCAAAAATTGAAGGTTCCAGCTTGAAGGGAGCTCTTCGCCAAGCGTTCGAGGATCTTTCTGTGCCAGTTCAGTCTGATCCAGAGAAAAAGTACAAGCTTATCGATAATGGCTCAGGTAAAAAGTTGCAGGAAGCTTGTCCGCAACTTAATGAGGTATTGGGAGATAAAAGTGACAAAAAGGAAAATCTGCTTACAAAATATCAAGAGGCTATCACCCTGACCTTTGGCCCTGAAGAAGCAGGCGGTGATGGCCATGCAGGGGCGCTAGGTTTTACCGATGCACGGCTACTGCTTTTTCCTGTCAAATCCATGAAAGGAGTGTTTGCCTGGGTAACGTGCCCGAAAGTATTGCAGCAGTTTCACCGGGATATGTCGATCACGGAATTCAAGGATTGTGAAGAAATAGGTCATGCATTGACTGTGAAACCATTAACAACGCCGTTAGAATGTTCCGGGGATGAGTCTGGAGGGTGCAACTTGTTCTTGAAAAACGACTCGAGGAAAATTGTACTCGAAGAATATACCTTTGAAATTGAGAATGAGGAGAGCCCGGAATTAGCGCAGCTGTTGAGATTTCTTGCCGAGCAATTGTTCCCTCTGCCAGAGAGTGGCCAACCTGATATCTATGAATACTGGAGAAAAAAACTGAAGGCTGATGTAGTGGTGCTGCCTAACGAGGACTTTACCGATTTTATCAATCTTTCCACGGAAGTGATCACCCGTAACAAAATTAATAACGAGACGGGTACAGTGGCGGATACCGGGCTGTTTACAGAAGAGTACCTGCCAGCGGAAAGTGTCATGTATTCGCTTGTGCTTGCCAGTCCGATCTTTAAAGAAAACGATGAAAAGAAAGGGATTTTCAGTATGAGTGAGGACAACCCGTGCCTTGATGGATGTGAGGATGAAGAAAGCAAGGTGATGAAATTTTTTGAAACAGCCTTGCCTGAGGTGATTCAGATCGGGGGTAGTGCAACACTGGGTAAGGGTTTGGTGAGAACAAGAGTGTTTTCCGGGAATTCTCTGGCAGAAGATGGAGGGGGGACAGGAAATGCTGCAGAATAGAAGGCTCGAATTGAGCAGAAGTAGGGCTGAAACGGCTTTTCAAAATGTTCAGGGAGTTATTGATAAACCCATTGCGAAGAAATACAAAAGCCTTGTAAGAAAAACACCAATGAGAATCAAAGCCAATGGCTTGGGTGCAACTCTTGCTTTTGTGTTTTCCAAGAAGAGGGAGGATAACCAACATGCCTTACTCTATAAACAATTAGAGACATGGCTCAGTGATAATGACATGGTTGATGTCGAAAATGGAGAGTTTGTCGGAGAGGTTGTAGCAATGGAAAAAGCAGACTACCGGGTCGCAACCAATGAACTGCTTGCTTTTCTCACATGGCTGCGCAGATTCGTGGATGGCATGATCGAGGGTGAGGAGGATGACGATACATGAAAAAAGCGACTCTTTTTGTTATTGAGCAAGCAATTCAATCAGAACACCGTTTTCTTTCCAGTGTTAAGATGGAAGGAGGCAAGTCAATAAGTCTTTTTGCCTATGAGTTTGCTGATACATCGCTACACGGGACAGAATGTGAAGTGATTGTGGAACGAGGATCTGTGATAAAGTTGCTGATTGACGGTAAAGAATACCCTAAAAAAGAATCCGGGCAGTTACAGGAAAAGGCTGAGGAGCAAATGTCGTTTGCTGTTGCATCAGATGAAAATGAGTGT
>RRYU01019867.1_pt1 | contig 17164 bp, 17 predicted proteins | sample 2162651 | NCBI WGS metagenome assembly RRYU01 (sample SAMN10267283, study PRJNA491782) | microbial mat metagenome | isolation source: biomat in the production well | place: Japan: Minami-Kanto gas field, natural gas well KTG3 | collected 2017-06 | reverse complement strand
GTTTTTCTGTTTGTAATTGTCCGAACCAAGGTGTGAAAGATCGGCATCACAGACAATCTGCTGAAGCTGGTTTTGGGGAGATTGCGGGATTTTTGTTGCGAGAATGCACCCTTTGACAATCTCTATGGTTTCACTGTCAACACCCTCTTTCAGAAGAAAGTTTGTGGCTATTTCCGCGCTTTTTTCCTCATGTTCCGTAACGGATTCGATGTGCCCGACATCGTGAAACCAGCATGCAAGCGCGACAAGAACCACGGACTGTTCGGGCAGATCCATTCCTTCCGCTATCTCAAGGCCCGCCGAGACGGTTTCTCTTGTGTGCGTTAAGTCATGATAAATTCCTGAACTACGCTCCCGGTTCGCTTCAAAATGCTGAGAGACAAACGCTGATGCTTTCTCGACAAGTGTGTTGTTGACTGTCATTGGGCTATATTGGTGGTGTGCTATAGTATATTATGAGAATTTAGGGACTCCTTTTGCATATATTCAAGGGTAATTTTTGTTACGAGGACTGTAAGGCGTCTTATGAACAGTTCATGGATATCCATCAGATTTACTGCGGTAATCGTTTTTTTGCTGTTTTCGTTGCTTGGCGGCATTTCAAAAGCACATGCATCGGGCCGTTCGACGGGTGATATCCTTTCGGATGATGTCTCTCATTTTGCGCGTGACTTCAGGGATATTTTTTCTTCACCCGCACACTTTGGCGGTAGTGACTGGATAACGATCGGTGCTGTTGCAGGAACAGCCGCCGCAGCCGCACTCTGGGTCGATGATCCTCTACGGGAGTATATGCTCGACAACCGTTCGGTTTTTACCGATGATCTGGTTTCGGTAGGGGATTATTACGGCAAGCTTTCTACCGGCTACTATCTCGGCTCCGCTCTCTACGTTGCGGGTATTGTCAGTGACGATGACTGGGTTCGTTATACAGGCAGAGCGGTGCTGGAAGCACACACGTTCTCACTGCTTATCACAGGCGTCCTGAAGGCAGTTGCGGGTCGATCGAGACCATACCGTTTTGAAGGGAACAACCGTTTTGGCTGGCTGGAAATCGAAAACAGCAGGTGGTCTCTTCCCTCAGGGCACGCAACGGCAGCATTCGCAATCTCATCGGCACTGAGCAAAAGAATCGACCGGCCATGGGCAACGGCAGGACTCTATGCGCTGTCGGGTATTACCGTTCTGGACAGGATATACGATGACAAGCACTGGCTTTCGGATACCATACTTGGCGCGGCGATAGGAACTGCGGTAGGACTGGCTGTCGGGAAAATGATCAACGAGGAAGAGGCGGAAAGAAAAAAAGGGGGACTAGAGGTCCTCAAGGAGCGGCCTTTGGAACTGGTACACTTCTCAGTGAGTTTTTAATAGGCCCTGCCTGTTGTTGAGGTGTTGATTTGTTGAATCCTTGAACTGTCAAGATGAAAGTACCTCGATTATTTCCTGCGGTTTTTCAACCAGAGTTTTTGCCCCGCTTTTCAAGAGTTCCTCTTCTGTTCTGAACCCCCAGAGTACGCCCAGCGGGTACATCCCGGCGGCGTTTGCGGTCTGCATATCCACTTCGCTGTCTCCCACATAGAGAACCTCGGCAGGATCGATATTCATCTCTTTTGCCATTACAAGAGCTCCCTGAGGGTCAGGCTTGTGCCTGATTCCCGGATGATGTCCGGTGACACGCTCGAATTTCCAGGGGGAAAGCAGTGTCTCGACGCACAGTTTTGTGAACCGGTCGGGCTTGTTGGAAAGAACTCCTTTTTTTATCGCTGTAGTATCCAGCCAGTCGAGCAGTTCAGCAATGCCGGGGTAAGGCCTGGTATTGTCCATCCAGCTCTCTGCATAGTGTTCCTGCATCTCCCGCTTGAGTTTTTCGATAAGTTCCCGGCGGTCCTGAAGATTCGGAGGGAGAGCTTTTCTGACCAGTTCTCCCATACCGTAACCGACAAGGTAACGGACCTTCCCGATATCGTGTGTCCGGTATCCGTTTTTCTCGAGAACGCTGTTTAGTGTGTTTGCCAGATCGGTCAGTGAATCGATAAGTGTTCCGTCCAGGTCAAAAATGACTGCCTTGATGTTCATTACTTTTTACTCTTGTGTGCAACAGCGAGAAAAACGCTATACGTTTTTTCCTTGCCGGCATGGTTTGTTTTGGTAAGTGAAAAGGTAACAAAAAAATGTTCTGTCAGAGAACGTATGAAAGCAGCAAAAAGCCGGTAGTCATCAGGAATGCCGCAATCAGATTCATGAAAAAGCCAAGCCTGAGCAGCGTTTTTATGGAGACTTTTTCAAGCCCTCCGAACGCAAGGGCGTTGACGGGAGTGGCGACAGGACTCATAAATGCCCCGGAAGCTGCCACGGTAACCAGCAGAAGCAGGATGAGCTGCTCAGACGGGAAAGCCGGTTCTATGGCGATAATCGCAGGAGTAACAATAAGCAGGACTGTTGTATTGTTGAATATTTCAGTGGAAAATATGGTTGACAGGGCGGTTACTCCGAAAAGAAGCGCCGGGTTGATTTCGGCAGAGGTGATCCATGTACTGAAATTTGTAAAAAGTGTAAAGAGCCATCCGTCGATATCGGGGGTAGCTGGATTGTCGCCGACGGAGATGATGATCAGTAAAAGAATCGCTGTGACACTCATGAGCAGAAATCCGAACCAGGGGATTTCGAGCATAATCCGGTTGATAGACAGGACGGAATTGAAATTATGTATGGAAAGAGAAGGGAATGTTTCTCCAAAGAGACGTTTCCAGAAAAAGTTGATCATGCGCAAGAGCATGCGGTCAAGTGCTTTATAGGCTCTGGATGAGGGAATACCGAGCCTTTTTTCAAGCTGCTCCAGTGTTTTGCTGAGAAAGATGACCGGAAACGCGCCAAGAAACAGGAGAAGAAAAACAAGATTTTTCAAAGCGTTTCTTGCCGTGCCAGCCTTACGGGGGAAGATAAAGGAGAAAAAAAGAATGATTGCCAGGTAGGTGATAAATGACAGATCGATGATGTTGAGTCCGTCAAGCAGGGGGGCCGGTTTGAAAAGAAACTGCAGAGCGCTGAGCGCGAACGTCAGACTAACATTTGCGATAAAAAAAACAAGCGGTTTTTTCGGCAGGAGAGAGCCCATTTTGTGTTGTGCCGGCAGAACCGCAGGCTCAAGATTGGACGGGGTGTTGGCCAGGATGAGCCATCTTCCGGCTATGACGAGTGTGAAAGAAGCCGGAACGCCAACCATAAGCCATGAAAAAAAAGTAAGGTGTTCCGTGCCGGGGAGCGCCTGGAAATCCGCGAATCCAACTGCGGCAACGTTCAATGGGCTTCCTGTCAACGATGCCATACCGCCGGTGTTTGCTCCGAAGATCAACGCGCAGTAAAACAGGGCGGCAAGTGTTTTACGGTTTTCCACGTTTCCGAAAACAGCCATCAGTTTCCGTACAACCGGGAGCATCGCGAGTACAACAACGGTGTTTGAAAAGAATATCGACAAACTGTAAGAAAGAAGAAGTGTTGCTGTCAGGAGTCCGCCTGTCGTTGTTCGGGAATGGGCGAGAAAATAGGTGATTAGCCTGGTATGGGTTCTGGCGGCAATCAGTATCTGCGAGAGCAAAAAACCGATTGCAAGGATAATGATGTTCTGTAGCCAGTTCATACGGTTGTTTTTTTAAAGGGCACGTCAAATGGGCACCTCTCTGCTAACCAGCGTTACGAGTTTACAGAATATTCACCAGGCCGTAACCGTTCAACAACATTCTTTTGCGTATCTCTTTATGTACGGAATAAAAAACATCCTTCATGAAAAACTTTTTCAGGATGAGCTATCTGCGGGAAAATCTGTTCGGTCGGCTTCCGTTTCTGAAACCTCTCGAGTCGATACTCCTGAGGTTTTTCATGATCCCGAACCTTTTTCTTGTTCGTGCCGAAGGTATCGAGTACATCAGGAAAAGAAAGGGGCCGTTGATTTTCGCGTTCAACCATAATAACTCGATCGAATCCGTACTGGTCCCCGCATTTCTGATCTACCACAGCGGTGGCAGAAAGATAAGCTTTGTTATCGACTGGATGTTTGGGAAAATACCGCTGCTGGAGCACGTGCTCAGGCGAATGGAGCCGGTTTATGTCTACCATAAGCGTTCTACCCTCAGACTTCTTGAATCAAGAAGGCCGAAAACCCAACCTCCGGCTGATACGATTTCCCTTTGCTGTAAAAAGCTCGGGGAGGGCAAGCGTATAGGTATTTTCCCTGAGGGGAAACGAAACCGGGACCCTTTCAGGCTTCTTCGGGCAAAACCGGGTATCGGGCATATCGCGCTTCGGTCGGAAGTGCCCGTGGTTCCGGTCGGAATCAACTGTGTGTCAGGCAGGAAGAGAAAAAGAGTACATGCTTTCGGAAAGATTTCACTGAAGATCGGTGAGCCGTTGTGTTTTGATGCCCTTTCAGAAGCCTACCGTCAGGCAGACTGTTCGGGTTTTTCATCTCCGGCGGCAAGCCAGGAACGACATCAGCTTGCCCGGTCAGCGGCAAACACGGTGATGTCTGTAATTGCCGGACTTTGCGGGAAAGAATACGCCTGTCCGGTACCTGCGAAAAAATCAGCTAACGGTAATTTCAAAAACAACCATACCACCAGGGAGGTCATATGTCCTGTATAACGGTTGAAAGAGTGTTATCGAACGGAGCGCGCAAGGATGCCGTAGAGATTATCGAGCAGGTTTTCAGGAAAGAGAAACAATGGATCAGTGTTTCTCAGGAACAATTACCCCGGGCTCTTGAGGAAAACGGTTGCTATTCCTGGTTCCTTGCGAAGGTTGACGGGCGACCGGCAGGGGTGCTCCGGTTGATGTATGATCCCCCTCTCGAACTTCCCCGGGAGTATGATGTACGGTTGCTTCCGGGGGTCAATATCGAAAAAATGAAACAGGAAGGCCGTTATGTGGAGATCGGCCGTTTTATGATCAGGAGCGAGTTCCGGAAAAACCCGAGGATCGCTCTCCGTTTGATGCGCACTGCTACCAGAGAGGTTCTCGAAAGAGACTATACCCACTTTATTACGGATGTGTTTGAAGGTGAACCCAATTCCCCGCTTAATTTTCATACAAGGGTTCTTGGTTTTGAAATGATCGGGAAGCACCTGTTCGGTGATCTGAACTGCAGTTCCACCCGCATCATTCTGACGCTCGATATTCTGAAGGTGTATCGCAGGATCCGCAACAGTCGAAGCCGGGTGTACAGCGAGCTTACCGAAGACGTGCGTGGTATTCTTGAGCGAAAACTGGCGGCTGCCGGGCCGTGAATGCAAACATCCCTGTGTAAGGTGTTAAAAGCGAGGTGATATATGCTGAAACTCGATGAATTGAGACGTGCGATCAAAGGGGAGATTTTTGTCCGGGAAGATATGGCAAAACACGATATCAGGAAGGTCGAAGGGGTTGCCGATATTCTGGTCAAGCCGGCCGGGAAAAAAGATCTCGCAAAAGTTCTGCAACTGCTCAGGAAATCCGGTTTTCCTTACGTCGTTATCAACAAAAAGGGCAGAGTGGTTTTCCCTGACGAACGCTATCACGGAGTCGTTATCGTTACGGACTGACGTGCCGGATTTTGTGTTCCGTCCATTTGTAACAATATCGTTTCATATCCGTAACGGTTCCTTAACATTACGAATTGTAGATTGTCTCCCGACGAGGGCATAGAGCAGCAGATGCCCGTGTTCGTCTCAAAAAAACCGGAAAACATAATCTGTTTTATCATGAAAAAATTTATTGCGCTTTTTGCTTTTCTTCTTGTTTCGGGATGGAGTACCGCCGAAGCCGTTGATTGGAACTGGAAAGGCGACGTTCGTTACCGCTACGAGTCGAAAATAAAAACCGATGCAGAAAACAGCAGGGATCGTCATCGTATCCGTGTCCGTCTCGGCGTCTATCCCTGGATCACTGAAGAGTTAAGTGCAGGTGTCCAGTTTTCAACAGCCGGAGCAGGTGACCCGGTTTCCCGCAACCAGACGCTCGGTGACGGTTTTACTGCGAAGGATATCAATCTCAATGAGGCCTTCATCGATTTCCATCCGATGTTTCTCGACGGGGATGTGGACTTTATTTTAGGTAAAAGAGCGGTTAAATCGACGCTTATCCGTGTCAACGACCTTGTCTGGGACAGCGACCTCACCCTTGAAGGCGCTACCGTTCAGTTCGGTAAAAGCGGAAGCAAGCAGGATTCAGGCATTAATGCCGTCGTTGGTTACTACTTTATCGATGAACTTTCAAAGAGTGAAGAGGATCCTTTCTTCTGGGCTGCGCAGCTCGCCTATACCGGCCAGGCAGGAGATCTCGGATTCATACTCGGCGCAGGGTACTATGATTACCATAATATCATGGGCAATGATGATTCTATCCTGGGTGACTGGACTGATGGCGATTATTTTGGGAACTCCCATAATGGCGTGTATGATTTTGACTACAACATTCTCGAGCTCTTTGCCAACGTCGGCGGCAAGTTTGACGGTAGTCTGCCCTGGAAACTCTACGGTCAGTATGCCATGAACGTTGCAGAAGATGTGGATGAGGATGACAAGGGTTACGTTATCGGCTTCAAACTCGGTAAAGCCAAGAAAGTCGGTCAGTGGGAACTCGATGCCAACTACAGCTACATTGAAAAAGATGCGGTTCTCGGTGCCTACACCGATTCCGACCGCTGGGGCGGCGGTACCGACGGTCAGGGCTTTGAGGTCGGTGGTAAATACCACCTTGTCCAGAACCTGACGCTCGGGTTGAAATATCTTGGCCATGAAATCGGAATCGACAGCGATGAAAACCTGCATGTGCTGCAAGCAGACATGATTGTCAAATTCTGATGCCTGAACGAATGTTTCCTGATTTGTGTTGCTGTTCTTTCTTCATGAGGTGAGTTGTAAAACTCACTATAGTTGCTGTTACCGCTTCCTCCTGCAAAAAAGGAAGCGGTAATTTTTGGAAAAAACTGCAAAACCTTTCTGTTTTTTAACTTTCATAATCAAGAAAAAAGATGATGAACAAGATGAAAAAAATGTTGATGCTTGTTGCGATTTTCTGTTTCGCCGTGGCAGGACCTGTTCAGGCCAAGGATGCCATTGTCATGGACGGTTCAACAACGGTTGGCCCGATCGCAAAATCTTTTGCGGCTTATTTTACGAAGAATACAGGTGTCGAGGTTACCGTTAGTGAATCCGGCAGTGGAAACGGTGCGAAAAGTCTGATCAACGGTGCTTGTGACATCGCCAACATGTCACGTCCGATGAAAGAGAAAGAGGCGAATGCTGCAAAAACCAAAGGGATCAATCCTGTCGAGCATGTCGTGGCGCTTGACGGTCTTTCGGTCGTCGTGCATCCGAGCAACTATGTCGCTGCACTGAAGATCGAGCAGATCCGTGACATTTATACCGGAAAAGTTACCAACTGGAGCCAGGTTGGCGGCCCGAACGCAAAAATCGTTGTGATCCAGCGTGAATCCAACAGCGGTACACAGGATTCTTTCAGGAAGCTCGTTGTCGGCAAAGGCAACGTTGTCACCAAACGCGCGGAAACACAGGCAAGTAACGGTGCTGTAAAGAGCCGTGTTGCATCGACTCCGGCAGCTATCGGTTTCATCGGCCTCGGTTTTCTCGATGATTCTGTCAAGTCGCTTATCGTGAACGGTGTTGCTCCGAGCGAAGAAACGGTTAAAAACGGTTCTTACCCTGTAGCCCGTCCGTTGTTCATGTACACCAACGGTGAACCGACCGGTGTTATCAAGGAATTTATCGATCTGCCGAAAACCGACGACGGGAAACGCATGATCAGTGAACTTGGTTACGTTAACCGTTATTAAGGTCTGTTTTCTCCTGAGCCTTTTTTCCATAAGAGAAGGTCTCGTCAGAAAAGAGCTGAACAAAATGAAACGGGCCGCCTCAAGGCGGCCCGTTTGTATTGATAAGTGAACCGTACAGGGGTTATAAGGAGTAACAGCCGGTCTGTTGAACTTTTTGATGACGCTGATGACGGGGCGATACGTATTTTGCGAGAGTAAAGATGTAACAGAGTTGTAACATGGAGAGCGTTGTCAGCTACAGTATGGGAGTATACATTACAGTACATTATTCAAGGATCGGTAGACCTTGTCTTTTTCAGAATTAACAGGCATTATATATGGCGGATGCGACGTTACATGACGGGAAAAAATCGGATGCCTTTGTGCTTACCCCTCAAAAGCTTCGCCGGCAGAGAATCGCGAAGTTTATCGGTGAAGGTTTTCTTCTGGCGGTAGCATCGTTTGTCGCTGTTGTTGTCCTTTTCATCTTCTACTTTGTCGCGGTCGACGCCATTCCGTTTTTTCAGCAGCGGGGGTTTGCCGAGTTTTTTACCAGCACCGGGTGGTATCCTGCCGATGAGCCGGGAGAGTTCGGCGCACTTGCCATTATCTACGGCAGCGGTATGGTGACGATAGGGTCTGCACTTATTGCAATTCCTCTTGGTATTTCCGCGGCAATATGCCTGAGTGATGTGCTCCCTTTTTCGGTACGGCAGTATGCCAAACCGGTCATCGAGATGCTTGCGGCAATACCTTCGGTTGCCTACGGTTTTTTCGCGCTCGTGATTTTTGCCCCTCTTCTCCAGAACTATGGCGGTCCCATATTGATGTGGGCATGGTGGCTGATTGCCGGTCCCTTTGTTTTGCTTGCCGTCATTGTTCTTTCCGACCTGCTTACTTCAGGTGATGAAAATGACTCCAAACGCAAAACAATGCGTCTAATTGTTACCGGAGTACTGGGCCTGCTTGCGGTTTTGTTTCTTTTCTGGGTAGGCAGGACACTCAATGCCATCCAGATTATGAGTGGAACAAACGCGCTCAACGTCTCCCTGATTCTCAGCTTTATGGCGTTGCCGACGATAGTCAGTGTGTCCGAGGATTCCCTTCAGGCAGTCGGCCGGGAATTGAGAGAGGGCAGCTACGCGCTCGGGGCTACACGGGCGGAGACCATAGTGAAAACGGTATTGCCGGCAGCAAGTAGCGGTATTCTCGCTGCGGTTATTCTCGGCATTATGCGTGCCATTGGTGAAACCATGGTTGTGTGGATGGCATCGGGCAACTCTTCTCACATTCCGGACCCCTGGTACAACTATCTCGATTCGATACGGACCCTGACGGCAACCATTGCCGGCGATATGGGCGAGGCGGACCAGGTTACCGGATCGGCGCGATACCATGTACTTTTTGCCATGGGGCTTCTGCTTCTTGTTTTCAGCTTTGTCAGTAATCTTGTCAGTGAACGGATCGTTGTCAGGCAGAGGAAGATACTTGCAGGTGAATAAGCCGCTATCATTTAATTGTTGATCCCATGAATGTCGGAACCAGAAAAATACTCGACAGGTCTTTTACAACTGTCGGCATCACCTCGATCCTGTTGATGGCAACAGCCCTGCTTGTTGTGATTGTGCCGATTTTTTCCGGAGGGATCGGGGCGATATTTTTCAAGGGCACCATTGAACATCGAAAACTTCAGTACAACGAGTTCAGAAAAGGGAACCCGGATGTTCTTCGGCAACAGATAACCGAAGCCGATTCCCATAGAAAGGGCGCGTACAGGATTCTCGAGGCTTTCGAGGCCGAGATGGAGTTGATGGAGCCGGGAGAGAAGAAGAAGTATCTTTCCGGGTATACAAGCGTCCGGAGCATCCTTTCGCATATGCTCGGACCTCTTCCGGGTGACAGTGAGCCCATACTTCTGCGCTATCAGTACGGAGCGACTCGCTGGGAAAAAGCCGAGGAATCGCTTCATGACCTCATGTTCGTTACGAAGTGGGATTATTCCGATCCCACTGAAATGGCCAAGCAGTATTTTGTCCCGAGAGCCGACGAATTTGCCGGGACAGCTTTGGCCGGTCTTTTTCCGTATGTGGAGAACAATCTTGAAAAGATGCTGCTGCCCGAGCAGACCTTTTACTGGGGGTTTCTCACCGAACGTTCACTCGACGCGCATATTTTCGGAGGTATCTGGGCTGAAATTCAGGGAACCATTTTTCTCGCGACCGGCGCGATGCTCTTTGCTTTTCCTCTTGGTGTTATCGCTGCCATATACTTTACGGAATACGCAAAGGATAACTTTTTTACAAGTATCCTGCGCAGTGCCAATAGTACGCTTGCAGGTGTTCCAAGCATAGTGTTCGGCCTTTTCGGTCTGGCATTCTTTATCAACACGGTGAAGGTATCGGATTCGAAAAGCGTTCTTGCCGGTTCGCTGACGCTGGCGATCATGGTTCTGCCGACCATAATCCGCGCAGCGGAGGAAGCGATTCTTTCGGTGCCCAAAACATACAAGGAAGCTTCACTCGGGCTCGGTTCGACCAAATGGAGAACCATCATGACCGTCATATTGCCGGCGGCATTGCCGGGTATCATTACCGGTGGAATCATCAGTCTCGGACGTGCGGCAGGTGAAACCGCCCCGATTATTTTTACGGCCGCCGTCAGTGTCGGTGCAACGATAGGGATAGGCGACGTGTTTACTTCACCAACGCCAGCCCTTTCCTGGAACATCTATAATCTCGCCAGCGAACATGAGGCGGCAAATGAGATACGCCACGTACAGTATGGCATGGTGCTTTCGCTTATATCGATCGTACTATTGCTTAACTTATCGGCTATATTGCTGAGAGCAAGGATTTCAAAAAAATTAAAAGGTTAAAGAATAATGCAGATGACTGCTGAAGAAAAAGATGCGAGCAAGGTCGCGGCCACAAGCGGCGCGAGCCGGGAAATTTTTCTTCCTCCCGAAAGGGAAAGAGTCAGGGACGGCGGAACGCCCCATGTGAGCGCCAAAAATTTCTCGATTTTCTACGGAAACTTCGAGGCGGTCAAAAAGGTCAATGCCGATATTCTCTCGAAGTATGTGACTGCTATTATCGGGCCGAGCGGCTGTGGTAAAAGCACGTTTCTGCGGGCAATAAACAGGATGAACGATCTTATCCCGTCCTGTTATACAACAGGAACCCTGATTTTCGACGGTGAGGATGTCTACGGAAGGTATACCGATGAAGTCCAGCTCAGAAAAAAAATCGGCATGGTTTTTCAGAAGCCCAATCCGTTTCCGAAATCAATTTTTGACAACATTGCCTATGGTCCCCGGCTTCATGGGGTGAAGGATAAGAGGGTGCTCGATGAACTTGTTGAAAAAAGTCTTCGCAAGGCGGCCTTGTGGGATGAAGTGAAAGATCGTCTCGACAGAAATGCTCTTGGTCTCAGCGGTGGTCAGCAGCAGCGGCTCTGTGTTGCAAGAACACTTGCAGTGGAGCCGGAAATTCTGCTTCTCGATGAACCTACCTCTGCTCTGGATCCAAAGGCAACTGCTAAAATCGAGGATCTTATCGAGGAATTGCGAGGCAGTTATACTATACTTATTGTCACGCATAACATGCAGCAGGCTTCCCGTGTTTCGGACTACACCATGTTTTATTATGAAGGTGATCTCGTAGAATATGCCCCGACCAAGCAGCTTTTTACCAATCCTAGGGATCAGGTTACCGAAGATTACATTACCGGAAGGTTCAGCTGAAAAACTAAAAAACCACACTTATGGCGGACAGACCCGTACACGAGCATATAAAGGATTTATCCAACGCTCTGGTTATCCTTTCAGACAAGGTTCTGAAGAACTTTACGGGCGCACTGGAGGCTTTGTTGAGCAGTGACGCAAAAACAGGTGAGGATATAAAGCTTGCCGATGGTGAGATCGACGCATCCGAAGTCAGGCTGGAAGAGCAGTGCCTGGTGTTTCTTGCCCTCCAGCAGCCCGTTGCAAGGGATTTAAGGACTATCATCACCATTCTCAAGATCAATACCGACCTTGAAAGGATTGGGGATCTTGCTGTACATGTTTATGAGAGGGTTCCGGAAATCAGCCGCGATTTTCTCAGGGATTTTCGTTTTGAAACGATGGGGCAGCTCGCCAGGGAGATGGTGCAGAAATCGATCCAGGCCTTTGTCAACAAGGACCGTCAGCTTGCTGAAGAGGTCTGTGACATGGATGAGGAACTCGATGCAATGCACCGTGCGGTATTCAAAAAGGTATCGGCGGAGATACGGCACGCAGAGGCCGACGCAGCTCACTATATCGTCGCGATGAGTATTTCACGATATATTGAAAGAATAGGCGATCATGCAACCAGAATAGCAAGAGAGGTACTTTATCTTATCACCGGAGAGATAATCCGGCATACGGATGGTTCGTTTGAAAAGCTTATCCAGTCATTGAAGGATTAGTCCCGCTTCTGTACTCCGGCATCCTGACCGTAGATCCGGAGTTTATTTTTTTTCTTGCAATTGACCCTTCCGCTCAGCTAAATTATCACCACTTGATGCAAGTGTTTCCCTTTGTGCCCGATATGCCTTATCATGTTGTGGCAAAGAAACTGCCCTGTAACTATCATCTTTTCTTTACAAACAGCTTAGCGGATACTGAACAATGAGACTTTTCGGAAAAAAAAGCGAAACTGCCGGCGGCAGTGGAGCAAAAAAAGGAATAGAAAAAGTTGCCCGTCCTGATGCGTTTACCATCAAGATCGATCCTGAGAAATTCAGGCTTGCAACGAAGCCGGAAGGTCCGGTTCACGAACAGCTTGAAACATTGAGACAGAAGCTGACAAAGCTCTCTTCCAATGTGGAGAATAATCTGATGCTCGTCATTCGTGCGTCAACCAAGAAAAACAGTGATCTTGCACAGTCTGCATTCGAGTTTGACAAGGAGTATATTCAGAAAGGCAAGTTCGAGGTCGAGTACCTCTGTCTGGCGTACAGTTGTTTCCAGGATCTCGACGAAGAAAACAGGACGGTTGTCGACACGGCCCGCGAGATAATGCAGAAACTGGAAATCATCGGTCAGTATGCCCTGAACATTGCAGACAAGACGGAGTATATCCGGTTGGCAAATGTAGAGATACTGCACAAGGACGAGTACGATCTCAAACCCATGGGAGATATTACCGCAGAGATGATCAAGAAAGCTGTAGAGGCTTTTGTTAGCGGTAACAGCAAGCATGCTGCCGAAACGCTCGACATGATGAAAGAGATCGATGAGATTTATGAAAAGGCGGTTAAAAAGCTCAAAGAGGAGGTTTCCGACCAGAACATCACCAACTCTACAGGTGTTCTTTCGGTTGTCGAGCACGTAAAAAAGTCGGCGGATATATCATGCGATATAGCACGTTTGCTTCTGTAGGGCACCTCTACGTATTGTCATGAGCGATTCAAGTGGCAAGGCGAACAGAGCGCAGAAACTCTCTCCTATCCGCTCAACGACGCAATTGAATCGCGGAATAAATAGGGGTACCCTGTAGACAAAAAGGTGTCCGGCAAACCATAGACTTTCGCAAGGTCCGAAACCGGTCCCGAGTCGCATGTACATATTTCGTCATGCGCCGGGAATCGGGTTCCATGCATCACGGCGATGGTTTTTCGGGCACCGGCAAGTGCAGGTTTTTCCGGTGCATCTTGTACTTCTTCTTTTTCCCCACCGTGAAATTCACTGTTTTCCTTATCTTCTTTCATTTTTCGGTATCACGTTTATTTTTCGACGATGCATCTGCTTGAAAAGAATTCACCTGTACTTCTTACGGCACGTCTGGTGCTTGCTTTTTCCTGGATATACCAGGGGGCGGTACCCAAGGTTATCTGCCGCAGTCCGGGAGAGATCGAGTTGCTGCAGCACGTTGTCAGGATTAACGAGCTGGCATGTTCTCTTGTCGTCTGGATGGGCTACGGCGAGATTCTTTTCGGTTTTATTCTTCTGTTTACAACGCGTAGATGGGTCTTTCTGATGAATATTTCAGCGTTACTCATGCTTCTGGGCTACGTCGCGGTTTTTGAGCCCGCTCTTTTTACCTTGCCGTTCAATCCGCTGATCCTCAACGTATCTCTTATCGGTATGTCTGTCATAGCTTACAGTGAACTCGGAAAGAACAGGGATAGTGCAGCGCTCTGAGGGAAACAGACCGGCTATTGATCCCGGTGCAATGGTGAGGATATACCTTTCGGTATCGGTGACTATCATGGCTTGTGCCGTTTTTCTCGGTGCGGCCGGAGCGTGGACGGGCAGCACGTTTCTCGATACGGTTCATCCGTATGTCTTTTTTACGGGATTCGGCAATCTTTCCATCATTATTCTCAACCGGTATTTGATTTCGGCGATCTATCCGGAACTCGAACCCGATCCTGAAAAGCAGATACGCTACATCTATGGTGTACTGCTCTCGGTTGTTCTCGTTGTTCTCGCAGTGTACATGAACTGGCCGCTTCTCAAGGCGTCTGTCGGTCTTTTTCTGATGGTCATGGTGAGTGCTGCAGCAAAGGAGATCTTTTCGACGCTCTCCATAGTAAAGATATGGCGTGAGGTATCGGTACGTTACTATATTTTCGATGTACTCTTTTTGTTCGTTGCAAATCTCGGACTGTTTGCGCTGGGGCTGAAGGAAGCGTTTCCCGAAACAGGCATTGTCCCCTATTTCGTGACTCAGTCAACCTATTTCCTCGGCTCGTCGTTTCCGCTGAGTATCAGCGTTATGGGGTTTCTCTACACCTATGTCTGGCGTCGCCCGGGAGAAAAAGGGGCGGTCAGGCAACTGTTCAGTATCTGGTCGTATATTTTTGTCGGCGGTGTGCTGGTTTTCCTTATTGCTATACTCATGGGAAATTACCTCGGCATGATGCTGGTAAGCCACACCCTCATGCTGGGCGTCCTGATTATTCTGACAGGATTCGCCCGTTATCTCTACCGTTTCTTTTCGAGTCAGTTCAGGCACCCGGCACTTGCTTTTTTGCTTTCGGGGCTTGCGATGCTTCTTGCGGCGAGCGCATACGGTATTCTGAATATCTACTTTTTCAGGTGGTTCGGTGCCGTGCCTCCCATACCGGTGGACAGCATGTGGATCTATCACTCGCATACACACGCCGCGTTGCTGGGATGGATATCCTTTTCGTTTACGGGAATGGTGTATATCGTTGTTCCGGCCATCGTAACGTCGAACTCGCTTGAGCTGTTGCGCTCTGAAAATGTTTTTTCGCAACTCCTCGATGCAACAACGCTTTCGAGGGCTTTCCGGCAACTAATCATCGCTCTTCTTTCGGCTACGTCTGTTTTGCTTGCATTCTATCTGGAAAACAATTTTCTTCTGGCATTTGCCGGTGTTGTTTTCGGGTTCGCGGTATATTATTCAAGGATCAACCTCGGAAAAGCCTTCCGGCGGCGATCAACTCAGGGTACATAAACGGTATATCTATGAAACAGCTTCGTATAGGGTGGATATTTTTCATCTGTGTGTCGATAATACTCCCTGCCACGGGATTTTCCTACGACAGCGGGCACTACAGCATTGTGCTCAAGGGTACCAAGGCATGGAATGCCATGAAAACAGGTCTCCCCGAAACGCGTTTTGACCTGAGTGGTGCCGATCTGAAGGGGAAAAACCTTAAAGGAATTGATTTCAGCAATGTCAATCTGGATGGGGCGAGCCTTAAAGGTGCCGATGTCAGTGACGCCGACCTGCGTGGTGCCTCACTGAACGGTGCGTTTTTACGCAACGCCCTGTTTTACGATGCGTTGTTTCGTGACGCTTCATTACGCAACGCGGATATCGAGGAAGCCTCTCTTGACGGAGCTGATCTGCGGAGGGCGGTTTTGGACGGGGCGGTTCTGAAGCAGGCCGACCTTGCCAACAGTTTGTTGAGGGAGGCAAGTCTTCGGGGAGTGGATTTGCGCGCAGCGAGTTTGAGGGCCGCTGATCTTGCGGGTTCCAACCTCGATGGTGCGTATTTGTGGCGTGCGGATCTTGACGGGGCGAATCTTGAGGGAACTCATGTAACGTCCGTTACTGTTGTTGAAACCGGAAAATATGCCGACCGGGCATGGGCTGATAAACATGGCGCGCTGTTATCGTTGCCTGAGCCCGGCGCTGCAGGACACGAGATCGAAAAAAACGATGGTGTTGAAAAGCGAAACAGTGAAGCCGGTCAAGTTCCGGCGGAAAAGAACGATGCAGGTATTCCGAATTCTGAGAAACACGCAGCGGTTTCCGGAACGGAAAGCAAGGGCAGGGATACCGCAGCAGTTGCCCTGGATAGAAGCTGGCCGGTAAATCCCGTACAGCAGAAGATTCGTTTCGGTGTCACGCGCAGTGACGTCGGAGCGCTCTCTTATGATGTGCATCAGCGTGAGTTGCTGGTGGACAGTGTCTCCCGGTGGAACAAAATGAGAAAAAAGAACCCGGCGGAACCCGTCCGTCTTGCCGGGGCCAGGTTGAGCAGGAAGGTACTCGATGGAGCGGATTTACGAAATGCCGATCTAAAAGGTACCTTGTTAAAACGCACCGATCTTGTCGATGCGGACCTGAGAGGGGCTGATCTGAGGGAGGCGAATCTTCGTGAAGCGGATCTGACGAATGCCGACCTTCAGGGAGCCGATCTTCGGGGAGCATATCTCTGGAGAGCGAATCTCAGCTGGACGGTGCTGAACGGTGTGATTGTCGATGCTCAGACAGTTCTGGGAACCGGTAGGAAAGCAACCCCTGCATGGGCGGAAAAGGCCGGTGCGGTCTACCGTCACCCGGAATGATACCGGATATATGGAAAATGCCCCGACAGGTATTGAGGTGGCGCGGTAATGATATATTTGGTCATCTTTTGTGATACGGGTGAAGAGAGACGGCCGCTGCCCCTGGGGAAATGAAAATTTGCGAGTGATATGAAAAGAAAAGGCGAGCCGCTGGTGACGGTTACCATTCCGATGTATAACAACGAGAGGTTCATCAGTCAGACAATAGAGTCGATCCTTGCGCAGACATATACGAATTTCGAACTGCTGATCTATGATGACAATTCAACGGATGGATCGTATGAAATCGCGTCCTCATTCAGGGATTCCAGGATGCGTGTTTTCAGGAACAAAAGAAATCTCGGTCCGGAAGGAAACTGGAACAGGGCGATAAACGAAGTCCGGGGAAAATATGTCAAGCTTATCTGCGGTGACGATATTCTCTACCCGAAATGCCTCGAAAGGCAGGTGGCTGTTTTTGAAAAAAATCCGAAAGCCGGAATAAGTCTGGTCTGCAGCCAGCGAACCATTATTGATCCGGAAGGCAAGTCCCTTATCAAGAAAATCAACCTGATCGATAAAGGGAG
>RRYU01000180.1_pt1 | contig 17171 bp, 21 predicted proteins | sample 2162651 | NCBI WGS metagenome assembly RRYU01 (sample SAMN10267283, study PRJNA491782) | microbial mat metagenome | isolation source: biomat in the production well | place: Japan: Minami-Kanto gas field, natural gas well KTG3 | collected 2017-06 | reverse complement strand
ATGAGGTCTGGGGTGTGAATGACGCCGTCCTTAAGCATGAAGATGTTACTCATAGTACCTTCAACCACATAACCATCGGCATCAAGCATCAAGCCTTCGCTGATATCAGAATCATCCCACTCACTGCGGGCAAGTACCTGCTCCAATCGATTCAGATGTTTTATTCCAGCTAATGTCGGGTTTAATCCTAAGCGAGTCGAACATATTCGCACCCTTACACCGGACGTAATTGCTTCATCCGGATAGTCTGGCCAGGCCAAAAAATTCACCAGTCTGGTTGTTGCCGCATTGGGATCTATCCGGTAGCCACGAGCACTTTCGCCTCGGGTAATGACAATCTTTATAACCCCTTTGCCATTGGAACCTATTTCATGCTGGATTTCTTTGAACAGGGTCCCAGGCTCAGGGATGGTTATACCCAAACGTCTACCGCCAGTTTGTAGGCGTTGATAATGGCGTTCCCACAAGCAGGGGCGCGCGTCGACAACGGCGATGGTCTCAAACAGACCATCGCCATATTGCAGACCGCGGTCAAAGGCGGAGATAGTTGTGCCTGAATCCCCGTTAATCAACAAGGAGAGGCCTCTTTGGATTAGCCCTGAAAACGGGTAAAAGCTAAAGTTCCGTTGGTGCCACCAAAGCCGAATGAGTTTGAGATTGCTAGATCAATCTTCATCTCACGGGCTACGTTTGGCACATAATCCAGATCGCACTCAGGATCTTGATTCTCAAGATTAATGGTTGGAGGTGCGACCTGGTCTCTGACTGCCAAAATGGTGAATACGGCCTCTGCACTACCAGCTGCGCCCAACATGTGTCCTGTCATAGACTTAGTTGAGCTAACGCATAGTTTATAGGCGTGGTCCCCGAAAGCACCCTTGATACCACAGGTTTCAGCCACGTCGCCAGCTGGTGTTGAGGTACCGTGGGCATTGATGTAATCGACCTGAACTGTATTCAGCTCGCCGTCTTTCAGAGCCAATAGCATACAGTCCCTACCGCCCTCGCCACCGGGTGAAGGAGCAGTCATGTGATATGCATCGGAATTCATGCCAATACCAACAAGTTCTGCATAGATCTTAGCGCCGCGGGCCTTCGCCATCTCGTACTCTTCCAGTACGACTACACCAGCGCCATCACTGAGAACAAAGCCGTCACGATCTTTATCCCAAGGGCGACTGGCACCTTCAGGGTCATCATTACGACTGGACAAAGCTCGAGCAGCGGCAAACCCTCCAAGTCCTACTGGAGAGGTTGCCATCTCAGAACCACCTGCAACCATGGCATCGACATATCCATGCCTGATCAGACGAGCCGCCTCTCCTATGTTGTGGCTACCGGTACTGCAGGCAGACACTATGGAGTAGTTTGGGCCCTTAAGACCGTATTTAATTGAGATGTTACCAGCCACCATGTTGACGATATTGGCTGGAACGAAGAACGGAGATATCTTACGTGGTCCACGGTCAAGATAAGCACCATAGCTATCTTCTATTCCAGTTATTCCGCCTATACCTGCACCTACGGCAACACCAATGCGAGTTGCATTTTCTTCGGTAATCTCAAGACCAGAATCTTCTATAGCCTGACACCCAGCAGCAAGACCATAGTGGATAAACTTATCCATCTTGCGTGCTTCTTTGGCCAGGATATATTCGGTGATATCAAAATCTATGATGCTCCCACCAAAATGGGTGGAGAACTTTTCTATATCACTGATATGGGTTATGGGACGAATGCCGCTCTTACCTGCAAGTATATTACTCCAGGCAGATTCGACACTGTTTCCTACAGGCGCAACGATACCGAGTCCGGTAACAACAACCCTTCTTCTAACCATAGTTATGATCTTACTCTTGTTCGGGAACCACGAAAAGATACGGGGCACCAGCAGGTTGCCCCATACCTGGAAATAGAGCCATAGCTCTTAGGAATGTGATGTTACATAATCAAGAGCCAGCTTGACGGTAGTAATCTTCTCAGCTTCTTCATCAGGAATCTCAGTTTCAAACTCCTCTTCGAGAGCCATTACCAGTTCAACCGTGTCTAGAGAATCAGCACCTAAGTCATCTACAAAAGAGGCTTCAGGAACTACTTCCTCCTCTTTTACACCCAGCTGTTCCATGACAATCTTTTTAACCCTTTCTTCAATAGAGCTCATGTTATTAGATTCCTCTGTATAAAATGAAGATCACTTAAAAGCGACCGACCGATATTGTATTCACAATCAACCAAAGTTAAAAGTCTAAATTAATCAAACTTAGACCAGCATAATATTAATAAAATATTATTTAATTCATTAAATTATACGTGATATTTAAAGTAATTTATAATAATAATGCGGTAGATATTACCCCATAAACATGCCACCGTTGACATGCAGAGTCTCACCTGTGATGTAACTAGAGTCATCAGAGGCGAGAAATAAAACCGCCTTTGCTATCTCATCTGGACTACCAAGACGCCCAAGCGGGATATTTCCCAAAAGCGCATTTCTTTGTTCTTCCGCCAGCTCCCTAGTCATATCTGTATCGATAAATCCTGGAGCAACTGTATTCACCGTGATATTGCGTGAACCAACCTCTCGGGCCAGGGATTTGGTAAAACCAATAACGCCTGATTTCGCAGCAGCGTAGTTGGCTTGACCAGGATTTCCGGTGGAACCAACCACAGAACCGACATTGATTATACGACCTTTATGAGCTTTCATCATACCACGCAAACAGGCCTTTGAGAGTCTGAATATTGAAGTCAGATTGGTATCTATAATGTCTGACCACTCCTCGTCCTTCATGCGCAACATCAGGTTGTCACGGGTAATGCCAGCATTGTTAACTAGGATTGTGGGCACTCCAAACTCAGCTCCTATTTCCTTTATTACAGAAGCTATCGAATCTGGATCAGTAACATTTAGCACCTTGCCAACACCATTTATCCCTGCTGCCTTAAACCTTTCTGTGATGGCAGAAGCGCCCGCCTGTGAGGTAGCCGTACCGATAACAACAGCGCCGTTCGCACCAATGGTATCAGCTATAGCCTTGCCGATTCCCCGGCTAGCACCAGTTACCAAAGCAACTTGATTTCCAAGCATTGATGACCTCATTTAGTAAGTAAGAAGGACAGAACCCCAGGTAAAACCACCGCCAAAAGCCTCCATCAAAAGTGTGTCTCCCCGCTTGATACGCCCGTCTCGCACAGCCACATCAAGAGCAAGTGGTACAGAAGCGGCGGAGGTATTTCCATGTTCGTCAACAGTTACTACAACCTGATCCATGGACATCTTAAGCTTCCTGGCAGTGGCCTTTATGATACGGATATTAGCTTGATGTGGAATCAGCCAATCCACATCTGTTTTTTTCATTTTATTTGCTTCTAGAGTCTCATCGACAATACGCCCCAAGGTGGTAACCGCAATCTTAAACACCTCGTTACCACTCATCCTTGTATATGCCCTGCCCTCCTGCATCTGATCATATCCTTTGGATATGCCTGCAGGAACCTCGAGAAGGTGTCTGTATTCACCATCCGCATGCAAATGGGTAGATATTATTCCAGCCTCATCGGAAGCCTGAAGTACCACGGCCCCGGCTCCATCACCAAACAAAACGCAGGTGTCACGGTCAGTCCAATCGATAATGCGGGAAAATGTTTCAGCACCAACTACCAGCGCATTACGTATGCCACCAGCCTTAAAGAATTTGTCGGCTACACCTATGGCATAGATAAATCCGGTACATACCGCCTGTACATCGAATGCCGGACAACCATGAATGCCTAAACGGTCCTGCAACAGACATGCTGTACTGGGGAATACCTGGTCGGCAGTTGTAGTAGCTACAATTATCAGGTCAATCTCTGATGCATCTATTCCCGCAGCCTCTATGGCGCGGATGGAAGCCTTTTCTGCCAGATCGCAGGTGGTTTCGTTCTCGTCTGCTATATGGCGCTTCTTGATACCAGTACGATCCTGTATCCACTGGTCAGTTGTCTCAACCATATTCTCAAGTTCCTGATTGGTTAAGATCTTTTCTGGCAGATAGCCACCAGTTCCTACTATGCGGGCATATTTCACGCTTCACCCCTGTTCGCAAACTGCTTTTCAACACCTTGAGCTATATGCTCTGGCACACTTGTCATAACTTCCTTCTTAGCCATACGTATGGCATTTTCAAAAGCCATAACATCCGCGCCACCATGACTTTTTATTACAATTCCACGTAATCCAAGAAGGCTAGCTCCGTTATATGTTCTCGGATCAATTGATTTTTTAAAATGGTTTAAAACCGGCTTGGAGATCAGCCCTACCAGTTTGGTAAATAAATTACGTGTAAATGCCTGAGTCATGTAGTGTTTAAATAGCTTGGCGACACCCTCGCTACTCTTGAGGGATACATTTCCTACAAAACCATCACAAACGATAAGGTCAACACCTCCGGCATAGATATTATCGCCCTCCATGTAGCCAACATAGTTGAGAGAACTATAGGTGAGGAGTTGATGTGCAAGCTTTACCTGCTCATTACCCTTTATCTCCTCTTGACCTACGTTTAATAACCCAACCCGTGGTGAGTCATTGTCATCTACAGATGAAACTAATTCGCTTCCCATCACAGCAAACTGAAATAGATGCTCTGCCGTACAGTCAACATTGGCGCCTAAATCCAGCATCCATGTATGTCCTTCCACGCTAGGCAGTGCTGAGATGATGGCAGGTCTGTCAATATTTGGCAGCATCTTCAAGACGAATCTCGCAATTGCCATCAGTGCTCCAGTATTTCCGGAACTCACACAGGCATCCGCAACACCATCGTGCACCAGATTTATGGCTACACGCATAGACGAATCTTTCTTGTTTCTTAATGCCTTTGAAGGTGGCTCATCCATAGCCACTTCCTGGGATGCATGTTTGATGGATAAACGACTACTATCATAGCCGTTTAGATGCTGTTTAATTTGACCCTCATTTCCCACCAGGATCAAATCAACATCCTGGTCATTGCTAAGAAAGTCCAAGGCTGCGGGTACTACTACCCCGACACCGTGGTCTCCACCCATTGCATCCAATGCGATGGTGATTCGGTCAGATCCCGCCATCGAATTCACGCGCCTCAGAGATGATAGAAGGTAAGTATTGCAATCATAATCAAGGCTGGCAGGCCTTGAAGCCAGCCAGCTTGATCACTTTTATTATTTTGGGGTTACTCGCCTTTGTCGGCGATAACCTTACGGCCACGGTAGAAACCGTCGGCGGTTACATTATGACGCAGATGAAGCTCACCAGATGTTGAATCTGTTGATATGGCCTTCTCTGTCAGAGCGTCGTGTGAACGACGCATACCGCGTCTGGAAGGGGTTTTTCTACTCTTTTGGACCGCCATGGTTCAATCTCCTAAAATTCCAATAAATACTTAAATTTAAGTCTGTTTATTTTTCAGATCTGCCAATGCGGCAAATGGATTTGGCTTTTTCTGCCCTTGATCAACATCCGCCATTTCTGGAGACCACCCAATATTCTGAGAGGCTGCTTTACATTCACCTTCTGGGTGCATTGACACCTGCGGCAAAGCGAGCAACAACTCGTCTTCTATAACCTCATACAACCTGATTCGTTTGTCACCCGCCAACAGAGGCTCGTACTCGTCCGAGAGTCGTTCAGCTTCCTCAAACCCCTCAACAACCACAACCTCGACTTCGGTTGCAACAGGAATAAGTATCGGTTCCAAGCACCTCTGGCACTCAAGTTTCAGTGCCGCACGTACATATCCAGTGATATGAATACGCTGTTTCTCACCTTTGCGGAACATTAATCCAAATTCCGCTTCACCTTCCTGATCCACCAATATCTCCGCGAGACGAGGGAATTTCAAGAATCTGACGTGGCCAGATACCTCCTTCCCTATCTCTGCAAAGCGCCATGGATCGATAAATTCAGGTAAGCGAGATGACATAAACGGGGGATTTTATTACGCGTGGTGATGGCTGTCAAAAAAACCAACAGCTTCACCAAGTTACACCCCCCCCTTGGTCAGCCTCGATTTCGCCAGACCCCCAAGTAGCTACTGGGGCTCATTAAGCCCCGTCTGGTCTATTTCTAATTACCCTCCCACCACTGCCAGGAGAACGCCTGCGGCAACCGCAGAGCCGATAACACCGGCCACATTCGGGCCCATAGCATGCATCAGCAGGAAGTTGTGGTGGTTACTCTCTAAGCCAACTTTGTTAACCACTCGTGCCGCCATTGGGACCGCAGATACACCGGCAGCGCCGATTAAAGGATTGATCTTGCCGCCACTGAGACGGCTCATTAACTTACCCATCAATATACCGGTAGCAGTACCCACGCAGAATGCCAGAGCACCCAAAGCCAGGATTCCAAGAGTCTCAACACTGAGGAACTTTTCAGCAGATAGCTTGGATCCAACGGCCAAACCCAGCATTATGGTTACAATATTGATGATTTCATTTTGCGCAGCCTTGTTCAGACGATCAACCACACCGCTCTCTCGCAGCAAGTTACCGAACATCAACATTCCAATCAGAGGTGCAGCAGACGGCAGAAATAATATGCATAGAATCAACACGGTAAAAGGGAAGAAAACCTTCTCCAGCTTACTTACGTGACGCAACTGCTGCATCTCGATACCACGCTCTTCTACTGTAGTCAAAGCACGCATGATCGGTGGCTGAATAATTGGCACCAGAGCCATATAAGAGTATGCGGCCACGGCAATTGCACCAAGCAGATCAGGTGCTAGACGCGAGGCCAGGAAGATTGCCGTAGGTCCGTCCGCTCCGCCAATGATAGCGATAGCAGAAGCATCCGCCAGGGTAAAATTGAAGCCTGGAATCGCATTGAGTGCCAGCGCGCCAATTAAAGTAGTGAAAATACCAAACTGAGCGGCAGCGCCTAGCAGCAGGGTGCTAGGCCGAGCAATCAAGGCGCTAAAATCGGTCAGGGCACCTACTCCCATAAAGATGAGTAGAGGGAAGACACCAGTCTCAACACCCACATGGTAGATCATACCCAGAAGACCATCTGGCCCTGCAATTTCTGCTACCGGAATGTTACTGAGGATTGCGCCAAAGCCGATTGGCAGCAAAAGCAGCGGCTCAAATTTCTTGTGAATTGCCAGAAATATAAGGACACAGCCGACCAGCATCATAAATAGCTGGCCCCACTCCATATTGGCAATCCCCATTGATTGCCACAGTGCATCAAATCCGGTCATGTCTTACCCCAGAGTAATCAGGAGGTCACCGACATGCACGGCATCACCTTCTTTAACGGCGATAGATGCAACGGAACCACTAGCAGTAGCGCGAACCTCGGTCTCCATCTTCATGGCTTCCAGGATCATGATAACGTCACCCTCGGTAACGTTCCCACCAACCGCAACATTTATCTTAAAGATGTTACCTGTTAACGGGGCTTTAATTTCAGCGCAACCAGCTGCAGGAGCAGTAGCTACGGGAGCGGCGGCGGGAGCGGGAGACACGCTACTTACGGTGCCACCAGCAGATACGGTTACGTCGTAGGCTTTGCCATTTACCTGAACGGTGTAGGCTTCAGCACCACCAGCGGTCGATGCTGTTGCCGCGGCAGGGGCGGCAACAGGCTCAGGCTCTGTTCCAGGAACAGGCTCAAATGCACATGGGTTGTTGCGGTTCTCCAGGAACTTCAGACCAACCTGAGGGAATAGTGCATAAGTCAGAACATCGTCGATGATGTTTTCGGCCAGATCGATCTTCTTCTCCTGGGCAATGGTCTCAAGCTCTTCGGTCAGCTTTTCCACCTCAGGTGACAGCATATCAGCCGGACGACAGGTAATTGCCTCTTGTCCATCTTCCAGGACTCGAGCCTGAAGCTCTTTGTTTACCGGGGCTGGAGAAGCGCCGTATTCGCCTTTTAGGACACCAGCTGTTTCCTTAGCGATGGACTTGTAACGCTCACCAGTCAATACGTTCAGAACAGCCTGCGTGCCGACGATCTGGGAGGTTGGTGTTACCAGAGGGATCAGACCAAGATCTTCACGGACTCTTGGAATTTCAGCCAGAACCTCATCCATCTTGTCTGTAGCACCCTGTTCGCGCAACTGGTTTTCCATGTTGGTGAGCATACCACCAGGAACCTGAGCTACCAGAATACGTGAGTCGACGCCTTTGAGGGCACCTTCAAATTTGGCATATTTCTTACGGACTTCACGGAAGTAAGCTGAGATATCTTCCAGTTCCTCCAGATCTAATCCAGTTTCGCGGTCAGTTCCATCCGTCACTGCAACAACAGATTCAGTAGCGGAATGGCCATAGGTCATAGACATTGATGAGATAGAGCTGTCTACCATATCAACACCTGCCTCACAGGCCTTTGCGATAGTTGTAGTGCTCATGCCAGTGGTTGCATGTGAATGCAGAGCTAGAGGAACAGAGATGTTCTCTTTCAGACGGCTAACAAGATCGAAAGCAACATAAGGTTTAAGCAGACCAGCCATATCCTTAATACAGATAGAGGTACAACCCATGTCTTCAAGACGGCGGGCCATATCAACCCAGTAGTCCTCATTGTGTACAGGGCTAACGGTGTAGGACATAGCGCCCTGAGCATGCTTTTCAACAGCCAGAGTAGCCTTAACAGCGGTTTCGAAGTTACGCACATCATTCATGGCATCGAAGATACGGAACACATCCATGCCGTTTACGGCAGCGCGTTCTACGAACTTCTTAACCACATCATCAGCATAGTGGCGGTAACCAAGGATGTTCTGAGCTCGGAACAACATCTGCATCGGAGTGTTTGGCATCGCTGCCTTCAGACGACGTAGACGCTCCCATGGATCCTCTCCCAGGAAACGGATGCATGAGTCAAAAGTAGCTCCGCCCCAGGTCTCTAAAGACCAGTAACCGACTTTATCCAGTTTCTCTGCGATTGGTAGCATATCTTCGATACGCATACGCGTTGCAAACAGTGATTGGTGAGCATCGCGGAGGACGAGTTCTGTAATTCCTAAAGGTTTTTTATCGCTCATGAGTCTTCTTTATTAATAAGTATATGTTTAAAGGGATATGCTGAGAGATCCAGCCTTAGTTATATAGCTAAAGTCAGTCTATCTTTTTGATCTGTACCGGTTGATCGCAGCTGATATAACGGCAATCAGTTCCACATCATCGGCCCCAGAAGCTGTCGAAGAAGCTGCTTGCGGTACTTCCGGTCCTGCCAATATATCTGCCAGTTTGGACATCCCATTCAGAGCTACAACAAGGATGGCCAAAAACGTAAATACTATTCCCATTCCCAGGAACATAAGGTTAACACCCTGGAACAAAAGATCAGAAACGGCCATACAGTTTTCCTCTGAATTTGTCGAATAGATGGTGATTATCTGGACTAATTTACAAAACATCCAGGTAAATGTTCGCTAAAGGATGCCTTTCTATTGGAATATGTCTTGGATGTCAAGGAATCCAATTATTTAGCATTCTCTAACCTGCTGTTTTAATTGAAGTTAGAATATATATTAAAATTATATATACTGGTATTTAACTTTTTGAATGCTCAATAAAAAATTGGATATTACTATCATTATTTCCTGACCATTATCGATGATAGAATAGATTCACACCACTAAATTCTTCAGTCGAAAATAAGTATAACCGTATGAAATTGATTCTTGGTTCCACATCACCTTTTCGTAAGGAATTACTCAACAAACTAGGCATCAGCTTTAGCACTGATGCGCCAGATATTGATGAATCCATGTGTGTTGGGGAGCAACCTGAAGAGTTTGTTCAGCGCCTTGCTCTGGAGAAGGCCAAAGCGGTTGCAGCCAGACACAGTGATGCATTAGTCATCGGCTCTGATCAGATCGCCTGTATTGGCGACAATATCTTAGGGAAACCTGGCAACAGAGACCGGGCAATAGCCCAACTCACAGAGGCATCAGGGCAGCGAGTAAGTTTTTACACCGGACTATGTCTGCACAATACAGAGAGTAAAAAATCACAGATAATCTGCGAGCTATTTCATGTCCACTTCAGAAATCTCGCCAAAGATCAGATAGAACGCTATCTGGATGCTGAAGAACCATACAACTGCGCTGGCAGTTTTAAATCTGAAGGGCTTGGAATATCACTGTTTGAGAAACTGGAAGGCGATGATCCAAACTCACTTGTAGGTCTTCCTTTAATCAAACTGATATCGATGCTTGAGTGTGAAGGTATCCATATCCCATAACAGAGACTATTTGTCGGGTGTTTATATCCGCCAGTAGTATCTATACTTCATAACCAAGCTATTGCAGGACAATAACAACAAGGCCGACGAACAGTCATGAGTAAATCACCGGATCTTACCCATACCAGAAACATAGGTATCGCTGCCCATGTAGATGCGGGTAAGACCACACTCACAGAACGCATCCTGTTCTACACCGGTGCATCATACAAGATTGGAGAAGTTCACGATGGCGCAGCCCATATGGACTACATGGTGGAAGAACAAGCACATGGCATAACGATAAACTCCGCTGTTACACGAGCCACCTGGCAAGACCATCTGATTCAGATCATCGACACACCAGGACATGTAGACTTTACCATCGAAGTGGAACGGGCCATGCGCATTCTGGATGGCTGCATCCTGGTGCTAGATGGAGTTCGTGGAGTTGAGCCACAGACCGAAACTGTTTGGAGACAGCGTAATAAGTTCGACCTCCCTGCCCTGTTCTTCATCAACAAAATGGACCGACCAGGTGCCGACTTTGGTCATGCGATGAAAAGCATCCGTAAAAGACTCAAGGGCGAGCCTGTACCCATAACAGTGCCCCTACCTGAAAAAGATACGGTAGTACATCTCATCGATAAAACCCTAATCTTCTTTGACGGAGAACATGGAGAAACTCTGAGACAAGAACCCTGCGATGACACCACCTGGAATAGCCTGTCTGGTTACCGTGAAGCACTTCTATTATCAGCCGCAGAGTTTGATGAAACCCTAGCAGACATGGTTTTAGCCGAAAAGGAACCAGAGGCAGAAATAATCTGGGCCGCCCTGCGTGCAGGAACACTGGCAGGAAAAATACATCCATGTTTCGGAGGTACAGCCCTGCGCAATCAGGGTGTACAGCAGATTCTTGATGGAATAATCAGACTACTCCCTGCGCCGCTGGATCGCCCACCTGCTATAGCACACACCCAAGATGCTGATGAGGAAATTATTGAACTGAGTGACAAAGGACCGCTGACAGCTCTAGCATTTAAGGTCCAGCTTTGGGATGGTCGTCGCCACGTCTATGCCAGACTCTACCGAGGCCAACTCAAGCCTGGTGACAAAATCGCTGTGTTGCAACCTAACGGCGAGCAGATACATGAGACAGTGGCGCGCATGTTTGAAGTAGATGCCGGTCGCAAGACTAAACTGGATACTGCCAATGCAGGCCAGATTGTACTGATTGCAGGCCTGCGTTATGTAACCACTGGAGATACCATTTGCGATCCGGAACACATCGTAACAATGGAACGAATAGATACCCGTGAGCCTGTTCTAAGCCTCGCAGTCGAACCACAATCAGGTGAAGACGAGGATAAATTTCTAGAAGTCTTGGACAAAGTACAGCAGGAAGACCCAACCCTTCTGCTAGAAGATGATCCAGACACCGGTCAACGACTACTACGAGGCATGGGTGAACTACATCTACAGATAGTCTTGGAACGATTACAACGGGAATTCAATCTCAAGATAAGATCAGGCAAACCAGCGGTAGCCCTGCGTGAAGCCATCACCAAGCCTGCAACCGCTGAATGCCTGTTCCAGCCGCCCTTCGATTCCAAGCTAAGCGACAACGAACTAAAGGCGCGAGTAACGCTGAGCGTAACGCCACTGGAGCGTGGCTCCGGCACCAAAATTATTATAGAACCAGAGATAAAACCGGACGGCCAAAAACTGGCCCCAACTCAGATGGAGGCCATTGAAAAGACACTGCAAGTGGCACTAGCCAATGGTCCAATCGAATCAGCACCGCTCGAGGATATAGAACTACAGGTTAAACAGGTCGAACTATTTGGCAAAGCCTCCACCCCAGATGCATTACAAGCAGCCACAGCCAAAGCATGCATCAAAGCAGTACAACAAGCAGACCCATGTCTCTTGTACCCGATCATGGCTGCTGAGATCGTAGTTCCAGAAGAGAACCTAGGACAGGTGTTAGGTGATATACAATCACGCCTTGGCGTAATTCAGGACACTACAAAATGGAAGGACACAGCTACAATAACCTGCGAAGTAGCGCTGGATAAGCTGCTTGGATATACCACCGACCTGCGTAGCATGACTCAGGGACGAGGCCATTTCAGCACCATATTTAAGAGATTTGATCGGGTTTAAATTATAAAAATCTCGACTTAGGTAAACAGTTTATACTGTTATTTATCTATTTTGTGAAACGCGCAATAGCAGGCGATGAGAGTGTAGCTAGTACACAAATTATTCTAAAGTATTTCCACATGTTATCTTTTACTTGTTTTAATCTAACGCCAAAACAGCCGACACAAGGTACGAGCGACCGGTGCCGAAGGTGCGGTTAACCCCAGTTGTTTCTTTTCACTTACACCCCAGATTTCCTCTATTTCAAAACATCTTCTTCAAAGAACCCATTGGCACAATTTCCCACATCAGGGAAGAATTGGTTGATGCACTGGGTTTTGCCATTTTTGGCATTTAACAAGACTAAGGGTTAATAGTGATAGGCGTTCCAGCATCTACTGCCTCCCAGATTTGATCCATTTCTTGATTTGTAACAGCTATACAACCATCCGTCCAATCGAATAACTGAGTAATATCAGATAACCACCCTAGGCCATTCTTTTGACCATGGATCATGATAAAACCACCAGGACTTACCCCCAGTTTTTTTGCTTTATCTTTATCTGCTTTGTTTGGGTAAGAAACGTGAATTGATTTGTAAAATGCACTATCTAGTTTTTTATAATCTAAAACGTACTTGCCTTCTGGGGTTCTCTGATCACCTTCTTGTTGTTTATGGTCTTTGGGGTTACCGCCTAAGGAAATCGTAAATCTAACTATTTCTTTATCGTTGTTTAATAAAAGAATAAGGCGATCTGATTTATGCACCACAACATGATCAGCCTTTTCAATAGCAAAAACTGCATGTGAGATTGTGATGGCAAGAATGAAGGCAAATATTCTCATTATTATTTGTGTTACCAATCACCGGGCGCGTAGGGAGCGCTAGCGACCGAAGCACTCCGGCGCATCGGCTTGTTAGCATTAAATATACCAATGACTAGCATTCACTTACAGCATGTTCTGCATGTGTATATTAATGTTCCTGGTATATAGCGGCATCTACATGTCCAGCAGGCACTCACATTATCCTTAATCTTCATGGTGTGATTTTTGATCGAAAAATGCTTTTCGATCCCTTCTAGATTAATAGCAATTCCATTCGGGACAGGCACTTGATATGGTGTATATATATCTCCATCTGTAGGTTCATTCATATCTTTCGCGAATAATTCTCCAGCAAACAGCATGGCGATAATTAAAAATATTATGCTAGTGTTTTTCACTTTAATTTCCTCTGCAAGATCTTCATATTTTTCTCTCGACATTCGCCTCTTAATATCTTGTTTTTAGTTGTGGATCATATAGCCTCCCATGTATTACATTTGCTTTCGCAAGATCTTAACCCGTCTCAAGAAATGCCAACCGCTTAAATAAGCGGCGCGCGGTAGCGCGTCCGAACGAACACAGTGAGCGGCTTGATTTTCTTGTTAGCTGCTTTTGTAAACCTGGGAGCGATGAGCAACTTTGACAACCAGCACAATGAGTTCTTCATCTTGAATTTCATAAACTATCCGGTAAATCCCCTGCCTCACTCTGTAGCGTTCCTGACCCGAAAGCCTTATACAACCCTCTGCTCTCGGATTCTCAGACAAGCAATCTATGCGCTCCAGAATTATTTTTATATCTTTATTTGGAATGTTGCGTAGATCTTTCGCTACAGATTTCTTAAATGAGATTCTATAGCTTGCCATGGGACTTGAGATCTTTTAGTAATTCCTCATAGCTCAGGTTGGGCTCATTTGCACGCTCCTCAAAGGCGCTTAGATCTTCTTGATCTTCTCGCAGCACAACTCTAACAGCCTCATTTACAACCTCTGAAACTGACAGGTGTGAATTTGCTGCCTTTATTCGCAGTGCATGATGAATATCTGGTTCAAAGTAAACCGTTGATCTTTTTGATAATTCACTCATATCAAGTACCTCCTGATATGGAGTATAGCACTACAACGTTATAGCGTCATGATGTTTTTTCGCAGCTAACACCCTAATAACTTGCAGCCAGGAGTGAAGGCCTGTTTTTTAGGCCGAGCTCTTGGCTGTCAATGTTTATGCGGTCGAAGACAGAACACCACGGGGTTACCCGTGGATGAATGAGCCCGGAGGCGGTATGTTGGTTTGTTATGGAAGTACGAATAACAGCCCATAGTGCCTACCGTCTACAGTACCACGTAATTTGGGTATGCAAATACCGCCGTAGGGTCCTGAAGCCTGGAGTCCGAGACTACCTTCACAAGGTGCTTCATGGGCTGCTACGAAGTATACCCGGTGTTGAGATTGAGATAATTGGCTTTGATGGTGATCACTTACATATGGTGATGATTATTCCGCCGAAATACAGTATTGCGGAAGTAATGGGGCGATTAAAAAGCCAATCATCGTCAGTGATGTGTAAGAAATTCAAATGGTTATCGAAAGTATATTGGAAAGAAAATATAATGTGGTCACCGGGCTACTTCGTAAGCAGCGTTGGAGTGGATGAAGAGACAATTAAGAAATATGTGGAGTACCAAGGACGTAAGGATTCAGGTCAGCTCCGACAGGAGCTGTAATTGCGCGAAGCGCTGCGAAGCCATAGAACCCCGGCTTTAGCCGGGGGTATCTATTTACTTGTTAGCGCTTTTTTGATGTTCAACATATTCATCAAGCAGTTCTCGAATGATTTTTTGATACTGCATATGATGTTTTTTTGCTGCTTGTTTAAAGTATGCAACACTCTCTGAACTTAAAGAGATTGTAACTTTTGTATTTTGTTTTTTAAGCGCTAGCTCTTCTGGTGATGGCAGAAAGTCTGGAATAAACTCAATGTCTCCCAGTGGTTCATTGCTATATTGAATTGGTTTGCTCATAGACCTTTTTACCTTTACGCCAATAACCGGCACCAAAAATACGGATGCGACCTGAACGGTATGTAAAACGAACTGTAAGAATACCGTTATTTTATTCGTTTAAACCAAAGCAGTAATAGCGGGTTTCTTCTTGGCTGTGAGTGTTATCTTTAGCAATAATACGTTTAGAGTCTAGAAATGCATGTTGTGCCTCATAGAAGCTAACCCCATGTTTTTGTAGGTTTTCTAGATTTTTTGCTTCGTCCCACTCAAAGTTTGGTTCTCTCATAAAAAAAGAATAGCAGAAGTATGGCTAAATAGCCATATGCGCGCATAACCTGTCAGCGACAACGTCCCAGCGAACGATAGTGAGCGGCATGATTTTCTTGTTAGCGCCAAAATCATACTTCCACAACATTGTCATCCCAAATAAAGCCAATAGGCCGCCTAGGGCTTTCAGGGGTGATTTCTTCAGCGTAACACAAGATTTGAACCGTTGACTGGTGTGCCAAGAGAGAACAAGGACTATCATTCATTTTGCCCTCGATGCGTATTCCATGAAACGTAACTTGGGAAAGTGTGTGCATATTTATTTGAAGCCCGCCAGGTAAAATTGCCAAAATAGCCGGACGAAAGTCATCCGGCAGCTGCTCTTTCCACTGAGTTGCTTCTTTAGCAAGAGCCTGCATTAGAACAGAAGCACTTTGGTACTCGTTAATTTCTTCTTGTATTGGTACCTTAGGAAATTTAATTGGCGGTGACTGATAAGGTTCTATGGATGAAATAGAAAAATCCGGCAATTTAATCGAAGCAGCTTCTAACTTCTTCATTAATTGTTGTGCGCTCTTAAAAGCGCTAGATTCATTGAGTTTCTTTTGTGTTTTTTCGAGGTTTTCAAGAGCTTTCTTGGTTTTCTCATCCATGTTGATTCCTCTTTTTAAGCGCTAACGCCGCGCTTTGCGGCTGCTTTGGAGCGCCAGCGGAAAAGCAGTCCGACAACAGCGCCTTGTTACAACTTGCCTCATTTGTGGCATATTGCTACAATAAGCTTTATATACCATAGAGGTAAGTGACATGGCTACAACCAGCATACGATTAGACCAAGACCTTATTGAGAAAGCTACTATTATGGCTAGAGCTCTCAACCGAACACCACCCAAGCAAATTGAGCATTGGGCGAAGATTGGTGAAATCATGGAAGATAACCCTGACCTCCCTTATGAGTTTGTAAAACAAGCAATTATCGCGGAAGCAGAGCGAGAAGCAGGAAAGCTGGAGAGCTACGATTTTGGTTAAGGCTACCCGAGTTTTACAAACACCCACCTTCAAGAAGACGGTGAAAAAGCTAAAGCCAAACCAGAAAAAAGAGCTAGATGCAGCCGTAAAAGCGTTGATGGCAAAGCCTGGGCTCGGAGAGCAAAAGAAAGGCGACCTTGCATTTTTACGCGTATATAAATTCAAGATGAATAAGCAGCTTACCCTACTAGGGTATAGCTTTGATGATGGTACTTTAACTCTTGAATTAATGGCTCTTGGCTCCCACGAAAATTTTTACCGCATTATCAAACGACGCATCTGCTGCAAAAGTTAGGTCGTTTAAGGCAATGTTATTAGCCTCTAGAGCTAGATTGTTAGCTTCACGCAGTAAGTGTGCTTGCTCTTCCGCTTGTTTATTAGCCGATTTCAATAAGTTATTTGTTTCTACAGATGGATGTTTAATTGGTGCTAAAGGTTTACGTTCAGCAGACATTTCAGAAACACGCTTAGATAATTCAGATGCTCTTTTAATTGATGCAGATAGCTCTGGTGAAATTGGAAGTTTAAAGCGTGATAAATCCATTACACATTGATCCTATTTTATTAAACCTAATGTTGTAGTAACCGGCAGCCGGAGCGCAGCGTAGGCTGTCCGAGTGAGCGATAGCGAACGGTGTTGACTGTCTTGTATGGTTGAATTTGACTGTAGATAGCTTATCCCTGCCTGTTTT
>RRYU01020049.1_pt1 | contig 17186 bp, 15 predicted proteins | sample 2162651 | NCBI WGS metagenome assembly RRYU01 (sample SAMN10267283, study PRJNA491782) | microbial mat metagenome | isolation source: biomat in the production well | place: Japan: Minami-Kanto gas field, natural gas well KTG3 | collected 2017-06 | reverse complement strand
CGGGCTGATCCGCTGACACAATAGGTTTCAGTATAGCATACCTTATAGGTGCTATAGACAAAACTATTGCAAAGAGCAGAAATCCTCGTTATAATAGCATTCATCACGAGGATGTACAGGGTTGCCAGAGTTTTACCTCGCCTTATCTTCCGTTTGTCCGGGTACTATCAAGCATGTGAATAATAAGATGTATGAAGCCCTGATTAACCAGCCGCCCGATCTAGTCGATGCTCTGCATGAAACATGGCCGCGTATCTCCGAGTTACTTGCCGAACTGGATGAAGACCAGCCCTATGAAACGCGCATCAGCCGTCTGCGGCATATTGGGGCAATCTGGTATGCCCAGGGTGCCGCCGCCGAGGTGTTGACTGAACTGGGGTTAGCATTGTCACGCCGACTGAGAATGCCTCAGGGGGCAGTGGTCAGCGAAATGTTGCTGGCATATGGTGCAGCCCAGGAGGAACAGCGTACACGCGAATGGGAATCGCATCTGCTGGCGCGTGTGGCTGAATTAGATGGCCTGCATCAGATCATTGCCGCGGCCAACTCTACGCTTGACCTCGATGCGTCGCTGCAAACTGTTGTCGAAACAGTTGCCCAGGTGGTGGGTGTTGAGATCTGTTCGGTTTATCTGCATGATAAGCATCGTGACGAACTGGTGTTGCGGGCCACGTGTGGCCTGAACCAGGCGGCGGTTGGGCAGGTGAGCGTGCGCGTCGGGCAGGCCGTAACAGGTTGGGCAGCGCAGCTGGGCCAACCTGTACCGGTGCGTGATGTGTGGCAGGAACCCCGTTTTATCGTCGAGCCGCAACTGGGTGAAGAGCCGTTTCGTTCTATGCTGGCTGTGCCGATTCTGCTCTTTAGCGCCGAGCGCTTTCAATTCAGCCCGGATCAACTTCAAGGGGTCGTGTGTGTGCAGACCAAGGGGCCACGCGATTTTACCCAGGAAGAGATCAACTTTGTTGAAGTTGCTGCTGGTGAACTGGCGTTCTTTATTGCTAATGCGCAGCTTTATCAGCAAACCGACGAGCGTCTGCATCAGAAGGTGCGTGAACTGACCACGCTTCAGCAGGTTTCAAAGAGTATCGCCGAGCAATTGGGGCTACGTGAGGTATTGAATCTGATCGTCGAAAAGGCTGTTGAGCTGGCCAAAGTTGATCGGGCCGATATTTTCCAACTGGGCGAAGATGGTACGATGTACCTGGCAGCCAGCTTTGGTAGTGAAAATGGCGAGGGGGTGCTGAGTTTTATTGCGCAGACTATCCAGGCCGGGCGCTCGCTGGCAGTAGTGAATGCGTATCAGGACTCGCGTTTTCCTGAACTGGTGGAGATTGCCGGGCGCGAGGGGTTTGTGTCGCTCTTCTGTATGCCTTTGCATGCACGAGAACGGACGATTGGCAGTATTTGCCTGTATACACGCACGCCGCATCACTTCGACTATGATCAGGTACGCTTGCTCAGTACTTTTGCTGATGAGGCAGCGATTGCGATTGAAAATGCGCGTCTCTATGAAGAGAGTCAGCGTGCGCTGGCTGTGAAGTCGGCTATGCTGCAAGAGATGCATCACCGGGTGCGCAACAATTTGCAAACAATCTCGGCGTTGCTGGCTATGCAGTTACGTCGCCTTGATACCAACAGCACCGGGGCCAGAGCATTGCGTGAGAGTGCTGCCCGGATTCAGTCTATTGCGGCAGTGCATAATCTGCTCTGTCGTGAAGATGTAGGCTTGACCACTGTAGAAGCGGTTGCCCGTCAGGTGGTTGAGAGTGCCCGATCAAGTCTGGTGGCCAGTGAACGCCCGGTCGAGTTTGCGGTTACCGGCGAGGGTGTACAGGTTGGCTCACGCAATGCCACCGTGCTGGCTCTGACGATTAACGAGTTGATCAGCAATGCCCTGACACACGGGCTTTCGGTTGAGGGGGGCCGGGTCGAAATTGAAGCCAGTGCCGATGCGGATACCATTACAGTGGAGGTACGCGATGATGGCCCGACCCACCCGCGCCCCACTGAGCCGTCTGCGAGTAGTGGGCTAGGATTGCAGATTATCGAAACCCTGGTTAGCGATGATCTGGGAGGTAGCTTTGAATTGATCCAGCTTCCCGATGATGTCTGGATGCGTGCGGTGTTGCATTTTCCCCGGCGTAGTATCGAGGAAGATGTTGGGTAGGGGTGCAGCATGCGCTAGAGGCGCATGCTGCACCCCTACGGGCGGATTGCTTCAACAATCGCTGTGCGGGGTACACTACGCTGTTCTCCACGGTGTAAATCTTTCACCACAACCTGATCCTGGGCAAGGTCGTCTGGCCCAAGCACCAGGACATAGCGAACGCCTTTGCGATCCGCCTCTTTAAATTGTTTGCCCAGACTGGCATTGGTCTCCAGAGCCGTGATTACGTGCAGACCGGCTGTGCGCAGTTCGCGTGTAAGCTGCAGGCTGGCAGCCATCTGCTCGGCGCTAAATATGGTGACAAACACCTGCGCAGTGGTGGTTGGGTAATTTCCCAGGCCAAGCTCTTCCATCACATCGTGCAAGCGATCAATGCCAAAAGCCAGGCCCACGGTAGGAATAGATCGACCGGCAAACACGCCAACCAGGTCGTCATAGCGACCACCGCCCAGCAGTGAGCCTTCGGGCCAGTGGGCAGAGATCGTTTCAAACACCAGCCCGGTATAATACGACAGGCCCCGCGCAAGGCGAGGTGACAGGGTATAGTGTGAGGAGGCGATGCCCATATCAGATAGGGCAGCAATAATGGCACGCATATTGGCCATAGCGCGCATAGCACGTTCATCGCCCCGCAAGCGTTGTTCCAGTTCAACCAGCATATCCTCGGGCTGGCCCTCGAGCAGCACCAGTTCTAGAATCTGGTTGGCAGCCGCAGGGGCCACGCCGGTGTGCAGCAATTCCTCGCGCACCCCATCAGCGCCGATTTTATCAAGCTTGTCGATAGCACGATATACCCCACCGGCAGCATCTTCGTCCAGACCACTAATACGGGCAATACCGCCCAGCACCTGGCGATGGTTCAGCAGCGTGGTAAAATCAGGAAACCCGAGCGCCTTCAGCCCATCGGTCAGCACCGCAATAATTTCGGCATCGGCCAGGGGCGAAGCACTGCCCACAATATCCACATCGGCCTGCCAGAACTCGCGGTAGCGCCCGCGTGCCGGACGTTCGCCGCGATAACTCGGGCCAATCGCATAGCGTCGCCAGGGTAAGATAATCTGGCCAGCATACTGGGCCACCACACGTGCCAGCGGCACTGTCTGATCATAACGTAACGCCAGCCGGCGTCCGCCATGATCTTCAAACCGATAGATCAGCTTTTCATCGTCACCCAGCTTGCCCTCGAGCGTTTCGGCATACTCAACCACGGCGGTAGAGAGCGGTTCAAACCCATATCGTTCAAAGACTGCAGTCAGGGTATGAATGATATGCTGGCGCAATAACATTGCCTGGGGCAGATGATCGCGCATGCCCTTAATGTTCTGAATCTTTGTCATATTTATTCTGCTGCCTTGCCAGCCAGTTGACCACAGGCGGCTGCAATGTCGATGCCGCGTTCAACGCGCACGGTACAGGGAATATGCTTTGCTTGCAGGACTTGTTGAAATTCGAGTACACGTCGCCGTTCTGAACGGCCCAGGGGCGTACCTGGCACGGGATTCCAGGGGATCAGGTTCACATGGTAGAGCATAGGTGTCTGACCGGAGGCGCTCTGCCGTAGCAACGTAGCAAGCTGTTCAGCCTGTTCAGGACGATCGTTGCGCCCTTGAAGTAGCACATACTCAAACGAAACGCGCCGGCCCGTTTGCGCGATATAATCGCGGGTAGCTTGCAGCAGCCTGCTGATCGGATAGCGGCGATTGACCGGCATCAACTCGCTGCGCAAGGCATCGTCGGGGGCGTGGAGCGAAATAGCCAGATTGATCGGCAGGTGTTCATGCGCCAGGCGCTGAATACCAGGAACCAGCCCAACCGTCGAGACCGTCATATTGCGTGCGCCTAGATTAAACCCGCGTGGATCATGCAACCGTTCGACCGCTTGCCACCAGCGGTCGTAGTTGGCAAATGGTTCACCCATGCCCATAAAGACAACATTGGTGATCTTAGCATGAACCTGCCCAGCTTCGCGTGCGGCCCAGAGAACCTGTTCAATGATCTCGCCCGCTGTAAGATTACGCAGCAGACCTAGCCGGCCAGTGGCACAGAAGACACAGCCCATGGCACAGCCTGCCTGAGTTGACACGCACACTGTGACACGGTCGGCATAGATCATCAACACCGTTTCCACCACCGAATTATCGGCCAGCGCAAAGAGCGCCTTACGCGTCAGGCCATCATCGCTGACCTGAACCCGTACAAGGCGCAAGCTGCCCAGATGCGTTTCGGCGGCCAGGCGCTGACGTACCTGCATGGGCAGATCGGTCATTGCGTCGGGCGCATCAGCCAGATTGACATACAACTGGCGATAGACCTGGCGTGCGCGAAACGCTGGCTGGTTCCATGTACGCATTAGCTCTTCCAGGTCAGTCAGGGTTGCATTATAGAGGACGGGAACCGTGTTCATAAGACACTATTATACCATACTGGCGAATCAGACACAGGTACTTCTGGCATGCGTCAGATCCCTGGGCAGAAGGAGCCACCGGCATGTTCTACGGCGTGGCCGATACGGTGGGCCAGATCCTCGGCCAGACCACGATCACCCATCGAGAAATAGCCAGGTAGCGCTGAAACCAGCGTAACTACGCCGATGACCTGTTCGCGGCCCCAGAGGGGCACAACCATAACCGAGCGCGTACCCAGTTCAGCCAGCAGATCGCAATACCCCGGTTTTGCACTATACTGCCTGAGCGCGTGGGGGGAAATATCCGACACAATCAATGATTGACCAGACTGGAAGGTATCCATCACCAGCCGCAGCAGATAGGCATCAGACGGATCGCTCTCTATCTGTTCAAGCAACCGATCTTCCATTTCGGGACGCTGATGAGCCAGGGCCGCAGGATATACCTGTGCATTGGCATCCACCAGATTAATCATACACCAGTCTGCCAGATAGGGCACGATACGGTGGGCCACTCTGTCCAGCGCGTCCTCACAGTCGAAGACCGGCTCGAGCAAGTCGTTGAGATGGGCGATCAATGCTTGATGCTGGTATGTATCGTCGCTATGATGTGTTATTGATGGCAGATACGATCGGTAGGGGCGATTGGCATCGCGCATATCGCATGGAGGATCTGCGCCGAGCGCACGTTCTATACCAGGAACGAGGGCATAATGGGTCGTATCAGCGATCTCTTGTAGGAACCAGCGTACAATAATCGGATCGCCAGCCACTTTTCGTGCAAACATCACGCTCTTCAATCGTTCGAGGGGATGTCTCGGGTAATTTCAGATGTTCCCGCTTCAAGATCTACTTTCTCATATATCTCCTCAAGGTGTAATGTACACTCAATTGAGGGAATATCCATACCAGCAGCAAGATCTACTGCCTCTTGAAACATCCACAGTCCCCCGTCTTGCCGTGCAAAATGTTCGACATGATGATGGCTTGCTCCTAGCACAAGATGATGCTAATGCCACGACCATCTACTACATTTCTCTGAATATGTTCCTGGTGTGCGCGAGTCTGTTCGATGAAAATCGTTCCGCGCATCTTTTGCCTCCATTAAAAATGCGCGGAGCGATATTGTTTAGCGTCGCTCAAACCGGCCGGTACGCTCTTCCAGGGCAATGCGATAGACGACCAGATTACGGCCAGATAGTGCCCCATCTGCACCAGGGGTCGGATCGATGACTGCACCACTGTGGAGAGCTATCATGCGTTCGATCAGTTGTTGCATGGCATGCTCGGCGGCGTGCCCCTGCAATTCTTCAAAGCGCCCCATAGCAATAACGCTTTCCCAGTTGGTTAAGTTACGCGTATGGTCGACTTCAAAACAGACTGAGGGATTGGTGCGCATCATCTGGATCTTCATACCCTCGCCAGAGTGACCATAGATATACTGGCCGTCGTAGGCATAAAAGATCGGCACGACATATGTCCGTTGATAGGCGTGACAACCAATGCGCCCGACAAACTCGGATCGCAGGATCATATCGATCTCGTGTGGTGTCAACAGGCCCAGAGGTTCTTCAGTCTGGCGTGTTTCCAGACGTTCGAATTCTACTTCGGGTGCCCATAGCCCCATAGTGGTGAGCCAGCGTCTGATTTCAATCTCGGCGGTTTCGTGTTCCCACTGTTCAATATCATAGCGGGGCATAGTCTTCCTCCTTTCGGAAACCCTCTTGTCAGCATGAGTGAGAGGGTAGGCTTCACTGCCTGATTGAGAAGACTCTCGTGGAGGTCTTGAGGAAGTGAGAGTCAGCTCAAACACACATCCATTGTGCTAGCGAAAGAGTATGTGGGAGGAATGTTAATACAAAAAACGGAAATCCCTTCCGCATAGGTATCATACCACATGCGGGTTACAAATGTGTAAACATAATTAACTACTAACAGAGGAAGGATGTTTACTGTTTTGTCAAACTGGAGTGCTGTGATAGCCAAGAATCAGGCTACCGCTGGTCAGGTGCTGGATCAAGTCAAGGTAGTGGGGCAGGTTCGATTGCATAACTTGCGGATGTATGACACAGCATGGATGCTGACTGAGACGTGCAGCGTCTAGTCCTGTGCTGATCTGAGGTGTTATCAGGAGCATACGGGTTGTCAGATGGCTGAAAAATGTGCAATCCCGCGAAGAAAGGTATGCAGGAAGGACGATCACCCATGCGGATGGAGTGATCCGATGGGGATGCTCGCGATCGGCATTGAGCAGGATGTAGCCAGCCTGTACGATCAATGTGCCCCAGAGCCAGCTATCCTGGTCTGTCCAGGTGAGCAATCCAATGTGTGCCGGCATGTCTTCGAATACCCTTCTTTATTCATATACAATAAATTTGGTATATTATATCATAATTTTGATGTAAAAGAGGCGATGGTAGGGTCAGTTCGCAAACTGTCCCTACCTGCTTCTTTTCATATCGGCGATGTGCGCCCGCGGTCATGCGACAAAAAAGGTAGCATTGGCGTATAATGGAAGCACGGGCTGTATCCCTAATAGAAAGATCAGATAGACATGAGACAAACGCTTTTTGGAGTGCGGCAGCCGGGCTGCCACCCATGCGGGAGCATGGCTCCCGCAGTCCAACGTGTGTCCAACCTCTACGTGATCTCCCTATAAGATGAAAGTATGATCGTAACGATGCGCTTTGATGCTGCTCCCCTGGATGGCTATGCGGAACGAGTGACGATGGGTGTGGCCTATCTAGGTGGCCTGTTGACCCTGCCGTTATTCTTTGCCTACCTGAGTAACACACGCTGGTCTGGTCTGGTGATTCCGTTTGCGCTGGCGATACCAATTGCGCTGTTTCTGTTGCTGGCGTATGCCTTCCAACCAGTTGCTTACATCATTGAAGATGATCAGTTGATCATCAAGCGACGCTGGATGCGGGCGATGAAGGTGCCGTTCACCCAGATCACGGGGGTGTCTGGCGTCTCGGCGCTGGCAGATATCCCTCGTGTCGGTTTGCGCTTTGCATTTAATCCAGGGCTGTTTGGGTATCAAGGGCCATTTCACCTGGATCCATATGGCGAGGCGTTTTTTCTGGCAACAAACCGCGAGCGTCTGGTTGCGATAGCGCGGCAGTCGGCGACACCGTTGATTGTGAGTCCAGCGCGCCCCCGTGCGTTTATCGAGACGTTAATCAATCAGCGTAGCCAGCATGCGCTGCAGGCGCTGTCCACCGATCAGCCTGTAGACATGCTATAATCTCTCCAATCAACGCGGTTCCATTCAACCATGACACAGCAGCATGACACCGCATAGCCCTGATGGACGAGACAACTGCCTATGACGGCTTCCTGTTATGCTCAGTTCGCTCATTAATCAGCGCCTGGGTCGATATATCGTCACCGCTTTGCTGGGACGCGGCGGTATGGCAGCGGTTTACCGTGCCTATGATCCGCTGCTGCAACGTGATGTTGCCCTGAAAATACTGTATCCGCACTATCTAGACGATCCCCTCCTGGTGGAGCGCTTTAAGCGTGAAGCGATCACGGCGGCTGCGCTGGAACATCCGCATATTGTGCCAATCTATGATGTGGGCGAGCAGGATGGGATGGTCTTTATTGCGATGAAGCTGCTCATCGGGCACACGCTGCAGGATATTCTGAATGTACGGCCTGTTCTTAGTCTGGCCGAGGTACTGCCCATCCTGGAACAGGTGGCGGCAGCTCTGGACTATGCGCATGCACGTCAGATTGTGCATCGTGATATTAAGCCCGGCAATATTATGCTGGATGTTGTGCCATCTGCGGATCAGCCATTGTTGGATACCAGTACAACGGCAGTGCTAACCGATTTTGGTATTGCCAGAGTAGCGGATGCCACCGGTCTGACGACAACCGGGGCGTTGCTTGGTACGCCCGATTATATGGCCCCCGAACAGATCGGCAATCGTTCGATTGATGGGCGTGTTGATGTCTATGCGCTGGGTATGCTGACCTATCGTGTCCTCACCGGGCAGTGCGCGTTTACTGGTACACCCCAGAACGTGCTGCTAGCGCATCTGCAAGCGCCACCACCGCCACCTTCAACCTTGCAACCAGATCTGTCGCAGCATATCGACCGGGTTATCCTGAAGGCCCTGGCGAAGCAACCTGCTGCACGTTTTGCGACGGCGGGTGATTTTGTATCTGCGCTCCGTCAATCAGATTCATGTGCCGATACCGCTACGTATGCGGCCAGTCCTATGAATCAGTCGCCTATCGATCAGGCGGCGCGACCAGCGGTTGCGCCTGGGTATGCTCAAAACCGTTCCAGACGCTGGCCGGTCTGGTTGACGCTGTCTGGCGTTGCATTGCTCTTCCTGGCCGCTGGTGGCCTGGCGCTGGCTTTCCTGGCTGATGGAAGTGCCAGGCAGTCATTAACTGCAACTGCAACAACGGGAGATGGCACAGCTCTAGCGCTGGCTGGTTCTAGTGGTTCGCCTGTAGCAGCAGTCGATACGGCCAGCGCAACGGCAACCATCATAGCCAGTATTGCACCAACAGCGGTGACGGCAGCGCCATCTGCTGATACGGTGATGCCCGTGCCGAGTTGGACACCTCTGCCAATTGCTATACCCGAGCGAACCAGTACGTCTATACCGCCATTTGCGCCGCCACCCCAGGAACCGAGTAGCACGCCAGTGCCGCCACCACCACCACCCCAGGAACCGAGTAGCACGCCAGTGCCACTACCAACGGCCACACAAACGGCTGTACCCAGCGATACGCCAACCGTCACGTCTGTCCCGACTGCTACTGCTATGGCGTGCGCGATAGAACTGCTCGAAGGGGGATTTGGCAAGCTGTATACCGAAAATATACAAGTACGTGACCGCATTGGCTGCCCGCAGGGTGTACTGGTTGCCGGACGGGCTGTAGTTCAGTTCTTTGAGAGTGGAACCATGTACTGGTGGGAGCCTACAGATACGATTTATGTTTTCTCTGGCCTAACCAGCGGCACTTATCGTGTTTTCGAACGTGCAGACGTTGAAGGACTGGTTGAACCAACTCCGGATGCAACCCGGCCAATACCGATGCAGGGTGGTTTCAGCCGGATCTATGCGAATATACCTGCGATACGTATGGCATTGGGCACACCCCTGACGCCTGAAGGCGACCTGCTGCCCTATGGGGTACGGCAACGTTTTGACCACGGCCTGATGCTCTTTATGCCGGCTGGCAGTGATCCGCTGAATCCTGGTAAACTCATCTTTGTGCTATATGGAGATGAAAACACATTTACACGCTACAATGATACCTATGTCGATTAAACGGAACCAACAAGAATGACAGCAGGTATAATCGAGAAGAGAAAAGCAAGGATGCTTCCTACCTTAATGCCGCTCAAGCTGGCTCCACCGCAACCGCGTGGTGAAATTCTGGTGCGCCCGGATCTGCAGGCGCTCCTGGCCGAGGTACGTCTGCAACCAGTCACGCTGGTTGTGGCCCCTGCCGGGTATGGCAAAACTACGCTGCTGGCCCAATGGGCCAGCACGCTCACCTACACGGGATCAAAAGTGTGCTGGATCACGTTGGACGAGGGTGACCGCGACCCATCATTGCAACTGGCGTACCTGGTACGTGCCTTTCGCACGCACTTTGCAGATGTGGGTGAACAGGCATGGCGAATTCTCTACAGTGCTGCCAACCTGGAACACAACTGGCCGCTGGTGGCCGGGGCGTTGTGCAGTGATCTCCAGGCGAAGTTGACCATGCCGACGTTTCTCTTTCTTGATGACCTGCACCTGGTTGCCAATGGCCCGATTACCGGGCAACTGCTGGGCTATCTGCTACGTGCCGCCCCACCGTCATTACATATCGTGATAGCTTCACGCCGTCCGATTAATATTGCGCCGCTGCCGCGTTTGCGCACCGAACATGCCCTGGTTGAAGTGACCCAACATGATCTCTCACTCTCGCGAAACGAGGCGCGCACGCTGCTGGAACAAAATGGCGTACAATTGCGCACTGCCGAGCTTGAGCGATTGCTGGCACATACAGAGGGGTGGGCGCTGAGTATCCAGCTTGCCGCACGCGCCATGGTCAACCAGTCTGCTGAACAGCGTGCCGGTTTCCTGCAGGCATTAGAAGCGGGGCAGCAGGGCCTGGGGCTGTTCGATTATCTGGCATCCGAGGTGCTGGCCGATTTGCCGCACGAGTTGCTAGACTTCCTGGCACTGGCGGCATTGCCTGACCAGTTCGATGCGGCGCTTTTAACCGAGGTGCTGGCGCGACATAATGTTCCCGGCATGATTGCTCAGGCTCAGCAGATGGGCATGCCGCTGATTACGGTCGAGGCTACAGCTGCTTCAACCGGTGTATCCGAGCGTCAGTCTGGCGCGGTGCGGCGTGAGGGCGAAGAGATAGTCACCCATATCGAATTTCGCTTTCATCCGCTCTGGCGCGAATTGTTGTTGCGCCATGCGCAGATGATGCTCGATGCCGATGCCTGGCGCAAGTTTCAGCATCGCTTTGGACAGGCACAGGAGCAACGCGGCAATCTCGAGGCAGCGTTGCAGCATTTTGCCGCTGCTGGCAATATTGCCGAAATTGCACGTGCCCTGCATGAACATGCCTGGCCCTTGATCGATACACCGCAGCGCGATATTATTCGGCGCTGGATTGAACGCTTACCCGAAGCTATTCGTATAGCCGATCCGGAATTGCTGCATATGTGGGGCTGGAGTCAGTGTGCCCTTGCGCCAGCGCTGGCGCTGAAGGCCATTAGTGAGGCAGCGGCGATCTACCGGGCGCAGGGGCTTTCACAGCGCGAATTGCGCGCATTGAGTGATATGGCTGCGTTGCTGTTCTGGGAAGATCGTCCAGCCGATTTTGCGGATGTGTGTGTGCGGGCATTGCAGGCCGCACATCGCACACGCGACGCATGGGCGCGGGGCACTGCGCTGGCCAGTGTCGTTGCGCTTCGTTATAGTCGCGGGCAGTATACGGCGGCGCTGCGCATGACCCGCTATGCAGAAGCGCATCCGCGTAGCTCGTTCTGGCAATGGCTGCTGGCGCTGATTGTATCCGATATCCTGATCCAGCAAGGGCATCCGGCTGCGGCCCTGGCTTCTATCGATGTGGCCCTGGCTATTCCCCAGATCGACCGGGATGACCGTATGCGTCAGGCATTGCTGCGCCAGCGCGCCTTTGCGCTCTATCAACAGGGCGATCAGGTCGAGGCCAGCGAGCTGGCGCTTGAAGCGCATATGTATCTGTCGGATTATTACAATGATGGTACGATTGGTACCAGTGCGGTCAGTCTGGCGCTGTTATTAATTGAACAGGATCGCTTTGAAGAGGCTATGACCTATTTGACTCAGGCGCGGGCCGTGGCGCATCGCACCGGGGCCAGTCCGCTGATGGCCAGGGTACAGGCCCTGGAGGTGTATGGGGTACTGCGCAAGCATAGCGGAAATAGACACGATTATGATGAGCAGTCCCCTGAGGGATCTGATGGAGAATCAGACAGCGCCTTCTTGCCAGCACGTTCCGCTGCAACCAGTATGATCAATGCAGCGCTCAATGCGATGCATTATCTGGATGACAGTGAAGAAGTGGCGCATAGTCTCTGGTTGCGCTTGCTGCTGGTGCTCGTGCTGGGTGAATGCAACGAAACGGCGCGTGCCCTTGCGGCTGTTACCAATCTGATTGAACAGATGCGTACCCGTGGCGATGGCCTGTTTCTGGTGATTGCGCATTTCTATCGTGCGGTTCTGATGCAGCGTATGGGCGATATCAATGCAAGTAGGGCCGCATTGCGCGCTGGCTGGAATCTTGCCGAGCATCAGGGGTATACATTTTTGCCATTTCTGCCGCTTGAAGTAGTACGCACCGTTGTGGTTGAAGCTCTGCAGCAAGGGCTGGCTCCACGTGCCACGGCTGCCATCCTGCGCCGCCAACTGTCGGGCCAGGCGACATCGCTGCTCCTGGGCCTGTTGCAGAGTCCTGACCCGGATCTGCGCATACGTGCTGCTACCTATCTGGGTAACCTGGGCGCTTCGACAACGTATGCAGCGCTGCGGACATTGTTAAAAGATCGGCATCCCGACGTACGTCTGGCGGCGGAGAGTGCCCTGGAGCGTATGGTCTATCGCCCATCATACCGGCTACGGCTGCGCACGCTGGGGGCATTTAACGTCTGGCGGGGAAACGATGAGATTCGTGACCGTGACTGGCGGAGTATCAAGGCACGTCAGTTGCTGCAACTGCTGCTGGTAGAGCATGGCCGTATGCTCTCGCGTGAGCGTATTATGGATATGCTCTGGCCGGGCCTGGAAACCGAGGCGGCGGCTAATAATCTGCGTGTTACCTTGAGTCGTCTGACCAGGGCACTCGAACCGGAACGACCCGAAGGGGCATCGGCCTATTATATTGTCCAGCAGGCTGACACATATGGCTTCAACAGTGAAAGCGACCATGATCTGGACTCGACCACGTTTGCGGCTGCGGTCAAACGCGGGCAGAGAGCCGAACAACAGGGGCAGCGTGCAACAGCAAAGGAAGCCTATCGTCAGGCTATTCAGCTCTATGGAGGGGTCTTTTTACCCGACAGTTTGTATGAAGACTGGTCGGTGGTTGAGCGTGAGCGGTTGGCGCTGCTCTTCAATATGGCTGCGCTGCGTTTAGGTACGCTGCTGCTTGAAGAAGGACAGGCCCATGAAGCGATTGGTTTGGCGTGGCGGGTCATCGAGTATGATCAGGCGCAAGAGGAAGCCTATCAATTGTTGCTCCAGGCCCATATCAGTCTGGGCGAGCGTAGCACCGCACTACGCATTTATGCGCGGTGCGTTGCTGCGCTACGCACAGAACTGGGTGTTGCGCCTCTGGCCGATACAGTGGCGCTTTATGAGGCTTTGCGTGGCGGCGAAGAACATTCGACGTAATTCGTTGCCGATGTTACCGGCGTTAGTTCTACCTCGACTCCACTGCCAAGATGAGTGCTAATAAACGCCACTATGTCCTGTAGTTGTTCCACAGAATGTTCACAACCGGTGGTAATATGTTGTATTCGACCGCGCCACTGGTCGGGGGCAATCGATTCTGCATCCTGGACGACCAGGCGTAATAGAAAGGACTCAACTCTGCGACTGCTCATAATGTTCCCTTGTAGGTTACAGCGACGATGATGTTATCTGCAACGACTGTATCCCATAGGCTGATACCCGGATCAGAAACCTGGATATAGCTTAACGAATGACAATTACCAGTGTGTTACCAGAGATCAGGAGAATGAATATGCATTACACAATCACCCTGCTACCCGGCGATGGGATTGGTCCGGAAGTTATCGCCGAGGCAGGTAAGGTGCTTATGGCAGTTGGCGAGCGCAGCGGACATACGTTTACGCTGCGCGAGGCTCTGATCGGGGGATGTGCGATTGATGCCACCGGGACGGCGCTGCCGCAAGAAACAGTGACGCTCTGTCAGCAGAGCGATGCGGTGTTATTGGGCGCGGTTGGCGGGCCAAAGTGGGATGATCCGAATGCACAGGTGCGGCCTGAACAGGGGTTGCTGGGTATTCGCAAGGCGCTGGGGCTGTTTGCTAACCTGCGCCCGGTGACAATCCACCCACTGTTGATCGATGCCTCGCCACTGCGGCCCGAACGACTGCAGGGCGTCGATCTGCTGGTTATCCGTGAGCTAACCGGTGGCATCTATTTTGGCGAGAAGCGGCGTGAACATGATGCCGAGGGCGAATGGGCCAGCGATCTGTGTCGCTATAGCCAGGTTGAAGTCGAACGGATCGTGCGCGTGGCGGCTCACCTGGCGCAGGGGCGGCGTGGGCATCTGACCCTGGTAGACAAAGCCAATGTGCTGGAAACCAGCCGCCTATGGCGCAGTATCACCACCCGCGTTATGCGCGAGGAGTTTCCTGATATGACATTTGACCATATGCTGGTCGATGCCTGTGCCATGCACCTGTTGCGGCGTCCGTCTGACTTTGATGTGATTGTCACCGAGAATATGTTTGGCGATATTCTGACTGATGAAGCCTCGATGCTGGCCGGGTCGATGGGCATGTTGCCGAGTGCCTCGCTGGGCGCATCTGATGGCGATCGCCCAACTCAGATCGGGCTGTATGAACCAATCCACGGCAGTGCGCCGGATATTGCCGGCCAGAGCAAGGCTAATCCGCTGGCGATGATCTTGAGTACGGCGATGCTATTACGCCATTCGCTGAAGTTAGACGCAGAAGCTCGTGCGGTTGAAGCCGCCGTAGCCGCCACGCTTGAGGCGGGTGTTGTTACCGGCGATATTGCCCGACCGGGACAACCGGTGGCTACGACTGGTCAGGTTGGCGATGCAGTGGCGGCAATGATACGTGATGGTATAAAATAATGTAATGGCATTCATTTCAGCTTGACAAACATCAAGCAAACTGCTACTCTATCATACGGTGCGATACGGCTGTATCGTACCAGTGTCGGGGCGTAGCGCAGCCTGGTAGCGCACCGCGTTTGGGACGCGGGGGTCGTGGGTTCAAATCCCTCCGCCCCGACCAGATCTTCTTCGCTTGTTTTGCTACGGTGCGGAGTTCACTCCACATTGCATATACCACTGGTTTATTCTACCCGACACACCAACGCACACCCATGTCATTCCGAATGCCGCGCCTGCTGACCGCTTCCATGCACGTCCGCCTCATCGCGGCGTGAGGAATCCCCAGTGCTTGATCATGGCGATTCAGCGGAGATTCCTCGGGCCGCCCGTGCGGGTGCTGGCATGTCTGGCAACGGGGTGGGCAGCCCTCGGAATGACATGGTTGGGCGATGAAACGCCATGTCATGCCGACCGCGGTCGCCGCCCGATCGCCTGTGGACGCCAACTCGCCGCCGCGACGGCGGGAGGAATCTCCGGTGCACGATCATGGATGATCATAGGAGATTCCTCGGGCCGCTGGCAGGCGGGTGCTGGCATGTCTGGCAACGGGGTGGGCAACCCTCCTCAGAAACTTCTTTTTAGGTCGGCACTGGAGTGAGCGTGAAGCCCAGCGCGGCGGCCCGCCGCTCGATCTGGCGCACAGCCCGATCGCGCTGCTGGTGCTCATAGACGTCTGCACTGAGGGGCATATATGGTTGATGGTGTTTGAGCATATGATAGATAATCCGTGCCAATTTATGCGCTGTCGCTGTCACGGCGCGCTGCGGGCCCGCCCGCGCCCGGATACGGCGGTAGAAGGCGCCCAGCGCCGTCTGGCTGCGACTCAACGACTGGGCGGCCATCCGCAGGGCCTGGGCCGCCCGATTGGCGACGTTCAGTGTGCGTCGGCGCACCACGCGTCCGCCCGTGATGTCATTCCGGGGAGCCAGCCCCAGCCAAGCGCAAAAGTGCTTCACGGTTGGCCATTTCTCCATGTCCGTGCCGATCTCCGACAGCATGATCTGCGCCGTCGTGGCATGCAGCCCATCCACTGCCGTCAGATCAACGCCCAGCAGGTCATACAGCGCCTGACGGACATCAAACGCTGGGGCATTCTTCCTATGGGTAGTGCGCTTCGGATCCGGCCCCAGTGGCGGAGGCGGATCATCGTCGTCCCAGACGGGCTGCATGGCGGCGTATTGCTGTTCAATCTTGGCGTCACAGGCGGCGATCTGCGCCGTATAGCAATCATACAGGATCACCGCCTGGCTGAGCGCAAAGACGTGTTCAGCGCGATACGAGCCGGTCAGCGCTTTGGCAATCGTCTCTTCACTGCTCTGGCAGCGGGGATGGCGCAGCTGCGCCAGCACCACGGGGTCACGCTCGCCCGCGACGATGGCGCGGATGATCTGCATGCCGGTCACGCCCGTGATGTCACTGACGACCTGGGTCAACTGGAGGTTCATCTGCAGCAAGGCTTTCTGCATCAGGTGAATATGCACCGCGCGCTGCTCCAGGAGGTTGGCGCGCTGGCGCAGATAGGACCGCAGGACGACCAGGTCGGCCGTCGGACGAAACGAGCCGCGCAGCAAGCCATACGTATGCAGGCGCTGGATCCACTGGCAATCCTGCACATCACTCGTGCGTCCGGGCACAATCTTTAGATGACGGGCATTGACCAACACGACATCCAGCCCCCGGGCTTCCAAGAGGTCATAGATGGGAATCCAATAGACCCCGGTGGCCTCCATCGCCACGGTGGTGACCCGGCAGCGGATCAGCCAGTCGGCGAGGGCGGTCAGATCGGGCGTACAGGTGCCGAACGATCGCACGGGAGTGGGATCGCGGTCGACCGGGACACAGGCCCAGATGGCCTCGGCCCCGATATCCAGGCCCGCCGCATCCAGATTGATGGGGGACCAGTCCACAGATGGAAGACTCGCATGCGGAGACGACATCATATTCCTCCTGTCGCGCCAGACCTGGGCACATGCGTTCGTATACGCTCCTCAACGGGGTCTGGCTGCGGGGGCAACCAGCCACCAGTGATCCAGCCATCCGTGCCCAGAACCATACTCGGAAGCGGACTCCTCACGTACCAGGGGCGCAGCGGTTGTAGCGTGTCTGGCGTACACATCCAGTATACACCGACGGGCTGGCAGATCGCCCCCCCGTTTCTGCCCACGCCAGTGGCCCGTGGGTCATACAATACTCGGAATGACATGG
>RRYU01001403.1_pt1 | contig 17239 bp, 14 predicted proteins | sample 2162651 | NCBI WGS metagenome assembly RRYU01 (sample SAMN10267283, study PRJNA491782) | microbial mat metagenome | isolation source: biomat in the production well | place: Japan: Minami-Kanto gas field, natural gas well KTG3 | collected 2017-06 | reverse complement strand
GGGGATGGCCACGGTGCCGCCACCCGACGTGCGCATGGCTAGGGCGGTAATGGCGGCCAGGGCACGCATGGGGTTGAGGCGTAGCCCAGTATCATCCACGAGCGAGACCTTCTCACCTCCGGCATCAAGGCGCGCCCCAAATTGTGCTCCGACAGAGGCGGTAATCTTGGCCAATCGGTTCATGGCGGCATCAACCTGCGCGGCGGTCTGGAAGACCATGTTCTCGTCCAGGTTGACATTCAACTCTACGGCATCTACTCGTAACCGACGCAGAATGTGCGAGAGCATATCACCAGTACTGGCATTGGCGTAGTCCATCACGATATTGAATCCACGCATGCTATCCACACTCTCCGGGCGCAGGGCACGGATGAAGGTGGCGGTATAGATGTCCTCAATCGCCGTACCGTAGGAGATGCGTCCGATCTCATCAAGGTAGGCACGGCGGAAATCTTCGCGGAAGTAGGTACCTTCGATCTTACGCTCAACGGCCAGGGGCAGATTGAGGCCGTGGTGATCGAAGAAGCGGATCTCGATCACCCGGCTATCGAGGGGTGAGAGGCGCACATGGATGCCACCACTTGCACCAACCGCGTGGGTATAGTAGCGCGCCACAGGAATCGGCACACTTTGGAGGTCAATCACATTCACCCCGGCAGAAGGCAAACCAGCCACAATTGCCCGCTTGAGCATGCGTGGGGTATAGTGGGCATCGCGGTTGATCGTCACCGAGGAGCCACGCGGCAAGGTAGCTCCGTAGGCTGCCCCGATCTTGGCGCACATCTCCGGGGTGATCTCGATATTCACCAACCCAGAGATGCCGTGTCGCCCGAAGAGGACGCGCCGCCCCTGGCTCCCCCAGATGATGCTGGAGTTGACGGTAGCGCCTTCGTCTACCTCTTTCCCCGGCCAGATCTTGACGTTGGGCTGGATCACCGCCCCGGCCCCGATCTGTACCCCATCACCGACCACTGTCCCCTCGAAGAGTACGGCCCGCGAGCGGATATTGGATTGGCGCAGGACAATCGTGCCGCGCAGTTCGGCGCGTTCACCGATATAGGAGTTGCGCCAGATGATCGAACGATCAATACTCGCCCGCGAGTCGATGATCGTATAGTCGCGGATGACCGTAGGCCCATGCACAATCACGCCGCCCTTGATCTTGGCTCCATGCCCCAGGTAGATCGGGCCGTGCAGTTGGGCATCCGCAGCAATCTCGGCATCTCCATCCACCCAAACCTCACCGCCAATGTTGTGCCCCACCCGTGGCAGATTCACCTTGCCCGTCAGGTAGTCGGCGCAGGCTTGCATATACTGCTCAATCGTGCCAACGTCAGTCCAGTAGCCTTCTGCAATGAAGCCCTGGAGCTTGTCGCCCCGGTTGAGCATGCGTGGAAAGACATCTTTCGACCAGTCGGTGTTGCGCCCACGTTCAATGTAGGTCAGAACTTCGGGGTTGAGCACGTAGATGCCGGTATTGACCGTATCGGAGAAGAGTTCGCCCCAGCTCGGTTTCTCTAGGAACTGGGTGATGTTGCCCTCTTCATCGGTAATCACCACTCCGTAGTCGAGCGGACTCTCGACATGGGTGAGGGTGAGCGTGGCCATTGCCTGGGTTTTGGTGTGATGTTCGATGATCTCGGTCAGGTTGAAGTCGGTCAGGGCATCACCAGAGATCACCAGGAACGGTTCGGTCAGTAGATGCTCGGCATTCTTGACACTGCCCGCCGTCCCCATCGGGATCTCTTCGAGCGAGTAGGTGATATTGATGCCATGGGCACTGCCATCCCCATAGTAGTCTTGGATTGCATTGGCCAGGTACTGTACCGTTACGATGATCTCGGTGATGCCATGAATCTTGAGCAGTTCGATGATATGCTGCATCACTGGCCGGTCTACCAATGAGACCATAGGTTTAGGACGGTTGATCGTGAGTGGCCGCAGGCGAGTGCCCTCACCACCGGCCATGACGACAGCTTTCATCGGATACTCTCTTCCTGGTACGGCTCATAGTAGCACCGGCATCTTGCCGGTCACGTTGTCCTAGAAACCGGCAAGATGCCGGTGCTACTATGTTAGAGCCGCACCTCCGGGCGATATTCTCCCCACACCTGGCGTAACACCCCACACACCTCGCCAACCGTGGCATAGTGGCGTAGCGCCTCGCGCATGAATGGCAGCAGGTTCTCCGTTCCATTCGCAGCTTGGCGCAGGTTTTCGAGTGCCGTCTCGACGGCTGCTGCATCACGTTCAGCCCGCAGCTTGGCTAGGCTCTCTGTCTGCTCGCGAGCCACGTTCTCATCGGGTTTGAAGATCGGGACGTTACTCACTTCCTCGTCGGTGAAGCGGTTCACGCCGACCACGATGCGCTCGCCCGACTCGACGCGCCGCTGGTAGCTGTAGGCCGAGTCTGCGATCTGCTCCTGGATCCAGCCACGCTCCACGGCATCCACCGCCCCACCCATCGCATCAATCTGCTCCATCAGCGCCCGCGCTTGCTGCTCCAGTTCATCGGTGAGCGCCTCGACCACATAGGAACCGGCGAGCGGATCGGGGGTGTCGGCGACGCCACTCTCAAAGCCGATAATCTGTTGGGTACGGAGAGCCAAGGTAGCCGCCTGCTGGGTAGGGAGGCTGAGCGCCTCATCAAAGCCGTTGGTGTGCAGGCTCTGGGTACCGCCCAGCACCGCCGCCATGGCCTCAATCGTGGTGCGGATGACATTATTGAGCGGCTGTTGCGCCGTCAGGCTCGCCCCGGAGGTCTGGGTATGGAAGCGCAACATCTGGCTCTGCGGCTTCTTAGCCCCAAATCGCTCCTTCATAATTGTTGCCCAGATGCGGCGGGCAGCGCGGAACTTGGCCACTTCTTCGAGGAAGTTGGGGTTCGCTACGAAGAAGAAGGAGAGACGCGGCGCAAACTCATCCACATCCAACCCGGCCTTGATCGCCGCATCCACGTAGGCCACGCCATCGGCCAGAGTGAAGGCGATCTCCTGCACAGCCGTGGCTCCCGCTTCGCGGATGTGGTAGCCACTGATGCTAATCGTGTTCCACCGTGGGATACGCTGCTGGCAATAGGCGAAGGTGTCGGTAATCAGGCGCATGCTCTGGCGCGGTGGGAAGATGTAGGTTCCGCGTGCGGCATACTCCTTGAGGATGTCGTTCTGAATCGTGCCGCCGATCTGCTCCGAACTGACCCCCTGGCTCTCGGCGACCAACTCGTAGAGCAGCAGCAGCACACTTGCGGGCGCGTTGATGGTCATTGAGGTGGTGACTTTATCCAGCGGAATATCGGCGAAGAGAATCTGCATGTCACGCAGACTATCAATCGCCACGCCTACCTTACCAACTTCGCCCTCGGCACGGGGATCATCGCTATCCAAACCAAGCTGGGTTGGCAGATCAAAAGCGACCGAGAGGCCGGTTTGGCCCTGTTCGAGCAGGTAGCGATAACGCTCGTTACTCTCGCGGGCGCTGGCGAAGCCCGCATACTGACGCATCGTCCAGAGCCGCCCGCGGTACATCGTCGGGTAGACCCCGCGAGTAAAGGGGTACGTTCCTGGATCGGGCTGGGCTTGCCCAGCATCTTCGGCGCGGTAAACCGGCTTAACGGCGATGCCCGAGTCGGTGACGACGGGCCGTTCGCTCGTGGTGGCCATAGCACATACTCCTTTGTGCGACAGGGTGCGGATCATGCAATGTGGTTCATTATAGCGCGTCTCGCGTTGTGGTGCGTCGTAGTAGGTACGATTATCCCACCAACAGGATCTTACCCTGGCGCTCGCTTGCTTCGGCGGCAACCACCGCCTGCTGCACTGCTTCGAGGCTATACTCGGCAGCGATGGGCGCACGTAGCGTCCCGTTGGCCACCAGGGGGTGCAGGGTGGTCAAGAGATCTTCGACTTGGGTGGTATTGGCGCTGCGGAACCATTCGGCGAGCCACCAGCCATGCAGTTTGATGTTGCGGAAGATGAGCGCACCCGGATCAATAGTGAGCGGTTGGCGGCTGATTGCACCGAAGACCACCATCCTTCCCCCGGTCCCCAGGGCTTGAATGAGGCGCGAGCCACTCGCTCCAGCCACCGAGTCGAGGGCGTAGCGTACCCCGCGTGGGCCGACGATCTGGGCGATCTGCTGGAGGAGTTGCGGGTCATCTTCGTAGAGGACGACATCGGCTCCTTCGGCCATGAGGTCGTCGTGCAGTTCGCGGCGGCGCACAATGTTGATCGTATGCACCCCACTACGCCGCGCTAGGCGGATGATGAAGCGCCCTACCGCTGAGTTGGCGGCATTCTGCACGAGCCAACCACCGGGTTCAACACACAATACTTCGTGCAACAGCAGCCACGCACTGCTCGGATTGACCACCAGCATCGCGGCATCGCGCTCACTAAATCCGGCAGGTACGGGGATGAGGCTAGCCGCATTGGCAACCAGATACTCCTGCCATGTGCCGCCCACACCCAATGGCACGACCAACTGCCCAACCTCGAATCCTTCTACCCCTGGCCCCAGAGTCTCGATCCGCCCTGACCCTTCCAACCCCGGCGTTGCGGGTAGGCGCGGTAAGCGCCCATACTGCCCGCGAATGGTGAAGAGATCGGACGGATTGATCGGGCGCACCAGCATGCGCAGGAGCACTTGGCCTGGCCCCGGTGCGGTAAGCGGGTGATCTTCAACTCGCACTACTTCGGCTGGATCACCAAATGCTGCAAAGCGTACAACACGCATAGGGATGCCTTTCTCTGTTCTTTGAGAATAGTATACCCTAGCGTTCCACAGGTAGCACCGGCTTCCAGCCGGTCGGTGGCGCATCGTGACCGGCTAGAAGCCGGTGCTACCATTTTGCGTTACCCCAAGGGTGAATAGTTACCGTATAGTCTTCCCCCAAGTCTGAACAGTTACATGCTATACTTCCCGAACAGTAACCATTGTAAAGGTATTCTATGGCCTACGATTTGACTCCCATCCGCCATCTCTACCCCTTCCATACGGCTCGGCTGGCAGTGCCCGGTGGTATGTTGAGCTATGTGGACGAGGGCAGCGGCCCGCCGGTCGTGATGGTGCATGGCAACCCTACTTGGTCCTTCTACTTTCGCCATCTGATCGCTGCTCTCTCGCCACACTATCGGGTGATCGTGCCCGATCATATCGGCTGCGGTCTCTCGGATAAGCCCCAAGATTACTCGTACCGCCTCGCCAATCATATCGAGAATCTGACTCACCTGCTAGAACACCTGAATCTCGGCCCGGTGGATCTGATCGTGCACGACTGGGGTGGTGCGATTGGCATGGGCTGGGCGACGCAGCATCCCGATCTGGTGCGGCGGATCGTGGTACTCAATACTGCCGCCTTCCTCTCGCCGCGCTTGCCCCTGCGTATCGCCGTCTGCCGCACTCCGCTCTTTGGCGATCTGGCTCTGCGCGGCCTAAATGCCTTTGCCGGGATGGCGACGTTTATGGCGGTTGAACGCCCGATGGCGGCTGATGTGCGCCAGGGCTACCTGCTGCCCTACAACACCTGGCATAACCGCATTGCGCAACTGCGCTTTGTGCAGGACATCCCGATGCAGCCGAGCCACCCAACATGGGCCGTGGTGGACGGGATTGACCGTGAGTTGCGGCGCTTGCGGGGGAAGCCGATGCAGATTCTCTGGGGCGGCAAGGATTGGTGTTTTAGTGACTACTTCTTGGCGGGGTGGCTGGAGCGGTTCCCAGAGGCGCAGGCAACCCGTTTTGATCACGCGGGCCACTATGTGCTGGAGGATGCCCACGCGGAGATCGTGCCACGGGTTGTGCGCTTCTTGGGGGCAGAGGAATGAGTACCACGCAAGTTGTCGAGAATGCCAATATTGCCCGCTACTTACCACGTATGGCCGCTGAGCGCCCCGAACAGGTGGCGGTGGTGGCGGGGGATGGACGCGACCGGGCAGGCAAGGTGCGCTACCGCCACCTCAGTTTTGCCGAGTTGAACCAGACCAGCGACCGCTATGCATGGGGTTTGGCCGGAGCCGGGATCGGGCGTGACGTGCGGGTCTTGTTGCTGGTTCCGGCTGGTCTGCCGCTGATCAGTCTCACCTTTGCGCTCTTCAAGGTTGGGGCGATCCCGATCCTGATCGATCCGGCCATGGGGCGGCGCAATCTGGCGCAGTGTATTGATGAATGCGCCCCCGATGCCATGATCGGGGTGCCCGCTGCCCATCTGGCGCGGCTGGTCTTCCGCCACGCCTTCCGCACGGTGCGGCGCAGCGTTCTGGTAGGCTCGCGCTTCCTGCCTCTGGGCGACATCAACCTGGATGCCCTCAGCATCCCGCTCAAGACGCCCTTCCCCACCGAGGTGGTGGCGGCTAGTGATACGGCGGCGATCCTCTTTACCACCGGCAGTACCGGGGTGCCCAAGGGCGTCCTCTACGAGTATGGCATGTTCGAGGCCCAGATCCGGCTGTTGGGCCAGATCTACCAGATCGAACCGGGTGAAGTGGAGATGCCCGCCTTCCCGCTCTTCGCGCTCTTCAACGTTGCTCTGGGTGTCACCTCGGCCATCCCGCCGATTGACCCCACCCGTCCGGCGGCGTGTGACCCGGCGGCGGTGGTGGAGTTCATTCAGGATCAGCAGGTGACATCAACCTTCGGGTCGCCCGCGATCTGGGAGAAGGTGACCGCCCACTGTGTTGCGCATGGCGTCAGGTTGCCCAGCCTACGCCGCGTGCTGATGGCGGGTGCCCCGGTGCCGCCCCACATCCACGAGCGTTTCCGTTCTATTCTCGCGCCCTCCGCCGATACCCATACCCCCTACGGGGCTACCGAGGCGCTACCGATTGCCTCAGCGAGTGGCCGGCAGGTGCTGGCGGCACGCGGCACACAGCCCGACCCAACCGCCGGAACCTGTATCGGCTGGCCGGTGCCGGAGGTGACGCTGCGTATTATTCGGATTAGTGACGCGCCCATCCCAACCTGGGATGAGTCGCTAGTACTGCCGCCGGGTGAAGTCGGCGAGATCTGTGTTAAGGGGCCGTCAGTCACCAAAGCCTATGTGAACCGCCCGCACTCGACCGCGCAGGCCAAGATTCATGACGGCGAGACCATCTGGCACCGCATGGGCGATCTGGGCTACCAGGATGCCGAGGGGCGCATCTGGTTCTACGGGCGCAAGTCGCAGCGCGTCGAGACGCGCAACGGCCCGCTCTATACCGAGCCAGTCGAATTGATCTTCAACCAGCACCCTGCCGTCTTCCGCTCGGCGCTGGTGGGGGTGAACAATGAGCCGGTGGTGGTGGTAGAGCTATGTCCCACCCAGACACCTCCAGATCAGGAGCGTCTACTCGCCGAACTGCGCAGCCTCGCAGCGGCCTATCCGATGACATCCGGCATCACCCGCTTTCTGATTCATCCCGCTTTTCCAGTAGATATTCGCCATAATGCAAAGATCTTTCGGGAGAAACTTGCGGTATGGGCGGCGCAGCGCGGGGGGTGACACTTGACGCAAAGGGGAACCAGCGGCATAGGTATTCGGTTACGCCTGAAGGTAGCACCGGCTTCCAGCCGGTCACAGTGCGCCACCGACCGATGCGTAGGGGCGCGTCGTGACGCGCCCTCCGGCGCGATGATCGAAGCCTTCACAGGGCTTGGGGACGTATGGGGCGCGTCACGACGCGCCCCTACGCGATATTCCTTAACCAAACGCCAATGGAAACAGCGGCACGCTGGCTGAGCCTGTCGAAGCCAGCGTGCCGCTGGTGGTGGCTGAGCTTGTCGAAGCCACCGCCGTAGGGACAACCCCGAATGTTGAAGAAGAACGAATGAGGAGCCACATGATTGCACTCGTCACAGGTGGCAACGGCTTTGTCGGCCGCTATATTGTTGAAATGCTCCTCGCACGCGGCGACCGCGTGCGGGTGGTGGGGCGCAAGCCCTACCCCGAACTTGAAGCTCTGGGTGCCCAGTGCATTCAGGTGGATCTGAGCAATCCCGATGCTGGGGTGGGCTTGGGGCGCGCCATGGCCGGGGTGGAGGTGGTCTTTCATGTGGCGGCCAAAGCCGACATCTGGGGTCAATTTGACGACTTCTACCGCAATAATGTCACCGCGACCCAACGGGTAGTCCGGGCGGCGGTACGCGCCGGGGTGCCCAAACTGGTCTATACCTCTTCGCCCTCGGTAGCGATTGGGATGCAGGATCTTGAGAATGCCGATGAGTATATCCCCTACCCCGAACACTTCTTGGCCCACTACCCGCACACCAAGTCACTGGCCGAGCGCTTCATTCTGGCTCGTAGCGACATCGCCACCACCGCCATCCGCCCGCACCTGATCTGGGGCCCGCGTGACCCCCACATCTTCCCGCGTCTGATTGCGCGGGCGCGTAAGGGGCGGCTGGTACGCATTGGTGATGGTACCAATCGGGTAGACATCACCTACGTCGAAAATGTCGCCGAGGCGCACATCCGCGCCGCCGACGCCCTCGGTCAGAGTTCGCCGCTACGTGGGCGGGCCTACTTCATCGGCCAGGAGCAGCCGGTCAATCTGTGGGAGTTCATAGATCGTGTGATTACGAGCGCCGGGTGCGCCCCGTTGCGGCGTCAAATCTCGGCCCAGACGGCAATGCGCCTCGCAACCCTCTTCGAGATGGCCTATACTCGCCTCGGTATCACCCGCGAACCGCCGCTCACCCGCATGATGGTACACCAGATGAGCCGCTCGCACTGGTTCGATCATCGTGCCGCGCAGCGCGATTTCGGCTATGAGCCACGCATCAGCATTGAAGAGGGGCTGCGCAGAACAATGGGGTAGGTTGTGGTACAGTATCAAAAGCTCTCGTGTTTTTGTGTGAGGACTGGAGGTTGGCGTGCTGTTTAAGAATGTAGCCATCGAATCACTGGGGTATGAACTGGCTCCGCATCGGGTGACTTCAGACTGGCTTGAGGATCAGATCGGTGAGACCCTGGAACGCCTGCGCATTCCACGCGGTCGCCTAGAGGCACTCTCTGGCATTCGTGAGCGTCGGTTCTGGGATCACGGGACGCGCCCAAGTGCGGTGGCTACCATGGCGGCGCAGAAGGCGATTGCGACTGCGGGCATCGATCCATCTGAGATTGGCTTGATCATCAATACCTCGGTTTCACAGGACTACCTCGAACCCTCGACGGCGGTCTATGTTCACGCCAACCTCGGTCTCTCAGCGCGCTGTATCAACTTCGATCTGCGCAACGCATGCCTGGGCTTTCTCAATGGCATGTATACGGCTGGCTTGATGATCGAGAATGGCGATATTAAGTACGCGCTGGTGGTGAATGGTGAAGGCTCGCAAGAAGCGGTCATGTCTACTGTGCGCCGTCTCCAAGATCCCGACGTGAGCATGGAAGCCTTCCGCGACAACTTCGCCACCCTCACCCTCGGCTCCGGTGCTGCGGCGATGGTGCTGTCGCATAGCAGCGTCTCGCGCACGAACCACCGCCTCAACGGGGTGGTGACGGTAGCAGCAACTGAGCATAACGATCTGTGCGTTGGCCAGCCCGACTACATGAAGACCGATGCGGGTGCGCTGCTAATCGCCGGGGTGCAGTTGGTACGTCAGACATGGGATCTTGCGGCGGGCATCCTACCCAACTGGAACGACGATCAGATCGCCTGCTACGCTCCCCACCAGGTTAGTGCGCGCCACACAGCGGCGGTGGTGGAGGCGCTAGGCATCAGTGCGGAGAAGATGCAACTCAACTTCCCAGTGCTGGGCAACATCGGGCCAGCCGCACTGCCGATCAGCCTCGCCCAAGCGGCGGAGACGCGCCTCAAGGAGGGGGATCACGTGGCCTTGTTGGGGATCGGGTCGGGGCTGAATTGTTCGATGATGAGTGTGGATTGGTAATGTCATGTGTAGAGACGCAATGTCTTGCGTCTCTACACATGACATTACCACGTTGATCTACCCGCAGAGGAATCATGTCTCTCACCATCTCCCTCAGTGATCTCATTAGCCTCTTGCGCTTCAATGTGAGTGACCGGCTGAAGCAGGATTTTGTCGGTAAGGATCAGGTGATTGACCTGATGCTGATTAGTGCTATTGCCCGCGAACATCTCTTGTTGGTGGGGCCACCCGGTACAGCTAAGTCGGAGTTGGTCAAACGCTTTGTCCTGCTCCTGGGCGCACGCAAAGAGGCTGGTGATCTCTTTGAGTACCTGCTCACCCGCTTTACCGAGCCGAATGAGATCTTTGGCCCGGTCAATATCCGCGAGTTCCAGCAGGGCACCTTCACCCGTACTATCGAGCGTGCCCTACCACAGGCTAAGATCGCCTTTCTCGATGAGGTCTTTAAGGCCAATAGCGCCATTCTCAATGCGCTGCTCACGATTCTGAATGAGCGATTCTTCTACAATGGCCTTGAACAGGTCGCTGTGCCGCTGATCAGCCTCTATGGAGCCACCAATGAGGTTCCAGAAGGGGATGATCTGGGAGCCATTTTTGACCGCTTTCTGTTGCGGGTGCGTACCGACCATGTGGATGAGCGGTTCTTCCCCGATCTCTTAGCCAAGGGTTGGAGCCTTGAACGTGAACGCATCCGCCTGGGGCGTACCGAGGCGCTCATGCCGGTGCTCGATACCCTCGATCATCTCCAGATCGCCTATGATGCCCTCGAACAGATCGATCTTGCCCCGATCTTTGATGACTACCGTGAGGTGGTGCGGCAGATCCGCGCCGAGGGTATTACGCTCAGTGATCGTCGCACTATCAAGTTGCTCAAGCTGATCGCCGCTGCTGCCCTGCTGCGCGGTTCCAATAGTGCTAGTCCGGCCGATTTCTGGGTACTCCTGCACGTCTGGAATCGCTCCGAACAGATCTCGGCGCTCCAGGCGATTGTCGGGCCGTTCATTGAACGCGCCGGTGGCCACGCCATGCGTGCCGAGCGCGATCTGGAGACTCTTAGCCAGGAGGTGGCACGGCTCGCTCAGCGTGTCCACGAGCAGGTTGAAGGCCGCGCCTATACCCCCACCTACTTCGGTACCTTGTTGCACGACCTCGAACGTGTCCGTCAGGAGATACTCGCGCATAGCGCCGGGCGTCTCTTGGCTACCCAGCCACGTTGGGAGGAGTTGGTGGCTGAGGTTGAACGGGTGATTGATGCGGCTCTGGATCGGCTGGAGGCGTGATGCAGCAGAGCACCTACCGCGTTCTTAGTCCTGATGAGCCTCCTACCTGTGCAGCCCTCTGGCGTGATGCCCGTGGCATGGTGGTGGGGTCGCAGGGGATTGTCTGGCTACCGGCGGTGCATGGCCAATTGCCCTTGGCACGACTCACTGCGTTGCTGGCCGCGCTCTCCCATCGCTTCGACCTGAGCCGTAGCGTGCAGGTTGAGTCTCTTGCTGATGGCGCACTTCTGGTGCGTATTCTGCCCGAAACCGACCCCGATCTGCCCCCGTCTCTGCGCTATGATGCAGTGCAATCCGCATTGGGGGCTGCCCACCTTTCCACTATAGCGCGCCTCTTTGTCGGTGATGGACAGATCGCTGTCCCCTATGCCGATGCTCACGCCCCCCATGGCTACGATCTGGTAGATTCAGTCTCGCCATTACCGGCTGGGACTACGCTTGACATAACCAACTACGTATTGAGTAGCCAACCCGTCCTCCTCGCGCCGCCTGCGCAGCCCTTCACCCTCACCCTCCTCACCGAGCGACGCTTGGCGCGGCTCATTGCCGACTATGCGCAGCGCCATGGGTTGGCCTACGCAGTGCGTTTTGTACGTTGGCAGTTGAATGGCCACACCTGTGATGCGGCACTCTTCGATCTGGTCTGTGCGGCTGAGGTGCGCCCGATAGCGCACTTTGTCGCTGATTTTCTGCAACGCCTACCGCGCACGACGCTCTTTGTGGATGTGTTGGGTAGCCCCGATCTGGAACAGGAACCAGCACGGCGCATGCTGGTTCCGTGGGGCTGCCGTCCTCAGGCATACCCGCCCCACATCCAGGAGCTCTTCCCACCCCAGAGTATTGTCGTGCTCGGCGGTAGCCCGTGGGGTGCGGGTATCCTGACGACACCGCCACCCCGCAGGAGCATGCAGGATCTTACCGCCGTGACGCTGCCCGATCTGGCCCAGGTGGCTGCGAGTGACCCACCAACAGAGACACTTCAGGTTCATATTGAACTCGCCACCACCGGCTCATCCACTGGCCCCATCCACGCCCTGCTGCTCGATAGTGCTGCGCTGACTCGTCTGCAACGCATTGTCCGCCACCTGCCCGCGCCCTTCTTCACCCATGCTCGTATCGCGGTTGGTGAGGGGGTCGCTCTCGTTCTTGCCGAGGATGACCAGGAACTGCGTGGTTTGCCGTTGGGCTTGGCGCTGAGCCGCCGCGAACCGCCCTCCCTGCTGCTCCCACGGGGCAGCCAGTTACTCCCCACCCTGCCCCAGGATCTCTTGGTGGCGGCGCTGCACCTCCAACCCGATACGCTGACAGTGGTGGGGCCACACGGGCGGCTTGATGTGCCATTAGCGGCCTTCCAGCCCCTGGTGAGTGTCTTGCGCCTAGATGCCCCCACCCAACGCATCGCGCTGCGCCCGATGACCCTGCCAGCCCTCGATCTGCGCGATCTGGCTCCCGTACCACCCGTTGCTGCCACACCAGCGCCAGTGGCCGTGCCGACCGCGACACCCGCAGAGCAACGTGGCATCTTCCAACGTCTGATCGGGAACAAGCCCGCCCCAACCGGCTCTGGGATGCCCTTTGATCAAGAACTCCGCCAACGCGCTACCGCCTTGGAGCAGCGTGGCGACTATGAATTGGCGGCGGCCTTCTACACCTACTTGGGCGATAGTAAACGGGCTGCGGCATGCTACCGGCGTATTGCCGAGATGCGCTAACCTGTAACTCAATCACAACCGGGACGTGTTACAATCTTCAGCACCAATATGGATGTGATCTGTTGAGAAGGAGCGAATGGTATGACCCTCTCCCCCATCGGCACCATGGCCGACCGGCTCGTCCCTGCGCGTGGCCCCTTGGCCAGCGCCGTCGTTCGTGATGGCCTGCTCGTTGTTGCTGGTACGATCTTCATGGCGCTGCTGGCACGGATCAGCCTGCCGCTGCCCTTCACTCCCGTTCCGATTACCGGCCAGACCCTGGGGGTGATTCTGATCGGTGCGTTGTATGGGCCACGTCTGGGTGCGCTCACTATGCTGGCCTACCTGTTGGAAGGTCTGATGGGCTTGCCGGTCTTCTCGATGGGTGCGAGCGCATGGAGCCCCAGCCGCTTCCCCGGTCTGCCGCTGATCTTCGGCCCCACTGCTGGCTACCTACTCGCCTTCCCCTTCGCCGCATGGTTGGTGGGGCGTCTCTCTAGCCGGGGCTGGGATCGCCATGTTGCCACCGCCATCCCCGCCATGCTGCTGGGTGAGTTGGTCATTCTCGCGGTTGGCTTCAGTTGGTTGCTCGCAGCAACGTTCCTGCTCACCGGGAGCGTCAACATGGTGCTGCTCTTCACTGCTGCGGTGCTGCCCTTCCTTCCCGGCACCGCGATCAAGATCGCGTTGGCGGCGCTGGCTCTGCCGGGTGGCTGGCAGTTGCTCGGCAAGCGGTAAACACTCGCGCAGGGTAGCACCGGCTTCCAGTCGGTCACGATGCACCGCCGACCGGCTGGAAGCCGGTGCTACCTTTTTCTCCAAAGGCTGCCTATGAGCATGATCGTCGCAGAGCACCTCACCAAACAATTTTCGGGTGAGGCGCGCATGGCGGTCGATCAGGTCAGTTTCCGGGTTGAACCCGGTGAGTTAGTGGTACTGCTTGGCCCTTCGGGGTGTGGCAAAACAACCCTGCTCAAGTTGATCAATCGCCTCTACGAACCAACCAGCGGTACCCTACTGATTGAGGGAGTTGATGTCCGCAGTATGCCCGTGACGGCGCTCCGGCGGCGCATTGGCTACGCAATCCAGCAGACCGGTCTCTTCCCCCATTTGCGCATCGAACAGAACATTGCGGTCGTCCCGCGCCTCCTCGGTTGGGAGCGCCAGCGTATCGAGGCGCGGATTGACGAACTGCTCAATCTGGTTGGCCTACCGCAGAGCTACCGTCGCCGTTACCCACGCCAACTCTCCGGTGGTGAACAGCAGCGTATCGGGTTGGCGCGTGCCCTCGCTGCCGACCCGGCCATCATGCTGATGGACGAGCCATTCGGGGCGCTCGACGCGCTGACTCGTACTCGCCTTCAGGACGAGTTGCTCTCTATTCAGCGCCAACTGCGCAAGACGATCCTCTTTGTCACCCACGATGTTGAGGAGGCGTTGCGCCTTGCAGATCGCATCATTGTGATGCGCGAGGGGCGGATCGTGCAGTTCGATACGCCACTGAATCTGCTTACCCACCCGAATGATGCGTTTGTGCGCCAATTGACCGGTGCCGATGATGTGTTGCGCCACCTGAGCTTGATGACCGTTGCTATGGCACTGACGCCGGAGAAGCCCCCGCCCAGTATCGCCAACTTGCCGCCGCTTACCCCCCAGGACGATCTGCGTACCGCACTGGTGCGCCTCTTGGCCACCAATGCTGAAGGTTTGCCAGTGGGGAGTAACGGGCATGCGGAGGGTTGGCTCAGTCTGGCCGTGCTACGCGAGATGATGGTCGAGATCTAGCATGCGCTACTTGATTGCCAACTGGCCCTACGTGGGTGAACTCTTCCTCGAACACCTCTGGCTTACCCTCTCGGCACTGCTGATCGCTACCGCGATTGCTCTGCCGGTCGGTGTCATCCTCAGCCGGGTGGCGTGGTTACGCACACCAGTGCTGGGCATCTTGGGCGTGATCTACACCATCCCCAGTCTCTCGCTCCTGGTGCTACTCATTCCCTTCTTACGTCTGGGCTACCGTCCCGCCGTGGTGACGCTGATCGCCTATGCCCAGTTGGTACTGGTACGGAGTGTGGTCGTGGGCATCAACGGCATCGAGCCAGCCGTGATCGAGGCGGCCAAGGGGATGGGGATGAATAGCTGGCAGCGATTGGTTCGGGTTGAATTGCCCCTGGCGCTCCCGATCATGCTCGCGGGGTTGCGCGTGGCAACCCTCTCGACTATCGCGATTGCCACGGTAGCCGCTTTTGTCAATGCGGGTGGCTTGGGTACGCTTCTCTTCGATGGGGTACGCAGCAGTAACAGTGAAAAAATTGTCGCCGGGGCTATCAGTGTCTCGTTCCTGGCCATTGCGGCCAACATCCTCTTCCGTCAGGCCGAGATCTGGGCCACCCGTAGCCGAGGCCAACGATGAGTATACGCACTGTCTTGTTTGTCTGTACCGGGAACTACTACCGCAGCCGTTACGCCGAACTGCTCTTTCAGGCGCTCGTTCCCGCCCACACTGGCTGGCGCGCCGACTCATGCGGCTTTGCGCCCGGCCCCTGGAACCATGGCCCGGTCGCCCCGATTGTGTTGGAGCGCCTGCGGGCGGCTGCGTTACCCATCCCCGAACCGCTCCGCGAGCCACGCCGTCTTACCCACGCCGATCTCGAAGCTGCTGATCTGCTCATCGCCCTCGATGAGCGCGAGCATCGCCCCTATGTGGAGGGGCTTGGACGGGTATGGGCGGCGCGCTTCACCTTTTGGCAGGTTCCCGATCTGCACGAGTGGCCTGCCCAGCGCGCACTTGCCGCGATTGAGGAGGAGGTGGGGCGGTTGGTGGAGTGGGTTCGTTTATTCTAGCATATTCGTCGTCGCCAATACCCCCCGTGCTGCCTCGAAGAGCCGCCACAACCCCTCGGCTGTCGCTTCCGCCCGGAACTGCGGGTTCCAGACCGGGGCGCTCAGCAGGTCGCTGATGACAAATCCGCTCGCAATCGCGACACCCCGGTGGCGGCAGATCGCGCATAACGCGGCTGCTTCCATCTCTACCGTTAAGACCCCTAGCTCTTGGTAGTGGCGAATCTCCGCCTCGGTCTCGCGGAAGGGGGCGTCGGTTGTCCATGTTGACCCCTCTATCGCTCTATCTCCTAAGGCTGCTGCAAAATCGTTGCTCAGGAGTGGATCTGGCTCTACCAATGGGCTAGGATCGTCTAGGTAGTGGTGCGACACCCCTTCGTCACGGTAGGCGGCGCGGCATACGGTGAGATCGCCAATCCCCAATGCTGGGTGTATCCCCCCTGCTGTGCCGATGCTGACAAACCGGCGTACTCCCATCGCGATCAGTAGCTCGATCATCATTCCCGCAGCCGGTGCGCCAATCCCGAAGTCGGACGCTACCGCCACCTGCCCTCCTGTGGATGGTAGCGGGTAGAGCCGCCCTAAGACGCATAGGGTCGGGTTGATCTGCTCCTCCAGCATGATGCGCCGCATGAGGCTGCGCTGGTAGCACATAATTACCCCGCTGGGGGCGGGGCCATCCGGGGCTAAGCCCTCGCGCCGGAAGTAGTCTAGTTGCTCTGCTGGCTCGAAACGGGCGGGTGAGTGGTATTTGTGACGCTGTTGTGGCACGGGCATGGCAAAATCTCTGTGCTATACTTGACGTAGCGGATACCGATCTCTATACGCTAGGAGCTATCCTATGCAACCTATACGTGCGTTTCTTCTGCTTGTCGCGCTACTCCTCACGCTGCTTCCATCTGTGGTGGCAGCTCAGCCCACGACCACGCTGAGTGGCGTGATCTACTTGAGTGGCGGTGAGCCGCTGCCTAGTAGCGCAATTGTGACGATCCAACTGGCTGATGCGACGGTAGCAAACGAGCCACCTATCGTGATCACTGAGCGTATCTTTAGTACCAGTGGCGCACAGTCGCCCTTCTCCTTCAGTGTGCCCTATGATGCGAGCCAGGTCAATAGTACACGCCGCTATATCCTCCAGGGGAATATCCGTGTCGCTGGTCAGATCGTCTATCGGACTAGCGTCGCCTATCCGGTTCTCACCATGAGTAACCCGACTAGTAACCTTCAGATGACGATGTACAAGCTGAATGTGCCCAATGTGCCCCAGGCGAGTGCTGGGACATTGCCACTTGTGGTTGCGGCGGGGTTGCTGGTGTTGGGGATCGGGGCGGGGGTGGTGCGCAGACGGTTTTTGTGAGCCGTGTCGCTGTCTCACGTGAAGCCGCGAAGGAAGGGTGTGATACCCGCCGTTGGCTTCGACAAGCTCAGCCAACGGCTACCCGATTTCGCGCCTTCGCGTGAGACAATGTGTTACTACCGCTCCTCTAGCGGTACATAATCGCGTCGAGCCGCACCTAGGTAGACCTGACGCGGGCGCATGATCTTCTGTTCGGGATCATCCAGCAT
>RRYU01022860.1_pt1 | contig 17256 bp, 11 predicted proteins | sample 2162651 | NCBI WGS metagenome assembly RRYU01 (sample SAMN10267283, study PRJNA491782) | microbial mat metagenome | isolation source: biomat in the production well | place: Japan: Minami-Kanto gas field, natural gas well KTG3 | collected 2017-06 | reverse complement strand
ATCCCGGTGCCTGCTGGAATAAGCCGACCCATGATAACGTTCTCTTTGAGCCCGCGAAGGTTGTCGACTTTGCCCTGTATTGAGGCCTGGGTCAAGACTTTTGTGGTCTCCTGGAAAGAAGCAGCCGAAATAAATGATTCTGTAGACAATGAGGCCTTGGTTATACCGAGCATGATCGGCTCTCCGATCGCCGGACGACCACCATTTTCCAGAACTCTTTCATTCTCTTCCTCAAACACCCAACGATCAATCTGGTCATCAATCAAGAAATTGGAATCACCAACATCCTTAATCTCGACCCGCCGCAGCATCTGACGAACAATCGTCTCAATGTGCTTGTCATTGATCTTAACGCCCTGCAGACGGTAGACCTCCTGCACCTCATCAACCAAGTACTTGGCAAGCTCCTTGACCCCCAGGACACGCAGGATATCGTGTGGGTTCGATGAACCATCGACCAACTCTTCACCAGCACGCAAATAGTCACCTTCGTGAACAGCTATATGCTTACCTTTGGCGACAAGATACTCTTTAGGCTCTCCAATTTCAGGAGTAACAATGATCTTGCGCTTCCCCTTAGAGTCCTTGCCGAAGGAGACAACACCATCAATTTCTGTGATGATCGCAACCTCTTTGGGCTTACGTGCCTCAAAGAGCTCGGCAACTCGTGGCAGACCACCGGTGATATCTTTGGTCTTGGTGGTTTCACGTTGAATTTTCGCGATAATCGAGCCGGCGTGAATGACAGCGCCTTCTTCAACTGTAATGTTCGCTCCTACAGGCAACATATAGCGTGCCTGGTTACCATTTGGCAGTTTGAGAGCCTTGCCATCTTCACCCTTCAAGGTAATTCTTGGCCGTTTATCTGCAGCTTTGGACTCAATGACAACCTTACGTGACAGGCCGGTAACCTCATCGACCTGCTCTTCCATTGTGATCCCTTCAGCAATATCGCCAAAATGGACCACACCGGCAGTCTCTGTGATGATCGGTACCGTGTAGGGATCCCACTCGGCAATGATATCACCGGATTTGATCGCGCCACCCTCCTGTCGTGTCAGACGAGCTCCATAGACGACAGAATATCGTTCACGCTCACGGCCTGTTTCATCAACTATAAGAACTTCACCTTTACGATTCATGACGATCGGGAAACCCTGAGAATCGGAAACAGTCGTCAAATTATTAAACTGCAGAACTCCGTCAAAACGGGCTTCCAGTGAGGTCTGTTCCGCACGCCGGGAGGCAGTACCACCAATGTGGAAGGTCCGCATCGTTAACTGGGTTCCGGGCTCACCAATCGACTGGGCAGCGATAACGCCTACCGCCTCGCCGAGGTTGACCAGATGACCACGTGCCAGGTCACGTCCATAGCAAAGAGCACAGATTCCGTGTTTACTCTTACAGGTCAGCACCGAACGGATGCTGATCCTCTCAATTCCAGCGTCTTCAATCTTTTTGACAAGATCTTCATCTATCGGCTGGTTAGCCTCAACCAGCAATTCGTCTGTTAATGGGTCGAAAACATCATCAAGTGAAACACGCCCAAGAATACGATCTCCCAGGTGCTCAATGATCTCTCCGCCCTCTGTGAGGGTCGTGACTTCAATTCCATCGATGGTATCGCAATCGTGCTCAATAATGATGGCATCCTGAGCAACATCGACCAGACGACGTGTCAAATAACCGGAGTTAGCCGTTTTAAGCGCGGTATCTGCCAGACCCTTACGGGCACCGTGTGTCGAGATGAAATACTGTAAGACAGTAAGACCTTCACGGAAATTAGCGGTGATCGGCGTCTCGATAATAGAACCATCCGGCTTGGCCATCAGGCCCCGCATTCCTGCAAGCTGACGGATCTGCTGTGCAGAACCCCGTGCACCGGAATCTGCCATCATGTGGATAGCATTAAATGATGGGACTTCGGCTATCTCCCCGTCTTCAGATTTGATTTTGTCGACCGCAATATTACCAAGCATGATGCCCGCAATATCTTCAGTACACTTGGCCCAGATATCGATGACCTTATTGTAGCGCTCGCCATCGGTAATCAGACCCTCAGTGTACTGCTGCTGAATATCTTTGACCTCCTCAGACGCGGTTTTGATGCGCGCCCCTTTGCTCTCAGGAATCTCCATATCGTCAAGACAGATAGAGACACCAGCTAAGGTCGAATATCGATAACCGGTCTCCTTCAGCTTGTCGGCCAGAATGACCGTCTCCTTGTTGCCGGCAAGACGGAAACTGACATCAATCAAATCGGCAACCTGCTTTTTACCGACGACTTTATTTACATGCTCAAACGGAATTGTCGCGGGAACAACTTCACGCAGGAGAATCCGGCCAACTGTCGTCTTGACCAACTCAAGTGGTGCATTCTGAGCGGGACTCATACGAACTCGAATCCCCGCCTGCAGGTCAATCTCATCTGAATCGAAGGCCATGCGTACTTCTTCAGGCGACATGAACGCCTTGCCGCTACCAGTAACAAATGGTCTTTCGCGCGTCATATAATAGAGCCCGAGAACCATATCCTGCGATGGCACAATAATCGGTTTACCATTCGCTGGCGAGAGGATGTTGTTAGTCGACATCATCAAAACCCGCGCCTCAATCTGGCTTTCGATCGAGAGGGGAAGATGTACCGCCATCTGGTCACCATCGAAGTCAGCATTGAATGCAGTACAGACCAGCGGGTGAAGCTGAATAGCCTTACCTTCAATCAGCACCGGCTCAAAAGCCTGAATTCCAAGACGGTGAAGAGTCGGAGCACGGTTCAACATGACCGGGTGCTCTTTGATAACCTCTTCGAGCACATCCCAGACTTCACTCTTCTCTTTTTCAACCATCCGCTTGGCATTTTTTACTGTCGTACTATGCCCATATTCTTCGAGCTTCTGATAAATAAATGGCTTAAACAGTTCGAGCGCCATCTTCTTCGGCAATCCGCATTGATGAAGCTTGAGCTCGGGGCCACAAACGATGACCGAACGTCCCGAGTAGTCGACCCGCTTACCGAGCAGGTTCTGACGAAATCTGCCGCCCTTACCTTTCAGCATGTCAGACAAAGATTTCAATGGACGCTTGCTCGGACCGGTTATAGCCCGACCGCGGCGACCGTTATCAAACAATGCATCAACCGACTCTTGCAGCATCCGTTTTTCATTCCGGATAATAACTTCAGGAGCGCGCAGCTCCATCAAGCGCTTCAAGCGATTGTTCCGGTTAATGACACGACGATAAAGGTCATTAAGATCACTGGTCGCAAAACGGCCACCGTCAAGCGGAACTAATGGACGAAGCTCTGGCGGTAAAACCGGGATGGTCTCAAGGATCATCCACTCAGGACGATTACCACTGTTAAGAAAAGAGCTGATAACCTTCAGACGCTTGGAGGTTTTCTTACGTTTCGCCTCACTGGTCGCCTCTTTCATCTCAATCCGCAATTGATCGCCTTCGGTCTCAAGATCAATGTCGGCCATCAACTCACGTACAGCTTCGGCACCCATTCCGGCGACAAACTGTCCGGCGAATTCGTCCATTGCCTCAATATATTTGTCTTCGGAGAGCAGTTGCCCTTTCTCGAGCCCGGTATCACCAGCATCGAGAACAACATATGCCTCAAAATAGAGAACCTTTTCAAGGTCCTTGAGAGTCATATCGAGCAATGCTCCGATTCGCGAAGGCAGAGACTTCAAAAACCAGATATGCGCTACCGGGCAAGCCAGATCAATATGGCCAAGACGCTCCCGCCTGACTTTGCTCGGAATAACTTCAACACCGCACTTTTCACAAACAATTCCGCGGTGCTTCATGCGCTTGTATTTGCCGCAATTACACTCGTAGTCCTTGGTCGGCCCAAAAATCTTGGCACAGAACAGGCCATCACGTTCCGGCTTAAACGTCCGATAATTGATGGTTTCCGGCTTCTTAACTTCACCAAAGGACCGCTCTCTTATCTTATCTGGCGACGAGAGAGACAGCTGTATTGCATTGAAACTCAGTGGATCTTTGGGGCGCTCAAATAGACCTAAGATATCTTCCAAAACGCATCCTCCTTATAGGATGAGTGTTCAGTTCCTGCGTGTACGGAGCGAACGAAAATTGCAGTTCGCTAGCCCTCTTCGAGCAGATCTACGTCAAGGCAAAGAGCCTGAAGCTCTTTAATGAGGACGTTGAACGATTCTGGCAGTCCAGCCTCCAGGGTGTGCTTACCCTTGACGATTGCTTCATAGATCCGGGTCCGGCCGGCAACATCATCCGACTTGACGGTCAGGAATTCTTGCAGCGCATGTGCAGCACCGTAAGCCTCCATTGCCCAGACCTCCATCTCACCCAGGCGCTGACCACCAAACTGTGCCTTACCACCCAGCGGTTGCTGAGTGACCAGACTGTAGGGACCAATTGAGCGAGCATGGATCTTGTCATCAACCAGGTGATGGAGTTTCAGAATATACATGATTCCAACGGTAACCTTCTCCTTGAAGGGGATACCAGTCTTGCCATCACATAACACCATCTGACCACTGCTGCTGAAGCCAGCCTTCTCCATCTGTTGCTTCATGATCTCTTCACTGACACCTTCAAAAACAGGCGAGGCCATCGGCACTCCATGCGAAAGCCGGCGCGCCAGGACCTTGAGATCCTCCTCTTCCAGACCATCGATAAAGCCCTCAAGCTCTTTATCATCATAGGCAGTCTTAATTTGATCTCGCAGCTCTTGCATGGCAGCACCACTGTCAAGAACCTTTTGGATCTGACGACCAAGGCCACGTGCAGCAAGACCAAGGTGAGTCTCAAGAATCTGCCCGACGTTCATCCGCGAGGGGACACCTAACGGATTCAGGACAATTTCAACCGGAGTCCCGTCTTCCATATAAGGCATGTCTTCTTGTGGAAGGATTCGCGAGAGCACACCCTTGTTACCATGACGTCCAGCCATCTTATCACCGACCTGCAGCTTCCGCTTGATCGCTATATAGACCTTAACCATCTTGATAACGCCCGGAGGCAGATCATCTCCACGCTTGCACTTATCTATCTTGTCGGCAAAAACAGCCTGAACAAGTTGCTCACGCTCAGCCAATCGATTCAGCAAATCACTGACTTTCTGCTCAACATCAGCAGCGTCAGTCAGTGACACCTCACGAAGACGCGAGAAGGGAATCATGTCAAAGACATCATCGCTGATTTTGCGTTTCTTTGGCAAAAGGCTCTTGCCCGCATCGTCAGTGATACCAACAGCAGATGTCTGACCAATCAGCAAAGCCCCAATCAGCTTACGGGTCGAAGTGCGCAGGATGCGGATCTCATCATCCTGGTCTTTAAGCAGTTTTTCAATTTCAATGTTTTCAATGTGCTCGGTACGGGCATCCTTATCAGCGCCTTTACGGGAGAAAACCCGGGCGCCGATTACCACACCCTCCTCACCAGGCGGAACACGCAGTGAGGTGTCACGGACATCCCCTGCCTTCTCACCGAAGATGGCACGTAACAATTTCTCTTCAGGGGAGAGCTGCGTCTCGCCTTTCGGAGTAATTTTACCAACCAGAATATCACCAGGTTTAACATTGGCACCGATCCGGATAATCCCTGACTCATCAAGGTCCGCAAGAGCATCCTCACCCAGGTTGGGGATGTCATCGGTAATCTCTTCCTTACCGAGTTTGGTGTCCCGTGCGACGCATTCAAACTCCTCGATATGGATCGAGGTGTAGCGATCTTCCTGAACAACCTTTTCGGAGATCAGGATTGAATCCTCGAAGTTGTATCCATGCCAAGGCATGAAAGCAACCAGGATGTTCTGCCCAAGAGCCAACTCGCCCCACTGGGTCGAAGGTCCATCAGCCACCACATCACCACGCTTAACCCGTGTACCAACCTTAACGATCGGCTTCTGGTTGATACAAGTGTTCTGGTTTGAACGGGTAAACTTGAGCAGATTGTAGATATCAACCCCGGTGCCGCTCTCATCGACTTCCTGCTCATCGATCTGAACAACAATCCGGCTGGCATCGACACTCTCAACAACCCCGTTGTGACGCGCGACAACGGAATTCCCTGAATCATGAGCAACAACTCGCTCCATGCCCGTTCCGACCAGAGGGGCGTCGGCCCGCAACAACGGAACTGCCTGACGCTGCATGTTCGAGCCCATCAGCGCGCGGTTAGCATCATCGTTCTCGAGAAAGGGGATCAAAGCCGCAGCAACAGAAACAATCTGTTTCGGCGAAACATCCATCAAAGTGACTTCTGCTGGAGGCAACAGCATGAACTCACCGTCCTGGCGAACATTGACCAGTTCGTTGATAAACTTGCCTTTAGCATCGATCGGCGCGTTTGCCTGAGCGATTGCGTGTTTCTCTTCCTCCAGGGCAGAGAAGTACTTGATCTCGTTGGTCACCACACCATCGCTAGCCAGACGATATGGCGTCTCAACAAAACCATATTCGTTGATACGTGCATAGGTCGCCAAAGAAGCGATCAGACCGATATTCGGTCCCTCAGGTGTTTCGATCGGACAAACACGACCATAGTGAGTCGGGTGAACGTCTCGCACCTCAAAACCGGCGCGCTCGCGGGTCAGACCACCAGGTCCAAGAGCAGACATGCGGCGCTTGTGAGTTACCTCAGAGAGCGGGTTTGTCTGGTCCATAAACTGAGAGAGCTGACTCGAGCCAAAAAACTCTTTAACTACCGCCGAAACGGGTTTGGAATTGATCAAGTCATGCGGCATCAGAGCATCTACATCCTGCAGGCTCATCCGCTCCTTGATTGCACGTTCCATGCGCACCAGACCGACGCGATACTGATTTTCAAGAAGCTCACCAACTGCGCGCACACGACGATTACCCAGGTGATCAATATCGTCAATATGACCATGTCCATCACGCAGACCGATCAGATAACGCACAACCTCAAGGATATCTTCCTTGGTCAGGGTAGGCAGATCAATCGGCGAATCGAGGCTCAGCTTATGATTGAGTTTCAGGCGTCCGACCGGAGAAATATCATAGCGATCAGCGCTGAAGAACAAGCTCCCGAACAGATTGGTAGCAGTTTTGACAGTCGGAGGGTCTCCCGGACGCAAGCGCCGGAAAATTTCGATGATCCCCTCATCACTGCTGTCTATCTTATCAATCAACAAAGTGTCGCGCAGATAAGGACCAGCAACATTATGATCAATAAAAAGGATCTCAAACTGATTAATGCCACGCTCGCGTAATTCTTCAAGCTTGGCTTCAGTCAACTCACCATTCGCCTCAAGAACAACCTCGCCTGTTGCTGTGTCAACAATATCGGAGACAACAACCTTACCTTCCAATTCTTCAACGGAGAGGGTAATCGATTCGATTCCAGATTCATCCATCTTGCGGATGGCGGCCTTAGTGAACTTACGGTTCGCCTTGACGACGACTTCACCACTAGCAGAAAGAACATCAGCGTTTGCACGTTGACCAGCCAGCAGGGAGAGATTCACTTTTTTACGGTAACCAGATCCGTCAAAAGTGATTTCTTCAAGTTGATAGTAAGTGCGAAGCAATTCCTCTGTGCTGTAGCCAAGTGCCTTCAACAGTACAGTCGCGGGCAGCTTACGCCGCCGGTCGATGCGCACCCAGAGAATATCCTTGTGATCAAAATCGAAATCGAGCCAAGAGCCCCGATAAGGGATAACACGCGCACTGAACAGTATCTTGCCGCTAGAATGGGTCTTGCCACGGTCGTGCGAAAAGAAAACACCCGGGGAGCGGTGCAACTGGCTGACGATAACACGTTCGGTACCATTAATAATAAAAGTACCGTTTTCTGTCATCAGCGGGATCTCGCCGAAATAGACTTCCTGTTCCTTGATGTCACGTATCGACTGAGTCCCAGATTCTTTATCGACATCCCAGGTTACCAGGCGAACTTTTACCTTGATCGGCGCAGCAAAGGTCATACCTCGCTGATGACATTCCTCCACATCGTATTTTGGCGTACCCAGTCCGTAGGAGACATACTCCATCGAACAGGTATCACTAAAATCACGAATCGGAAAGACAGAGCGAAAAACAGACTCCAGGCCGATCGGCCGGCGGGCTGAGGACGGAAGATCCGCCTGCAGGAACCGCTTATAGGATGTTTTCTGAATATCGATAAGATTCGGGATATCAATGATATTCCCGGATTTTGCGAAGTGCTTCCGGAGGAGCGGGTTATTCGCAAACGAATAGGCCATGATTTCTCCTTTAGAGCAGGATCAATGGGTAACGTCTTACCCCAGCCAGCCATTGGAACGATTATCTATAACATCAAGCACTTCAGATTCATCATTCACAACAACTACAGACACCGGCACCTTGTCGCCGACGTCAGGACCTGAAGACAAGTCCACCCCGGCGACAGCACCGGGGCTTCTAACGACAATAGCCAAGGCCGTACATTGACGACCTTGGCTACCTAAGAAGTTTAGGAGTAAACTCTATTTGAGCTCAACACCAGCGCCGGCTTCTTCCAGCTGCTTCTTGATATCTTCAGCCTCATCCTTGGATGCGGCTTCTTTAACAGTGTTAGGTGCTCCGTCAACCAGATCTTTAGCTTCTTTGAGACCCAGACCGGTAATAGCACGAACAACCTTGATGACGTTGATTTTCTTGTCACCACAGTTAGTCAGAACGACGTCAAACTCGTCCTTCTCAGCAGCAGCAGCGCCAGCATCACCAGCAGCAGCAGCAACAGCTACAGGTGCAGCAGCAGAAACGCCGAACTTTTCTTCGAGTTCCTTAACGAATTCAGACATCTCGAGAACGGTCATATTCCCCAGAAATTCAACAACTTGTTCTTTAGTGATTTCAGCCATTTGTTCCTCCACTTATCGATTGATTCGATTTCTTTTATATGGTTTTAAATATGGGTAGTAGATCTATGCTGCTTTGCTTTGAGCAATAGCACCAAGAACCTGAACCAATGAGCGCGGGATTGCTGCCATAGTTCCAACAAAGTTGGACGCTGGGGCATTCATCGAGCTCAGTGCTTTTGCGAGAAGTTCTTCGCGGCTCGGCAGCTTCGACAATGCCGTAATATCTGCGACACTGAGCAACTTCCCATCAAGCACACCGGCTTTCAGCTCAAAAGCATCAATCTCTGCAGCATACTTGGCTAAAATCTTGGCCGGCGCGACAACATCATCGCCTGCTAAGGCGATAGCAGTCGGTCCTGCGCAGAATTTTTCCAGTTCTGCAGCGTGAGTCCCTTTCGAGGCCAGACGCAGCAGGCTGTTCTTAACAACACGGTAATCAACACCCGCAGCGACGAGCTCACGGCGCATACGTGTTACCTGATCAACGTTGATTCCACGATAATCAGCAATAAATGCCGCTTTAGTTTCACTGAGTTTTCCAGCGAGTTCCTCTACAATCTGCTCTTTCTCTGTTCTGTTCATGCATCTCCTCCTTTCTTAAGTAATCTCGGGATGTAATCCCGCCCAAGTCAAGGCAGGGGAGACGATGTTTATACCGTCACAGAACCCTTTGGGCCTCGGTAGGTGGTTACCCATTAAACGCCAGCCAGCGTACCTACTGTCTTTGGACTTGGTCTGCTTTAAACCGCCACAAAAGGCAGTCAGTATTTAGCGAACTGCAGCCTGAACGTCAGCTACATCAACAAGAATTCCAGGTCCCATGGTTGAAGAGATCGAAATTTTCTTCAGGTAGACACCTTTCGCCGAAGAAGGCTTTGCCTTCATCAGGACATCAACCAGCGAAAGCAGGTTCTCACGGAGTTTGTCAACCTCAAAAGAGGTTTTCCCAACCGCAGCGTGAATGATGCCGGCCTTTTCGACGCGATACTCGATCTTACCCGACTTTGCTTCACTTACGGCACGCTCAATGTCGGGTGTTACTGTTCCGACCTTTGGGTTTGGCATCAGACCACGAGGTCCGAGCAGACGACCGATTTTGCCTACGACGCCCATCATATCAGGGGCGGCAATAGCAGTATCAAAGTCGAACCAGCCACCCTGGATCTTCTCAGCGAGGTCATCACCACCGACATAATCAGCGCCAGCAGCCTCAGCTTCCTGTACCTTTTCACCCTTGGCAAAGACCAAGACGCGAACCGTTTTACCCAAGCCGTTCGGCAGCACAACAGCACCACGAACCATCTGGTCTGCTTTACGGGGGTCAACGCCGAGTCGGATACTCACTTCAACAGACTCATCAAATTTGGCGAAGGCACCTTCTTTCAATAAAGCAAGTGCGTCATCCAGTTGATAAGCGCGTGAGCGGTCAACCTTTTCTTTGGCGTTACGAATCTGTTTACCTGTTGCCATGATATATCTCCACTATTCGCCTTAAATCAGGCGACTTCTATTCCCATGCTACGTGCAGTCCCTTCAATGATCCGGACTGCAGCTTCCTCAGAAAAAGCGTTAAGGTCTGCCATCTTCAATTGCGCAATCTCAAGGACCTGCGCACTTGTGACCTTACCAACCTTCTCCTTGTTCGGAACACCGGAACCCTTTTTCAACTTCGCAGCACGCAAAAGCAGTACAGCTGCTGGTGGAGTCTTGGTGATAAAGGTGAAGGATCGATCGGCATAGACGGTGATAACCACCGGCACAACCAGACCTGCCTGGTCTTGGGTCTTAGCGTTATACGCCTTGCAGAACTCCATAATATTGACCCCGTGCTGACCGAGCGCGGGACCAACCGGTGGCGAAGGATTCGCCTGCCCGGCAGTAATCTGCAATTTAATCTGTCCTATTACTTTTTTCGCCATTACTGACTCCTTAACAACTTACCGGCCGCACGCGGCTCAGCTGGTCTTTTCTACCTGTATGAATTCAAGTTCAACCGGGGTACCCCGGCCGAATATACTAACCATAACTTTGAGAGTGCCACGTTCAGGGCGAACATCCTCAACAACACCAGTGAAATTGAGAAAGGGACCATCAACTACCCGAACGGTTTCACCCACGTCAAATAGAACCTTTGGCTTCGGCTTCTCTACGCCCTCTTCCATCCGATTGGTGATCTTTCTCACCTCTTCATCAGAAATGGCAGGTGGGTTCTGACCGCCACCGACGAAGCCTGTAACCTTGGCTGTGCCTGTTACGACATGCCAGGTTTCATCATTTAAGTCCATTCTCACCAGGATATACCCTGGGAAAAACTTACGCGTAGAGGTTCGACGTTCCCCTTTGCGCATCTCAACCACGGTCTCTGCCGGGATCAAGACCTCCTCAAAGTAATCCTCAACCCCCATAGAACGTATCCGCTCCTCAAGGCTGAGCTTTACTTTATTCTCATACCCGGAGTAGGTATGCACGCCGTACCATCTCATGGACATAGTGTTTCCTTCTCCCTGTTCAACCAAGAATCAAACGTACCAATCGCGACAAGATCAGATCAACCCCGCCGAGAAAGACCGCAGAGACAAGGACCAGAACAATTACAACCAGAGAAGAGGCATAGGTATCCTTGCGCGTTGGCCAGGTTACTTTTTTCAACTCCGCCTTTACATTGGCGAGAAACTCGTTTGTTTTTGCAATCATCGGTCTATCGGCCTCTATACAAGCAGTCAGTGAAAGTGGCAGGCCAGGAGGGACTCGAACCCCCAACACCCGGATTTGGAGTCCGGTGCTCTAGCCGTTAGAGCTACTGGCCTACAAGCGCATCTCATAAATCACCCCGCTAAGCAGGATGACAGATTACTTGGTCTCCCGGTGCGGGGTATGCTTCCGACAGAAACGACAATATTTATTGAACTCTAACTTGTCTGGGGTGTTTCGCTTGTTTTTGGTCGTCGTATAATTACGTTGCTTGCACTCAGTGCAAGCTAAAGTGACGATATCACGCATGTCGTTGTCCTTAATATCTTCGCCCCGGCGTAAACCGGGACGAAGGTTTTAACATCAGGTACTTCTTACTCGATAACTTCACTGACAACACCGGCGCCGACAGTACGGCCACCTTCGCGGATAGCGAAGCGCAGCTCTTTGTCCATAGCGATCGGGGTAATCAGATCTACGGTCATAGCGATATTGTCGCCAGGCATAACCATCTCGATGCCTTCGGGAAGAGTAACAATCCCGGTGACGTCTGTGGTACGGAAGTAGAACTGAGGACGATATCCCTTGAAGAATGGGGTATGACGACCACCCTCTTCCTTGTTCAGGATGTAAGCCTCAGCCTTGAACTTGGTGTGCGGAGTAATGCTGCCGGGCTTAGCCAGTACCTGACCACGCTCGATATCTTCACGCTTGACGCCGCGCAGCAAAATACCACAGTTGTCGCCAGCCTGACCCTGATCGAGCAGCTTGCGGAACATCTCAACACCAGTAACAACAGTCTTGGTGGTATCCTTCATGCCGACGATCTCGACCTCTTCCTGGACCTTGATGATACCGCGCTCAACACGACCAGTCGCAACAGTTCCACGACCAGAGATGGAGAAGACATCCTCAACCGGCATCAGGAACGGCAGGTCAACGGCACGAGCAGGCTCAGGAATATATGAGTCTACAGCGGCCATCAGCTCGATAACCTTATCCTTGCCGATCTCATCATCGCGACCTTCAAGGGCAGCCAGAGCAGAACCGGCAATAATCGGAATATCGTCACCCGGGAAATCGTAGCTGGAGAGCAGCTCACGAAGCTCCATGTCGACCAGCTCGAGCAGCTCCTCATCATCGACCATGTCGGCCTTGTTGAGGAATACAACCATAGCCGGGACACCAACCTGACGAGCGAGCAGGATGTGCTCACGAGTCTGAGGCATTGGGCCATCAGCTGCAGAACAGACCAGAATAGCTCCGTCCATCTGCGCCGCACCGGTGATCATGTTCTTGACATAGTCAGCGTGACCAGGGCAGTCAACGTGAGCATAGTGACGATTCTCAGTCTCATACTCGACGTGAGCGGTGGCGATAGTGATACCGCGCTCGCGCTCTTCTGGTGCATTGTCGATCTGATCGAAGGCCTTGACAATACCGCTACCGGCTGCCTCAGCCAGAACTTTGGTGATTGCTGCTGTCAGAGTCGTTTTGCCGTGGTCAACGTGACCGATGGTCCCGATATTGACGTGCGGCTTTGTCCTCTCAAACTTTTCCTTGGACATGGTATTCCTCCCTTTGTCGTCTTTAACGTCTACTGTTTTTTTTGAGTTCGAACACGCTTATTTAGTTTATTAAGTACTGCAGCCTGCGATCTACCAACCCGAATATATCAGCTACTTCAATATGGAGCTCACAATCGGAATTGAACCGATGACCTCATCCTTACCAAGGATGTGCTCTACCATCTGAGCTATGTGAGCTTATATCGAAGTCGTCAGTGATGATTATGGAGCGGGAAACGGGATTCGAACCCGCGACCCTCAGCTTGGAAGGCTGACGCTCTAGCCAGCTGAGCTATTCCCGCCCAACCATCACAACCACATACAAACATATTCTATTGTTACGCAGGCTATGCCTGTCTACATTGGACCTCAGTATCGACCCTGCCCCAGTTCCAACGACCTTACAGCCTCCTGGCACACAGCAACCAAACCTTATCCGGTGAGCAAAGTTGGTGGAGGGAGGAGGATTCGAACCTCCGAAGGCTGAGCCGTCAGATTTACAGTCTGATCCCTTTGGCCACTCGGGAACCCCTCCAGGGGACTTTGTTCTATTCGATTTTATTTAACCGACAGTCCGAGCCGTCAATTTACTAAATGGAGCTGGCGACAGGAATTGAACCCGTAACATCCTCATTACAAGTGAGGTGCTCTACCAATTGAGCTACGCCAGCACAGGCGCGGTTTATACCTCAGCTACAAAGAGGATTGCAAGCAAAAAATTACCGCCTTTTCGGCGGCCTCCTCAATCAGCTGCGACAAGCCTCGAAATATATAGTGAGGGCTAAACAGTTGTCAAGATTTTTTCAACAAATATTCCGGTTTTGCCTTACAACCTCAAAGAGTGCAATCCCCGCAGCGACAGAAGCGTTCAGCGACTCGACCTGTCCCTGCATCGGGATTGCCAGCAGGCCATCACAGTGGCTACGGACATTAGGGCGCATCCCCTTACCCTCACTACCGACAACAAGTGCCAGATTTCCTGACAAATCGACATCAAACAGTCCCTGCGAGCCCTCATCTCCTGCCAGCCCGTAGCACCAGACACCTGCTTTTTTCAGCTCATCAAGTGTCCGCGAAAGATTGGTCACCTGACAAAGCAGAAGATGGCTCAGTGCCCCGGCTGCTGTCTTCTCCACAACCGGAGTCACAGGACAACTGCGATCCTTGGCAACAAAGACCCCATGACATCCCGCAATTTCAGCACTGCGTAAAATTGCGCCCAGATTATGCGGATCGGTGATCCCGTCCAGCAGTAAAAAAAAGGCACTCCGCCCGCTGTTTTTCCAGGCGGCAAGAAGTTGGTCCGTCTCGGCATAGACAAACGCGGGCAGACGTAACAACACTTGCTGATGTCGATTATGTCCGGCCAGACGATCCAGCTCGGGTTTATCGACAAGACGGATACGCACAGCCTGACTCTCTGCCAGATCACGTAGCTGCTCCAGTCGTGATGACAGACGACCACTCGGCAGAATTAGCTCAAGCGGTTTCCGACTGCCTGCGGTCAGGGCTTCGGAGACCGGGTTTATTCCATGCAGCAGATCACTCATGAACTACAAGGCACCTGCAATTTCTTCAAGTATCAGACGCGCTGCTTCGGCTGGGTTCTCGGCTGCCGAGATCGGACGACCGATCACCAGGTGACTGGCACCAGCTGCAATCGCCTCGGCTGGAGTCGTCACACGCTTCTGGTCGTCCAGAGAGGCAAAGGATGGACGCACACCGGGAGTTACAATCAGGAAGTCGTCGCCACAGGCCGCGCGAATCAATTCGACTTCTTTGGGTGAAGCAACCACACCATCAAAGCCCGCCTCCCTGGTCAATGCTGCCAGACGGGGGACCATCTCCGTGACCGGACGGTCGATGCCGACACCACGCAGGGTCTCTTCAGTCGAAGAGGTCAGGATGGTAACTGCAAGCATGATCGGGCGTGGCTGACTGTTTTCCAGACACCAGGCATCGACCTCCTCGACAGTTTTTTGCATCATTTCAAGCCCCCCCAGTGCGTGAACATTAAACATCCCGGCACCAAGGCGACATGCCTCAACCCCTGCCTTGGCAACTGTATTGGGAATATCATGATATTTCAGATCAAGAAAAACGTCAGCGCCACGCTCACGGATCATCTCGACAACTCTCGGTCCACAACGGGTAAACAGCTGCTTGCCGACCTTAAAAAGTCCGACCTGTTGATGCAACTGATCAACCCAGGCCTGAGCTTTTTCAAAACTGTCAACATCCAAGGCAAATATCAAACGCTTGCGTGCTTCAGTCAACATCAGCTATCTCCCAACCAGCGCCTTGACCCGGTCACTGATTTCCTGCACTCGGGCGATCAGTGTCTGGGCTTGCGCCGTTTCAAGTTCACGGCGGACCGCCATCGATTCCATATAGACCAACTCGCCCAAAGCATCTGCGAGCAATTTCTTCTTGTCACCCTCTTCGAGGCCTGCGAGATTCTGCACCACGCGATGCCCGTCCAATGTCCCATCTTCTTTCAACTCAACATCGCGCAGAACAAAAGAGTAGGGTTGCGGAAGGTCACGCAAGAAATGATTTATCTCTTCGGAAAACCCAGCAAACTGTTTGATCACTCGACCATATATCGCCTTGAGCACGCTGTTATAGATCATCAGAACCTGCCCGAGATCTCCACCGATTTCAGTCGCAGCCTGCTCTTCCATTTCGAGCATGCGCTTTTCCAGTAAACCATAAAGAACCCGCATTCCATCAAACTCGCGCATACCACACTTACGGAAAAGATCCTGTGCCGAAACCTGCCCTGACCGGGCATAGGTGTAGAACTTCTTCTCATCCTGTGAAAGATCTGCGGGGAGGATCTCGGTCCCTATCGGGAAGTGATCAAGAGAGATGATTTTGCGCATAAAGAGCGCACCCTCATCCTGCCGACGCAATCCCTCCATAATAATATTCTGGGTGCTCATCGACAGACGAATAATCTGCTCAGAATCGAGCGCCTTGGCACGGTAAGAGTAACTGCCGGTCTCTACCGTAAAAAGCTGATATACAATCCCTTCTACCTGGGTTCGAACGGTGAGCCACAAGTCCTTGGGCGACACCGCGCCACTTTCAACCAGCACCTTACCTAAAGGCGTCCGCCCCACAGAGATCTCACGCGCATGCTGTAACGCATCTCGTTCAACCTTGCCAGTCGCGAAAAGGATTTCGCCCAAGTCTTCCTTGGGAAAGTTGCTGGTGGCAAAAACGATTTCACCGCTCTGGAAATAGAGTGCTTTTTCGCCATCCTCTAGATTGAAATGCAGAATCCCGGTTTTGCGAAACATATTGAAAAAAGAGAGGAGGTCAGGGATGACCATATCTCCCAGAAAACCGGCCATAACGACCTGCTCATCTTTCGATTCCCGACCGAGCATCAGATGCCGCTGAGAACAGGAAAGATTCACCAGCGGTTCATCGCCAAGGAGTTCCTGTATTTCATTGCTTAAGACAACCTGACCCAGCTTGTCGATGTAAAATTTTTCTGTTTCCATATCCTGAAATTCCGCTATTAAATCTTATTTATTTTTCCTCTAAACCTGAGGCTCAGAGGGCGGCATCAACCTGAGTCTTCAGGCTGTTGGCGGCCTCACCAATCGAGAGCATCTCGACCTCATCGCCAGCACGCGCCTTCAACTCAACCTGCCCATCCTTGAGTCCACGAGCACCGACAGTGACACGCAGTGGAATACCGATCAGGTCAGCATCTTTAAACTTGGCCCCCGGTCTTTCGCTACGATCATCAAGCAGAACCTCCACACCGAGATCCAGTAGTTCAGAATAGAGTTTCTCAGCAGCGTCGCGCACCTCGTCATCCTTGGGGTTCAACATGACGACCAGCACCTGAAAGGGTGCGATCGGCATAGGCCAGATGATACCGTTTTCATCATGATTCTGCTCTATAGAAGCCGCAACAGTGCGACCGATTCCGATACCATAACAACCCATGATCAGCTCACGACTCTGCCCCTGATCATCAAGGACGGTAGCATTCATTGCCTCAGAATACTTGGTGCCAAGCTTGAACACATGCCCGACCTCGACCCCGCGCCAGCTTTCCAATTTACCTGTACAGCGGGGGCAGGAATCCCCGCCAACGGCCTGCCGCAGATCAGCGAAAGTCTCAACCTTAAAATCGCG
>RRYU01005829.1_pt1 | contig 17256 bp, 17 predicted proteins | sample 2162651 | NCBI WGS metagenome assembly RRYU01 (sample SAMN10267283, study PRJNA491782) | microbial mat metagenome | isolation source: biomat in the production well | place: Japan: Minami-Kanto gas field, natural gas well KTG3 | collected 2017-06 | reverse complement strand
CGGTGGCAAGCCTGCTGTGGATGTGATTAATGATGAGGCGTGGCTGAAGGACACCTTTATTCCAACTGTTCAAGAGCGTGGCGCTGCCGTAATCAAGGCCCGTGGGGCTTCTAGTGCTGCCTCTGCAGCTAGTGCTGCACTGGATCATGTCACATCTCTTATCACTCCAACTGCCGAAGGCGATTGGTTCTCTGCCGGTGTTTGCTCAAATGGTGAGTATGGCGTGGATGCAGGCCTGATGTTTGGTTATCCGCTTACCTCAACCGGTAACGGCGATTGGAAGGTGGTTGAAGGTCTTCCGATGTCGGATTGGGCTAAGGCTAAGTTCGATATCTCTCTAAACGAATTGCGCAGTGAGCGTGATGTGGTTAAGGATCTGCTAAAAGGTTAGTCTGTTGTCAGATTAGCCAAGACGGGTCGGAGAGGGATCTTCGGCCCGTTTTTTATCCAGATTTATTTTCAGGCATTCGATCAGTTCTTCTGAAGCCTGATCCTGATCCAATTTAACTCCCAAATCTTTAAGCTGAGTAACCTGTAGGTCCGGATAGCCGCATGGATTTATGCGGGAGAATGGCTCCAGGTCCATATCTACATTCAGGCTAAGTCCATGGAAGCTGCAACCTCGACGCACTCTTAATCCTAGCGCTGCAACTTTTTTGTTGTCCACATACACCCCTGGTGCTTTTGGTAGGGTATGTGCCTTGGTGTTGTGGCGGTTAAGCAGATCCACTACTGAATCTTGCAGTAATCCAACCATCCTTCGTACTCCTATGCGGGATCGGCGCAGATCAAACAGGATGTAGGCCACTATCTGTCCTGGTCCGTGATAGGTGACTTGGCCGCCTCGGTCGCTTTGAACTATTGGTATTGATCCGGGCTTTAGCAGATGCTCTTTTTTGCCCGCAAGGCCCAGGGTGAATACCGGCGGGTGTTCCACTAGCCAGAGTTCATTCGGGGTTTTATCGGTTCTGTTTTCGGTAAAGGATTGCATCTCCTGCCAGACTTGGGTGTAGTCTCTTAGGCCAAGACGTTTTACGCGAAGGTCCACTTTTTCGATCATTTAAATAATTGGGACTAGAGGCTCATTAGAACCAACTCGTGGTCCGTCAGTGCTTGATAGATGGCATCCAGCTGCTCTTTACTGGTGGCATTGATAGTTACTGTTACAGATAGGTATTTACCACCCTTGCTGGGCTTGCTTGTTATTGCACCTTCTCCCAGATCTGGGACGTGTCTGCGCACGATCTCTACTATCAGGGCATCAAACTCTGGCGTGGCTAGCCCCATGGCTTTTATAGCGAATTCACAGGGGAACTCAAACAGGGTTTCTTCTTCCGACATAATTAATTCACAGTTGGTATTTTTCGATCAGTTCAAGCCTGGATGTTTCAGGTCTGGTGCACGATCAATTCCCGGGTATTTTTATACTTCGAGACCCTGTTTGATACGCTCTTTGTAATCGGCATATAGTTTGGCCATCTGCCAGTAGGCTGGCCCTGGCTGTGCTGTGCCGATTGGTTGGCCATCTAACTTGGTTACAGGCATTATCTCTTTGGTGGAGCTGGTGAGCCAGACCTCGTCAGCGTTTCTCAGCTCGGCCTCTGTTATGTTACGTTCTGCATTGTGTAGGCTATTTTTAACGGCCAACTCAAGTATAAGGTCACGGGTAATGCCGGGAAGTAGGTAGTTGCTCTTCGGTGGAGTAATCAGCTCTCCATCCAAGACGATGAAAAGATTACTTGCGGCCCCTTCCATGGCCTTGCCATCACGAATAAGTATAGCCTCAATGGCGTTGGCTTTCTTTGCCTGCTGTTTCAAAAGTACATTTGCCAGCAAGGTTGTTGCCTTAATGTTGCAGAGTTTCCAGCGTACATCATCCAAGGTGATTGCGCTGACACCTGTTTCGGCCAGGGCTGGATCTGGATCATGGATGGGACTGGCCATGGCAAAGACGGTGGCTTCTACATTTTCCGGTATTGTGTGTTCTCGCTGATCGGCTGCCCCGCGGGTGACTTGTAGGTAGATCGATTGATCCTGTTCCGGGTTTTGTTGTACCAGTCGCTCCAGTATCGAGCCCCATTCCTGTTCGCTTAACGGGTTTTTCATATGAATGGCCTTTAGGCCGTTATTCAATCTTTCCAGGTGGTGTGGTAATCGGAATAGGCGTCCGTTGTAGGATGGGATTACTTCATAGATGCTGTCGCCAAACAGAAAGCCTCGGTCCATCACTGATATCTTTGCTTCCTTGAGAGGTAGAAAGCTACCGTTAAGGTATATCATGCTGTTGTTCATTGCTTACTCAAACCAGCGTAATACGCTGTCTTTAATTCTACGCCAGATCCCGCCGCTGGCTACATCGTGTAGTGCAACCAATGGAGATTCGGTGAACATTTTTCCAGCCAGGGTAACTATGACCTTACCTATTTGTTTGCCCTTATTGATGGGGGCTTCCAGGTTAGAGTCAAGTACCATTTCGGCTTTTAGGTTCTTGTATTGATTGCGAGGTATGGTTACGAACAGATCTTGTTGCAGACCTAGAGCCAGTTGCTCTTTATCGCCCTGCCAGACCCTGGTGCTATTGAGAGTGTCTCCGGCCTTGTACAGGCGGTGGGTCTCGAAGAAACGGAAGCCATAATTTAGTAGAGATTGACTTACTTCAGCTCTGGCTTTCTCGCTCTTGGTTCCCATGACTACACTGATTAGTCGCATATTGTCCCGTTTGGCTGATGCTGCTAGGCAGTAGCCTGCATTCTCGGTATGCCCGGTTTTGATTCCGTCTACTGATTTGTCACGCCAGAGTAATTTGTTACGGTTGTACTGCTTGATTTTATTGTAGGTTAATTCCTTGATCGCATAGGTTGGATAGTGATCGGGGAACTCGCGGATGGTGGCTGACGCCATCAAGGCTATATCTTTGGCCGTGGTTACATGCTCATTATTTGGCATGCCGGTACTGTTGACGAAATTAGTATTCTTCATCCCCAGCGCTTGAGCATTTTTGTTCATTAATTGAGCAAATGCCTCTTCGCTGCCGGCTATATGTTCAGCCAACGCTACGCTGGCGTCATTGCCTGATTGAATGATCATCCCGTTGAGTAGAGTTTCTACATCAATCTTTGATCCAGCCTCGATGAACATGCGTGATCCTGGCATACGCCAAGCTTTATTGCTGACAATCGTCTGGTCTTTGAGAGTTATATTGCCCTCTTTAGCCTCTTTGAGTACGGTATATGCAGTCATGATCTTGGTGATGCTTGCAGGCTCCAGACGTTGGTCGGAATTTTTTTCCGCCAGCACGCGTCCGCTATCGTAATCGATCAGGATATAGCTTGAGGCCGCTACCTTGGGTGGAGCAGGGATCGGGGCTGCATATATTGAATTGACGCCTGTGATAAAGAGGATCAGCAATAGGGAGAGGGAAGGTAATGGATTACGAAAAAAAGGCACGTCAGACGGACTCCTGTGGTCTCATATAAAACTAAATGAAATAACCATAAGATTATTTCAGTGCTTCAAATGTTGCGGTATGTATTCTATCTTGATTGGGTCTGGTTCTAAATAGCTGGCCCTATTCTACGATCAGGTGCATATCTCGTATCCCGAGCTGCGCCAGTTGCATGCTAGCCGTGTCCGCCTGTTCTACGTTGCTCATAGGTCCGACCTGAACCCGGTACACCGCCTGATCGTAACTGATAGAGGTTTGTATGCGGACTGAGTTATTCATGGGTCCTCTCAGTCGCTCCATAAGTCTCTCTGCATTGTTACGGTCTATGAATGCTCCTACCTGAAGGTAGAGATCTGTATCTTCACCTCTAAGCGCGATGTTGTTCCTTGTGGGTCTGGGCATGCCTTTGCTTGGATCCAGTGCTTGGACTTCGACCAGACCGGTGCCAGTCCCGGTAATTCCAAGTTTAGTTGCAGCAGCATAGGAGAGGTCAATAAGACGATTATCGTGAAACGGGCCTCTGTCATTTACCTTGACTACAACTTCGCGACCATTTCGTAGGTTGATAACTCTGACATAGGTAGGAAGTGGCAGTGATTTGTGTGCCGCAGTCATGGCGTACATATCATAGGTTTCACCGCTGGACGTGCGTTGACCGTGGAACTTTGTTCCATACCATGAGGCAACGCCTTGTTCGCTGTAACCACGGCTGTCACTCATTACATGATAAGTTCGGCCGAGCACGGTGTAGCTGCTTGGGTTGCCGCTGCGGCTGCGCGGTTCTGCTCTTGGAACTGCATTGCGGATCTTTGATACGTCCATCCCTCCAGTTGGGGCACCATCTCCATCTTTGGATCTGTCAAAGATCGATGTGGGCCAGAAGCTGCATCCGGTGAGAAGGGATGCAATCAATATGGTAATGAGTGGACTAATGTGGATCTTTTTATGATTAACCATTGTTCTTATTTAGGGCCTTACGCTGTTCCAGAATTTTTTCGCTTAGTTGGTAAACTACCATTGCGTACTGATTGTTGTGATTGTACTTCGTGATCACGTAGAAGTTATGGAAACCCAGCCAGTACTCCTTTTTATTGCCTGCATCGAACTCAATCAGGTTGCATTTTGTGAAGATGGGAAGCTGCTGTCCGATCTTCACTCCGGCATTATCAAGTTCATTGATGGTAGTGGTTAGCTCCAGATCTGTATTCAGGTGTTCGCGGAAGTTTCTGCCGTCTATCTTTGCAGGTAAGGCTACCAGATCACTTTTGCGCCAGCCGTGTATCCGGTAGTAGTTGGCTACACTGCCTATGGCATCGGCTGTATTATTCATCAGATCACGCTTGCCATCTCCATCGAAATCAACCGCGTAGGCGCGGTAGCTTCCTGGCATAAACTGGGGCTTGCCAATGGCTCCTGCGTACGATCCATGAGTATCTTCTGGGTCTATATCTTCTTCACTAAGCAGCAATATGTATGATTCAAGTTGGCTACGGAATAGTCGTTCTCGCTTCGGGTAAGTGAAGGCGAGGGTGGTCAGTGCGTCCAGCACCAGATGTTTACCCATGAACTTTCCATACTTGGTCTCAACACCAATGGTGGCAGTTATAATTTGGGGTGGTACGCCATATATTTTCTCGGCCTTTTGCAATAGCTTGGTATTGGTATTCCAGAATGCGACGCCATTTTTGATTCGCTCATCAGTTACAAACAGAGGGCGGTATATATGCCATGGCTTGGCCTCGTAGGGGCGATCCATGGAGTCAATGACTGCCTGGCTATATCTAGCCTTGGACATGAGTGCCTCAAGACTCTTTTTTTCGAAGCCATGTTTTTCTGACATGGTTTCAATGAAATCGTTTATGCCATGGGTAAAATTCTTTGGAGTACCATGAGGCGCTGGTCTGACTTGAGCCTCTGGGTTGGCATGGGCGGATAGAGACAGGATAGATAGAGAAGCCAGACAGGCTAGTTTCAGGCGATGTACGGTTGCACTAGGTTTCATTTTATTCCTGTTTCAGGTCTGCATTAGTTTGCGATGTGTGTGTATGGACATCAGGATACCGAAACCGGATAGTATGGTCACTAGCGAAGTTCCGCCGTAGCTTACCAGTGGTAGCGGAACGCCCACCACCGGCAGTATTCCGGTAACCATACCTGTATTGACGAACAGATAGACAAAAAACACTAGGATTAGTGCCCCGGCCAGCAGTCGGCTATATGTGTCCTGTCCGCGTGTGGCAATGTAGAGCCCCCGCACTATGATAAACAGATAGAGCGATAGCAGGATGATAACACCGCTAAAACCGAACTCTTCTGCAATCACCGCGAAGATGAAGTCGGTTGTACGCTCTGGCAGGAATTCCAGCTGAGACTGAGTGCCGTTGAGCCATCCTTTGCCATACATTCCGCCAGATCCTATGGCTATCTTAGACTGGATTATATGGTAGCCAGATCCAAGAGGGTCTCGCTCCGGGTTGAGGAAGGTTAGTACCCGGTTGCGCTGGTAATCTAGCATGCCCCATTTCCATACGGCCCAACCTGCTGGTATGGCAACCATTACTATGCCGGTGATCAATCTCCAGCTAAGACCTCCCAGAAATAGCACAAATAGTCCGGCAAATGCTACAAGTAACGCTGTTCCAAGATCTGGTTGTTTGGCTATCAGCAACACCGGCAGAAGGATTAGTATTCCGGAAACGGCAATTCTGCCCCAAGATGGTGGCAGAGGTTCTCGGGCAAGATACCAGGCAATCATCATCGGTAGGGCTAACTTAAGAATCTCAGAGGGTTGAAAGCGGAATAGACCAAGACTGATCCAGCGTTGAGCGCCTTTACCCATATGCCCCTCAATGAGTACTGCTATCAGTAGAATAATGCCGATCGAGAAGATCATGGGTGACCAGTAGCGGAGCTTGTCTGGATGGACCTGTGCCAGTGCCAGCATGCAGACGAACCCTACTCCTAATCGGATCGCCTGACGTATAACCTGCCCCGTGTCCTGGCTGCTAGCGCTGTACAAGAAGATAAGACCCAAGCCGCACAGCAGAATTATTCCGGTAAGCAAGGGAATGTCCAGGTGTATTCTGGACAATAGACTTTTTGTTTCGGCTCTATCTTGAATCATTGGTTGCCGCCCAGTAAATAACGATCCATTACACGGCGTGCGATTGGTGCTGCCACAGAGCTGCCGTGTCCTCCGTTCTCAACGATAACGGCAATAGCGATCTTCGGTTTGTCTGCTGGCGCAAAGGCGATGAAGAGGGCGTGGTCACGCAATTTCTTCTCAATCTTCTCTTCGTCGTATATCTCATCCTGCTTGATGGAGAATACCTGGGCCGTACCAGTCTTTCCTGCGATCTTGTATTTATCTGTCTTAATAATCTTTGCAGTTCCGTGTGGGCTGTCTATTACCTTGGTCATTGCATTAACTACATGGTTCCAGTTGTGGATGTTTCTTATGGGTATCCGTTCTCCACCGTTATTTAAAATTTGTCTTGGTTTTTGTGTGTTTGATGTTTGGATGGAGTGTACTATTTTTGGTGGAAAACGCAGCCCTCTGGCCGCAAGGGTGGCGGTGGCGCTTGCCAATTCAATTGGGGTGGCAAGAAAATACCCTTGGCCAATTCCAACTATGAGTGTCTCTCCGGTATACCAGGGTTCACCTCTAACACGTCGCTTCCATTCTTGAGAAGGCAGCAGGCCTGTTATCGCGCCGCTGATGTCTATGCCAGAACCCTTGCCAAAGCCAAACCTGCTAAGGTAATTGTGGATTCTGTCGATGCCTAGTTTATTGGCTAAATCATAAAAATATACGTCACAGGATTCGACGATTGCCTTTTCAATATTTACTGCTCCGTGTCCCCGCTTCTTCCAGTCTCTGTATTTGTGCTCAAGTTTTGGGAGTTGGTAGTAGCCTCGGCAAACCTCTTTCTTTGCTTTTGTTGTCCGTTGTAGCTCTAGCCCTGCAAGCCCTATCAATGGTTTGGTGGTAGAGCCAGGTGGGTAGCGGCCGCGCAGGGCCCGGTTAAACAGCGGCTTGTCTGGTGATGTCTGCAACGCATCATATTCTTCCGTTGATATGCCGTTGACAAAAAGATTGGGGTCGAAGCCAGGGTTGCTGACCATTGCCAAAATAGAGCCGTCGGATGGGTTGATGGCGACGATCGCTCCATTTTCTCCTCCTAGGGCATCTATGGCCTCCCGTTGTAATTCAATATCCAGTGACAGGAAAAGATTTGCTCCAGGTGTTGGTGGCTTTGAATTCAGTATCCGGATGGCTTTGCCCAGCGCGTTCACCTCGACCCGGCGGGTACCTACCTCACCGTGCAATTGCTTTTCGTAGAATTTTTCAACCCCGTTCTTCCCCACGTGACTGGTGCCGCTGTAGTTGGATGTATCAAGGGTTTTAAGCTCCTTTTCGTTTATGCGTCCTACATAGCCGAGTATGTGGGCGGTTTCTTCTCCCAGAGGGTATGTGCGCAATAATTTTGCCTGGATCTCTACTCCGGGGAAGCGATGTCTGTTGACTGCGAAGTTTGCAATTTCATCCTCGCTCAAACGAATGCGAATAGGGATGCTGTCGAAGCGTCTGCGCTGTTTTTTTAGGCGTTTGAAACGTTTCAGGTCGCTCTCACTGATCTCTATTATCTTTCCCAGTTGAGAGATGGTCAGATCCAAATCTTTTACTTGCTCCGGTGTTATCTCAAGGCTGTGGGTGGGCAGATTTTGTGCTAGAAGAACTCCATTGCGATCGAATATAAGCCCTCTAGTTGGAGGTATTGGCTCTACCCTTACCCTGTTGTCCATGGACATTGTGGTGAAGTGTTCGTGATCTAGAAGTTGTAGTTCTGCCAATCTTAAGCAGAGCATCAACAGTAATAGCAGTACTGAAAGGGTAGCTATGATGCTTCGTCCTGTAAAAAGACGGGCCTCAATAACATGGTCCTTGAAGGTTGAGTGAAGCATCAGTTAATTAGAAATCGGCGCCTTACATCCCGCAGAATTATGTATATCCAGGGCCAAAGCAGCATGCCGATCAAGGGGGTTAGCCAATAGAGTGGTGGCGGTGGTGGCTGATGGGTTATTCCCATGGCCCATGTGGCAATCAGAGGCTCAAAAAATAGTAGTGCCATTACCGTAACAGACTGTTGCCAAAGTGGGAATACTCTTATTTGGGTGTGTAGTTTGACTACGATATACGCCACGATTGAGAGAGTAAGTGCATGCTGTCCTGGTAGGGATTCGGTCATCACGTCAACAACCATACCAAGCATCCAGCCGGCCCCGACGCCAATGCGTTCTGGATGGGCCATGGCCCAGTAGATTAATGCCAAGGTGTACCATTGGGGGCGAAACGGTTTTGCCCACTCTGGAAGTGGTACCAGAGTTACCAGCAGGCTGATAAGAAAGGTTATCAGTATGATAAAGAGACCGTGTTTACGCCTGGAGGTCATGGTTTGTTCTCTTCTATCTCTTGTTTGTCTGTGGCCTTGGTTGTTGGTGAATCCACGGTCCAGACCAGAAGCACTTCCCTAGTATGATCTAGACGGGCATCTGGTGTTGCTTCAATATCGATAAACGCCTGTCCCTCTACCCGTTTTAAATCTGTAACTGTTGCAACAGGATATCCCGGAGGAAAGCGACCGCCAAGTCCAGAAGTTACTAGTAAATCACCGATTAATATGTCTGCGTTATTTGGTAGATGTGGTACTTGCAGTTTGGTGATGTCGCCAGTCCCAATTGCGATAGCGCGTTGCCCGGTACGTAGGATTTGCACCGGCAGGGCGTGCCTGGAGTCAGTTATCATAAGAACGGTAGAGGTGTAAGGTGTGACGTTGGTTACCTGACCCATTACTGCATTTGCATCCAACACTGGTTGCCCTTCGAAGACCCCTGAATTTTCTCCCTTGTTTATCAGGACCTGATGTTTGTACGGGTTTAGGTCAACTGCAATCAGTTCTGCGATCAATACTCGATCTTTGACCTTTAGTGATGATTCAAGCAGGTCTCTGAGGCGTGTGTTCTCATTCTCAAGTGACGCAAGCTTCTGTTGCTGAGCTTGTAGCTTTAGATTATCTCTTTTGAGCCTGGTATTTTCTGCCTGAAGCCGACTGTTGCTGGAGAATGTCTCTATCGCCCAGTTGCTAACCACCAGCGGCAGGTTTGCCACAACATGCAGTGGATAGACCGCAATGGCCAGCATGTGGTGAACCGCTTTTAGGTGCTTCTGTTTATAGCCGCCAAACATCATGGTGAGTGAAACCACGATCGCCATAATAAGGCGGGTATTAACCGAGGGCCCGTATGTAAAAATCGGTTTAATCGGAGGTCTGTTCCTGAGTCTGAATTATCACTTAATACTTAGATTTAGAGTCTGATTCTGGCCTTTATCGGACTTATTCTACAGCAAAGATATCGCCTCCATGCTTATCCATTAACTCCAGCGCTCTGCCGCCGCCACGTGCCACGCAGGTAAGCGGGTCTTCGGCTACTAGTACTGGTAGTCCTGTCTCTTCTTCCAATAGACGGTCTATGTGGCTTAGCAGGGCACCTCCGCCTGTGAGGACCAGTCCGCGCTCGGCCACGTCTGCGGTTAATTCCGGTGGTGTCTGTTCCAAGGCGGTCTTGACTGCATCAACAATACCGGAGAGTGGTTCTTGCAGCGCCTCTAATATTTCATTGCTGTTGATGATAAAACTCTTGGGTATGCCTTCCGCCAGATTGCGTCCGGTTACCTCCATCTCCTTAACATCGTTGCAGGGGTAGGCGCTGCCTATCTGTTTCTTGATGTTCTCGGCGGTTGCCTCACCGATTAAGGTGCCATAATTGCGTCGCACGAAGCTTATGATCGCCTCGTCAAAGCGGTCACCTCCAACTCGGGCGGAGTTGGCGTAGACTATGCCACTAAGTGAGATGATTGCCACCTCGGAGGTGCCGCCACCAATATCCAGAACCATGGAGCCGCGGGCTTCATCAACCGGCAGGCCGACACCGATGGCGGCAGACATTGGCTCGTCTATAAGGTATACCTCGCGTGCGCCTGCGCTGATTGCTGACTCTTTGATAGCGCGACGCTCTACCTGGGTGGAGCCGCAGGGCACACATACCAAAACCCTGGGGCTGGGTCGGATCAAACGGGTTTCGTGCACCTTGCGGATAAAGTGCTGGAGCATCTTCTCGGTAACGGTGAAGTCTGCGATTACGCCGTCTTTCATCGGGCGAATAGCGGTGATATTGGCCGGGGTGCGCCCCAGCATCTGTTTTGCCTCTTCTCCGACCGCTACCACCGATCTGCCACCACCATGAAAACGATCCTGGCGGATGGCGACTACCGACGGTTCGTTCAATACAATTCCACGGCCACGGGTGTAGATTAGGGTGTTTGCGGTTCCCAGATCGATTGAAAGATTGTTGGAAAAAAGCCCTCTGATGCGTCGAAACATAGCCTGATTTTTATCTCAAAAAATACTGCGTTTATTGGGTAAGGCTGTAAAGCCCTCGGTTAACTAGCGTAATCTAACAACGGGCGGTGAGTTGAGCAAGGAGCTATCCTCTGGAAATCGCAATTTATCACAGTTTTACCTGCAGTAATCCACCGAATATGGTAATTTTATCCGCTTTGCCTTTACATGCTTTCTGAGGGACTTATGTCATTAGCAAGAGATGATGTGGAGAAGATTGCTCATTTGGCCCGTTTGGCTGTGGATGAGAGTGAGCTGGATTCCGTGGCTGACGGCCTATCCAATATCCTCCAGATGGTGGAGCAGATGGATATTGTAGACACCCAGGGCGTCACTCCAATGGCCCATCCGCTACACATGACCCAGCCGCTGCGGCCTGATCAAGTGACGGAAGAGAATCAGCGCGAGCTGTTCCAGTCTATAGCCCCCCAGACCGAAGACGGTCTATATCTGGTTCCAAAGGTAATTGAGTAATATGCAAAATAAGAGTATTTCAGAGCTGGCGTCTGGGCTGCGGGCGGGTGAGTTCACCAGTGTTGAGCTGACTAGGCATTTTCTGGACCGAATCGGCTCCCTGGATGAGCGGTTGAACAGCGTGGTTACGGTTTGTGAGGCTGATGCCTTGGCCCAGGCCGAAGCTGCGGATGAGCTGTTGAAATCAGGTAATGCCGGTCCCTTAACAGGCATACCTGTAATCCAGAAGGATATCTTCTGCACCAAGGGTGTAAAAACCAGTTGTGGATCCAAGATGCTGGATAAATTCATCTCTCCCTATGATGCAACCGTAGTATCAAAGCTGAAGTCTGCTGGTGCTGTGATGTTGGGTAAGGCGAATATGGATGAATTTGCCATGGGATCTTCCAATGAGACCAGTTGGTATGGTCCGGTAAAAAACCCCTGGGATACAGAAAAGGTGCCGGGCGGGTCATCTGGTGGGTCAGCGGCGGCTGTAGCCGCCAGATTGTGCGTTGCCGCCACCGGCACGGATACGGGCGGATCTATCCGCCAACCGGCTGCCTTCTGTGGTATCACCGGACTCAAGCCAACCTACGGCAGAGTGTCGCGCTACGGCATGATCGCTTTCGCCTCCAGTTTGGATCAGGGTGGACCAATGACCAGAAGTGCCGAAGATGCAGCGCTTATGTTGCAGGTTATGGCTGGTCATGATCGAAGAGATTCAACCAGCGTAGACCGGCCGGTTCCTGACTATGCGGCAAATCTGAATGATGACCTGACCGGATTAAAGATCGGCCTACCAAAAGAGTATTTTGATGCTGGACTGGACCCGCAGGTTGCCGCTTCTATTGAAGACGCAGTGGCCGGGTACAAAAAGCTGGGTGCCGAGGTAGTCGATATAAGCCTGCCGAATACCGGCCTTGCTGTCCCAACCTACTATGTGGTGGCACCCGCTGAGTGTTCGTCTAATCTGGCTCGTTTTGACGGCGTTAGATATGGCCATCGTTGTGAGGAACCTAAAGATCTTGAGGATCTCTACAAACGTTCCCGTAGTGAAGGTTTTGGTGCAGAGGTGAAGCGTCGCATCATGATCGGCACCTATGCGCTGTCGGCAGGTTACTACGATGCATATTATCTGAAGGCTCAGCAGATAAGGCACTTGATCTCAGATGACTTCAAACGCGCCTTTGAACAAGTGGACGTTATCATGGGTCCAACAGCGCCAACCACTGCCTTTGGTATTGGTGAAAAGGCGAATGACCCGGTAACCATGTATCTGTCTGATATTTACACTATCGCAGTCAATCTTGCGGGCCTACCCGGAATGTCCATACCGGTGCGCCCGGTAGACGGCAAGCCGGTTGGATTGCAGATTATTGGTAACTATTTTGCTGAAGCCAAATTGCTGAATGTGGCGCACCGTTTTCAGCAGGCGACGGATTGGCACCAGGCAGTCCCGGTTGGTTTTGAGTAGTCATTATTAGCCAGGCGTTCTTCGGCTATTCGTTCTAGACAGAGTTAAAACATTAAGACTGGAATCTAAAGATGCAATGGGAAACAGTTATTGGGCTTGAGATACATGCTCAACTCGCCACCAAATCCAAGATATTTTCCGGGGCTTCAATTGCCTTCGGTTCAGAGCCAAATACTCAGGCATGTAATGTGGACCTGGGCATGCCGGGTGTGCTGCCGGTTCTGAATGAAGAGGTGGTGCGTATGGCGGTTAAGTTTGGGACTGCAATAGGTGCCGAACTTGGTAAGCGTTCCGTCTTTGCTCGTAAAAATTATTTCTACCCCGACCTTCCTAAAGGCTATCAGATCAGTCAGTTTGAACTCCCAATCGTCGGTCTGGGGCAGGTCGATATTGTTCTGGATGACGGTTCTGTCAAAACAATTGGCGTCACTCGTGCGCATCTGGAAGAAGATGCAGGAAAATCTCTACACGAAGACTTTCACGGCATGACCGGTGTTGATCTTAACCGCGCAGGCACACCTCTTCTGGAGATTGTCTCTGAGCCAGATATGAGTTCCGCCAAAGAGGCGGTGGCCTATGCCAAAGTGATTCATCAGATAGTTCAGTATATTGGTATTTGTGACGGCAACATGCAGGAAGGTTCTTTTCGTGTAGATGCAAATGTATCAGTGCGTCCAAAAGGACAGCAAGAGTTAGGTACTCGCGCGGAATTGAAAAATATAAACTCTTTCCGCTTTATCGAAAAGGCCATCAACATAGAAATAGAGCGCCAGATTGACGTGATCGAATCTGGAGGCAAGGTGGTGCAGGAAACTCGTCTATACGACGCGGACAAAGACGAGACTCGTTCCATGCGGTCTAAAGAAGAGGCAAACGACTATCGTTATTTTCCCGATCCGGATCTGCTGCCTGTGGAGTTCGATGATGAGTTCATTGCTGCTGTAACAGCCGATATGCCTGAATTGCCTGAAGCGAAGTGTAAGCGTTTTGCCGAGCAATATGATCTTGGGGTAAAAGATGCATCTGCCCTGACCTCCAGCCGCGAATTGGCAGATTATTTTGAAGCTGTAGCCGAAGCGTCAGGAGATGCCAAACTCTCTGCAAACTGGGTTATGGGCGATCTGTCAGGCGCTCTGAATAAAGAAGGTAAGGAAATTTCAGATTCTCCAGTAGATGCAAAGATGCTGGGCGGCCTGATAAAACGTATCCTTGATAACACTATCTCTGGCAAGCTTGCCAAGCAGGTATTCGAAGCGATGTGGAATGGCGAGGGCGATGCCGATCAAGTCATCGAAGCCAAGGGCCTCAAGCAGATTACCGACAGCGGAGCCATCGAACAGATTGTGGATGATGTCATTGCTGCAAACCCTCAGCAGGTGGAAAACTATCGAAGTGCTGAGGAGCAGAAACGAGGAAAGATGCTAGGGTTTTTTGTCGGGCAGGTGATGAAGGCATCAAAAGGCAAGGCCAATCCGCAACAGGTGAATGAGATTCTTATGAAGAAGCTTTAATTCATACGGGATGGTGTTTTCGTAACGGATTTTGAACTGTTTTGCCAGATGCTTAATAATTGTGTCTGGCATGCAGCTCATAACCAAATTCTGGTTTCCAGCCCCAGGAATAACTTCTAAGATTCTTTACAGCGAGGCGTTCTGCTTCTGCCGAAGAGTTGTCGCTGAATCCGCATCCATAGCTGGTTCGAGCATTTCCAATCTTTGTTTTGTATTTGGTTTTGATGATAATCAAATGCCCGCTGGATAAAGATGTAGTTGCTTGTGTGTGTAGGTCTTGTAGCTTTCTTTTTTTGTACCCCTGTTTTTGAAGTAATCCTTTGGCCTTTGTCGTTGCACTGGCAACGGTTTCGTCTTTGGCCGCAACCCACTCAACCGCGAGTGAATTCCCAAGTTTTTTTGCAACCATGCAAACGCCCCCAGCATCTGACGTGTCTGGCGTGAAAAGGGTAATCACTGTCAGAGCGCAAAGCATTTTGGTGCTTCTGTAGATTGATTTTTGCATGGAATTGAATTGCTCTGTGATGAATCTTGATTGTTTCATTCTACCCCCTAACTCGTTTTGAAATATCTGTATCGCATGAAGTGGTTCCTGAAAATATAGCCACATTCTTGCGGCGCTAGAGCCCAAGAATTAATTACTGGATTCCTGAATTATATATGAGGATAAGCTTTGCGTTTTTATATTGCTTTTTTATTCTCTGGAATGGAATTTGTTTGGAGAAATATTGAAAATATATTTTTGATACCATATTTTGTTAAAAAAATACTATAATACTTCTGCGGTGTAACGCTCAGTAAAGTTTTTTATATTTTCTACAAACATTATTAAGAGGTGTCTGATGGTAGTTAAGAAGAGAGCTACAAAGAAAAGAGTTGCTAAGAAAAAGGTCGCAGCTAAGAAAAAAGTTGCAGTTGTTAACCGTCAGGCAGAGGCTGTAGCTAAGCTACGCGAAAGCCTAAAGGCGGCAAAGGCAGAGGCATCTGAAGCCAAGAAGCAAGCGCGTGAAAGTGATCGTCGCACTCAGGCATTACTTAAACTTCTTGAGACTACCCAGGTGGCTGCAGGAAGATTTCTGGCTGCACGGGTTAAAGATGCAACCAAAAAGTATGGCGCTGTTGTTACCCCAAAAAAACGTAAGCGTCGCGCAAAAAAGAAGGTGGTTGCGAAGAGCTAGAGTTGTTTCGCCCTGACATCATCTGTCCGGGTCTGCTGTTTGTAATAAAAAGTCCGAGTTCTCGGCATCAAACGACAATCGCTTTCGGAGCTTAATCAATCTCTGGGAGGGGTTGTCGTTTCATTTTTCCGCATAAATGCCATTCTTTATAAATATAAAGCTTTGTAGTGTTTGCTTGTTGTGATTTTTATAAGTATGAACAACTGTCTTATATGCAAATGAATGCCATGTGAATCTGGTATAAATAATATTTGCTGTCGAGCATAATAATTTTGGCGCAATTGAAGATCTGTTCATCTTAAGTATTTACGACATAGTGCCGATAAGGGCGTGTCTGCAATCGATTTGCTGTTATAAATCCAACATAAATGGTGATGCGAATGAAATGGTTTGGTAATAAAAATGACTTACGATTGGCTGAGTTAGAGAGAGAGAACAAGGAGTTACGCCAAGAGCTTGAGCTGTCTCAGGCCAGCTTGAGTTCTGCTGAAAGTGAATTGGACAGCCTCAAGCATGGCACAGACAGAGAGGCTCAGCTTGCCAGGTTGATGGAGTATGAGAACGAGAACATTAAGGCCGGGTTGTTGGATATCCAGGCTAATCTCGCAGGTTCTGTAGAGAAGTCAAAAGATGTAGTTTATTCAGTTGGAGACATTGATGGGGCCTTCAACGATTTATCAGTAAATATTCAGGGGATCACGGATGATTTGGGGGTATTAACGGATGTTTCAAAACATTCGGTACAGGCGGTAGAAGGGATGTCTTCTAGGGCCGAAGAGATCAGCTCCATTCTCGCTCTGATCAGAGGTATAGCCGAACAGACAAATCTGCTAGCACTCAATGCAGCGATTGAAGCGGCCAGAGCTGGTGAGCAGGGCCGAGGTTTTGCGGTTGTTGCAGATGAGGTCAGAGGTCTAGCGGATAAAACACAATCAGCCATTGCTGAGACCAACGAGGTCATCAAATCATTACATGAAAATGTAAAGTCCGTAAGCTCATCCTCTTCGCAACTAACCGAAAAGATCGGGGAGGTAAGCGAAACTGTAATTGGGTTCCAGGGTAGTCTGGGTGCAATGAATGAAAAAGTTGATAGCTATTTTGGAGGGATCTCTGTAACTACAGATAATGTGTTTATGAGTCTGGCTAAGCTGGACCATGTGTTGTGGAAGGTGAATACCTATCTCTCTGTGAACAAGGGCGAGGCAGTCTTCGATTTCGTTGATCACCACAACTGCCGTCTAGGTAAATGGTATTATGAGGGTGAGGGGAATGAGTTTTTTTCCCAGTCTAGTAATTATTCTAGCCTGGAACATCCGCACTCTGTTGTACACGAGGGTACAAAGGGGGTTTTCGAAATAATTAGCAGAGACCAGCAGCTTGACTACCAAGCGCTTATGGAATCATTTAAGGTTATGGAGGAGAGTAGCAGTCAGGTCTTTGATATTTTAGACCGGATTAAAGTTGATAAAGAGTCTGCTTAGCGGGTCGTGGTTGTTAGTTATTCGATGCGTGCTACTGCGACCGTATAGGTTTTACCTTGCTTAACTTTTTCATAGTTGCCGAATACTTCTTTGAATGCTCTGGCCACAAACTTGCGAAGTCCGGATATCGTTACCACATAAAAGCGTCCGCCGGGGTTAAGGCGGGCCAGTGCGTCATAGAAGTATAAGTAGTACAACTCCTTTCCGGTTTTTGCTGGGAGGTTGGACACTATAAGGTCAAAGTTGCTAGT